>Ga0164306_10000331_pt1 | contig 18584 bp, 23 predicted proteins | sample Whisoiple_242_MG_FD_110213 | JGI IMG/M metagenome (GOLD analysis project Ga0164306, IMG submission 110213) | Soil microbial communities amended with fresh organic matter from upstate New York, USA - Whitman soil sample_242_MG | ecosystem: Environmental > Terrestrial > Soil > Unclassified >... | reverse complement strand
CAAGAAAACTAAGGATCATGCCTTGAAGTTGAAGCGTGAGGCTGAGTCATTCACTGGTGAAGAGAAAGCTCAGAAGCTTCAGGAATCAGTAGAGTTTGATACAAAGCAGTCAGCAATCAAGGTGAGCTTGAACAGTTGGTACGGTGCGAGTGGTAATCCTGGGTTCAGATACTATGACCCACGAGTTGCTGAGGCTATCACAATGGCTGGTCAGTTGTCAATCAGGTGGATTCAAAAGGCCATCAACAAGTATTTGAACAAGATTCTGAAAGAAGAGGAAGAGTTTGACTTTGTCCTCATGTCTGATACTGACTCCATCTTTATCAATCTTGAACCATTGGTCAATAAGGCAATGCCTGGAACCAATGATCCAAAGAAAGTTGTTGATTTCTTGAACAAGGTTTGTGTTGAGAAGTTGCAGCCATTCATTGATAACAGCTTCCAGGAATTGGCTGACTATGTCAGTGCGTATGAACAGAAGATGATCATGAAGCGTGAAAAGATTTGTGATCAGGTTATCTTGACCGCAAAGAAGCGTTACATCCTGAGCGTGTATGACAATGAAGGTGTTGTGTATGCTGAACCAGAGGTGAAGATCACTGGTTTGGAAGCAATCAAGTCATCAACCCCAAAGCTCTGTAAGGCAATGATGAAGAAGGCCATCAAGATTTGCTTGACTGGTTCTGAAGAGCAAGTCATGGAATTCGTTAACAAATCCAGGGCAGAGTTTGCAGCAGCTGCGGTTGCTGACATTGCTTTCCCAAGAGGAATTAGCGATTTGGAAAAATACAAGGATAATAGGAACATCTATATCTTGGGTACACCAATCCACGTCAAGGGTGCATTGCTATACAATCACTTGCTCCAGAGCCACAATCTTGATAAGAAGATTGAGCCAATCAGGGAAAAGGACAAGATCAAGTTTGTCTATTTGAAGTCAAAGAATCCATTCAACTCAAATTGCTTGGCATTCCATGACAAGATTCCGAAGGAATTTGATGCTGAACGTTTCATTGATAGGGAGCTCCAGTTCGAAAAGACCTTCATTGAGCCTTTCCAGATTATCAGCAAGGCCATTGGATGGAAGCTTGAACCAACAAACTCATTGGATGATTTCTTCTCATGACATTATGCAGAGTGAATAACAACGTTGTCTCATTTGACGGTGAACACCGTTGGTTGAGCAATTTCTGGCCTGTGAAGATTGAGATGGATGGAATTATCTATCCATCAGTTGAGCATGCCTATCAATCAGCCAAGACTGATGATGTGGCTATCAGAACAGTCATAGCAAATACTGAATCACCTGGTAAAGCCAAAAGACTGGCCAAGGAACTAATCCCAAATAACAAGGAGTGGGCCAAGGTGAAGGTTTGGGTCATGTTCACCCTCCTTCAGAAGAAGTTCCGCTATGAGAACCTAAGAAAGAAGTTGGATTCAACTGATGGGTTGGTTCTGATAGAGGGAAACAATTGGGGTGACACCTTCTGGGGTGTTGACGTGAGAAAGGGTGGAACCAACATGTTGGGTAAGTGTTTGATGGCTATTAGAGAAAATCAAACATTGCCACCAGAAGTAATTGAATCACCATTTAACGGATTTTACAGCGGAGAATAAGCAATGGCCAAGACTAATGATTTTTTCAAGACTCTTTTGAAGGACAGCGACGCAAAGGTTGTGAGTGATATTGAGGATGAGGATGGTACAGTCTCATTCGTCGATACAGGAAGCTATGCACTCAATGCTCTAGTTTCTGGCTCAATCTACGGTGGTTTTCCAACTACCAAGGTTGTGGCTTTGGCTGGTGAGGAAAGCACTGGTAAGTCTTTCTATGCTTTGGCCGTTGTCAAGAACTTCCTTGATGAAAACCCAGATGCTGGTTGCGTCTACTTTGAGTCTGAAGGTGCACTTGATGAAAGTGAACAGACCAAGGAACTTTTGGTCAAGCGTGGCATTGATGTTGAGCGTTTCTACTTGGCACCAATCGTTACCATTCAGGACTTCAGAACCAAGGCCATCAAGATTGTTGATGAGTATTTGGCCAAGCCAGTTGGTGAACGTCAGCCAATGATTTTCGTGTTGGATTCATTGGGCAACACTTCTACTAACAAGGAAGTTAGTGATATTGCTGAAGGCAAGGACACTCGTGATATGACAAGATCACAGTTGATCCGTGGTGCATTCAGAGTATTGGCACTGAAGTTGAACAAGGCTCGCATCCCAATGCTGGTCACCAACCACACTTATGATGTCATTGGTGCATACATGCCAACCAAGGAAATGTCAGGTGGTGGTGGATTGAAGTATGCTGCTTCAATCATCCTGTTCCTCTCCAAGTCAAAGAAGAAGGATGCTACAACCAATGAAGTGACTGGTGCATTGATCAAGGTGTTCACTGACAAGTCACGCTTCACCAAGGAGAAGCAGTCAGTTGTAACTCTACTTGATTATGAGAAGGGACTCAACAGATACTATGGATTGCTACCAATTGCTGAAGCAGCTGGAGTGATCAAGAAGGTTTCAACCAAGTATCAGTTCCCAGGTGGTGCTACTGCCTTTGAAAGCGTGATCTACAAGAATCCTGAGAAGTATTTCACCAAGGAAGTTCTGGATCAGATTGAGGAAGCCGCAAAGAGTGTCTTCAACTACGGTTCAACTGTACAGCTGAATGCAGAAGATTAAACAACTTCTGCTGCGCTACTTCCTTTGGAGGCATAGGGAGGGTCACTATTTCGTGGCCCGTCCTGATTTACACTACCCAAATTCAATGGATGCTTTACCATTTGAGATCCTCAGGGGAAAATGGAAGGGTATCGTGTTTCAGTTTGTGGATGTAGATGTCACCGGTGGTCTAAGATTTAGTTCTAAGATTCTAAGATTACCACCAGGTAAGAAATCAATATACACAACAAAATCATACCACAAAGTCATTGAGAAAATCATGATGGTGGTGATGTGGAATATCCATAATGGGGATGGACCATATCAAATGGGATTAAAACCGGGCGAGGAATATGAAGACAGAACAGATTATCCTGAAGAATCTATTGCAGAACGATCAGTTCGTGGCAAAGGTCATCCCGTTCCTGAAGAGTGAGTATTTTGAAGGCAAGCCAGAAAGACAGATATTCAAGGTTCTAGAAGCCTATGTTCACAAGTACAAGAGCTCTCCTACCAAGGAAATTCTCCATGTTATCTTCAACAACAAAGATCACATCACTGAAGATGAGTACAAGGACATCTCAGAACTGATTGATGCCTTGAATCTGGAAACTGCTCCAGATGATCTTGCTTGGTTGTATGAAGAGAGTGAAAGATGGTGTCAGGAACGAGCCTTGCACATCGCAATTCACCAGTCTATTAACATCATTGGTGGACAAGACAAGGAACGTACAACCGGATCGATTCCGGAGCTTCTGAGCACTGCTCTGGCTGTCTCGTTTGATCAGAACATTGGACACGACTACCTTGATAATGCTGAACAGAGGTATGAGTTCTATCATCAGGTTCTGCAACGTGTTCCATTTGATTTGGACATGATGAATAAGATCACCAAAGGTGGTCTGCCAAAGAAAACACTCAATGTTATTGTCGGTGGTGTCAATGTCGGCAAGTCATTGACCATGTGTCATTTTGCTGCGTCATACTTGGCCCAGCACCTCAATGTATTGTACATCACTCTTGAAATGTCTCAGGAAAGCATCAGTGAGCGCATTGATGCCAACTTGATGGGTGTTGATATTGACACCATCAGGGACATTCCAAAAGAAAGCTTCATGCGCAGAGTTGAGAAAATGCGCAACACAATCAAGGGTAAGTTGATTGTCAAGGAATATCCAACTGCATCAGCCTCAGTTCTACACTTCAAGGCTTTGATGGGTGAGTTGAGGTTGAAGAAGAAGTTTGTGCCTGATGTGGTCATCGTTGACTACATCAACATCTGTACTTCCTCAAGAATCAAGCAAGGTTCCAATGTCAACAGCTACAGCTACATCAAGGCAATTGCTGAAGAATTGAGAGGCTTTGCTGTTGAGTTCAATGTGCCTGTTATTACCGCAACACAGCTTACCAGAACTGGATTTGGTGACTCTGATCCAGATATGACTGACGTTGCTGAAAGCTTTGGGTTGCCAGCAACAGCTGACTGGATGGTCACACTCATTGCAACTGATGAGTTGACTGCCGTTGATCAAATGATGATCAAGCAGGTCAAGAGTCGTTATGGTGATGTCAACAAGAACAAGAAATTCACCGTTGGTGTTGATAAGGCCAAGATGAAGCTTTATGACATCCAAGAAAAGGACCAAAGACCAATCTCTGGCAATGGTCAGGACTTCACACAGAATAGGCCAGTCGGAAAGCCATCGGCTCTAAATAATGGAGGAAAGCCAAGGCTGAAAGATATAAAGGTGTGATCATATCATGATATCAACTCCATTAAACGTGCAACACGGAGCGATAAAGTTTTTGGAGAAAGCCTTGGACACCAAGGGCGATGGTTCCGTCGCCGTGGTCAAGCAGAGTAAGAAGCCACTTAACATCAGATTGAAGTTCAGTGGTGATATTGAGAAACTCAAGAAAGCACTAGAGCCAATTGTTGACATCGACTATGAAAGAGTCCCTGTCAATATCTCTGGCAAATACCCAACATATGCATTCACTCTAAATGAGGAAATTGCTGGTGTTGCTCCAAAGGGTAGCCAGTTCTATGTCGTTCATGCTGCTAAGATTGGTGGATTGGTTTCAGGTGGAGACTTCAATCCAGCTGCACTTGGATTGGATAACAAGACTATCTCCAAGCAGGATTTTGTTAAGGTTGTAACTGATTCATTGGGGAAGGCAAGAGGTAAGGAACCACCACTAAAGACTTTCTTACAAGAGTTGTTGGAAGCTTCTGGGCAAGGTGGAAAGCTAACCTACAAGCCAGATGACCTATTGAAGTCAGACGTTGATGCTATCACCAAGGACTTTGGTGAGGTTTGCTCAGCATATTGGTTCATGTCAACTCACCCAGAAGTCAAGGCAATCAGGTTTGCTGGTCCAAGTGAGAAGCTTGTGGACTTCTATGCCATATTCAAGGATGGAAGAGAGCAAGCTGTTTCAGTCAAGGCAAAGAAGGGTGGTGGTGCTGCCCCATCTTTGAAGGCTATTGAAGAAAAGGTCAAGTCACTGAAGTATTCTGATAGCAAGACTGAGGATGCTAGAGAAACATTGTTGTCCCTATTCAGACCAGGTGGAGTTATTGAGAACAACTTCCAAATGGCAAAGAGGATGAACACACCTGGATATAAGTGGATTGCCAAGTTCCTTGGAACCAGTGCACCAACTGTTAAGAAGATAGATGAGAAGCTCAAGACCTTCAAGGGTGCAAACCCACAAAAGACGGCTGAAGCCATTGAAAAGGCTATTGCTCCATTCTTCAAGTTGATTGGTAGAAGCATTGGTAAGCCACATGAAGGTTCCAAGGCAATCCAGAATTCTATCAAGGAAGTTATTGAGCGTCCACCAGTTGTTGGATATGCTGGATTGTTGTTGAGTCCACTCCAGTATCACATTGCTGATGAGATGAACAAGAGACCAGAATTCTTGAAGGTGCTTCAAGATGCTGCTAGATCTACTGGCGCAACACAGGTCTATTCCAACATAAGTATGAGTGCTGGCAGAATTGACTTCTCTGAGAAGGAAATGGATGTTGGTGAATATGAGTTCAAGGGCCAAGCCAAGCCTAAGAAGCCAAATGACAAGAATATTTCATTCAAGATGAAGAAATAACAGAATCCAGTAATAGAATATTGGAACAATTGAGGACTACTATATTATGAGCGATGTGAAAGAGCTAATTGACCAACTATCCAAGGTGGCCAATCCAAAGTATCTGTACAACCAAAAGGACTTTGAACCAGGTAAGAGCCAGCTGCTCTACAGTGGTCCATTTTGGGATGAAGATGAGATCAAGATGGGGCTTGAAGCTTTCCTAACCGGAAGCTGGGCAACCACCGGTGAATATGTATTCAGGTTCCAGAATGTGTTTGCTAAGCATTTTGGTGTCAAATATGCACACATGGTTAACTCTGGCTCCTCAGCCAACCTAATCCTGGTCACAGCGCTGAAGAAGCATCTAGATTGGAAGGATGGCGATGAAATCATCGTATCACCAGTTGGATTCCCAACAACCATTGCTCCAATTGTCCAGAACAACTTGAAGCCAGTGTTTGCTGACATTGAGCTCAACACATTGAACTTTGACTTGGATCAGGTTGCAGCCAAGATCAATGACAGAACCGTGGCTATATTCGTCAGTCCAGTGTTGGGTAACCCACCTGACATGTATAAGCTTGTTGATATGGTCGTGAAAGAAAATCACAGGAGAATGAAGAAGTGCACTGATAATGGTGACTCTGGTTTTACTGAGATGCGATTGATTGGTGACAACTGTGATAGCCTTGGATCAAAGTGGGATGGTCGCTATTTGACTGACTACTATTATGCTTGGACAACAAGCTTCTATCCAGCCCACCACATTACTACCATTGAGGGTGGAATGGTTTGCTCCAACAATGATGATCTCAACAATCTAGTGAGAAGCTTCAGTTGGTGGGGAAGGGATTGCCGTTGCGTTGGTAAGGCCAACTTGCTACCTTGCGGCACCTGTGGAAACAGATTCAGTGATTGGTTGGGTGATGGTCAGGTTATTGACCACAAGTATGTGTTCACCAACATGGGTTACAACTTGAAGCCAATTGATATGCAGGGAGCCATTGGTTTGGCCCAGATGCGCAAGATTGACACCATTGAGAGGCTGCGCAGAGAGAACTACAAACTCATTGCCAGCATATTCAGCAGTTACTTCAGCAAGCGCATCCTAAGAGTGATTGAGCCACTTGATATTGGCGATCCTTGCTGGTTTGGTGTCCCATTCTATTGCCAAAACAATGATTTCAGGGCACAGCTTGTGAACTACTTGGAGAAGCATAAGATCCAAACCAGATCATATTTTGCTGGTAATCTATTGAAGCACCCAGGATACAAGCACTTGGATGATGCCAACAACTATCCAAACAGCAACAAGGCACTCAGCAATGTGTTCTTCTTGGGTTGCCCACCACACTATGGAAAGGCCCAGATGGATTACATTGAAGAAACGTTGAGGAACTTCCTTGAAGCGGAACCTTGCATAGTTCTATGAAGAATCTAACTGTATTTGGTAGCAGTGGTTATGTTGGTAGTGAATACCGTAGATTCAGGGAAGCACTGAATGTTCAGGGTGTCACCAACTTCAATGAGAGGTTTGATTACTCTGTAGCAACCCCAAGTGTTCTGAACTTCATCAGCACAGTACACAACTACAATGTGTTTGACAAACCATATTTGGATGTGTCAACTAACCTGACACTTCTTATACAGTTGCTTGAGGCTTGGAAGGAATTTGTCAAGGATGAGGACATCACTGATGGTGTCTTCACCCAAGTATCCAGCTGGTTTGTCTATGGCAAGCTAACTGACTACACTGATTCAATCAATGCAAAAGAAAACATCCAATGCAATCCAAAGGGTTTCTACAGCATCACCAAGTATACTTCTGAACAGTTGCTTGCTTCCTATTGTGAAACACACAACCTCAAGTATCAGATTGTAAGGCTTGGTAATGTGATTGGTGGAGTTGATCCAAAGGCTTCTGCTCAAAAGAATGCACTACATCATCTTGTTGAGAAGCTCAAGAAGAATGAGCATGTTGAGATCTATGATGATGGAATGTTCTTTAGGGATTACATCCACGTGAAGGATGCCGTCAGAGCTATTGAGTTGGTGAGAGCCAATGGTGACTTGAACACGATATACAATATCGGCAATGGCATCCCTTACAGAAACAACACCACATTCTATTTCAAAGACCTGATGTATTACTTGAAGGACAAGCTTGGTTCGCAGAGTGAGATCACCTTCAAACCAACACCTGAATTCCACAAGAAGGTCCAGATCAAGTCCTTTGCCATGAACTGCGACAAGCTGAGAGACCTTGGGTTCAGGCCAGAATACACTGGTGAAAAGCTTTGGGATAGCCTGATCTAAATATATCACGATCCTTTGGAGTTTAATCGTGACATCATTTAGAGAATTTCTGAACGAAGAGCTTGCCCAATTCAAGCATCTCAAGCACTTGACTCACGTTGAGGACTTGGCCTTCTATGGCAAAGATGGTATGGAGAAGGCAAAGGCTGCTCTATCAGATGCACATGATACAGCCAAGGGTGTTCCTTCAAACACCAAGGTCACGACCAAGCTAGACGGTGCTCCAAGCATTGTATTCGGTCGCCACCCATCAACTGGTAAGTTCTTTGTTGGATCCAAGAGCGTTTTCAACGCAGATCCAAAGATCAACTATTCTCACGAAGACATTGACAAGAACCACAAAGATGCACCTGGTCTCGCTGCCAAGCTTCACCAAGCATTAGATCATCTACCAAAGGTTGCTCCAAAGAAAGGTGTCTATCAAGGTGATATGATGTATGGTAAGGATGATGTTACCACGACTGGTTCTCACCATAACTTCACACCAAACACTTTGATGTACAGCGTGAAGAAGGATTCTCCAGAAGGCAAGAAGGTTGAGAAGGCTCAGTTTGGTATCGCGGTTCATACCAAGTATCATGGCCCAAGCATTGAAAAGATGCATGCTGGATTTGATGTTGATAAGAAGAACTTCAAGCAACACCCAGATGTACACATTGTTCCACATGAACATCAGGCAACCAAGCTCATTGATAAGACCACCTCAAACAAGGTCGCCAAGAATCTAAAGGCTGCTGAAGAAACTGTCATGACTGATCATGACCACGATGTGGTTTCTACCCACAGACCTCATCTTGAGAAGTACATCAACCAGACTGTCAAGAATGAAGAGAAGCCTTCTGTGGCCGGATTCAGACAGTCTGTCATCAAGTCCTTCAAGAAAGAAGCCGAAGGTCTGAAGTCAGACAAGGGTAAGTTGAAGAAGCATGAGCAGCTATTGCAACACATGGCCCACATTGATGACAACCATGAATCATATGACAAGTTGTTGAAGGTCCATGGCCATCTGACAGCTGCCAAGAATGCGTTGGTGGATCATTTCTCCAAGGATTCTCCATACGAAACTAGCATCAATGGAAATGAGTCAAAGGGTGAAGGATTTGTTGTGACACACAATGGATTCCCAGCGAAGTTTGTTGATCGTGCTGAGTTCAGCAAGGCCAACTTCTCAAACACCAAGTATGCGCCAAAGCCAGCTAAATAACTGATATACCATACTTTCACAGTGCAAAGATGACAGACGAAAAGCCAAAAACCAGTGACCACGTAGTAACCACATTCGGCAGGTTCAATCCGCCATCTGTTGGTCACAAGCACCTCCTCGATACCATCAAAGCTCATGCTGAGAAGCATGCCGCTGATCATTTGATCTATGCTTCTCCAACACAAGATGCAAAGAAGAATCCTTTGCACCACAAAGATAAAGTTTCCATCATGAATAAGATGTTCCCTGGAACAAATATTCATGGCCACGATGATGTCAGGAACATCATTGATGCAGCTAAGCATCTCCACAGCAAGGGTTACAAGAAGGCAACCTTCTTTGTTGGCAGCGATCGTCAACAGGAAATGTCAAACCTACTACACAAGTACAATGGAAAAGAGTACAAGTTTGACCATATTGAGGTCAAGAGTGCTGGTGAGCGTGATGATAAAGCCAAGGGAGTTGCTGGCGCATCAGGCACTAAGCTAAGAGAATATGTCAAGAAAGGCGACTTCAAGAATTTTCAAAAGGGCGCAGGTTCTAAGGAACATGCGAAAGAATTGTTCAACATGGTGAAGAAAGGTATGAAACTAGAAAACTACAAAGCAATGTTCGTGTTCGGTAACGTTGGATCAGGCAAGAATGTATTGATCACTCCTCTACTAGAGAAGTTCAACAATCTTCATGAGATCAACATAGCCAATATCATGAATGCTATCAAGGGTGGAGAGCTAACTGTTGAAGCTGGTGCTCCAATTCTAATCAATGCTTCTGCTGAGAACTTGGAAGACATTTCAATCGCCAAGACGGTTTTGGAATCCATTGGATACCAAACTGCTGCAGCATTTGTCTGGACTACAGACGATGAATCCAAGTTGCGCAATGACGCAAGGATTGCAGCTGGTGAAAGAACTATCACTGAAAGTCGCAGAGTTGAGAAGTATCAGGCATCCATCAAGAATGTTGATTTCTTCGCTAGAATCTTTGAAGGCTTCTTGTTGTTCAACAACAGCGCTGATGTCAATGAGTTGACTGAAGCTCAGAGAGGCGACTTTGAGTTGTACCTATCAGATGCGCTTCTTGTACTTGAAAGCTTTGTATCAAAGACCCTTGAAGAGTCTGAAGCAAGCGTGTTCGTCAAGAACTTTGTTGAGGGTGCAAGGAATGAGTTTGATGCCCACAAGCATCTATCATCACATGCCGCTGTTGTCAAGAAGGAAAGGGAAAAGAAGAACGTTAATCTTGGTGCCCACAACTTCTTTGATTATCAGGCAAAGCGTGACACCAAGCCTGCTCCAAAGCCATTGAAGAAGGAAGAAACTGAGAAGAAGCCTTCTAAGGCCACCAAGCCAGATGGTACTGAGTTGGATACAGCTATTGCCACCGGTGCTCAGTTGTTTGGACTCAAGACTGAAGGCAAGTCTCTTGGTGCATTGAGAAGTTCATTGGCTTCAAAGTCTCCTGATGATGACTTTGGGGGCTAAATGAAGAAGTTCAAGCAACTAAGGGAAGATGTCGTTTCCGGTAAAAAGGAAAAAGGCAAGGAACTTGGCACAGCAAAGAAGGAAAAGATCACCATCAATCCTAATTTGAGAGTGTTGAGGGGTCTAAGGGATAAAGTCAGGCGTTCATAATGCACGTTGATTTACATCATGATGAACATCCTACAATCTACCTTGATATGGATGGAGTATTGGCGGACTTTGAAGCTGGAACTACCAAGTTTCTCCATCGTCCGTGGGACTCATTCAAGACTGAGGCTGAGAAGAAGCAAAGAAACAAAGCTGCCTTTGACTCTGGAAAGCAGTTTTGGCTTGGACTTCCTCCAATGAGAGATTTCTTGGCACTGTACAACTACGTCAGGCCATTTCATCCACATATTCTAACAGCTGTTCCTTCAGGCACTGGGCCAACCCACGTCGAAATTCCAACTGAGGAAAGAAGAAGGTTTGCTGAAGAGGGTAAGTGGGCTTGGATCAAAACCTATTTACCAGACATCCCAAGAGAACATTTTCATGCGGTTTTGAGAAGCCATAAACAGAATTATGCGACAAAGGTTGTTGGTAAGAAGGTCATATCTAACATCCTAATTGATGATACGATGAGCAATGTGATAGAGTTCCACAGGAACAGGGGCACAGCAATTCAGCATAAAACTGCAGCAGACACAATTGCGCAATTGAAAAAGTTGGGAATCCATAATCCAGCCTTCCCAGCCTAAATAAACGATCAGCAGGACAACGAAAAATGACACCAGAAGAAAAGGAACACATCAATGAAGAACTTGATCGTCTAAGTGATCAAGTCTACGCTTCAGCACCTGAAGCAATGATTGAAATATCCAAGAGTCTGGGCAATTTTGGAATTTCCTTCCCTCTATCACTTGACCTAGAAGATGAAATGATCTATGGGGTCCAGGAAGCGGAAGGCCAAGAGAAGTTTGATGAATACCTGTACATCTACTTTGATGCCAATGATATTTCTGGCATTGATTTGTTCGTCACCATCTTGAATGAAGAAGAACTAGATTACTTGGATTCAAGTGAAGATTCAGAAGATGACCCATTCATGGTTATCTCCAGAAGAAGAAAGAACCGTAAGGTTGATTTGACAGGTGGCAATACCAACGAATATTGATTCTACATTATGATTGAAGACTTAAATGATGAAAACTTTGAACTGTATGCGAGCAAGGCTTATGAGAAGCCTGGTGCTATTACAGCCGAATTTGAAGAAGATATCAAGAAGATCCAACACATCAAGAGGTTGATAACCAAATACTTGATGACTGGGGAATTCAAAGATAGGCTGTTGGTCAATCATATCATCATATTTTACAACGTCTTTGGTGTAGTGGCTGCGACTCGAATATTGTTCTTGAAACTCAAGAAGCGTGAGTTGGAAGTCTTGAAGCCCATCTTGATTATGCTCAACTATTTGCCAACCACCGTTGAAGGTATCAATGGCAAAACCGTCATCACAAATGACATCAAATTGGATAAGGGTGTAATCGAATGTCTAAGAAAGATTTGAAGGAAGATGCTCCAGTAAATTGCGTTGGCTCAGGTGGATTCACCGGAGCAGCTGCAGCAACTGGCCCAGTAGCAGGCTTTGACCCATTGTTGGGTGGCAGCTACAAGAAAAAGCTTAAGAAGCTATTGAAGAGGCAGGGAAAGTAATGGCAAAGTTCGAACCAGCAATCAAACTAGTTCTCAAGCACGAAGGTGGTTGGGTCAACAACCCAAATGATGCCGGCGGAGCAACCAACTTCGGTGTAAGTTTGAGGTTCTTGAAGGAACACCCATTTGATGGTGACTTCGATGGTGATGGTGATGTTGATATTGAAGATATCAAGAACATGACATTGGATGATGCCAAGGGTGTCTACAAGAAGTTCTGGTGGGACAAGTATGGTTATGGTGCCATCAAGGATCAAACCTTGGCAACCAAGACCTTTGACTTCTCAATCAACATGGGTGCACCAAGAGCACACAAGCTTCTACAGCAGGCGATGAACAGCGCATTCGGTTTGAAGTTGACCGTTGACGGTCTATTGGGTCCAGCATCATTCGCAACTCTGAACGCAGTAGAGGCTGATGATGAGGGTCGTCTGTTGGCAGCATACAGTAACGAAGCAATGGCCTTCTACAATGCCATCGTTGCAGCCAAGCCTTCCCAGAAAGTCTTCCTCAATGGTTGGAAGAACCGTGCATATTCCATCAACAGGGCAAACTCCGTGTCCGAATTTGATGGCGAACCGATTGCACACCACCCAGTCTGAGACCCATGAACTCCTAAATATTCCATCATTCAGGAGTTACAATGAAGTTCACCGACCTTTTCACCCATTCTATCACAGAAAGAGATGGTGAGTCCGTTGATTTTGCTAGATTGATGACCTTCATTGCCTGTGCCATCTTCTTCACATTGTCAATCTATGACACCTACAAGAATGGGAAATTCGATTACTTCCAGTTCTCTGCCGGTTTTGCTGCTATCGTAGCTGCCGGTGCGGCTGCTGTCAGGATCAAGCTTGACACCGAGCCTCAAGTCACAAACGATAGAGAATAACTGAGAACTATATCATGAGCCTCGCGAGTCTAGCAACACTACCAATGACAGGCAAGAAATGGCTTATCATTGGTATTTCGTTTTTAGTGTTGATAATTGGTGCATTCATTTATGGTAACGTTCAAGGTAGAATGCATTCAAAGCTAGTTTTAGCTGAATACCAAGTCAAGCTTTCAAAGACAGAAGCTGAATTAGAAAAAGAAAAGGGCAACATCAAAGAGCGCATTGTCATAAAATGGCGAGATCGCGATGCTGTCATAGACGATCAGTCAAAAGACGCCCAAGAAGGCGCAGCAAAGACTGATGAGAACGTTATCCTATCCAAGCAATGGGTCTGCATACATAACAATTTCGTAGGAGACAGAAGTGTCGCTGAATGTTATCAAAAGTAGTCTCATTGTAATCGGTTTGGGTCTAATGGCCGGCTGCAAAACAATAATGATACCAGAATTCCAGCCATTAGACCCACCTGAAAAATTGATGCTTCCAGCAGAGAAGCTTCAAGAAGTTCCAACTCAACCAGATGGAACAGCAAAAGCCAATGACGCATTGGTCACTGCAATCCTCAACTACACCGGTGCAAAGAAGAATGAGAACACTCTAACTTCCCTTCAAGATTGGATCAATGAGACCAACAAGAAGATCGAAGATCTCAACAAAAAGAAAAAGAAGAACAAGTAGCAATTTTAGAAATTAAGGCTACAATTGGTTCATGAGTGCGTGGATTGACAGAAAACATCTATTGATGGTGAGCAGCAGACTTGATCGCTTCAAGCAGAAGAATCAAGATTTGTTCAATTTCCGTTGCCCTTTCTGTGGCGACAGCCAAAAGAAGTCATCCATTGCACGTGGTTACATCTTCATGAGGGACAATGATTACTTCTATCGTTGTCACAATTGTGGTTATGGTACAACCTTCAGTGTATTCTTGAAGAGGGTTGATCAACACCAGTACAATGATTGGGTGATGGAGAAGTTCAAGAACAAGGGCAAGAGAGAAATCTCCAAGCCACAGGCCACCAAGCCTGAATTTGAGCAAGTATTCCGTTCAGAATATCAGGAACTAGAGTGTATCAGTGATATGGCTGATGATCACCCAGCCAAAGCATACATCATTGGTAGAAAGATTCCACCAAACAGATACCGTGACATCTACTTTGCTCAGGACTTCAAGAAGTTCATGGACTTGAACTTTCCAACCCACGGCAAAGAACTGATTGATGATGAAGCAAGAATCGTTCTGTTCTACAAGAATGAGAAGGGTTATGTCACCCACGTTTGCGGTAGATCACTTGGTGTGAGCAACCTTAGATATATGACTATTCATGTATCAACAGTTGATAGAAAGACATTTGGCGTTGAGTACATGGACAACAACAAGTTGGTCTATGTAACTGAAGGTCAGTTTGACTCAATGTTCCTGGAAAACGGAGTTGCGGCTGGCGACTCTTCCCTATATAATTTGGGTGAGCACTTAATGAACAAGCTGTTTGTTAAGGACTTGGTTCTAGTTGGAGACAATGAACCAAGGAACAAGGAAATCACCAGCCAATTGAAGAAGTCAATTGAGTATGGATTCAAGGTTGTTATTTGGCCTGCTACAATCAGGAGCAAAGACATCAACCAAATGGTTCTAGATGGTATGACAAAAGAACATGTCAAGCATATCATTGATAGAAACACATACAAAGGTTTGGAAGCACTCTTACAGTTCAATTCTTGGAGGAAGACGTGATACAGGTACTAGATCATGGATATGTGGATTTCATTGAGGCTTGGGGAACTGGTCGCGATGGAAAGATGATTGATTCAGGACACATGAATCCAGTCACAGATTATGAGGTTGGAATTGTTGAGGCTGCTCGCCAATCAACACAAGGTGCATTCAGAGGCTGGTATCCAGACCCATGTGATTGCCAAATGGTTACACTGACCGGATCAGTAGATGATTTGGAACACACACCAGAGTGTGCGAGCGTAAAGAATCCAGGTGACTTGAAGTTGCTGTCATTCTTGTACAATAACAACCACGCAACTCCATTTGAATTCTCTGGAATGGTCATTGAAGTTCAGGCTCCAATTATGGTATTCCGTGAGTGGCATCGCCATAGAACCCAGAGCTATAATGAGGCATCAGCAAGATATTCTCCACTTGCCGATCTTAACTATGTACCTCTAGTGGACAGAGTTTTATTGAATGAAGCGGGTGCGAACAAACAAGCACAAGCTATGAGAGGTACAATCCTTGAACCAAAGTTTGCCCATGAGTGGGTGAAGAGGTTGGAAGAGAAGTACAGAATTGATGAAGAGTTTTACCAGTGGGGATTGGCTGGTGGAATTCCAAAGGAATTGGCAAGATTAGGAATGCCAATGGGCCATTACTCCAAGATGCGTGCTTCATGCAACTTGAGGAATTGGTTGGCCTTTATGACTCTGCGTTGCGATCCAAAGGCTCAGTGGGAAATTAGACAATATGCAAACGTGGTCGCTGACCTCATTGCAGAGAAATTTCCAAGAACGTATGGTCTATTTGATGGCAAGAGGAGAAAGGCATGTTAACAGCAGCAACATTTGCAAAACTTAGATGGTGGTTGATGTTCAATCTGATCCTCGTTGGATTGGTCATCACATACATGACCGGCGGAATCCATTTCTTGGATGATGCGGATAAGTCAAAGATCAGTTTGGTCACACTTGGTGTGTTCCTAATTGCCACAGCTTTTGTTGGTAGATTGACAATGGCAATGCGCCACAATGACAATCTAGGTGAACAGCATTCAAAACAAGTTGAAGCCTTGTGGTTCATTAGTGAACTGTTGATGGGTCTTGGTATCGTGGGAACAGTCCTTGGTATCATCATGACTTTCGGAAATGATATCAACTCCTTCAACTTCGCTGATGCTGAAGCAGTAAAGAAGGCAACCCTATCCATGTCAAAGAGCTTGACTCAGGCATTCGTTACGACACTTGTTGGTATGTCCACCTCGCTGTTGTTGAAGCTACAGTTGGTCAACTTAGACCTGGGTAGAACCAAGGTATGAGAAACTACAACAACCACCTCTCTTTCATCGACCTATTGATGAATGCCTTGGCAGTGTTTGCCATGTTGTTCATCTTCACCATTCTCCAAGTCAACAAGGTTGTTAAAGAACAGCCACCGGTGAGTGCACCAACTGATGGTCAAGCTTTGATCATCATGACTTGGGATGACAACTCAGCTGATGATATTGATCTTTGGGTGAAAACTCCAGAAACAATGGGTAATAGAATTGGTTACAGCAATCCAAGTGGATTCACTGCCAATCTTGAAAGAGACGACTTGGGTAGAATCAATGACCAGTTCAAGAAGAATGGTAAGATTGGATTCATCAATACAAACAGGGAAGTCATCAAGATCAGAAAGTTGATGGATGGAACCTACATTGTCAACGTTGAATTCTATCAAAGAACCCAGGATCCTGGCACCCAGTACATATCACATGGTCCAGTGAAGGTCAAGGTTCAGTTGCTACAATTCAATCCAGAATACAGGGAAGTCATCCAGAGAGAATTTATCTTGGAAGATGAACGAGTTGAAAAGACTGCATTCACCTTCAAGGTGGAGAACGATGAAATCGTTGAAACAAACAACCTCAAACAAATTCCATTTATTAGAGTCACTGAAGACACTCCAGGGATGAGATAATGAACCAATTGCTCCTTTATGTAACCATATCATTCTTGGCCATTTTGGCCTTCTGTGCTTATTTGGTGATCAGTCTACCAAAGAAGAACTTGTTGAAGTTTGTAACCATCCCGCTGTTGATTTGGTTGGGCTTCTTCTTGTATATCAGCATTCCAAATCTCATGGGTTCACCAATTGTTGGTTTCCCAAAGGGTGAATTTGAACTGGTTGGATACGTCATCAAGATGGATGATGGAAAGAAGATCATTGAAGCTTGGGTCACTGTCAAAGATGATTCCAAGTTGTATAGCTTCCCATACACTGAGGGTGTAGAAAATACACTTTCAGAAATGTCTGATGCCAATAAGATGGGTCTACCACAGACTGGTGAGTTTGAGGAAGGTGATCCAACTGGTGGCGGTGTGCTTGCTCATGGTTTCCAAGATCCAAGAATCAAGACGAGAGAAAACTCTCCAGAGAGTTTACCACCAAAGGGTTAAACTTCTTTGCGCTAAGATACGTTCTCGCGATTTGATTCAATTAGGATTACTCATGACAGATAAAGCAACAAAGGTCCATGGTATTGTCGTTGATTATTCAAGGGATAATCTGTTTGATGAACTTGGATTGAAGCGTTTGAAAGATGGCTACATGAAATCAGACGAAACCAGCCCACAGGAGCGTTTCGCATTCGTTAGCAAGTTCTTCAGTTCAAACAAGGAACATGCCCAGCGTTTGTATGACTACTCAAGCCAGCATTGGCTCAGTTACTCAACTCCTATTCTTTCCCATGGCAGGAACAAAAGAGGATTGGGGATAAGCTGCTTTCTTTCATTCATGGAGGATTCATCCAGCGGCTTGATTGATACCCTCTCAGAAGTCAACTGGCTGTCTATGTTTGGTGGTGGTATCGGTGTGCACGTGCGTATCCGTGGTGCTGATGACAAGTCAGTTGGTGTAATGCCCCACATGAAGACCTACGATGCCAGCTGCTTGGCTTACAAGCAGGGAAGCACACGTCGTGGAAGCTATGCGACCTATTTGGACATCAGCCATCCTGATATAATCCAGTTCATTGAAATGAGAAAGCCAACTGGTGACCAGAACCAGCGTTGCTTGAACTTACACCATGGCATCAATATGTCAGACAAGTTCATGTCCATCATTGAGCGTTGCATGATTGATCCTGAGGCTGATGACACTTGGGAACTAATCAATCCAAACAACCCAAGCGTGATTGTTGACAAGGTTTCTGCTAAGGAACTTTGGATGAAGATCATTGACTTGAGAATGCAAACTGGCGAACCGTATTTGCAGTTCATTGATACTGCCAACGAAGGTATGCCTGAGTTCCAGAAGAAGCTTGGACTGAAGATCCACGGCAGTAATCTATGCTCTGAGATCCAGTTGCCAACCAACAGCGAAAGAACAGCTGTTTGCTGCCTTTCCAGCCTGAATCTTGAATACTATGACAAGTGGAAGGACAACTATCAGTTCTACAAGGATGTTGAGGAAATGTTGGACAATGTTCTGACCTTCTTCATTAGAGAATCCCCAGATGAAATTCAGCGTGCT
>Ga0164306_10000329_pt1 | contig 18636 bp, 16 predicted proteins | sample Whisoiple_242_MG_FD_110213 | JGI IMG/M metagenome (GOLD analysis project Ga0164306, IMG submission 110213) | Soil microbial communities amended with fresh organic matter from upstate New York, USA - Whitman soil sample_242_MG | ecosystem: Environmental > Terrestrial > Soil > Unclassified >... | reverse complement strand
CGGCGATCCACCGCGTCGACCACCGTCCCGACCTGCGGATCGCCCTGCTCGGCTACTGGAACGTCACGGTCGACGGCTCGGTCGGCCGGGCTCTCGGCGAGGACTTCGTCCTCGGCAGCGACGAGCTCACCCGCCTGGTCAACGACACGGTCCACCAGGTGGCCGCGACGACGGGCGCGGTCTACGTGGACGCGTACAGCCCGCTCAAGGGCACGTCGGGCACCCGGGACCCGACGGGTGACCTCCTCGACGACGGTGACCACCCGAACTCGAGTGGCCACACCCTCCTCTCGACCGCCGTCGTGGACGAGCTCGCCACGGCGGGGGCGGTCGCGGCCTGGCGCGGGGCGTCCTGAGGGTCGACCGGAGTGGGCTGGAGTGTGGGCTGGACGGACGAGGTCTTGCCTCATACCCATTCAGTCGAGATCCCAACAGCCGCAGGCACTCCGGACCGCTGGGCGTTGACGGCGCACCCTCAGGTGCGGTTGCGTGGGGAGGCATGACCGTCATCGGCTTCCACTGCTCGCACGAGCAGATCGACCCCGCCCAGCTGCTCCGGGACGTCCGCGCGGCGCAGGACGCCGGCTTCACGGCGGCCATGTCGTCCGACCACATCTCGCCGTGGAGCAGCCGGCAGGGCGAGTCCGGGTACGCGTGGAGCTGGCTGGGTGCGGCCCTGGCGACCACGACCCTCCCGTTCGGCGTCGTCACCGCGCCGGGGCAGCGCTACCACCCCGCCGTCACCGCGCAGGCCATCGCGACGCTCGGACAGATGTTCCCCGGACGCTTCTGGGCCGCGCTCGGGTCGGGCGAAGCCTCGAACGAGCGGGTGACCGGTGACGTGTGGCCCCGCAAGGAGGTCCGTGACGCCCGCCTCGTCGAGTGCGTCGACGTCATCCGTCGCCTCCTCGCCGGAGAGGAGGTGAGCCACGACGGGCTCGTGTCGGTCAACCGGGCGCGGCTCTGGACCCTCGCGGATCCCGTGCCCGACCTCGTCGGGCCGGCGGTGACCGCAGAGACGGCCGCACGTCACGCCGGGTGGGCCGACGGCCTCATCACGGTGAACCAACCACCCGAGACGCTGCGCACGGTCCTGGCGGCCTACCGCGACGCCGGTGGACGCGGTCCCGCCCGCCTGCAGGTGCACGTGAGCTGGGCTCCCACGGAGGACGAGGCCCTGCACGTCGCCCACGACCAGTGGCGCAGCAACGTGATCGGGCCGCCCGTCGCGTGGGACACCGAGACGGTCGAGGCCTTCGACCTCATCGGCGAGACGGTCTCGCCGGACCAGGTCCGCGAGGCGGTGCTCGTCTCGGCGGACCTCGACCGCCACGCGCAGTGGCTCCAGGACTACGCCGACATGGGCTGGGACGAGCTCTACGTGCACTTCGTCGGCCAGCACCAGGCACCCTTCATCGAGGCGTTCGGCACCTCCGTGCTGCCCCAGCTTTCGGTGACCAGCCCTGCGGCGCAAGGCGCCTCACCTCAGGGTGCACGGGAGGAGGACCGATGAGGATGAGCGACACGGGAGACGTGTGGTGGAAGAACGCCGTCCTCTACTGCGCCGACATCGAGACGTTCCAGGACTCCGACGGCGACGGGGTGGGCGACCTGCGCGGGATGACCGACCGCATCGAGTACCTCGCCGACCTCGGCGTGACGTGCCTCTGGCTGATGCCCTTCTACCCGACGGCCCGCAAGGACGACGGCTACGACATCACCGACTTCTTCGGCGTCGACCCACGCCTCGGCACACTGGGTGACTTCGTCGAGCTGATGCGCACCGCCCGTGCCCACGGGATCAGGGTCATCATCGACTTCGTCATGAACCACACCTCCGACCAGCATCCGTGGTTCAAGTCCGCCCGGCGCAGCCGTGAGGACCCGTACCGCGACTACTACGTGTGGAGCCGCACGAAGCCCCGGTCGAGCGCCAAGGACGTCGTCTTCCCCGACCAGGAGGACAGCATCTGGGAGCGCGACGAGAAGACGGGCGACTACTACCTCCACCACTTCTACAAGCACCAGCCGGACCTCAACGTCGCGAATCCTGCTGTCCAGGAGGAGATCTCCCGGACGCTTGGCTTCTGGCTCGAGCTCGGCGTCTCGGGCTTCCGGGTGGACGCCGTGCCGTTCCTCTTCGCCCGCGACGGGGTGCCGGGCGTCGACGACGCGGACGCGTTCAACCCCGACCGCTACCTCGGCGACGTCCGGTCGTTCGTCACCCGTCGCGTCGGGGACGCGGTGCTCCTCGGTGAGGTCAACCTGCCCTACCCCGAGCAGCGGCGCTTCTTCGGCGGTGACGACGGCGACGGTCTCAACATGCAGTTCGACTTCATCGGCATGCAGCGCTTCTACCTCTCCCTCGCCCGCGGAGACGCCGGACCGCTGGCCGAGGCCCTGCGCGAGCGCCCGCCGCTCGACGTGACGAGCCAGTGGGCCAGCTTCGTGCGCAACCACGACGAGCTCACCCTCGACAAGCTGACCACGCGGGAGCGACGCGATGTCTTCGACGCCTTCGGACCTGATCCGGAGATGCAGCTGTACGACCGGGGTCTGAGACGCCGCCTCCCGCCCATGGTGAGCGGTGACCAGAGAAGGGTGCGGCTCGCATACTCCCTCATGTTCTCCCTGCCCGGCACGCCCGTGCTCTTCTACGGCGAGGAGATCGGGATGGGTGAGAACCTCGACGTCCCGGGCCGGCTCGCGGTGCGGACCCCGATGCAGTGGACACCCACACCCAGCGGCGGCTTCTCCTCCGCCACCCCGAAGCGCCTGACCCGCCCGATGCCCGCCGGGGTCTGGGGACCGCAGCACGTCAACGTCTCCGACCAGCGCCGCGACCCGGAGTCGCTGTGGTGGTTCGTCCGCCGTCTGGCGCGCCGCTACCGCCAGCTCCCCGAGAGCGGGTGGGCGACCGTCGAGGTGCTCGACCACCCGGTGCCGGCAGTCCTCGCGCACGTCAGCCGCTCCGGTGACTGGGCGATGGTCGCGCTGCACAACTTCGGCGAGGACGGCGCCATCGTGCCCTTCACCGTGCCCGATCTGCCCGCCGGCGCCCGGCTCCTCGACGTCCTCGGGGACCGTCCCGACGTCACCGTGCCGCCGTCGGGGCCTGTCGAGGTCGACATCGAGCCGTACGGCTACCGCTGGCTGCTCGTGGTTGGCGAGGGCGACGACCCGCTCCTCTGACGATCCGAGTGAGTGCCTCTGTGGTGGCGCAGGGCGGGGGTGAGCTGCGACGCGTTCATGCCCGACCGGCCCCCGATGCCCACCTCGCGGGCGCGCTTCATCAGCCGGTCCTTCGTCCCGTCGTCGTCGTCGGACGCCCGGCCACCCTTGCGGCTCACGGCCGACGGGTCGTCGCTCAGCCCTTGTTGCGTCTGGCCGCTCGGTCGCCGAGCGTCGCGAGCCGGTCGACGAGGGGCGACCCGAGCCGCCGCCGTGCCTCGGCGCCGTCGACGGTGTGCGCCCCGCCGCGTGCGGGCGCGCTCGGAAGGAGCCGGCCCATGAGCCCCATCACGCGCGTCGTCGTCGCCGGCGCGAGGCCTCGCACGCGGATGCCGACCCAGGCCAACGGCGTCAGCACGACCATCGGCCGACCCGACAGCACCGCGTCCACGATGCGCCGAGCTGCACGCTCGGCGTCGATCGAGAGCAGCGGCAGCGAGGCCGCAGGGGCGAACCACGCGTACTCGGCCTCAGGGTCTCCCCCGAACCGCGCGTGCACGTGACCGCCCGTCCGCATCAGGCCCGGGACGATCGTCGTCGCGGTGACGCCGGTCCCGCTCAGCGCGGCGGCGAGACCGTCCGAGAAGCCGACCGCGGCGAACTTCGCCGTCGCGTACGGCAGCAGGTGCGGGGGTGAGACCATGCCGCCGATCGAGGTCACCGTCCCGATCCGGCCGTGGCCACGCCGACGCATGTGCGGCAGCACCGTCATCGCCGCATGGATCGGCCCCCAGGCCATCGTGTCCATGGCGTCCTCGAACTCGTGCAGGACCAACGACTCGACCGGTGCGGTCTGGATGACGCCTGCCACCGTCACGAGCACCTCGATGGGTCCGACCGAGTGCTCCACCCGGCCGACCAGGTCGCCCACGTCGTGCCGGTCGCGCACGTCGCAGTGCTCCGCCGTGACCGGACCGTGCGCGGCCAGGGCCTGGGCGGCAGCCGCGACCTCCGCCTGGTCACGGGCCGCCACGACGACCCGGTGACCTCGCGTCAGCAGCTCCCTCGCGACGAGGAAGCCCAGCCCGCGGGAGGCCCCCAGGACGAGGGCCACCGGCTGGTCCCGGACAGGCTCTTCGGTCGAACTCATGCTCGCCTCCTGGCGTCGTACACACCGTGACCCCATCCGCCGGCAGGTTTCTCTGTGCTCACCATGGGTAGGTCCGCCACATGAAGGCTCTGACCTGGCACGGCATCGAGGACGTTCGTGTGACCGACGTACCCGACCCCGTCATCGCTCACACCACCGACGCCGTCGTGCGCGTCAGCTCGACCGCCATCTGCGGCTCGGACCTGCACCTCTACCGGGTGCTGGCGCCGTACCTGAAGCCCGGGGACGTGCTCGGGCACGAGTTCATGGGGATCGTCGAGGAGGTCGGTCCAGGTGTCGCGACGCTCGCCGTCGGCGATCGTGTCGTCGTGCCGTTCAACATCTCCTGCGGTCGCTGCTGGATGTGCCAGCGCGGCCTGTTCGCGCAGTGCGAGACGACGCAGAACACCGACTCCGGCAAGGGCGCCAGCCTCTTCGGCTACACGAGCCTCTACGGTTCGGTGCCCGGCGGTCAGGCGGAGAGGGTCCTGGTGCCGCACGCCGACTTCGGGCCCATCGTCGTCCCCGACGACATGCCCGACGAGAGATTCCTCTACCTCTCCGACATCCTGCCCACGGCGTGGCAGGCCGTGGAGTACGCCGACGTCAACGGCAGCGACACCCTGGCCGTGCTGGGGCTCGGTCCGGTGGGTCAGCTCGCCGTCCGCTCGGCGCTGCACCGCGGCGTCGGCCGGGTCATCGGCGTCGACCTCGTGCCCGACCGGATCGAGCGGGCCCGGGTCAGCGGGGCCGAGGTCATCGATGCGTCCGACACCGACGTGGCGCAGGCGCTCAAGGACCTGACCGAAGGCCGAGGACCGGATGCCGTCATCGATGCGGTCGGCATGGAAGCCCACGGGAACCCGTTCTCGGAGAAGGTCATCGCCGGCGCCAGCCGTCTGCCCAAGCCCATCGCTCGAGGGGTGGTCGAGACGTTCGGGATCGACCGGCTCGCGGCCCTGCACACCGCGGTCGCAGCCGTGCGCCGGGGCGGCACCCTGTCCATCAGCGGCGTCTACGGGGGCATGGCCGACCCGATGCCGATGATGGAGCTCTTCGACAAGGGCCTGACGGTTCGGATGGGCCAGTGCCACGTGCGCCGCTGGAGCGACGAGCTCCTCGACATCGTCCGCACGGACGACGATGTCCTGGAGCTCGAGAGTCTCGCCACCCACCACGGCAGCCTGGAGGACGCGCCGGACCTCTACCGCGTCTTCCAGGAGAAGCAGGACGAATGCCTCAAGGTCGTCCTCCGCCCCTGAGCGACACGGCTCACCGGTCCAACCACAGCCCAGACAACCACCCGACAAGGAGATGCCTTCATGAGCGTGACGAGCTTCCAGGACCTTCCCCTCGCTGACCGCGACCGCGAGTGGGACGGCGACGCTGCCGAGAAGCGGGTGCGGGCGTGGGCAGGCGCGGAGGAGGGGCCCAACGAGAAGTACCGCGACGCGCACGTCTGGTACGACGCGGACAGCAAGACGAACTTCACGGCCTACAAGCTCCTCATCGCCGACGTGGTCGACGGGCGTCTCAGGGCCGTCCCCCGGGCCGTCATGGCGGCCGCCGCCGTCATGCAGGGCTCACGCGGCGGGGTCGACCTGCCCGAGAAGGACCGCGACCGCGTCCGCAGCCACCTCGCGAAGTACTACGCGAAGATGGGCGAGGACGCTCCCTGGGAGCGCGAAGGCTGACACCCGCGCGGGGCTCAGAAGACCGCGCCACCGCCGGTGACGCCGAGCACGGTGCCCGACACGTAGCTGGCCTCCGTCGGGGACGCCAGGAAGACGTATGCCGGAGCGACCTCCCCCGGCTGGCCGGCCCGTCCCATCGGGGTGTCGGCACCGAACGTCTCGATCTTCCGGCTGTCACGGGTCGCCGGCTGCAATGGCGTCCAGATCGGACCCGGCGCGACTGCGTTCACACGGATTCCCTTGGGGCCCAGTGAGGCTGCCAGGTTGACGGTGAGGTTGTTGAGGGCAGCCTTGGTGGCCGCATAGTCGAGCAACGCCGGTGACGGGTCGTAGGCCTGGATCGAGGTCGTGTTGATGATCGATGAGCCCGGCTGCAGGTGCGGCAGCGCCGCCTGGCAGAGCCAGAGCACCGCGTGGAGATTGGTGCGCATGACGCGCTCCACGTGCTCCGGCTGGAGGCCCTCGAGCCCCTCCGGCCCACGGTCCCAGTGGTAGCCGGCGTTGTTGACGAGGATGTCGAGTCCGCCGAGACCGCGCACGGCGTCCGCGACGACGCGCATGCAGGCTTGGCGCTCGACGAGGTCTCCGGGCACGAGGACGCCCGCGCGACCGGCTTTCTCGATCCAGCCGAGGGTGTCCTCGGCGTCGGACTGCTCGGCGGGCAGGTAGCTGATCGCGACGTCGGCGCCTTCGCGGGCGAACGCGATCGCGACGGCTCGTCCGATGCCGGAGTCCCCACCGGTGATGAGCGCCCGCTTGCCCTCGAGCCGGCCGTGCCCGACGTAGGTCTCCTCCCCGTGGTCCGGAACCGGATGCATCTCGCTCGTCAGCCCGGGTGGTTCCTGCTGCTGGGCGGGAAAGCCGCCCTGGTCGTCGTGGCGCACCATGCTCTCGGCGCGGTCGGCGATCTCGGACACGGTCGGTCCTTCCATTCGGGTTCGCTACGCCTTCCTCCTACCCACGGCCGGGTCCGGCGACGCAGTCTCGGACGTCCGGCGTCACGAGCGGCTGTGGCATCCGACCGGACGCGGACCTGACGTTTGTTGGCAGCGACCGTTGCGCGAAGGGGCTCCTGCGTGGCACTGTCGATTCGTCTGAGCGGTCCAATCACAGCGCCGACTCCGTCACCGGAATCCGGAGATGAGTCATGTCGCAGCACCCTCTGCATCCCCGACTGTCGTTCGCCGAGCGCGACGCCGAGACGTCCGAGCTCTTCCGCCGCCTCGCCGCCGCTCGCACACCGGAGGACTCCGAGCCGATCGTCGAGGAGATCGTCCACCTCTACCTCGATCTCTGCGCCTCCATGGCCGGACGTTACGACGGGCGTGGCGTCGAGCACGACGACCTCGTCCAGGTCGCGCGCCTGGCCCTCGTCAAGGCTGTCCGTCGCTACGAACCCGGCCACGCCCCCTCGTTCGCCGCGTACGCCGTGCCCACGATCTCGGGCGAGCTCAAGCGATGGTTCCGTGACCGCGGCTGGGTCGTGCGGCCGCCGCGACGCCTCCAGGAGCTCCGCGCCAACCTGCAGTCCGTCCGGGGGCGTCTCGAGCAGGAGCTCGGCGCCACACCCACGGACGCCGAGCTGGCCCAGGCAGTCGGCGCGACCGTCGAGGAGGTCCGCGAGGTGGCCACGGCAGCCACCGGCTTCCGTCCGCTGTCGCTGGACTGCAGCCCGTCGGACGAGGAGCGCCCCGGCCTCGAGGCCTTCCTCGCCGCGGACGACGACGACCTCGCCGGAGCGGATGACCGGGTGTGCCTCGCCGACGCGCTGACCGAGCTCGACGACGACGAGCGTGAGCTGCTGCTCATGCGCTACGTCGAGGGCATGACCCAGCGCGAGATCGGCGAGGCACGCGGGGTGAGCCAGATGCAGGTGTCTCGGACCCTGCGGCGCATCACCGTCCGGCTCCATGACCACCTTGCCGAGCAGGACACACACACCCCGCCCGCCGAGGCCGCCGCCGAGATGGGCACCGCCTCCTGAGCGATCCGGCGGAGTCAGCGGAGGCAGCGCAGGCCACTGACGCCGTCAGTCCGTGGTGGGCGCGCGCCGCGGTCGGTCACCCGTGATCGCCGGCAGCGCACCGGTCTCGGTCACCTCGAGCGCCACGTCGTGCAGCTTGCGGTTGGAGTTCTGGCTCGCCATCCGCAGCAGCCCGAACGCCTGGTCGCGCGTCACGTGGTGTCGGGTCATGAGCACCCCCATCGCGACGCCGATCTCGCGGTTGGACAGCAGCGCCCGCTGGAGGTTCTCGACCTGCTCCTGGTGGGCCGAGAGCGCCGCAGCAAGCGCGCCGTGCGTGGCCAGCATCAGGCCGACCAGCTCGGACTGCTCGGAGAAGCCGCCGACCTCGTCGGAGTAGATGTTGAGCCCGTCGATGCCGTCACCGACCTCCCGCCCCAGTCGGTAGGAGAGCATGCTGCGCATCCCGAGCTCCCGCGAGACCCTCGCGCCGAACTCCGGCCACCTGCCGTCGTGGCGCAGGTCCCGCGGGCGGTAGAGGGCGTCGTCGATGATGGCGTCGATGCAGGGACCCGACCCGGCGGCATACTGGATCGCGTCGGCACGGCGGGCCACGTCGTCGGTGGCGGCGACGGTGCGGAACCGGCCGTGCACGTAGCTCGTGATGCTCGCCCACTTGGCGCCGGGTACGCGTTCGACCGCGATGCGGGCGACGGCGTCCAGCGTGTCGGTCGGCCCCATCGAGCCGAGCTCGGAGCCGAGCTTGGCGAAGGTCTCGGCGATCTCGCGCACGACGTCGTCGGCCTGCTGGTCCACGCTCACGGGTCCACCCACCTTCGGTCCGTGCCGACGGTGGACCGGTGCGCGGCGGGCGAGGGGTCCACGGGTCGGTGCTGCTGCTGGTCGTCGGGCACCCTGCGGGCGCCAGGAGGACAGCGTCCCATGGCTGAGGGACCACCGGTTGCCGGTCCGCGCGAGACGCATCCGGGTCCCCCGTGACCGGAGGGCTACCGTCGCGGGTAGGTCATCATGAGGCCCACCCCGAGGAGCAGCTCCCGCATGTCGTCATGTCGATCAACCTGATCTACCTCATCGCCGGTCTGGCGATGTTCCTCGCAGCCGTCCTCCCGGCCGTCCTCGACCGGTATGCCGTGTCGGCCGCGATGGTGCTCCTGCTCCTCGGCATGGCCATCGGGCTGCTGCCGCTGCCCGAGGGGATGCGCCTCGACCCGGTCGTCATCCGGCCGCAGGTCGAGCGGGTCACCGAGTTCACGATCCTCGTCGCGCTCATGGGCGTCGGTCTCGCGATCGACCGCTCGTTCGACTGGCGCAGCCGCGCCGCCTGGGCCGCGTGGTCACCGACGTGGCGGCTGCTCGCCGTCGCGATGCCCCTGACGATCGCGTCGGTGGCCCTGCTCGGCTGGGGTCTCGGCGTCGCGCCCGCGGCGGCCCTGCTGCTCGGCGCCGCGCTCGCTCCGACCGACCCGGTGCTCGCCAGCGACGTGCAGGTGGAGGGTCCCCGGGTCGACGGCACCGGCCACGCGGGCGAGGCCGACGACGACGGCGACGACGGCGAGGCCCTCGGGGAGCCCGTCGACGAGCAGGACGACGTCCGCTTCGCCCTGACGTCCGAGGCCGGCCTCAACGACGGGCTCGCGTTCCCCTTCGTCACGGCCGCGGTGCTCCTCGCATCGGCCGGAAGCTTCTCGTCGTGGGGTCTGCACTGGCTGGCCTGGGACCTCGTCGGCAAGGTCGTCGTCGGCGTGCTCGTCGGCGTGGCCGTCGGGTGGGGACTGGCCACCGTCGCCTTCCGCTCGCCGCGCCGGTCGTTGCGACTCGCGGAGCAGGGCGAGCCACTGCTCGCGCTCGCCGCGCTGGTCATGACCTACGGGCTGAGCCAGCTCGTCGGGGGCTACGGCTTCCTCTCCGTCTTCGCGTGCGGCATGACGCTGCGGGCCGCCGAGCGCAACCACCGGTACCACCGCTCGATGCACGAGGTCGTCCAGCGCCTCGAGCGCCTGCTGACCCTCGTCATCCTGCTCATGCTCGGGATGGCGATGACCAAGGGCGTCCTCGGCGAGCTCGACTGGCGCGGCGTCGTCATCGCCGTGTCCCTCGTCTTCGTCGTCCGCCCGCTGTCCGGCTGGGCGAGCCTGCGGCTACGCGCCCGCCCGGCCGACCTCCCGGGCGGGCTCGGCCGCCGCGAGACGCTCGCGACGGCGTTCTTCGGAGTGCGCGGCATCGGCTCGCTCTACTACCTCGCCTTCGCGGCCGGCGAGCACGCCTTCGCCGACGAGCGGTGGCTGTGGTCGACGGTCGCCTTCACCATCCTGCTGTCAGTCATGGTCCACGGCACCCTCGCCACCCCCGTCATGCGTTACCTCGAGCGCCGGCGGGAGCGCGCCGGGGTCGCAGGGCCGGCCTGACGGCATACCCCCGCCGGTCCGGCGAAACCACCCCATACCGCGCACGATCCACCGGATCGGTGTGGCCGGGCCGCTACCCGGGTATGGGCCTGCTGGAGGCTCCAGCCCAGCGGCCCCCCGAACCCGCGCCGGCGCCCCCTCTTCCTCCCTCGGTGCGTCGGGCGGCGTGCACCGAGAGGCAACCGGTTGAGTCCCGTCATCGCGTCCGTCCCCGCAGGCCACGTCTACGTCCGTCACCTCGCTCCACCTGACGGCGACACGACGGTCACGCGGCTGCCGGACCCCCGTCCCCGCGCCGACGTGCCCGACGCCCAGTGGTGGCCGCCGCGGATGCTCGAGTCCGGCTGGGTCGACGCCCATGCCGCCGACTTCGACGTCATGCACGTGCACTTCGGCTTCGATGCCGTGTCACCCGACGACCTCGCCCGGGTCGCCTCGAGCCTGCGCCGCCACGGGAAGCCCCTCGTGCTGACCGTTCACGACCTGCGCAACCCGCACCACCACGAGCGCGAGCTGCACGACGCACAGCTCGGGGTCCTCGTCGAGGCGGCTGACGCCCTCATCACGCTCACTCCCGGCGCCGCGGCGGAGATCACCGAGCGATGGGGGCGCGAGGCGCTCGTCGTGCCCCACCCGCACGTCGTCGAGGAGCCGCGCCTGTCCCGGCCCCGAGTGCCGCACCGCGGCTACGTCATCGGGGTCCACGCCAAGAGCCTGCGAGCGGGCATGGACCCGCTACCCGTCATCGAGCAGATCGTCGCCACCCTGCCGGAGATGCCCGGCGCCCGGCTGCGCGTCGACGCCCACACCGACGTCATGACCCCGGGCGGCCCCCGACACGCGAGCGACCTCGAGCCCCGGCTCCGGGAGCTCGCAGCGACCGACGGCGTCGACCTGCGGGTCCACGACTACTTCAGCGACGACGAGCTGTGGGACTACCTCCAGTCCCTCGACGTCTCGGTGCTGCCCTACCGCTTCGGCACGCACTCGGGCTGGCTCGAGGCGTGCCACGACCTCGGGACGACGGTCGTCGCCCCCGACTGCGGCCACTACGCCGACCAGCGTCCGTGCCTCCTCTACAGCGCGCCTGGATCCCTTCCGGACGACGGTGCCCCGACGCTCCGGGACGCCCTCCTGAGGGCCTACCACGAGCGGCCCTCGTGGCGGGCCGAGCCGGAGGAACGCCGACGCGAGCGCCACGACGTCTCGCGTGCTCACGAGCAGGTGTATGCCGACGCGCTGGCTGCCGCTGCGGAGCGGGGTGTCGCGTGCGCGTCGTGATCCTCGCTGCCGCGAGGCACCCCATCGCGGAGCCGTTCGCCGGTGGCCTGGAGTCGCTGACGTGGCACCTCGTGCGAGGGCTGCGGCGACAGGGTGTCGACGTGTCCTTCTTCGCCGGCCCGGGCAGCGACCCGGCGCTGGGGGCGACCCCGCTCGACGTCGAGCCCCTGCGCCTGAGCCACACCGCCCGGAGCGACGCGTCGATGGTGCCGGAGGCGTGGCTGCGCGAGCACCACGCATACCTGCAGGTCATGCTGGCGCTCCAGCAACGTCCCGATGTCGCGGTCGTGCACAACAACAGCCTCCACCACCTGCCCGTCGCCATGGCCGGCTCGCTGCCGTCACCCGTGCTCACGACCCTGCACACTCCGCCGACCCCGTGGCTCGAGCCCGCGATCGAGATCGGCGCTCGGTCACGAAACCCCTTGCGGCACAGCCACTTCGTCGCCGTGAGTGAGCACACCGCGCGGTCGTGGGCGCACGTCACTCCGGCGCACGTCGTCCACAACGGCGTCGACGTCGACCGATGGGTCGAAGGACCCGGCGGCGACGACCTCGTCTGGGTGGGCCGGCTCGTGCCGGAGAAGGCACCACACCGGGCCATCGCCATGGCCCGGGCGGCAGGCCGCCGGCTCCGCCTCGCGGGCCCGGTCGGCGACGCGGACTACTTCACCCGGCACGTCGCGGGCGAGCTCGGCGACGACGTCGAGTACGTCGGCCACCTCGGTACCGACGGCCTCGTCGCCCTCGTCGGGGCGAGCGCGGCCATGCTCGTGACGCCGGAGTGGGACGAGCCGTACGGCCTCGTCGCCGCGGAGTCCCTCGCGTGCGGCACGCCGGTCGTGGCGTTGGACCGCGGTGGCCTGCGCGAGTTCGTCGTGCCCGGCGTCGGGCTGCTGCTGCCCCGGGACTGCGACGACGCGGCCGCTGCCGAGGCCGTGGCCGCAGCCGTCGACCTCGACCGCGCTGCGTGCCGGGCGCACGCCGTCGTCGCCTGCTCGGTGGACCGCATGGTCGAGAGCTACCTCGGGATCTACGAGTCCCTCAGCGCGATGTCCGGTGCCGCATGATCGGCTGGTACGTCCACCACCAGGGGCTCGGCCACCTGACCCGCCTGCAGACCGTCGCCGAGCACCTCAGCTCGCCCGTCACGGGGATCAGCTCCCTTCCAGCCCCCGACGGATGGCCGTCGGAGTGGCTGCAGCTCGACCGCGACGACCAGATGCCCGCCGGCGAGGTCGTCCGCGCCGACCCCACGGCCGGCGACGTGCTGCACTGGGTCCCGCGGCACGACGCCGGACTGGCCCACCGTGCCGCTGCACTGACCGAGTGGATCGCCCGGACGCGGCCCTCACTCGTCGTCGTCGACGTGTCGGTGGAGGTGGCGACGCTCGTCCGGCTGTGCGGCGTACCGGTCGTCGTGCTTGCCATGCCCGGAGAGCGCACCGACCGCGCCCACGTCCTCGCCTACGACCTCGCCGATGCCCTGCTCGCCCCGTGGCCCGAGGCGGCCCATGCGACCGCCTGGCCCGGGTCGTGGCGAGACAAGCTGTGGGCGGTCGGGGGCATCTCGCGATTCGACGACCGGGTCCCGTCGCGTCGACGCACGTCCCTCGGCTCGGCCGCGGACGGCATCGACGCCCTGGCGGACGGCCCCGCCTCTGCCGGGCCGGAACCCGCCGAGGCATCGCCGCGACGCGTCCTCGTCCTCTGGGGCGGCGGCGGACGGTCGACGTCCGCCGCGGAGGTGGCCGCCGCCCGGGCCGCGACACCGGGCTGGGAGTGGGTCGAGCGCGGCCCGGGCTCGCCGTCGCCCGACCTGTGGGCCGACCTCGAGTCCGCCGACGTCGTCGTCACGCACGGCGGCCAGAACGCGGTCGCCGAGGTCGCCGCGGCGCGCCGTCCCGCCGTCGTCGTGGCCCAGCCGCGCCCCTTCGACGAGCAGGTGGCGACGGCCGCCGCCGTCGACCGGCTCGGGGCTGCGGTCGGCGTCCGCGCCTGGCCGCGCGCCACGGCCTGGCCCGGCCTGCTCGACCGGGCCCTCGACCGGGGCGGGGAGGGCTGGCGCCGGTGGTCCACCGGTCACGGGGCGGCCTCCGCAGCGGCCAGGCTCGACGAGCTCGCCGCCCGCCACGCCCGCCACGCCCGCCACGCCCGCACCGGCGACGACATCCGCACGGCGTCGTGACACGCGCCCTCCCACCGACAGCCGGGACGCCCGCGGGCAGGGCGCCCCGCGTGGCCGTGGTGACGATCGTGCACGGGCGCCACACGCACCTCGCGCGCCAGCTGTGGGGCCTGCGTCGCCAGACCCGACTGCCGGACCTGCAGGTGGTCGTCGCGATGGACGACCCGGAGGTCGAGCCGCTCGCCCGGTCGCAGGCGGGGCCGTGGGACGTGCGGGTCGCGAGCCTGCCGCGTCGACGGGGAAGGCTACCCCTCGCCGCCGCGCGCAACCTCGGGGTCGCCGTCGCCTCCCGCGCCGGCGCCGAGCAGGTCGTGCTCCTCGACGTCGACTGCATCCCGTCACCACGGCTCGTCGAGCGGTATGCCGCCGTGCTGCGCGACGAGCACCGGCGCAGTCCCGGGCCGGGCGTGGCACCGCTGGTCCTCTCCGGAGAGGTGGCCTACCTGCCACCGGCCCCGGCGGGACGCGACTACCGCGACCTCGACCTCGCGGCCCTGGCCTCGCCGCACCCGGCCCGGCCGACCCTGGCCTCGGACGAGGTGCGTCCTGCGGAGGACCTGCGGCTCTTCTGGTCCCTGTCCTTCGCGCTGACGGTGCGCTCGTGGAACGCCGTCGGGGGCTTCGACGAGGCGTACGTCGGCTACGGCGGCGAGGACACCGACTTCGGCCAGCGCCTCGGCGCCTCCGGTGGGCGCCTGCTCTGGGTCGGCGGTGCCGTGGCACACCACCAGCACCACCCGACGAGCTCGCCGCCCGTCCAGCACGTGCACGACGTCGTCGCCAACGCCAACCGCTTCGCCCGCCGGTGGGGGTGGTGGCCGATGGAGGGGTGGCTCGACGCGTTCGCCACCCTGGGGCTCGCCCGGCGCGACCCCGACGGCACGTGGCAGGTCACCGGAGACGCGCCCGGCTGAACGTCAGCGGGCGAGGACCACGGTGCTGAGGGCGTGCTCGACGACGGCCCGGCTCGTCGAGCCGAGCGACATGCCGGCGAAGCCACCGCTCCCGGTCGCCCCGAGGACGACGAGGTCCGCGACCGCGGACAGGCTGATCAGCTGCTCGGCAGCATGCCCGGAGAGCACCTTCTGCTCGATGACGACGTCCGGGAAGTCGTCGGCCACCTCGTCCACGACTTCCCCGAGGAAGGCCTGAGTGGCCTCCTCCGGGTCGGCCGTGAACCACCACGGCGACGCACCGATCCGCTCGGGCGGCGCCAGCGGGTAGAGGTGCCACACCGCGACCGCGACGACCACGGCCCCCTTGGCGTGGGCGTCGGCACAGGCCCAGCGCAGCGCGGCCCGGCTCTGCTTCGAGCCGTCCACCCCCACGACGATCCTGCCCCTCGGCCGAGGCGCGTCAGCCCCGCGCTCCCCAGCGGGCCGTGTCGCCACACGTGCCGCCCCGGGGCGGGCCGGACCTGGGTCGCGCTGTCTCGTCTCGTCCATGGTGCTCACCTCTGGGTCCAGCGTCTGCCGCGGACCGCACTGCCGACAGATGCATCGGTCCTGTCCGATCCGGGACCTTGGTCCCGGCACCTGGCGACCTTCGGCCGTGTCATGACCCGCCCACCGGCGCGCACCATCGATGTAGCGCCGTGCCCGGCGCCGCCGACCAGGGAGAGCACCATGTGCACCGTCCTCATCACCTACTCGACCCCACCACCGCCGCCGGAGACGGCGCCCGAGTCGTACGCCACGGGCGTGCTCCCGACCGGAGTGGCCACGGGCGCGCCGGCCACGCCCCCCTCGTCGTCCTCGTTCGCGGCGACGACCGCGGGGATCGACGAGGCCATCGCCGCGTCGATCGCCGATGAGCTCTCGCGCGCCGGGCACCGCGTCACGTGCCGCCCGTGCGTCGCGATCACGTCGACGGAGGGCTTCGACCTCGTCGTCGCCGTCGACCACCTGCACGTCAGCCACTGGAGCGGCCGGCCGTCGGTCCCCGTCCGGCCCACGGAGCCGCCGGGCGCCGGCGCCGAGGCGGGACCGGAGGACGGCCGGTCCACCATCCCGATGACGTGGTGCGCCGACTGGCGTGCCGTCGACGCGTGGGCGCGCAGCGTCGGCGACCACCTCGTGCACTTCCTCGAGGTGCGCACCGAGCTGGCCCGGGTGCGTGCCGAGCTCGACCGGTGCCGAGCGATGCTCCGCGCCGTGACTCCCGAGCCGCGCCCGGTCAGCGCCGTCGAGCTCGGACGGCCCGTGGGACGTGACTCCGGCCGCGCCCACCACCCCCAGCGCCTGGCCTCGGCCGGGCCGACGCCGAGGTTCTGACATGACGACGACCGGCCGGCCGACCGGCGAGAGCGCGGACCACGCGGACCACGGGCAGCGGTCGAGCCGACGCATCAACTACGCCGACCTGACCCCGACCGAGTGCCAGGCCCTGCTCGAGTCCCGCAACGTCGGGCGCATCGGGTGGAATGCCGGCCACGGCCCCCAGATCTTCCCCGTCAGCTATGCCTGCGCGGCCGACCTCATCGTCTTCCGGACCTCGCCCTTCGGCGTGCTCTCGGAGCTCGTGCGGCCGACCCAGGTGGTCTTCGAGGTCGACGACCTCGACGACATGGCACACACGGGGTGGAGCGTCATCGCACGCGGTCGCGCCCAGGCCGTCGCGTCACCCGCGCTGCTCACGCACCTGTGGACGGTCGAGGGTGCCGAGCCGTGGGCCGGTGGCGTGCGCAACGTCTTCATCGGGATCAGCGTCGAGCGGATCACCGGTCGTTCCTTCGGATCGCAGCGCGTGCCGTCCGCCGCGCGACGCAGTGCCCGCTGACGGCCCGCCCCGTCCTGCGACAACGAGCCACCGGCGCAGCCGCGCGGGCCTAGCCTTGGGTGATGACGGCGACGCGCGCGACCGGCCGACGGGTGCGGACGGCCGCCGTGCCTGCGCGGACGACACGCTGATGGTCGAGCGTGTCCCGTCGCCCCGCCCGGCCGGCACACCGGGCCCGCGCGGCTCGGCACCCAGGGCAGGCGTGGCGGCCTCGACGGGCTCGACGGGCTCGACGGGCTCGGCGGAGGACCGGCTGCGCGGCCTGCTCGCGGCCAACCGCTCCGTCGTCTCGGAGCTCGCGCTCCCTGCCGTGCTCCGCCGCATCGTCGAGGCAGCACGCGCCGTCGCCGGCGCCCGCTACGCCGCGCTCGGGGTCATCGGGATCGACGGCCGGCTCGAGCAGTTCATCCACTCGGGCATGGACGCCGAGGTGGTCGAGCTGATCGGCCACCTGCCCACCGGGCGCGGCGTGCTCGGCGCCCTCATCGAGGAGCCGGAGCCGATCCGGCTGCACGCCATCTCCGACGACCCGCGGTCCGTCGGATTCCCCGCCGGGCACCCTCCGATGCACGGCTTCCTCGGGGTGCCGGTGCGCTCCCGGGGCGAGGTCTTCGGCAACCTCTACCTGGCCGAGCGCGTCGACGGCTCGGACTTCTCGTCCGACGACGAGGACCTCGTCGTGGCCCTCGCCGCGAGCGCCGGTGTGGCCATCGAGAACGCTCGCCTCTACGAGGAGTCGCGACGACGCCAGGAGTGGCTGCGGGCGTCGGCCGAGATCAGCCGCGACCTGCTCCGGCCCGGCCTCGGCGAGCAGGTCCTCGTCCGCATCGCCGACGCGGTGCTGCGCCTCGCCGACGCCGACGTCGTCACCCTCGACTTCCCCGACCGCGAGACGGACGCCGCCCTCGCCGACGCCGACGAACCACTGGCGTATGCCGTCCGCCTCGTCGTCGGGGTCGCGCGCGGGGTGGGGGCCGACGGCCTCGTCGGAACGGCATACCGATCCGGTCCCTCGCTGGCCGGCACGGCGATGCGCGAGCGTCGGGCGGTCCTCGCCGAGGCGTCCGGGCCCGCCGACCCGACCCTCCTCTCGGTCGACGGGGCCGGGTCGGGCGGGCCGGCCATGGCCTGTCCGCTCGTCGGCGAGGCCGGGGTGCGCGGCGCCGTCGTCGTCGCCCGACGGGCCGGGAGCCACCCGTTCACCCGCGCCGACGTCGAGATGGCCGAGCAGCTCGCGACCCACGCCGCGCTCGCACTCGAGCTCGCGGCCGGTCGCGCCGACGAGGAGCGCATCGCGGTGCTCGAGGACCGCCACCGCATCGCCCGCGACCTGCACGACCACGTCATCCAGCGCATCTTCGCGACGGCCCTGTCGCTCGAGGCGGTCACCGCGCGGGCCACCGACGCGACGCTCCGCGGGGCCCTGGACCGGGCGGTCGAGGACCTCGACGAGACGATCCGACGGATCCGGGCCTCGATCTTCGAGCTGCAGGAACCCCCGTCGTCGCTCGACGCCCGCGCCGTGCTGCTCGAGGTGGTGGCCGCCGCGACGGCAGGTCTCGGCCTCGAGCCGACCCTGAGCCTCGAGGGGCCGGTCGCGACGGTCATCGACCCCGTGCTGGTCCACGACGTCACGGCCGTCCTCCGCGAGGCGCTGACCAACGTCGTCAAGCACGCGCGGTGCTCCGCCGTCTCCGTCCGCGTCGCCGTCACGGCGGAGGCCGTCACGGTCGAGGTGACCGACGACGGCCCGGCCGCGCGGGGCTCGGGGGCCGACGGCACGCGCCGCGGCAGCTCGGGGACACCGGCTGACCGCGACGCCACCGACGCCACCGACGGCGCCGGACGGACCACGCGCCCGCCCGAGCGACGTCACCGCGGCCTCGCCAACCTCACGAAGCGCGCCCACGACCGCGGCGGGGACTGCACGCTGACGACCGACGAGAGGGAGACGGTGCTGAGATGGACCGCCCTGCTGACCCCGT
>Ga0164306_10000328_pt1 | contig 18688 bp, 23 predicted proteins | sample Whisoiple_242_MG_FD_110213 | JGI IMG/M metagenome (GOLD analysis project Ga0164306, IMG submission 110213) | Soil microbial communities amended with fresh organic matter from upstate New York, USA - Whitman soil sample_242_MG | ecosystem: Environmental > Terrestrial > Soil > Unclassified >... | reverse complement strand
CACCTCGTTCATCCGGGCGGTCAGCCGCTCGGCGCCGCGGCGGGAGTTGGTGAACACCAGCGTGGACCGGTGGTCGGCGACCAGGTCGACGACGCGCTCCTCGACGTGCGGCCAGATCGACGGGCGCGGCGCCCCGGAGCCCGCGGCTTGGCCGGTGAGGTCGGCCTCGCCGGGCGCGAGCGGCGGCAGCTCGTCGTCGACGACCGGCTTGGGCCCGCGGGACCTGCCGTCGTCGGGCAGCGGCGCGCCGAGGTCGGTGAGGTCGGGCACGGGCACGACCACGTCGACCCGGATCTCCTTGGTCGACGGCGGCTGCACCACGACCACCTCGCGCCCGCCGTCCGCCGGGGCGCGGCCGCCGCTGAGGAAGGCCGCCACCCGGTCGACGGGCGTGACCGTGGCGGACAGCCCGATCCGCTGGGCCGGTCCGGGCCCGTCGGGCCGGTCGAGCAGCGCGTCCAGCCGCTCCAGCGACACCGCGAGGTGCGCGCCGCGCTTGGTGCCCGCGACGGCGTGGATCTCGTCGAGGATGACCGTCCGCACGCCCGACAGCCCGGCGCGCGCGCCCGACGTCAGCACGAGGAACAGCGACTCGGGCGTCGTGATGAGGATGTCCGGCGGCTTGGTCGCGAACTGCCGCCGCTCGTTGGGCGGGGTGTCACCGGTGCGGACGCCCACCTGCACGTCGGGCAGCGTCAGCCCCCGGCGGGTCGCGGCCTGCCGGACGCCGACCAGCGGGGAGCGCAGGTTGCGCTCGACGTCGGTGGCCAGGGCCTTGAGCGGCGACACGTACAGCACCCGGCAGCGCTGCAGCGGGTCGGCGTCGGCGTCGGCCGGCTCCGCGGTGATGCGGTCCAGCGCCCACAGGAACGCCGCGAGCGTCTTGCCGGACCCGGTCGGCGCCACGACCAGCGCGTGCCGGCCGGTCGACACCGCGTCCCACGCGCCCGCCTGCGCGGCGGTCGGCTCGGCGAACGCGCCGCGGAACCAGTCCTGCGTCGGCTCGGAGAACCGCCCGAGGACGTCGGCGCCGGTCGGGCCGCCGGCGGTCGGGGGAGGTGTCACCGCGCCATTCTGTCGCGGGGCACCGACACGCGCGCCCTCACCTGCGGGTCCGCGGCTGCGCGCTGGGCGAACGGCTGCGGGCGCGGTGCGCGGCACGGCAGGATCGGGGGCATGCCGATCGACGAGGCGACGCAGGCCGCGGTCCGAGCGCTCTGGGAGGCCGGCGCGCGCCACGGCCGCGCGCCGGCGCCGGTCCCCGAGGCCGACCCGTGGGAGGACGACGCGCAGGGAGCCGAGCGGTCCCCGCTCGTGGTCGTGCTCGCGGGGACGCCGGACCTGCAGGTCCGGCTCTACCGGGACGGGCAGGACGAGGTGCACGTCGAGGACGTCGCGACCCTGGAGGTGCCGCGCCGGGACACCGCGATGGTGGTCGACGCGCTGCTCGGGGGCGGCGGCGGTGGTCGCGCGCGGCGGCGGCCGCGGGTGCGCGGGGTGCTCGGGAACGTGGTCGCGGCGCTCGTCGGGAGCCCGGCGCCGTCGGACCTGGAGGTGCGGGTCGGGTCGGGGGACGCGGGGCGGGTGTACCGGGCGCAGGTGACGATGCGGCACCCGATGTCGGGGTGGCTGCTGTCGCTGCCGGTGGCGGAGGACTGACGGCCCACCTCGTCCCCGGCACGCGTACGCTCGCAGGTCCACGACGCGGACGGGAGGGAGCGCGAGGTGCGGTACCGCGAGTTCTGTGCCGCCGCCCGGACCGATTCGGCCTCTGACCTGCACTTTCACCGCTGCGACTGGTGAAATCCGGGGGCTGTTGGGGGCTCAGGGCTCACCAGCGCTGACCAGCACTAACGCCGATCAACCGGAACGCGGAGCCCCCAAGGAGCCCCACGGACACCCCCGCCAGCCCCCGCCGCACACCGGCCCAGCAGGCCGCCGCCGCGGCCGCCATGGACCGGGCGATCGCCGCCGGCCTACCCCCGAACGTGCTCGGCCTCCTGCTCACCGCGCGCCGCGCCTGGTGGGGCGAGACCGACTGGCCGGCGGCCGCCGAGCTCCACGCGATCCTCACGTGCCCTCAGGCTCGGGACGTCGACGAGATGCTCTGGCAGGCCATCCGCCGCCGGGTGCGTCGCTAGCGACGCTCGATGTCCTCGACCGGGAGCCACACGGCGCCGGTCATCACGCGCAGGTCGGCCATCTCACCCAGGCAACAGCTTTGCCCATCCGTCGCGGGAGCACGGCGCTCAGTCCGCAGCTGCTCACCCAGCGCTCCCGCGACTCCCTGCGCTACCGCTCGACGATGGTCACGTTGACGGTGTCACCGATGCCCTTGCCCAGTGCCTTGCGGACCTTCGCGCTGAGCGACACCATGTGGCCTCCCGTCCCTGTCACCATCGCCCCGACGTTCTCCAACGCGACGTCATCCACTCGCGCGTCGACTCTGACGGACTTGCCGGTGCCGAAGAACTCCGCAGAGCCGGGGATCTCGACGCAACTCCAGGTTTCACCCTTGATGTCGACGCCGATCGTCGTCTGAAAACTCAGGTACTTCTCGCCCATGCCACCGAGCGTATGCGGCGTCCCGCCTTCTTCGCGGCCGTCCCGTCGTCCGCCCCGACGCCGCAGCCCCAGACACGGGCTTGGAACTGGCACGTCAATACCGAGGCTGCGGGCGTAGACTGTTGATCAGCCCGGTGTCGAGGACCTCCCAGTGAGGCGACGACCCGGATCCAGCATCGGAGGGCGTCATGCCCGTCCAGCCTGCTTCCCACTCCACACCCGCCCGCAGCCGGCAGCCCCTCGAGCCCACGGTCCGGGCACCTCGCCCCACCGAGCCCACCCGGGCCTCGGGAACCCGCACGAGCGCCGCATGGTTCGGCATCTGCGTCGGCGTCCTGTTCCTGGTCGCGCTCGTCGTGTTCATGCTGCAGAACACCGGCCCCGTGGCGGTCTCCTTCCTCGGCATGACCGGGACAGCTCCGCTTGCGCTGACGCTGCTCATCGCAGGCTTAGGCGTGGGCATCGTGGTCCTGGCCTTCGCCTCTCTGCGCATCGGCCAGCTCCGCCGCCGTGCCGCCAGCGGCCACCCGACCGGAGCACGACGGTGACCGCCTACGGCGAGCTCGCCACCGGCGAGCAGCCGCTCCGGCTCGCGTCGATCCTGACCAGCGCCCTGCCTGCGCTGCTCGGAACGAGCCAGGCGCCGACGCAGTACACGGTCCCGGCCGTGTTCTCCCGCCAGGTGTCGGTGCCCGAGAAGACCGCGATCGAGGGGCCGGAGACCGTCCGCCGGCTCACCGAGCGCGGCTACCCGCAGGTGACGCTGCAAGTCTCGGACAGGCGCCTGCTCATCGGCCGCACCAGCCTCGAGCAGCTCGAGGACGGGCTCGCGCACGAGATCGCGCTGATGCTGACCGACGTCGGGCGTGCCGTCGCCCGTGAGCGCGACGAGCGAGCGGCCGCAGCGACCGCGCGTCAGTCCGTGGAGGCGGACCGCGCGGTCGACGTGCAGCGGTCCGTGGACCGCATCGTCTTCGAGTAGGCGTCGCCGTTCGACGGCGCGATCCGGGTCGAGCCCGTTCGATCCGAGGCGCCGGCGGCCGCGCCACAGTGCACGCTGCTCGGCTCGTCCGCGGACGCAGGGGGTCCGCGGACGAGCTCGCGCGCCGACCACGACCATCCCGTCGACGTGAGGGCGAGCACGGCCTGCCGCTCAGGCCCGCCAGGTCGGTCGAAAGTCGGGGTGCCCCTCGTACAGCGACGCCATGGCGCGCAGGATCCGGTCACCGACGTAGTGCACGCCGCTGTCGTGCCGCGAACCGGCCTCGCGCTCCATGTCCACGGTCTCGTCGAGGCCCGTCGCCTCGTCCGCGAGGACGATGAGCTCCCGCCGGACGCGGCATTCGGCCAGGACGCGCACCGGGTCCGCGGGATCCCTGCGGTAGACGGCGTCGTCCGTTCGATCCGCTCCATGGCGGGGTCTGCCGTGACCGCCGCCCTGCAGCTGACGACGGGCGGCAGCCTCGCTCTCGGCGATGCGCTCGAGTAGGAAAGCCGTGAGCGTCATCGAAGGGGCGTCCTCGGATCGGGATCTCTGCGGCACGTGGTCGTTCTCATCCGCCTGCGCGTGCCCGTTCCCGCCAGGCGTCGCGCTGGCCGCCGGCGTGGCGCAGCGCTGCGGACAGCAGCTCCAGTCGCCGGGGCCCCACGCGGGTCAGGTCGCCCAGCCGCACGGCCGGGGCCGCGTCGACATCGGACAGCGACGCGGCGAACAGCAGCACCCGCCGCTCGGAGGGCGACATCGGACCCACGTACGCGGAGACGGCCGCGAAGTCGATCCACGCGACGCCCCGGCCGTCTGCGCGCCCTGGCGCCCGGCATACCCATGGGTGCGTCGGCCCAGCCAGGCCCGCACGGATCAGCAGCTCCGTTGCGGCCTCGAGCGCATCGATCCCGCGCGCCCATACGCGGAGAAGGTCATGCAGCTGCCCGCCCTGCGCAGGCACCGATCCTGCAGGTCGGCGGTCTCCTCCAGACGGGACCGTGGTCACTCGAATGCGATCGCGTCGGAGCAGTGTCTGGCGCCGGCGGCGTGCGTGAGCCGTCGGCGCCGGGCCATGGTCGCGGGATGGGCGGGCAATGCGGACGGGACGGGCATGACGCCCTCCGAACAAACGATCCGGGACGAGGCGCACCACGAAAGATGAGGTCGCTGCCGGGCTGCCCCCCAGACTACGCCTCAGACCGGCCGACGTACCCGCCCCCGGGTGAGAACGGCTCCGGATCAGCCCGGGCCCGCGTTATCGCGCGGCGTCGCGGCCCTCAGCACCCGTGCGGAGAGCAGCTGGGGGAGGACACGATCGCTGGCCCGAGATCGGTACTCTGGTCGAACGAGCCGGCGACTCGCCGTGTCACGGCTCGATCGCGAACCACACGGTCTTGCCGGGCGTGCCGGGTCGTGCACGGTGCCCCCAGCTCGCAGCGAGGAGATCGACCAGGCGCAGCCCCTGGCCTCCGACGGTCAGCGGACTCGTGTCCCGCAGCACCGGTGGGCTCGGCTCGGTATCGGACACCTCCACCGTGACCCGGCCGCTGGTCTCGCGGTACCGGACCTCGAGCTCACCGCCGCAGCCGTGGACGAGCACGTTCCCGACCAGCTCGCTCGTGAGCAGAGCGATGTCGAGCTGGAGATGCGCCGCGACGCCGCTGTCTCTGGCACGGTCGGTGATCCAGTGCCGCGCGATCCACACGACGCCGCGGTGCGCGGGTACCCGCAGCTCGATCTCCGTCTGGGCCGGATGGTCACCGAACGACTCGCGCCACCACTTGACGCGGTCACCGTCCAGATCCTGCAGCAGGACGTGGACGTCCGAGCCCTCGGTACCCATCGCTGGCTCCCCGCTCCTCGGCGCACCCCACGCCGGATGCGTCCGGGGGTGCGACCGCCGGGAGTCGAGCCGGCTGACGACGGTTGGGTCCAGCATCACACTCCCGAGCGGATCCGGCATCTGGCGGACCCGCGAGACGAGTAGCCGGTCGCAACGTTGCAATGCCGCACCCGGCGCGGATGTCGAGCCGGGCTCGCCCGTCGATGTGCCGCGACGGCACGGCAGATGGGCCAGGCGCGAGCGCAGGTCCGACACTCGGTCTCCCATCGCAGGGTGACGGTCACGGGGATGGGCTGGTCGACGTCGTGGTGCACGCCGGGCGGGACGGGCTGCGCGTTCAGCAGCGGGCGGGGTGGAGCGGACGCGGTCCATGCCGCCGGGGACGGCGTGGGTGAGGTCGTGGTCGTGCACCTCGTCATCGTCCGCGGCGCCACCGACACGGCGGGGGAGCGCCGGCCACCACTCCGTGCTGTCGTCCAGGCTCGACCAGGCGTGCCCGGTCAGCCGCGGGTCGTGCTCGCTCATGACGACCAGCGTGCCAGCACGCGGCGACTCCCTACGTTGCAGCGCCGACCGCCGATCGCACCCCTCAAGAGGCACGGCGAACTGGCCGATCAACTACACGTCCGGATCGTCTCGGACCTGTCATGCTGAACGCGACATCGGCACAGAACGGGGGTGATCCCGATGGCGTTCCCGCTTCCGCTCGCGGCCGCGCTCACCGGCGCGACCCCCGCGCAGCTGCGCCACTGGCGCGACTCTGGTCTGGTCGTTCCCGAGGTGCGCCCGTTCAGGCCGCCGTTGTACTCGTTCCGCGACCTGGTCCTCATCCGCTCGGTGGCGTACCTGCGAGCGCACCTGTCCAGCCAGAAGGTGCACAAGGCGATGCTCGGGATACCCGACGTCATGGATGCGGTCGTCCACCCCAGCGAGTACCGGTTCGGCACCGACGGAGAGACCGTGTACCTCGGGACCGAGTCCGGTGAGGCGATCGACATCCTGCGCCGCCGCGGGCAGACCAGCCTGTTCACGTTCGACGACATGCTGAGCGAGTTCCGGAACTTCAAGGACGAGCGTGTGGCCGACTTCGCCCGGCCGTCCGCTCACCTCGAGGTGGCGCCGGGCCGAGTGGGTGGATGGCCCACGATCGAGGGCACGCGCGTTCCCTACGACGACGTCGCGAGGCTCGTCGACAACGAGACCGTCTTCCCAGAGGACGTGCAGGCGTTCTACCCGTCCGTGTCTCCGGCCGCGGCGCGCGACGCCGTCGAGTTCGCCGAACGCGTGGAGGCTCTCGGCGCGTGAGGCAGGTCTACATCGACGAGAACCTGAGTCCGGGTCTCGTGCCGCCGCTGTCGGCGGTGTACCGCCGTGACGTCCAGTTCCGTTCGTGGCAGCAGGAGAACCAGGGTGGGGCCCTCGACCTCGATCTCATCCCGTACCTCGGAGACCGTGGGTTCGACCTGATCGTGACGAAGGACCACGCACAGATCGACATCAACCCGGCGGAGCGTGCGGCGCTCGCTACGGCCGGACTCTCGTGGGTGGGGGTTCCCGAACTCGACGAGCGGGGTGCGCGTCTCATCGCCGAGCAGCTGGCCGTGGTGCTCCCCGCGATCGGCGCGATCATGCACAGCTGGCCGTCGCAGCCGACCGCCTACCGCCTCGCGTCACGGGGCAGCGTCTTCGAATCGCAGGAGCCGCTGTAGCAACGACGACAGCGCCCCCGCCCTCCCGGAGGAGGACGGGGGCGCTGTCGCGTGCGCTCAGCCCTGCATTGCCCCCGCGACTCGAGTGGCCAGCGCCAGGGCACCGATCACGCCGAGCGACCACCATGCCCATGGACGCGTCTTGCGCTGCTGCGGCGGCGCGGGCGCGACCTTGCGGCTCGGGCGGTTCCCGGCGACGTAGCGGCGGCGGCGCGACCCCGTGACTCGGCGGCGTTTCGCCGGCCGGGGGTCCGGGAGCAGGTCGATCAGCGGGCGATCGGGAGTGCGCCATCCGTCGGTCATGGCTGGATCATCGGCACGACCGGACGCGCCCTGAACGCCGAGGCGGTCCTATGCCGCGGCGCGGTCCGGCTCCCACGCGGGGTCGCAGCACTCCGCGGCCGCGAGCTTCGACGGCCACTCCCGGCTACACGACGGGCACGGGTGCATCAGGCCACCAACCTCTCTGCCGGGTCGTCCGGCTTCCATGTTCTTCCGCCGAGCAGGGCGCTCACCGCCTGGCGACTGACTCCGTAGCGGGCGGCGATCTCGCGATGGGTCTCCCGCCCCGCCATGGCCCTGATCTCCGCTACCTGGTCCGCGGTCAGACGCGCGAACGGGTGCTCCTCGTGCCGGCTCTGTCGGAGCTTCCGGTCGCGGTCGTGGTTGTTCTCCGTGACCGACCCGAGGAACAGGTGGTCGGGGCGGACGCACGACGGACGGTCGCATCGGTGGCAGATGACCTGGCCGGCGGGGATCGAGCCGTGCAGGTGCTCCCACAGCCAGCGCGTGCCCCTCCGCGTCAGGGTCGGCTCAGCCTGGAAGATCGGGTAGCCGTCCTTGTCCACGGCCGCGGTCCAGAGCCAGCAGCCCGGGCCTCGGCGGACCTTGGCCCAGAACCGCTCCTCCGGGGGCCTACGCCTCGGCGCCACTGCGCGACCCCGACCCGACCGACTGCGCCGCGGCGCTGATCCCGGTGGGCTTGAGCAGGCCATGATGCGTGGCGACGGACACGACGAACGCGGGCAGGGCGGCCAGGAGCGCGACGCCGAGGTCGTAGGTGACGCCCTGGGAGCGATACCCGGACGTCCTGATCCACCGAAGCGACATCGCTCCGGCTCAGGGCGCCTGGGTGTCCTCCGAGCGCGTCATCCTGCTCGACCGTGGGCTGGACGCCATCGGACGGCGCTGCGCTCTCGCGCACGAGCTCGTCCACATGGACCGGACGCACCGGCCCCTCGGCGGGTGGTTTGGGCGGCGCCAGGAGAACGAGGCCGACAAGATCGCGGCCGCACGCCTCTTGGAGGACGTGGGCGTGATCGCCGACGCCCTGTGCGTCCACCCTCTCGACCCGGAGATGGTCGCGGAGCACCTTGGAGTGACGGTGCCCGTGCTCCGGCGCCGCCTTGCGCAGCTGACCGACGCTGAGCGGGACCACATTCAGAGCCGACTCGATCGAGAGGAGCGCGGCGCGTGACCGAGTTGACCGACCGCGAACGAGCCGTCCTCGACCTCGAGGGCCGGGTGTGGAAGCACGCCGGCACCAAGGAGGACGCGATCCGCGACCTCGGCATGACACCGACCCGGCACTACCAGGTCCTCAACGGGCTGCTGGACCGTGCCGATGCATGGGAGTACGCACCCGCCGCGCTCGCCCGAGCGCGCGCGGTCCGTAATCGGCAGCGCCACCGACGGCGCGCTGCGTAGCGAGGGGGAGACATGAGCGCGCCGGAACCCGGCTGGTACCAGGACCCGACCGACCCGACCATGGTCGGCTGGTGGGACGGGAATCAGTGGACGGAACGCCGTCCGCACGCGCCCGCACCAGTGCTGGGTGAGGTCGCTTCCCGGAGCACCGCGCGGCAGCCCGACCCCTCATCGCGGCGCGGCGCTCGACGCGTGCTCCTAGCGGCTGGCTTCGCGGGAGCGCTCGCAGTCGGGGGAGTGGCGGGGTACTTGCTGGGGGCCGGAGGTTCGGCTCCCGAGCCTGAGGCTGCCCCGGCGCCGGCGCCCACGGTGACTGTCACTGAGACCCCGGACCCCGTCCAGCCGGAGACCTCGAGCGGCGCAGACGCGGCCGCGGTCAGTGCTCTCGCCTTGATCCGCGAGGCGGTGCCTGCGATGGCTTCGATGTCAGATGAGTGGATCGAGAGCCAGTCGACCGCCGTCTGTGACGCGCTCCGATCGCTACCCACCGGATCGACGACTGATCTCGCTATGGGTTTCGCCTCGACGAGCGGGTTGACCGAGCAAGAGTCGTACCAGTTCATCGGCTACTCGATCGGCTGGAAGTGCCCGGAGATCTCATGACAGCTAGGAGGAGGTAGCGCGTGGCGCACGTCGAGGACCGGTGGATGGTCCCCGGCCCGAACGGCCGGAAGGTCAAGAGCCCCCGCCACGGCCAGGGGTCACGCTGGCTCGCGGTCTGGCACGAGAACGACGGACGGCGCCGGAAGCGAGCCTTCAAGACGAAGGACGCCGCCGAGGCGCACCTCGACCACGTCGGAGTCGAGCTCCGCTCCGGGACCTACATCGCGCCCGAGCGGGCGCTCGTGTCCCTCGGGGACGTCGCCGAGCGTTGGTTCCAGGAGCAGGTGCACCAGCGCGCCACGTCGCTCGACGTGATCCGGCGGCGCCTCGACAACACGATCCTGCCCACCCTCGGCGATCGGCGGCTCTCCGCGCTGGACCGGACCGTCATCCAGGCAGCGGTGTCCGGCTGGACGGCGGATGGTCTCGCGCCCTCGACGATCCATGTCGCCTACGTCTACCTCGTCGGGATCTGCTCCCTCGCCGTCGACGAGCGGCGCATCCCGGTCACCCCGTGCCGGCGGATCAACCTGCCGCGCGTCGAGGTCGTGCCCGTGGTTCCGCTCACCACCGCGAAGGTCCAGGAACTCACAGACGCGCTGCCCTACGAGTACCAGCGGATGGCGGTGCTCGGCGCCGCGACGGGCATGCGGTCCGGGGAGCTGCGCGGCCTGACGTGGGACCGGGTCACGCCGGTGGCTGGCGGGGCGATCATCCGAGTCGATCGGCAGATGATCTCCACCCGGACCCACGAGCCGCTGTGGGGCCCGCCGAAGACGCCGTCGTCGGTCCGGAACATCAGCGTCGGCGAGGAGACGCTCAAGTCGCTCGGCGACCCGGGCGAGGGGCTGGTGCTGCGCACGGAGCGTGGAGGGGCGATGACGCGCCCGCTCGCGTCCTCGGTGTTCCGCCCGGCAGCGGACTCGGTCGGGATCCCGCGGGGGAGCGGGTGGCACGAGCTGCGGCACTACCACGCGTCGCTGCTCATCGCCCGCGGCTCGTCGCCAGTCGCGGTCGCCCACCGCCTGGGTCACAAGGACGCGATCGAGACGCTGCGCACGTACGCTCATCTGTGGGCTGACGACGACGAGCGCATGCGCGACGCGACCGACGGCCTGATCCGGCTACCAGACGCGGCCTAGAGCCCCCACAGAGCCCCCAGCCGGACATCGACGCAGGTCAGGAGGGTCTTGTGCGGTACCGCGAGTTCTGGCAGCTGGTCGACGAGGTGCTCGGCAGCGCCCACGGCCGCGTGCTCACGCACGAGCTCGTGCTCCAGCGCCTCGGCGACCGGACCCCCGAGCAGGCCCTCGACGCCGGCATCGACCCGCGCGACGTGTGGCACGCCCTGTGCGACGAGCTCGACATCCCGGACGCGCGGCGCTGGGGCTCGGACCAGTACCGCCAGGCCCCGCCCCCGCGCTCCTGACCTCGGCGGCGGCCCCGCGGCCCACCCGCAACGGGTCGCCCGGCGCGCGCGCTCGCGTGGCAGGCTGAGGGGGTGTCGCCCGACGACCCGCACCGCCCGCAGCCCGGCTGGTGGTCGGTCACGCTCAGCGACGTCGGCGACGCCCTGCTGGGGCTGGTCACGACCGCGCTCGGGCTCGGCGTCGCGATCGCGGTCGTCGACGGGGTCAGCGCCTCCAACCCCGGCTCGGTGCTGCTGGCGGCGCTCGCGGTGGCGGTCGGCGACCTGGTGCTGCGGCCGCCGCTGCGGCTGCTCGCCCGGGTGGGCGGGGCGATGGGCGCGCTGGTCGCGGGACTCGCCGCGCAGGTGCTCGTCGCGTGGCTGGCGCTGACGCTGCTGCCCGGCCTGCACGTGACGAACCCGTGGGCGGTCGTCCAGGTGCTCGTGATCGCGGCCGTGGTCATGGCGGTCGGCCGGTGGGTGTGGGGCGCGTCCGACTCCGACTACGTGGTCGGCGACGTGCTGCGGCGGGCCCGGGCGCACGCCCGCCGCGCCGGGGAGGGCGGCGGCGCGGTGCCCGACGAGCGGCCGCCGGGGCTGCTGGTCGTGCAGCTCGACGGCGTCGCCGCGCCCGTGCTGGCCCAGGCGGTCGACGCGGGGCTCGCGCCGACGATGGCCCGCTGGGTCGCGGACGGGACGCACGTGGTCCGGGAGTGGTGGGCGCAGGCGCCGTCGACGACGCCGGCCAGCCAGGCCGGGCTGCTGCACGGCGCCGCGGACGCGATCTGCTCGTTCCGGTGGTGGGACCGCGAGGTCGGCCGGCTGGTGGTCACCAACCACCCGGAGGACGCCGCCCTGGTGGAGCGTCGGCTGTCGGACGGCCGCGGGCTGCTCGCGGACGGCGGCGCGGCGGTCGCGACGATGTTCTCCGGCGACGCGGAGCGGCAGCACCTCGTGATGAGCCAGGCCCGGCGCGGGATCGGGCCGGGGACGTCGTACCTGCGGTTCTTCGCGAGCCCGTTCGTGCTGGCGCGCGCGGTGACGCTGACCGTCGGGGAGATGGTCAAGGAGCTGTACCAGGGCCGCCGGCAGCGGGTGCGCGACGTGCGCCCGCGGGTGCCGCGCCGCGGCTGGTACGTGGTGCTCCGGGGCGTGACGAACGTGCTGCTGCGGGACCTCGCGACGTCGGTGGTCGCGGAGCAGCTGGTCCGCGGCGCCCCGGTCGTCTTCGTCGACCTGGTCGACTACGACGAGATCGCGCACCACGCCGGCCCGACCCGCCCGGAGTCGATGCGGGCGCTGGAGGGCCTGGACCGGGTGCTGGACACGCTCGTCCGGGTCGCGGCCGCCGCGCCGCGGGACTACCGGGTCGTCGTGCTCTCCGACCACGGGCAGTCGCTCGGTGCGACGTTCGAGCAGGTCGCCGGTCGGCCGCTGGTCGACGTCGTGCGCGGGCACATGGCCGGACCCGGGGTCGACGCCGTGCAGGCGAGCACCGACGACGAGGAGTGGGGACCGCTGAACGCGTTCCTCAGCTCGACCGCGGCGCGGCGCGGCGACGAGCGGTCGCGGGTGCTGGGTCCGCAGGGGCGGGACCGGCGGGACGGCCGCGACGGCGACGCGCCCGGGCCCGGTGCGGACGGTGCGGTGTCGCCGGACGTGGCGGTCGCCGGCTCCGGCAACCTCGGGATGGTGTGGTTCCCGCGGGCCGGTCGGCGCCTGGTGCTCGAGGAGGTCGAGGAGCGCTGGCCCGGGCTCGTGCGCGGGCTGGCGGGCACGCCGGGGATCGGGCTGGTCGTCGTCGACACCGCGGCGCGCGGGCTGGCGGCAGTCGGCCCGGGCGGCGTCGCGTGGCTCGAGCGGACCGGCGGCGGCCCCGCGATCGACGGGGTGGACCCGGTGGCGCGGTACGGCGGGCAGGCGGCGGACGACCTGCGGCGGCTCGGGCGGCTGGACCACGTGGGCGACCTGGTCGTGCTGTCGGACGTCTCCGCGGACGGGCACGTGCACGCGTTCGAGGGGCAGGTCGGGTCGCACGGCGGGCTCGGCGGTGCGCAGAATCGGGCCGTGCTGCTGCACCCCGCGGACCTCGCGCTCGACGACGACCTGCTGGCCGACGTCGAGGGGCGGCGCATGCCCGTCGGGGCGGACCGAGTGCACGAGCAGCTGCTGCGGTGGGCGACCGGGCTCGGGCTGCGGCGCACGGCGACGCGGCGGGCGGCGGACGACGAGGCCGAGGCGGCGGGGGAGCCGTTGGCGGGCGGTCTGGCGGCGGGCGGGCCGGCGGCGGGCGGGCCGGCGGCGCGGGGGCCGGTAGCGGGCGAGCCTGCGGCCGGGGAGCGCGCGCCGTGACCGAGGCCGCCGCGGAGGTCCGGCGTCGCGGCCGCCGCGGGGCCCGGCGGTGACCGCGGGCGACCCGACCGGCGCGGGCGCGACGCTGCGCTGGCTCGGGCACGCGACGGTCGTCCTCGACGTCGGCGGCGCGCGGCTGGTCACCGACCCGCTGCTGCGCCCGCACGCGGGCCTGCTCCGCCGCCGTGCCCCCGCGCCGCACCCCGAGGACTGGGCCGGCGCCAGCGCCGTCCTCGTGTCGCACCTGCACCACGACCACGCGGAGATCGGCTCGCTGCGGATGCTCGGCGACGTCCCCGTGCTCGCGGCCCGGGCCAACGCGCACTGGCTCGCCCGGCAGGGGATGCGCGCGGTCGGCCTGGGCGCCGACGAGTGGTGGACCGTCCCGGGCACCCCGGTCCGCGTGCGCCCGGTGCGCGCCGAGCACGGCCACCGCCCGATGCCGCACCGCCCGAACGGCGCGCACGGCTTCCTGGTCGTCGCGCCGGGGCTGCGCGTCTGGTTCGCCGGCGACACCGCGCCCTACCCGCAGATGCGCCGGCTGCCGGACCTCGCGGGCGGCCCGATCGACCTGGCGCTGGTCCCGGTCGGCGGGTGGGGCCCGCGGCTGTCCGGCGGGCACATGGACCCGCACCAGGCGGCCGAGGTGTGCGAGGCCGTCGGCGTGCGGTGGGCGGTCCCGGTGCACTGGGGGACGCTGCACGCGCCCGCGTCCCGGCGGCTGCCGCCGGGGTGGATGGACCGCGCGGGGCCGGCGTTCGCGCGGGCGCTGGCGCGGAGGGCGCAGGTGGAGCCGGTGCTGCTCGCGCCGGGGGAGGCGGTGCGGCTGGGGGAGCCGGGGGTGTCGCCGGCAGGCGGTGGTCCGGGCGGTGCGGCGGGCTGACCGGGGCGCGGCGCGCCGGGCGTGTCGGTGCGGCGCCGGTCGAACATGTGTTCGGTACAGTGGGTTCGTTGGCGCGCCGCGGGTCCGGGTGCGGCCGGCGTGGTCGTCCCCAGCGGGGCGGACCGCGCGGGCTGTGGACGGGGCCGGGGTCCATGTCGGTGGTCGGGCATAGCGTCAGCGCACGACACACGAGACCAGCCCTGCCGGCGCAGCGCGAGGCTGCACGAGACGCACGAGGTGGAACACCATGCCCGCACCCCAGGACCGCGAGAAGGCTCTCGAGGCCGCCCTCAGCCAGATCGACCGCCAGTTCGGCAAGGGCTCGATCATGCGTCTCGGCGACGACGGCCGCGCCCCGGTCGAGGTCATCCCGACCGGCTCCGTCGCCCTCGACGTCGCGCTCGGCATCGGCGGCCTGCCGAAGGGCCGGATCGTCGAGATCTACGGCCCCGAGTCCTCCGGCAAGACCACCGTCGCGCTGCACGCCGTGGCCAACGCCCAGCGCCAGGGCGGCATCGCCGCGTTCATCGACGCGGAGCACGCGCTCGACCCGGACTACGCCAAGAAGCTCGGCGTCGACACCGACGCGCTGCTCGTCTCCCAGCCGGACACCGGCGAGCAGGCGCTCGAGATCATGGACATGCTGATCCGCTCCGGCGCGATCGACATCATCGTCATCGACTCGGTCGCGGCGCTCGTGCCGAAGGCCGAGATCGAGGGCGAGATGGGCGACAGCCACGTCGGTCTGCAGGCCCGCCTCATGTCCCAGGCGCTCCGCAAGATCACCGGTGCGCTCAACGCGTCCGGCACCACCGCGATCTTCATCAACCAGCTGCGCGAGAAGATCGGCGTGTTCTTCGGTTCGCCCGAGACCACCACCGGTGGCAAGGCGCTCAAGTTCTACGCCTCGGTCCGCATGGACATCCGCCGCATCGAGACGCTCAAGGAGGGCTCGGACGCCGTCGGCAACCGGACCCGGATCAAGATCGTCAAGAACAAGATGGCGCCGCCGTTCAAGCAGGCCGAGTTCGACATCCTGTACGGCGTCGGCATCTCCCGCGAGGGCGGCCTCATCGACATGGGTGTCGAGCACGGGTTCATCCGGAAGTCCGGCTCCTGGTTCACCTACGAGGGCGACCAGCTCGGCCAGGGCAAGGAGAACGCGCGCGGGTTCCTGCGCGACAACCCGGACCTCGCCGCGGAGATCGAGAAGAAGATCCTCGAGAAGCTCGGCATCGGTGCCAAGGTCGACGCGCCCGCCGGCGCGGAGGTGAAGGTCGACTTCTGATGTCGACCCGGCACGACCCGGCCGCCGCCGAACCGGAGGCGGCCGGGGGAGGCTCGGCGTGGCTCGACACCGCCTCGGCGGGCGAGTCGGCGTGGGACGACCTGTCCGACGGCGACGCGTCCGCCTGGGCGGGGCCGGAGTCGTCGGCGTCCGTGTGGGACGACGACGCGCCGGCCCCGGCGTCGGTGTGGGACAACGACGCCCCGCGCCCGGCGTCGGTGTGGGACGACGACGCGCCGGCCCCGGCGGCCGTGTGGCATGACGAGCCCGTTCTCGCGTCCGCGGGGACGGACGAGCCCGCGCGCCCCCGCGCAGCGGCGCCGACCGGGGCGACGAAGGACGCTCGACGGCGTCCGCGCGGCGGTGCCGATCCCGCGCACGAGCAGTCGCCGGAGGTCGCGGCCGTCGCCGCGCGCCTCGCCGAGATCGTCGCGCGCAGCGGCGGCGCCCGGACGGCGGCGGGGCCGGCGCCGGACGACGACGGCCCGGGAGCCGCGACGGCACGTCCCCGCCCGACCGCGGAGGTGCGCACGCCGGAGGCAGGCGTGGCGGAGGCGGGCGCGGCGGACGTGCCCGCCTCGGAAGCGCGCGGCAGGTCGGCCGGGTCCGGCGGGTCCGGTCGGCGCGCCGGCACGCGCCGCTCCACCGCCGGACGCCGCCGCGCGCCCGCGACCGAGCCGCCGGAGGCCGGTGCCGCCGCGACCGACGCCGAGCCCGACCCCGAGTCGGTCGCCCGCGCCATCGCCCTCCGCCAGCTCACCGCCGCCCCCCGCAGCCGCGCCCAGCTCGCCGAGGCGATGGCGAAGCGCGACGTGCCCGACGACGTCGCGGACCGCGTGCTCGACCGGTTCACCGAGGTCGGCCTGGTGGACGACGCCGCGTACGCCGAGATCCTGGTCCGCAGCCGGCACGCCGAGCGCGGGATGTCCCGCCGGGCCCTGGCGATGGAGCTGCGCCGCAAGGGCGTCGACGACGAGGTGGCCCGCGAGGCGCTGGAGCAGGTCGACGACGCCGACGAGGAGCAGGCGGCGCGCGCGCTCGCCCGCAAGAAGCTCCGCGCGACCCGGGGGCTCGACCGCGAGGTCCGGCTCCGCCGCGCGTACGGGGCGCTGGGGCGCCGGGGGTACGGCGGCTCGCTGGTGTCGCGGGTCGTGCGCGAGGAGCTCGACGCCGAGGGCGCGGACGACGGCGACGGCTGGCCGGGCGGGCTCGGCTCGGCCTGACGCGCCGCCGCGCGCCCGACCTCGCAGGTCCGGTCACCCGCATGGGGAAGAATGGGTCCTCTCGCGCCGTCGTCGACCCGCACCCGCCGACCCGCGCCGTCCCGACCGGACGCGCGCGTGCCACGGGCACCGGGCAGCAGCCGGCGCCGCGGGACAACCCCGGGACGCAGCACCGCCGCCCCGGGCCAGCAGCAGCACAGGGACCGGGAGTGTGGACGCATGCAGGACGTGGCGATCGTCGTGGGACTGCTCGCCGCCTGCCTGGTCGCGCTCGTGCTCGTGCTGCTCGCCCGCCGCGAGGCCGCCGCCGTGCGCCGCCAGGCCCAGGACGACGTGCAGTCGATCCGTGACGAGGCCCGCACCGCGCTGGCCGACGCGCAGCGCCGCGAGGCCCGCGCGGCCGAGCGCGAGGAGAGCGCGGCCGCCGCCGAGCGCGCGGCGACCGAGCAGGAGCGCGCCGCCCGCGCCGCGAACGACGCGGCCGCCGACCTCCGCAGGCAGGCGGCCGAGCAGGCGGCCACCGCCGCGACGGCCGCCGCCGAGCGGCTGGCAGCGGCGGAGCGCGAGGCCGCCCGGGTCGCCGCCGAGGCCGAGCGGGCCGCCGCCGACCAGGTGGCCGAGACCGAGCGCCGGGCGACCGACCGCCTCGCTGCCGCGGGCCAGGAGGCCGCCGAGCGCCTGGAGGCGACGTCCGGCCTGACGGCCGCCGAGGCGCGCGCCGAGCTGCTGCGCCAGCTCACCGCGGAGGCCCAGACCGCGGCGGCCGCGACCGTCCGCCGGGTCGAGGCGCAGGCCCGGCGCACCGCCGACGCCCGGGTCCGCCGGGTGCTCGCCACCGCCGCGCAGCGCGCCGCCGTCCCGACGAGCAGCCAGGCGGCCGTGACGCTGCTCGCGCTGCCCTCGGACGAGATGAAGGGCCGCATCATCGGCAAGGAGGGCCGGAACATCCGGCTGTTCGAGGCGCTGACCGGAGTGAACGTGCTGGTGGACGAGACGCCGGGCACCGTCGTCCTGTCCTGCTTCGACGCCGACCGGCGCGAGGTGGCCCAGGTCGCGCTCGAGGCGCTGATGGCGGACGGCCGGATCAACCCGCAGCGGATCGAGACGGCGTACGCCGAGGCGCTCGCCGGGGCGGACGACCGGGCCGACGAGGCCGGGCACGCCGCCGCCGAGCGCGCGGGCGTGCGCGGGTTGGACCCCGAGCTGGTGCGGGTGCTCGGCCGGCTGCGGCTGCGCACGTCGTTCGGGCAGAACGTGCTGGAGCACCTGGTCGAGTCGGCCCTGATCGCGGCGCAGGTCGCCGCGGAGATCGGCGCGGACGTCGACGTCGCGCGCCGCGCGGCGCTGCTGCACGACCTCGGCAAGGCGCTCACCGGCGAGGTGCCCGGCACGCACGCCCAGGTCGGCGCCGCCCTGGCGGCCCGGCACGGCGAGTCGGAGGCCGTCGTGAACGGCATCGCCGCGCACCACGACGAGGTGCCCGCGGAGACCGTCGAGGCGGTGCTCGTGCAGGTCGCGGACGCGATGTCGGCGGCCCGCCCGGGCGCGCGGCGCGAGGACACCGACCAGCACGTCGAGCGCCTGGAGCAGCTGGAGGAGCTCGTCGCGGGCCACGCCGGCGTCCGCCGGGCGCTGGCGATGGCGGCCGGCCGCGAGATGCGGGTGGTCGTCGAACCGAGCGCGGTGCCGGACACGGAGCTCGGCCGGCTGGCGGTGGAGATCGCCCGGCACATCGAGCAGGACCTGTCCTACCCGGGCGAGATCAAGGTGACCGTCGTCCGCGAGGTCCGCGCGAGCGCCACCGCGGGCTGAGACCCTTCGCCGAGATAGGACCCCCGCGCCGAGGTAGGACCGGGGGCGGTCCTATCTCGGCGGAATGGTCCTATCTCGACGGGAAGCGGGTCAGCGGGTGTGGTCGTGGCCCGCGGCAGTCGAACCGAGTGCGTTCGCGGTCACCGTCGTCACCGTCGGGTCGCGGTCCACCTTGACCGAGGTCTTCGACCCGCCGCGGCGCTGCAGCCACACCGCCAGCCGGGTCAGCGAGATGTTCACGACCAGGTAGATCCCGGCGCCGACGACGAACAGCGCCACGTAGTACTTCTGCCCGAAGTACTGCGCGTTG
>Ga0164306_10000327_pt1 | contig 18700 bp, 14 predicted proteins | sample Whisoiple_242_MG_FD_110213 | JGI IMG/M metagenome (GOLD analysis project Ga0164306, IMG submission 110213) | Soil microbial communities amended with fresh organic matter from upstate New York, USA - Whitman soil sample_242_MG | ecosystem: Environmental > Terrestrial > Soil > Unclassified >... | reverse complement strand
GACCCGGTGGTGTCGCGACGAATGCGGCGATCCTCGTCCTCGGCGCCGTCATCGCAGGCATCGCAGGGGTCATGGTGGTCGGCACGGCGATCGCAGTCCAGTACCTGCTGCGCGATCGGCCCCGACTCAACGACGCCGTCACCGTCGGCACAAGTGCGGGCGGGCTGATCCTGGCAGGCGCGGTGCTGTCGCAGAACCCGTGGCGTTCGGTGGACGGCTACGCCGGGCACTCCGCGGGCGTCCAACTGCTTGCGCTGATCTCTATAGCGGCGCTTGCCGCGTCGGTGGCAGCAATTGACGTTCCACGAGATCAGCTCCGCGGGCGACTCCGCCTGCGGCGGCGAAACCCTCTGCCACCCGCTGAGCACCCTCGACCATCGACATCGCCTGCAGCGTCTTGACTCTCAACCGCCTCGCGGTCAACTTCCTGGCAGCCAGCCGGGTTCCGCTTCGGGATACCTCGACGCGACGAGCGACCTCGAATTGATCGCGGCCATACGGCACCACACACACCGGCACACCGCGGGCCAGCGCCTTCTGGGTGACACCCATCCCGCCGTGGGTGATCGCGCATACCGCCCGGTCCAACACGCGACCGTGCGGAATGAACTCGGTCACCGTGGCATTGGCGGGTAAAGCCAGCCCGTCGGGAACACCACACGGGAAGGTTGCGACTAGGTGTACCTGCTCGTCGGCCAGCGCTTCGATCGCTACGCGTACCAAGTTCTCATCGTCCTGGCGGTCCGACGACGTCGTCACCAAGACGATCGGCACGCCGATGTCGTCAAGGCGAACACCCGTAGTCATCGGCGGATCGAATTCGCACGGTCCGATCATCTGAGAAGGTGCGTGATTGGTTGCGAACCCCGGGTACTGAAACGGCTCGGCGCTGGCGACCAGCATCAGTGGCGGCCGACGCACAAACTCCTCCGCGGACTGAATCTCGGCCAATCCCAACGAGGTACGGATCGCGTTTACCGGTTCGACCATGGCCCTGTTGACTGCACTCATCACCAATGGGCGCAACAGGCTGTCTCGGATGCGGCCCGCGGGGCCGGGCCATGGCCGCATTCCGGGACCGAACGGCGGGGTGCCGGGCGACCTCAGCAACGGCGTGTAGGGATAGAAGGTCGCCCATGGCAAGCCGCTGGCTTCCGCGGTGGCCGCGGCGCCCCAGGTGTTCGGGTCAACGATCAGCGCGTCCGGTGCTTCGGCAATAATGGCCGCACCGAGATCCTCGACCTCCAACGGCGCGCGCGCTCCGAACACCTCGAATGCCACCCGCAGCGCTTCACGGCCGTTGGTTGCCTTCCAGTCCGTCATCTCGATCGACTCGATGCATTCATCGATCGGCGCGGTGTCGAAACCCAGACGGCGACCGGAAGCTACTCCTCTTGCGAGTGTGCGCAACACGATGCGGTGACCGCGTTCGTGCAGCGCGCTCAACAACGCGCACATTGGATACAAGTTTCCCAGCGCCGGCGAGGTATACGCCAGAATCGTCGCCATCGGACAGTCTCTCGTCGAATAAGCGCTTGCGCAGCAGGTTCGGCCTCTAGGGTTCTACCAGCGACCATCGCACGACGGCGGGAAGATAGTGGCGGTATCGCAAACGTCATGCGGCACATGTGGAACCGAGCCAAGGGCCGGCGCCCGGTTCTGTGACGCCTGCGGTTCACCGATCGCATCCACCGGGGAACAGTCCGAGCACAAGCAGGTGACGGTGCTTTTCGCCGATGTGGTGCGCTCGATGGACCTGGCAGGACAGCTCGATTCCGAACGTTTGCGCGAGGTGATGAGCGAGTTGTTCAACCGCTGCGGCGCCATCGTCCAGCGCTATGGCGGCACGGTGGACAAGTTCACCGGAGACGGCATCATGGCGATTTTCGGGGCTCCGATCGCGCTCGAGGACCATGCCGCGCGGGCATGCTTGGCCGCCCTCGAGATCCAGCGAGAAGCGAGGCGACTGGCATCGGAAGTCAACCGCCGAGACGGTGTCGAATACGCGTTGCGGGTCGGACTGAATTCCGGCGCAGTCGTGACGGGCCGGATCGGAGTCGATCCGACGAGTTACACCGCAGTCGGAGCGCAGGTCGGAATGGCACAACGAATGGAGTCGGTGGCGCCGTCCGGTGGTGTCATGGTGTCCGAGTCCACCGCCCGGCTCGTCGAACATACGGCGGTACTGGGTGATCCACAGTTGGTCGTGATCAAAGGCTCGGAATCACCGATCCCAGCCAGGCTCCTTCAGTCAATGGGCCCGCCGCGCTGGCCGCAGCTGCGGCATGAGTCGGCGCTCGTCGGCCGTGACACCGAAATCGGTTCCATTGCAGCGCTTCTGGACGACGCGCTTGCGGGCCACGGCCATGTCATCACCATTTCGGGACCTCCCGGCATCGGCAAGAGCCGCATCAGCCGCGAGCTGGTCGAACTCGCCGATACGCACGGCGTGAAGACGTACTCGACCTTCTGCGAGTCGCATGCCAAGGATATGCCGTTCTATGTCATTGCCCGGTTGTTGCGAGAGGTGTTCCACGTCAGCGATCTCGACGACGTCGCAGCGCGCGGCCGGATCCGGGCAAGGCTGGCTTCCGCTGATCCAGAAGATGTGCAGCTGCTGGAAGATCTTCTCGGGGTCGGCGACTCCGGTGCGGCCGCTCGAGTTCCCGCGGACGCGCGCCGTCGCCGACTCTCACACCTGGTGACTTCTGAGCTTGCGGCGCGCCGCGATCCCGCGCTTCTGATCATCGAGGACGTGCACTGGATAGACGAAGTCAGCGAGACGATGCTGACCGAAGTGCTTGCGATGGTGCCGCGAACTCCAGGCATCGCCGCGGTCACTTACCGTCCCGAGTACCGTGGCTCGCTGCATCATTTCGCCGACGCTGCCCGCTTCGTCCTTGCGCCTCTGAGTGATTCGCAGGCGACCGGAATCGCTCGGGAGTTGATGGGTGCCGACCCGTCGCTCGGCACCCTGACCGAGCAGATCATCGGCCGCGCCGCGGGCAACCCGTTCTTCGTACACGAACTGATTCGCGATCTCGCTGAGCGGAAGATCATCGACGGTGAGGCGGGGGCCTATGTGCGTCACGGTGATCTCGCCGATGTCGCAGTTCCGCCGACCCTGCAGGCCGCCATCGCATCCCGCATCGACAGATTGACGACCGGTGCCAAGCAGCTGCTCAACGCCGCGGCGATCATCGGATCGCAGTTCCCTAGCGATCTGTTGGCCAATATCTCAGAGACAGAACATGATCGGATCGAGGGTGAGCTTTCAGAACTGGTGCACGCCGAGCTGATCTATCCCGTGGTAATGACGTCGTTCACCGAGTACGCGTTCCGTCACCCGATGATCCGTACGGTCGCCCAGGAGTCTCAGCTGAAATCCGGCCGGTCGGCGCTGCATCGGCGGTTGGCCGGCGCCCTCGAACACCGTGCCAACGGCAACAATGCGTCATCGGACGAAAGCGCCGCGCTGATTGCGTCCCACCTCGAAGCCGCAGGAGATCTGCGTGAAGCGTTCGGCTGGTATATGCGCGCCGGAACCTGGTTCGTCAACCGAGACATCGGAGCCGCCCGAGCCAACTGGCAGCACGCCCGCCGGATCGCAGACCGGCTGCCTGTCGACGAGCGTGACCTGATGACGATGCGGATCGCACCGCGGTCATTGCTGTGCGGAAGTGCCTGGCGAGCGGGCGGCAGCGTCGCCGACACCGGTTTCGACGAACTGCGCCAGTTATGCACCGATTCCGACAGCCAGATCCCGCTCCTCATGGGTATGGCCGGGCTCATGTCGTCACTGTCGGTGCACGCCCGAATTCGAGAGTCCGCCGAGCTTGCCCCGGAGTACGTCGCGCGAATCGACTCCCTCGGCGATCGAACGCTGACCGTCGCACTGCTCTTCGCGGCCATTTACGCTGAGTGTCTCGCCGGCAGGATGCGGACAAGCAAACGACTCGCGCAGCGCGTCATCGACCTCGCGGACGGCGACGCCACCATGGGAAATGTGCTGACCGGCTCCCCTCTCGCCTTTGCCACCGTTATGCGGGCTATCGCACGCTGCTGCCTGGGAGAAGACGGATGGCGGGCCGACTTCGATGATGCCAACAGAATCGCCCATCAAGTCGACCCCACCACGTTCGTCTCAACGGTGATGTTCAAATACGTGACAGGCATCGCGCTCGGGGCGCTGGTGCCTGACGCGAACGCCCTCGCCGAAACCAGCGACGCGCTGGACATCGCGCAGCGATACAGCGAGGACATGGCGCTCGGACTCGCCCAGCTCGCGCGCGGCATGACCCTCATCCACTCCGACCAGGGGTCGCGCAGATCGGAGGGCTTCGACCTGCTCGGCAGGGCCCGCGACCTGGCGATGCGCGAACGGTTCGCGTTGAACGAAGTGGCGATCATCGACGTGGAGATCGCCGCGGAGAGCGCACGCATCGGCGATGTCGACGGCGCGATTCGCTCAGCCGGACGGGTGCTCGATGATTTGGAACGAAGCGGCGGCGCGCTCTATCGCGGCGCCGCGACGACCGTCCTGGTGACATCGCTGATTCAGCGTCGCGCGGAGGGCGACCTGGCGCGAGCGCAAGAGGCGATTGATCGGTTGGCGAGTACACCCACTGACGACGGGTCCGTCATATACGAACTCCCGTTGCTGCGAATGCAGGCATCGCTGGCCGCAGCGGTAGGCGACGGCGGCTTGTACCGCCGGCGCGCAGATCAGCATCGCTCGCGCGCACAATCGCTGGGATTCGAGGGGCACATCCTCATCGCGAGTGCGACGAACTGACATCGTCGAGGCAACCGGCTGCTCTAGCATCAGCGGGGTGCCGCAACTCAATACCGTTCGAGGAGAGATCGATACCGCCGACCTCGGAGTGACGTTGATGCACGAACACGTCTTCGTGCTGTCCCCTGAGATCAATGACAACCACCCCGAAGTCATCGGCGACGAGGCCAAGCGGGAGTCCGATGCGATCGAGCGGCTCAACGAGCTCAAGTCGCGCGGAGTCGACAGCATCGTCGACCTGACGGTGATCGGCCTCGGCCGCTACATCCCCCGCATCGCCCGCATCGCCGCGGCCACCGACGTCAACATCGTCGTCGCCACGGGCATCTACACCTACAACGACGTGCCGATGTACTTCCACTTCCGCGGACCCGGCACGCTGCTGGACGGCCCCGAGATCATGACCGACATGTTCGTCAGCGACATCACCGAGGGCATTGCGGGCACCGGCATCAAGGCGGCAATCCTCAAGTGCGCCACCGACGAACCGGGCGTCACCCCCGGCGTCGAGCGGGTGCTGCGGGCGGTCGCGCAGGCTCACCGCCAGACCGGCGTGCCGATATCCACGCACACCCATGCCGCAACAAGGCGGGGGCTGGAGCAACAGCGGATCTTCACCGAGGAGGGCGTCGACCTGTCCCGCGTCGTGATCGGGCACTCCGGCGACTCCACCGACATCGACTACCTGGAGGAGTTGATCGGCAACGGCTCCTATATCGGCATGGATCGGTTCGGCCTCGACACCTTCCTGAACACCGAGCAACGGGTGAACACCGTGGCGACGATGTGCGAGCGGGGGCACGCCGACAAGATGGTGCTGTCCCACGACGCCGCCTGCTTCAACGACTGGCTGCCGGAAGAGATCCTGCCCATCGCGATGCCCAACTGGCACTACCTGCACATCTCCGACGACGTGCTGCCCGCCCTGAAAGAGCGTGGGGTGACCGACGAGCAGATCACCACGATGCTCGTCGACAACCCGCGCAAGATCTTCGCGACCCAGGGCGGCTACTGAGGTGGCCGACGACACGCCGCCGATCGGCACGCAGGTAGCGGCGCTGGCGGCAGCCGATCCCGATGCTCCCGCGATCACCTGCTCGGGACAGACGCTGACCCGCCGTGACCTCGAGCTGTCGAGCAACCGGCTGGCGCGTGCCTTCGCCGAGCGAGGTGTGGGCGTCGGCGACTACGTGACGATCGTGTTGCCCAACTCGATCCAGTGGGCGCAGTCGGTGCTGGCCGCCTGGAAGCTCGGCGCGACGCCCACGCCGCTGTCGGCTCGGCTGCCCGACGCCGAACTGGAGGCGCTGCTGGATCTACGCCCGCAGGCACTCATCGTCGGCCGCGCCGACCCTCGAGGGGAAACGCCAAGTGTGCCTGCGGGTTTCACGCCGGACCCGGCGCTGTCGGACGCGGAGCTGCCCGAGGTGGTTTCGCCGGTGTGGAAGTCGATGGCTTCGGGCGGCAGCACCGGGCGGCCCAAGCTGATCGAGGCGGGCGGGGACAGCCGGTTTCCACCGAGGGCCGGGTATCCGCTCGGCGCGCAGGAGAGCGACGTCAACCTGGTCTCGGTTCCGTTGTCGCACAACACCGGTTTCACGACGTTCGCCGTCGGGCTGGTGCAGGGCCACCACCTCGTGCTGATGCCGCGCTTCGATCCCCACGAGTTTCTGTCGCTGGTGACCCGACACCGGGTCACGTTCCTGGCGACGGTGCCGACGATCATGCAGCGGCTGCTGCCCGTGTACCGCGCGAACCCCGACGCCTACGACCTGTCGTCGATCCGGCGGTTCTGGCACCTCGCCGCGCCGTGCCCGCCCGCGATCAAACAGGCGTGGATCGACCTGGTCGGGCCCGAAAAGGTCTGGGAGCTCTACGGCGGCACCGAACTTCAGGCGCTGACGTTCATCTCCGGAGATCAGTGGCTGAGCCATCCCGGCTCGGTGGGCGTCGTCGTCGCCGGTGAGATGAAGGTGCTCGACGACGACGGCAACGAATGCCCGCCCGGCGTCAGCGGTGAGATCTACATGCGGCCTGCGCCCGGTAGCCCGCCGACTTACCGCTACATCGGCTCGACCGCGAGGAGCCGCAACGGCTGGGACTCGCTCGGCGACCTCGGCTACTTCGATGCCGACGGCTTCCTCTATCTCAACGACCGACGCGTCGACATGTTCACCGTCGGCGGCCGCAACGTGTATCCCGCGGAAATCGAATCAGCGCTGTGCGAACACCCGGATGTGTTGTCGTGTCTGGTCGTTGGCATACCCGACGATGACCTGGGCCAGGTGCCGTACGCGATCGTCCAGGCCGACGGACTCGACGAGGCCGCCGTCATCGCCTTCCTCGCCGAGCGCATTGCCGGCTACAAGGTGCCCCGCACGGTCGAGTTCACGGATGCGCCGCTGCGCGACGACGCGGGCAAGGCACGGCGGTCGGCCGTGCGCGACGACGTCATCGCGCGGCTCAGCCGAGTCGCTCGACCGCGAACGCGGTGAGGAACCCGATCGTGGTGATCAGCCCGGTCAGGATGTGGGTCTCCGAAAATGCCTCGGGCACCATCGTGTCGGCGATCATCGCCAGGATCGCGCCAGCGGCGATCGCCGTGATCACGGCGATCAGGAACGGCGACGCATCGTCCAACAGCAGGTAGCCCAGCATCGCGGCCAAGCCGCTGAGCACCGCTATCCCGATCCAGACGGCGAACACATAGCGAGCGCTGCGGTTGGCCTCCTTCATGCCTGCGGCGCTCGAAAGCCCTTCGGGCAGATTGGAGATGAAGACCGCAGCCAATACGGGAACGCCGACACCGTGTCCGCCGAGCAGCGATACGCCGAGCACGACAGATTCCGGTACACCGTCAAGGAGCGCGCCGATGGCGATCGCCGCGCCGCTGCCGTCCTGCTGCTCCTCGGTGGGTTGATGGCCGTGCGAACGCTTGCGATGTTTCGCGCCGTAGTGGGCCAGGACGGCATTGGCCGCCACGTAGACGGCTGCCCCGCCGAGGAAACCGAGCGCCACGGCGAATAGTCCTCCCGTGTGTTCGGCTTCGTCGACCAGGTCGAACGCCAGCGCGGAGATCAACACGCCCGCGCCGAACGCCATCACCGATGCGACCACTCGCGTGGGCACGCGTACCACCCATGCGATGACAGCGCCCACCACCAGCGCACCGCCCGCGACGAGCCCCCACCATCCTGCAGCTAGCCAACCCGGCATCAGCTACGTCTACCCGGTGGCGGCCCGGCTAATCGCGCTATCGAGCGGCGGGGCCGGGTCGTCGGGGCTGCTGCGGCGATACTCCCAGCGCCGCAGGGCAACCCGGCACGGCGACTCGATCAGTGCATAGCTGACCGCTGCGATCGCGAAGCCGATCACCACGGTGAGCAGGAGCACGACGGGCATGTGCCCGTTGAACGCGAACTCGCCGATGATGGGGAACACCATCCACAGCGCCGCCAGGTGCCAGATGAACAACCCGTAGGACCATCGGCCGAGCGCCACCATCGTGGTGTTTCCCAGGAGCCGGTGCGGGGTGTCGGGCGCATCGAGGACCAGCGGCGCCAGCAGCGCAGCCGACAGCACCGCGCCCATCGCGACCTTGACGATGAACTGGTGGGCGGTGCCCGGCGTGAGCCCTTCGGGGCCGGCCACCGGCGACGCCGCGACCAGGAATGCGACAGCAGCGACGGCCGCCATCACAAGTCGTCTCCTCGCCAACCGGTGCGGCCAGCCGACCGGGGTCACGGTCAGCTCGGCGAGGAGCATGCCCGCCACGAACCAGGACAGGAACGCGGGCGGCCAGTTCAGCGAGCTGACGCCGACGGGCGTGTGGATCGGGATCAGCGCCCAGCCGAGGCTCACCACGCCTGCGGCGGCGAGTACTGGAATCCGTGCCCGCACCGGCACCCGGCGCACCAGCAGCGCGAACACGGGTAGCGCGATGTAGAAGCTCACCTCGACGGCCAGGCTCCACATCTGGGTCAGCCCGGCGGTCAGCGTCAACGGCACATAGATCTGGGTCAGTGAAAGGTTCGCCAGCCAGACGGTCAGGTCGGCCTTGGCGTCGGGCAGCAGGGTCAGGATCACCACGACGGCCACCAGGTATGCGGGCATGATGCGGATCAGCCGGGACCGCAGATAGTGCCCGGTGGGCGGTACCTCACGCAGGCCGCGGGCCGCGGCGGCGTGGCCCCGCCACAGCAGGAAGCCCGACAGCGCGAAGAACACCGCGACGGCCAGGTCGAACCTGCCGAACAGCCGTCCCGCCACCCCGCCGGTGTGGCCGGTCTGGAACGCGACGTGCGTGATGACGACGCCGACAGCAGCGCAGGCGCGCATGCCCTCGACGGGGGGCAGGAAGCCGCGGGTACCTCCGACACCCGCACCCCGCACTTCCGACGCCGCCACAGCGACCAGTCTGCCGGGCGCGGAAGGTGTCGTAGTAAGTGAGGGGCTTAGTCTGTGCTGTTAGGGTCGCTAGCCATTGGGATCGCCCAAACCGACGGAGCCGGATGGCCGGCGACATCAGCCCAGGGAGGAACGGTTTGAACCGCGCAGTGGCGTTGCGTATCGCGGCGTGCGGGATCTTGGGGCTGGGTGCTGCCCTGTTGATCGCCGCGCTGCTGCTCATGACATACACCAAGAGCAAGATCACCAAGATTCCGTTGGACCTGGACGCCACGCTGGTCAGCGACGGAACCGGGACGGCCTTCGACCCGGCGTCGTTGTCCGCTCCGAAGTTCGAGGTGAGCAAGAACTCGCCGGTGTCGCAGCAGCAGCAGATCAGCGTCGAGGCGCCGTCGAACGCCGACGTCGTGACGCTTCAGGTGGGAACCACGCTGCGGCGCACCGACAAGCAACAGGACAACGGCCTGTTGCTGGCTCTGGTCGACACCGTCACCCTTGACCGCAAGACCGCGATGGCGGTGTCCAGCGAGAGCAATCCCGGTGGCGCCGTGCAGAAGCCGCGCACGATCGAGGACGACCAGCCGCCGACCAACATCGCGCTGCCTCACGACGGGCTGGCGTATCGCTTCCCGTTCGACACCGAGAAGAAGACGTACCCGTTCTTCGACCCGATCGCCCAGAAGGCGTTCGACGCCAACTACGACGGCGAGGAAGACGTCAACGGACTCACCACCTACCGGTTCACCCAGAACGTCGGCTACGACGCCGACGGCAAGCTCGCCGAGCCGGTGAAGTACGCCTCGCTCTATGACGACGACGAGGACAGCCAGGTGACCGCCCCGGCGGGGATGTGGGGCGTGCCCGGTGAGCCCGAGGAACCGATCACGATGACCCGCTTCTACGCCGCCCAGCGCACGTTCTGGGTCGACCCGGTGTCGGGCACCATCGTCAAGACGAAGGAACGGGCCAACCAGTACTACGCGCGCGAGGCGCTGCGGCCCGAGGTGACGTTCGTCGACTACACCGTCACCTCGAACGAGGAGACGGTCGAGTCCCAGATCGCCGCGGCCCGCGATGAGCGGGACCGGGTGGCGCTGTGGGGACGAATCCTGCCGATCACCTTCACCGCGATCGGACTGGTCTCGCTGATCGGCGGCGCGCTGTTGGGTTCGTTCAGCCTGCGCGCCGAGTCCGCGCTGATCGACCCCGGTCTCGACGAGGCCGATCACGGCTTCTTCGACACCCAGGGCATCAAGGTGCCGGGTGCCGAGGCGAAGACCGAGAAGATGCAGCTCCCGACGCAGCGGCCCAGACAGCCACCGGACCGATAACTCGTCATCTCGCCAGGTTCTGGGCGCCGGCCTATGCGCTGGCGCTCTCCCTTGTGGTGACCGCGCCGCTGCTGGCACCCGGCTATCTGCTGCTCCGCGATGCCGTTTCCACCCCACGGTCCTACCTGTCCGATGCGGCGCTCGGCCTTTCGGACGCTGCGCCGCGAGCCCTTCCGCAGGATTTCGCGGTCGCGCTGGCTTCACACGTGCTCGACGGCGGTGTCGTGGTGAAGGTGCTGTTGATCGCCGGGCTCTGGCTCGCGGGCTGGGGCAGCGCCCGGCTCGCCGCTGCGGTGCTGCCTGCCTCGGGGGCGGGGGGCCAGTTCGTAGCGGCGACGCTGGCGGTGTGGAATCCCTATGTCGGCGAACGCCTTCTGCAGGGGCACTGGAGCCTGTTGGTCGGCTACGGGTGCCTGCCGTGGGTGGCGGCGACGGTGCTGAGGATGCGGTCGGAGCGCACGAGGCCGCTGTGGCTCGAGATCGGCGCGCTCGCCTTCTTCACCGCGCTGGCCGGGCTGACTCCGACGGGCCTGTTGCTGGCCGCGACTGTGGCGTCGGTCTGCTCGCTGACCCACGGCTCCGGGTGGCCGCGCAAGCTGTGCGCGATCCTCGCCGTGGGCGCTGCGGTGCTCGCGGCGCTGCCATGGTTGACGGCCGCGGCGGTTTCGGGGTCGCTGTCGTCGTCACAGGCCGAGGGCGTCGGCGCTTTCGCTGCACGGGCCGAGCCCGGCCTCGCCACCATCGGCAGCCTGGCCAGCCTGGGCGGAATCTGGAACAGTGAGGCCGTACCCGCCTCCCGCACAACGCTTTTCGCGGTGGTCGCCGCCGTCGTTCTGCTGGCTGTGGTTGTCGCCGGGCTGCCGGTGGTGGCCCGGATACCCGCCGCGGTTCCGCTGCTCGGCCTTGCCGCCGTCGCCATCGTGGTGCCGACGCTGATGGCGACGGGTCCCGGCCTGGCGGCCGTGGAGTCGATGGTCCGGGCCCTCCCGGGTCTCGGCCTGGTGCGCGACGCGCAGAAGTGGGTGGCGTTGGCCGTGCCTGCCTACACGCTTGCCGCCGCGGGTTCGGTGCTGACGCTGCGACGGTGGATGCCCGGGTTCGCCGCGGCGGCGGTGTGCGGGCTGGCGCTGATCGCGACGCTGCCCGATCTGGCGTGGGGGGTGGGCGGCAAGGTCGTCGCGGTCCGGTACCCACCGGGGTGGGCGGCGGCCGCGGCGGCGATCAACGCCGACCCGCGTCCGGTCGCCGTGGTGCCCGCGGCCAGCATGCGCCAGTTCGCCTGGGCGGGCGACGCGCCGGTGCTCGATCCGCTGCCGCGCTGGGTCCGCGCCGACGTGTTCACGACCGGCGACCTGATGATCTCGGGCCGGCTGGTGCCCGGCGAGGGCGGCAAGGCCCGGGATGTCGAACGACTGCTGGCGACCGGCGCCGATCCCGATGCCCTCGCCCGTGCGGGCGTGGGCTGGCTGGTTGTCGAAACCGGCGACGATGTCACGGTCACCCGGATCGGCGGCGACCTGCCCGCCGCATCGCACCGCGGGCTGATGCTGCTGACCCATGGGATGTGGCTGGCGATGCTGGTCGGCGGAGGGACATTGGTGCTGCTCGGACGGTTGCGTAGACGGGTGGGGTAGCCGACTACGCTAGTGACCTTTTTCACAGGGCAGAAGCATGGTCGTCATGACCATTCCCAGCGTTTTCGAAGCGGACTTGCCGACCGTCGACTACGAACTGGCGTCAAGTCCCGACGAGGCTCACCGAAATCTCCGCAAGGCCCTGGAGCAGGCGCCGATCGCCATGGGCGCCCACGGTCCCGAGATACTCAGCTACGAGCTGGTACGCGCAACGCTGCGTGATCCGCGGTTCCAGGTCCCGAGGGGACTGGGCCTCGAGACGCAGGGCATCACGTCGGGCCCGCTGTGGCAACGCGCCACGACCAGCCTGCTCGCGATGAATGGCGACGACCACACCCGGCTGCGCCGCCTGGTTTCCAAGGCGTTCACCCCGCGGTCGGTCACGCGCCTCGACGGCATCATCATCGACGTCATCACCGAGCTGATCGAGCCGCTGGCGGCGAGTGGGCGATGCGAGATCGTCACGGACGTCGCGCGGCCCTACCCGGTACCGATCATCTCCGCGCTTCTCGGCGCGCCCCGTGACGATTGGCGGCTGTTCTCCGATTGGGCCGACGATTTCTTCAAGCTGTTCACCTGGCACGTCGCCGAGTACGAGAACGACATCCTCACGGCGTGGGGACAACTCGACGACTACATCGACGGCATGGTCGCCACCCGGCGCGCATCGCTGTCCGACGACCTGATCTCGGAGCTGATCCGTGCCGAGGACGACGGCGATCGGCTGACGATCAGTGAGCTGAGGATGCTTGCCGCGGGCATTCTGATGGCGGGCACGGACACCACGCGCAATCAGGTCGCCGCCGCGGTCGACGTGTTCTGCGACTATCCCGAGCAATGGGAGCTGCTGGCACAGCGTCCGGAGTTGGCGATGAAGGCGGTGGAAGAGGTAATGCGCTTCTGCCCAGTCATTTTCGGTGCCCTGCGGATGACGACGGAGGACGTCGAGATCGCGGGCGTGATGATCCCCGCGGCCACGTTCGTCATGTGCAACACGGCCGCGGCCAACCACGACGCCGACGTCTACGTCGAGCCCGAGCGCTTTGACATCACCCGCGAGGACGCACCGCCGATGCAGACCTTCGGCGCCGGTGCGCACTACTGCCTCGGCGCCAACCTGGCCAGGCGCGAGATGGCCGAGGCGCTGCGGGTGATGTCGAGTCGCATGCACAATCTGCGGCGCGACGGCATCCCCGAATGGAAGCCGATGGTCGGGATCAGCGGTCCCACAACGCTTCCCGTCGCCTTTGACGCCGCTTAGCCTGCGGTGGAGATCAGACCGCTGACCCGCTTGCCCGCGAGCAACGAGTCCAGCACCGTGCGCATCGCATCGGCACTCTGCCGCCAGGAGAACTCGCCGCTGCGGGTCTGCGCCTTGCCACCGAGCTGATCGCGCAACACCGGATCGGTCAGCAGCCGCTCGAGGCCCGCCACCAGTTCGTCCTGGTCGTCGACCAGCAGTCCGGTCACGCCGTCGACGATCGAGTCGGTCAGCCCGCCGGAGCACCGGTAGCCGATCGTCGGCACACCGTGCTGTGCGGCTTCGGTGACAGCCAGACCCCAACCCTCCTTGCGCGACGGCAGCACATGCACCCAGCTGCGTTGCAGCACTTCGTGTTTGGCGGCATCATCGACATGGCCGTGGAACGTCACCGCGTCGGAGACACCAAGCAGCCGCGCGTGGTCGACGAGGCGGTCGCGCCACCAGCCGCCACCGACGATGTCGAGATGGAGACCGGGCATCCTCGGTCGTAGCTCGGCGACCGCATCGAGCGCGTGCTCGATCTGCTTGTGCGGCACCAGCCTGCTGAGCACGGCGATGCGCGGGTGTTCGGCGCGCGGCAGCTCGAGCGTCTGCGCCGGCGCCTCGTCGAGCCCGTTGCGAACCACTGCGATGTGCGCGGCGTCCACGCCGAGGTCGGTGAGATCCCGCGCCGACGGAAGGGACACGGTGACGTATTGGTTGCGACGGTGCAGCCATGGCGACAGCCGCGACTCGACGAACCAGCCGAAGCGGCCCTTCCATCGGCCGGCCACTGGCCAGAGCTCGCGGTGGCAGTGGTGCACGAGCACGACGACTCGGCGGCCGTAGGCCAGGCGCGCCAGGAAGGGCAGGCCGTTCTGGGTGTCGATTACCACGTCCGGGCGCACCCGTCGCAGCGGTCCGAGACCGAAGCGGGCCGCCACCATCGCCAGCCCGGCCCAGATGTAGATGGAGTAGGCGCCGCCTGCGCGGTCGATACGCACACCGTCGACGACGTCGCGGCGGGCCGAGCCTCGATAGCGCGCCGTCCGCAGTGTGACATCGACACCCGATGCGGCCAGCTGCGCGCCGATGCGCTGCAGATATGCCTCGCTGCCGCCGCCCTGCGGATGGCCGGTATCCCGCCAGCACAGCAGGAGCACGGAGCGTACGGGGCGGCCAGACATCCGTGCCAGCGTAACCGCTGCATAGGGTCGGGTTATGTCCGCCACCGACGTCTTCGCCAGGCGGGCGACGCTGTCCCGTTCGGTGCGGCTGCTGTCGCAGTTCCGCTTCGAGCGCACCGATCCGGCCCGGTTCTACACCGCACTCGCCGAGGACACCGCCGCGATGGTCGGCGACCTGTGGCTGGCGACTCACCGGGAGACCCGTGCGGGCCTGGTCCTGCTCGACGTCGGTGGGGGGCCCGGCTACTTCGCGACTGCATTCGAGGACGCGGGGTTCGTCTACGTCGGCGTCGAACCCGACCCCGCGGAGATGCACAGCGGGCCCGCGACGGGCGGGACCGCCACCTACGTGCGCGCATCCGGCATGGCGCTGCCCTTCGCCGACGCCAGCGTGGACATCTGCCTGTCATCGAATGTCGCCGAACATGTGCCGGAGCCGTGGCGGCTGGCCAGGGAGATGCTTCGGGTCACCAAGCCAGGCGGGCTGGCCGTGCTGTCGTACACGGTGTGGCTCGGTCCGTTCGGCGGGCACGAGATGGGGTTGACCCACTACCTCGGCGGCGCCCGCGCCGCAGCCCGCTACATCCGCAAGCACGGCCGTCCGGCGAAGAACAACTACGGCTCGTCACTATTCGCCGTCTCCGCCGCGGACGGCATCGACTTCGGCGAGGGCACCGGTGCTCTGGTCGCCGCATTCCCCCGCTACCACCCCAGATGGGCCTGGTGGATGACCAAGGTCCCGCTGCTGCGGGAGTTTCTGGTGAGCAACCTGGTGCTGGTCCTTCGTCCGCCGTGATCGCTCGACTGAAACATGTTCTCGTTTTGCCCGATCGTGGGTAGGGTGGCGCCATGACTCAGAGCACTGCCTTCAAGACCGAGTGGGACAAGCTGTTCATCGGCGGCAAGTGGACCGAACCGGCCACGGCCGATGTCATCGAGGTGCACTCGCCGGCAACCGGCGAGCTGGTCGGCAAGGTTCCGCTCGCGAGCAAGGCCGACGTCGACGCAGCGTGCGCGGCCGCCCGCAAAGCCTTCGACGAGGGTCCGTGGCCGCACATGTCGCCGCACGAACGGGCCGCCGTGCTCGGCGCCGCGGTGAAGCTGATGGAGGAGCGCGCCGACGAACTGAAGTTCCTGCTGGCCGCCGAGACGGGTCAGCCGCCGACCATCGTCGACATGATGCAGTACGGCGCGGCGATGGCGGCGTTCCAGTACTACACCGGTGCCGCGGACAAGTTCACCTGGCGAGACTTCCGCGAGGGCGTCTACGGCGAGACCATGGTGCTGCGCGAGCCGATCGGCGTCGTCGCCGCAGTGACGGCGTGGAACGTGCCGTTCTTCCTTGCGGCCAACAAGCTGGGCCCGGCACTGGTCGCGGGCTGCACGATCGTGGTGAAGCCGGCCGCCGAGACGCCGCTGTCGTTGTTCGCGATGGCCGACATCTTCGCCGAGGCCGGGCTGCCAGAAGGCGTGCTGTCCGTCGTGCCTGGCGGACCGGAGACCGGCCGCGCGCTGACCGCCAACCCGGAGATCGACAAGTTCACGTTCACCGGTTCGAGCGCGGTGGGCAAGGAGATCGGCAAGCTCGCCGCCGAGAAGCTCAAGCCGTGCTCGCTGGAGCTCGGTGGCAAGTCGGCGGCGATCATCCTCGAGGACGCCGACCTGGACTCGACGCTGCCGATGCTGGCGTTCTCCGGATTCATGAACTCCGGTCAGGCCTGCGTGGCCCAGACCCGAATCCTGGCGCCGCGGTCACGTTACGACGAGGTCGTCGAGAAGATCAGCGCTGCAGCGGCCGGAATGCCGGTCGGACTACCCGACGATGCCGGCGCCATGATCGGCCCGCTGATCTCTGAGAAGCAGCGCGAGCGCGTCGAGGGCTACATTCGCAAGGGTGTCGAGGAAGGTGCGCGGCTGGTCGCAGGCGGCGGCCGACCCGAAGGCCTGGACAGCGGATGGTTCGTCCAGCCAACGGTTTTCGCCGATGTCGACAACTCGATGACGATCGCCCAGGAGGAGATCTTCGGCCCGGTGCTTGCGGTCATTCCCTACGACACCGAGGACGACGCGGTGCGCATCGCCAACGACTCGCCGTATGGCCTCGCGGGCAGCGTGTTCACCACCGACAACGAGAAGGCGATGAAGATCGCGTCGAAGATCCGGACCGGCACCTACGCGGTGAACATGTATGCGTTCGACCCCGGCGCGCCGTTCGGTGGCTACAAGAACTCGGGCATCGGCCGCGAGAACGGGCCGGAGGGTATCGAGCAGTACACCCAAGCCAAGAGCGTGCTGCTGCCGTTCGGCTACAAACCGGAATAGCAGTCGCGCACCACGCCGCCTTCCGGGGTGCGATCATTCGCTGATGGACGAGGACGACCTCGAGAAGCGCATCGCTGATCTCGAGGGTCGGGCAGCAGAACCTGCCGGCGACGCCGTCGATCCCGGCGAAGAGAGCGTCATCAGGCGTGCGGTGAAGGCGTACTGGATGCCGGTCACCATCGCGGTCCTCACCCTGGTGGCGTATTCGCTGACGACTGTCGAGCGCTACTTCCCCACGCTGAAAGAACCCGCACCGTCATGGGTGGGCCTGCTCTTCTTGATTGCACCGTTCGCCGCGGTTGCCGTGTACTTTGTGGTGCGCTGGCGACGAAAGTAGTTGAGGCGGCCATGTTTTCGGAGACGCGCTATGCACTGAACGGCGATTTGCGCGTCGCCTACCGCGCGTCGGGTGACGGTCCCCGCGACATCGTGTTCGTCCCGAATTGGTTCACCTGCTGCGAGCATCTACCGGAGCTGCCGTCGCTGCAGGGCTGGGTCGCGGCGATGACCTCACTCGGTCGCCTCATCTTCTTCGACCAACCGGGCACGGGGGCGTCGGATCCCGTCACACCGGCCGCGCTGCCGACGCTGGAGCAGTGGGCCGACAGCATCACCGCGGTGTTGGACGAACTCGGAAGCCGCGAGGCCGTCCTCGTCACGACGGCAGGTGCGTTCGGACCGGGGGCACTTTTCGCCGCGACACATCCGTCTCGGACAACTGCACTGGTCGTGCTCGAGGGCTACGCGTATCCGAGCAAACGCGCCGGCGTCCTTGATGCCGACGAGGTTCGCGTCGCCATCTTCGCCACATGGGGCACCGGGAATGTGCAACACGCCTTGAATCCGGACATGCCCTGGAACGAGGAGATCAGGGCGACGTGGGCCCGGCACGAGCGCCTGGCAGCGAGCCCCGCGACGCTCGATCTCGTGATGCCGCTGTCAAGCGAACTAGACGTCCGGGCGGTGCTTCCGGCGATCCGGGTGCCGACCCTTGTCGTCCAGCACGCCGACGACCAGCTGTTCCCGCCATCGTCGGGCAGGTACGTCGCTAACCACATAGCGGGCGCGAAATACGTTGAGGTGCCAGGCCGCAACGTGTACCACTTCGTCGAGCCGTGGCGGTCGTCGTTCCAGGAAATCTCCGAGTTCCTCACCGGGGAGCGGGCAGAGATCGCCGACGACAGGGTTCTCGCGACAGTGTTGTTCACCGACATCGTGGACTCGACGCGTCGGGCGGCGGAGATCGGCGACCGTAACTGGCGCGCCTTGCTCGATGCGCATGATGCCGTGGTGCGAGCGCAACTGGTTCGCTTCCGGGGCCGTGAGGTGAACACGTCCGGTGATGGCTTCCTCGCCACGTTCGACGGGCCGCAGCGAGCGATCCGCTGCGCCGCCGCCATTCGAGACGCGGTGGCCGCGCTGGGCATCGAGGTGCGCGCGGGATTGCATACCGGCGAGTGCGAGGTCCGCGGCGACGATATCGGCGGGATCGGCGTGCACATCGGCGCGCGGGTGAGCGCATTGGCCGGACCGAACGACGTGCTGGTGTCCAGCACGGTGCGCGACCTGGTGATCGGATCCGGGCTCGAGTTCGAGGACCGTGGCGCCCACGCGCTCAAAGGTGTGCCAGGGCAGTGGCATCTGTTCGCCGTCGCCTAGAACGGTGGGGGTTTGTTGCGTTCGGCGATACGACCTGCGGCGTAGCTGTCGTTGAGTTTGCGTTCGGCCGCAATGGCTTTGGTTGTGTTGTGGGCGCGGGTGTGTCGGCGTCGGGGCATCAT
>Ga0164306_10000326_pt1 | contig 18730 bp, 17 predicted proteins | sample Whisoiple_242_MG_FD_110213 | JGI IMG/M metagenome (GOLD analysis project Ga0164306, IMG submission 110213) | Soil microbial communities amended with fresh organic matter from upstate New York, USA - Whitman soil sample_242_MG | ecosystem: Environmental > Terrestrial > Soil > Unclassified >... | reverse complement strand
GCGCGCTCCAGCAGGACCAGCTTTTCCAGTTTGCTCGCGGAAGCCCATTTGGAGCGCAGATTTTCAAGGTCAAGATCGTAAGGATTGCGAGATTGTGCGGAGAGCGCTAAGGAAGGCACCAGCAGACAAACCAGCGGCATGTAACGCAGCAGGTTTCGCATAATATTTCCGGAAGCTCCTGAACCGCCGGGGGAGAGTACGAATGCCCCAGGCGGCTGTTTTGCCGCCCGGGGAAAATCGCAAATCAATCTAAGTCGCCTCGCCTCTTCCTGGCTCCGTTTCCCCCAGGTTTTTAATCTGCCGTAGCCGGAGAGTCAGCTCAACTCTTCATGATTGGGGTTAAGGTGAGATAAGTATCCAGCTACATACCATTTACAGCCATTCATCGAAAAACTTAGAGGGCACTTAAATTGACCTTAGGCGTTACCGGGAACGCGTTGACATCCCGCGGTTACTTAGGTTCATCTGATTGAACGACTCTGGAGGTTGACCGGCTTCGATGGTTCGTCTGGTGCTTGCTTTTTTTGTGGCTGCAGGGCTCGCCGCTTCGGCGCCAGGGCAGGACCCGCACCTGAGCGAGGCTGGTTCAGCGGTCGTGCTTTCCCATTCGGCATTTGCTCACGGTTACCGGCATGGCTATGAAGAGGGCTACCACGTTGGCAATGCGGATGCCAGCCTGGGCACAGCGGCCCGCGCCAAAATACAGGACATTCACGGATTGAAGCTTGGCTATGCGCCACAGTTCGGCCCTCGTCACGCGTTCGAACACGGCTTCCAGGCAGGCTTGAAGGCCGGATACAGCGATGGCTACTCAGGACGGCTGTTCCGGGCCGTGGACTCGCTCCGTTCTGTGGCCGCTTCTCTGCAAGAGACGGGCTTACGCGCCGATCCCAAATTCATTTACTTTGACGACGGGTTTTTCTCCGGCTATAACGAAGGTTTTGATCGCGGCGGGACTGACCAATCTTCCGCCGCTCAGGTCGATTTCCATTTTGTAGGTTGTGCGAATTTTCATCCCGCCAGGCAGCGCGACCCGCGCGCCGAGGAAAGTTATTGCGATGGCTACCGCCGAGGTTTTGCGCTGGGCCATGCCGACGGTTTTCTGCTCCGTCCTGAGAGTGGCCGGCTGGAAGCCAGCAAGTAAACCCGACTAGTACTTCCCGACCTTGCGCTTCAACTTCAGTACATGTACCCTGCTAAGGAATGGGCTTGGGCCAAGGTTCATGATACTTTCAGGTCGCGCGCTCCATTTTTTGCTTACAATGCACTCATCACGCCACGGTCTGGGAAGGAGTTTTGATGAAAGCAGGCGCATCAAAGAGAACGATTCGCATTGCTGTGGTGGAGAGCGATCCGCTGCGGTTTATTGGACTGAAGTCGCTATTCGATACCGAAACAGATCTCGAACTGGTCTCATGCAGTCTGGCGGAGCTGGGTCCGCGCAAAGATATCGACCTGGTGCTGCTGGGTACGCGCGCCGGACAGAACCTGTTTGACGTAATGGCGGGACTCAAGGCCGCGCGCCCCGATCTGCGCATCATCGTAACCGGAAGCGGCGCAGATGATGAAACAATCCTGAAGGCCCTTGCCGCAGGAGCAAAAGGATACGTGGATGAAGCCGCTTCACCGGCGGAATTTATCCAGGCCATGCGAATCGTGCATGCCGGTTCGGTTTGGGCGCCGCGGCGCGTGCTCTCGATTTTTATCGAACGCGTGACCTCGTCACCGGGGCGCATCTTTCCGGCGGGCCGCGTTACGTTCACTGATCGCGAGAAAGAAGTGCTTGAGTTGCTGGTGGTGGGCCGGTCCAACAAGGAGATTGGCTCTGTGCTGGGCATTGAAGAGCGTACCGTGAAGGCCCACGTAGCCAAGCTCATGCGCAAAGTCGGGGTGCAGAACCGCATTGCGCTCTCCGTGCATGCCATCACGCATTCGCTGGTCACCTCCTCAAAGTAACCCTTCCCCAAAAACACAGGCCCGGCGGACAATCTGCCGGGCCTTTTCGCTGTAAAAAACTTGCTGTTTATGGTCCAGGCACCTCCCCAGGTACATGTCCCAATTGGCATCTTCAAAGGAACCCCGGTTACTTGCCGGGAGCAGGGAGTGGATGGATACTCTACCCACCTACCACAGAACCTGGGAGACGGGGTTGGACACGGTAACGAGGGTCACCGTATCCAACCCTTTATTATTTTTCAGCATCTTCTTACCTGCTCCCAGCGACTAAAATCATTTTGAGGAAAATATGAAAACACTGCTTCGTGTAGTGCTGTTTGCCATAACGCTCTCAAACGTAGCATTTGCCGCGGAAGCCGCATCCAGCCGGCTGCAGGCGTCTGCCACGGTGTTAAATGAAATCATGGCTGCTCCCGATAAAGGCATTCCTTCCGATATTTTAAGTTCGGCGAAGTGTGTTGCGGTGGTGCCCTCGCTGCTGAAGGGCGGGTTCGTGGTGGGCGGCGCCCATGGCCGCGGCATGGCTACCTGTCGAACTGCGACAGGCTGGACCGCTCCGGCGCCGCTGACCACAACAGGTGGAAGCATTGGCTTGCAGATTGGCGGCCAGGCCGTGGACCTGGTGATGGTGATCGTGAATGACCGCGGCATGCAAGCGCTGCTATCGAGCAAATTCAAGCTGGGCGCGGACGCTTCTGTGGCTGCCGGCCCGGTGGGACGGCACACCGAAGGCTCTACGGATTGGAAACTGCGGGCTGAAGTGCTGACATACTCCCGGGCGCGCGGTCTGTTCGCCGGCATCAGCTTCAATGGAGCGGTGATCAAGCAGGATGAGGACGCAACGCGCGAGATTTACGGGCGCATGGTTGATTTCAAGACCATTCTGACCGGGTCGGTGGCCACACCCCAGTCAGCAGAAGCATTTATCGCCGCCGTGCGCCAGGCAGTGGGCACGGATACGGCGCCTCCGCCCGTCCCAGGAAGCGCGTCCACAGGACGGTCAACGGCCCCGGTAAATCCGCCGCCTGCTGCAACACCGTCACCAACGCCTGAGCCAACTCCTGCCGCAGAACCCACGCCGGCGACGGAAACAACGCCGACTCCGACCCCAACGCCGCCACCTGCCGTCGGGCATCAAGTCGAAGCAAAATTCGATCCAGCCATGCTGAGTTGAGACTTGCGCAGCTCGCCTGGTAAAAGGCGACGTTAGCCGAGTTCCGGCTAAAAAGAAAGGGAGCCGTCTGGCTCCCTTTTTCGCTGCAACAAACGTGTTTAGTGTTTGTGCGTATCCGGTTTTGCGTCTTTGTGGTCGTGAGCGGCGGCGCCCTTCATGTGCTCATGCTCTTCGGCTTCTTCTTTGAAAATCCCAGGCGCGCCCAGACTTCCCCTGGCGGGAAGATGCCGGATATAGTGGACGATGTTCCACATCTCTTCGTCTTCCAGGATCCCTTTCCATCCCGGCATGCCGGAAGGCTTGATGCCGTTCTCGATGATCCATTTCAACTGGCCGTCCGTGTAATCCTGCACGTCTTTAACTGAGAGATCAGCCACCGGCGGGTCCATCTTTGCGGCAAAAGGAACGCCCGTATTCTGGCCGTCGAGACCGTGGCAGATCTGGCAATGATGCTGGAAGTGCTCTCCGCCTTCTTTGGCAGCGTCGGGCGTATAGGCGATCGGGTTCTTTACATCTTTGCCGCCGATGGTCACCTCATGCTTCACTTCGTTGATCACTTTATTTTCCGTATTGCTGGGCGTACCCGCCTTGCAGCCGGCAATCGCGAGCAAAAGTGCAAGGGCGGCTGGTGCGTGGGGAAATTTCATTTTCTTCTCCTTACATTAAATTCCAAGCTATCTTAATGGTTGGGCTGTGCTGAGGGGAAACCGTTCCTGCACCGGGATACACATCAACATCATTGGAGCGCGGAACCGCGCTCCTGGTTACACGGGTTTGAATTATTTTTCCTGCGATGATACCGTCCCAAGTTGCCTACATTCCGCCACAAGCTTGAGTACTTTCCTGTCTGGGTGCTGGCCAAAAGCATCGGCATATTGCCGCGCCCGCTGGCAAGGGCTTTCTGCCAGGGCATCGGCATGTTTATGTATTTCGCGCACCGGCGGCTGCGCGCGGTCGGCTTGCGCAATCTTGATCTGGCATTCCCGGAGAGGAGCCGGAAAGAGAAACTGCGTATCCTGCGCTTCCTGTTCCAGGGGCTGGGCCGGCAGCTGGCCGAATTTGCTTTGTTTCCGCGCTATCGTAAGGAAAGTGTTTCAAAGATCGCCGTCTATGACGGCTTCCAGAATTTTGCCGAAGCCCGCGCCCGCGGCAAGGGCATATTGTTTCTGACCGCGCATTTCGGCGGATGGGAGATCGGTTCGTTCGTGCATTCGCTCAACGGCAATGCCATGAACATCGTGGTGCGGCCGCTCGATAATCCATACGTGGATGCCTTTGTGGACCGCTATCGCACGCTCCACGGGAACCGTACGTTCGGCAAGCAGGATTTTGCCCGCGGCCTGTTGACCTCCATGAAACGCGGAGAAGTTGTCGGCATTCTGATGGACACCAATATGACGCCGCCGCAGGGAGCGTTTGTGGATTTTTTTGGTGTGCCCGCCTGTACGGCCACGGGAGTGGCGCGCGTGGCGTTGCACACCGATGCCGCTGTGCTTCCGGCATTTACCATCTGGGACAAAGAGCTGGGCAAATACAAGATCCGCTTTGATCCTGCACTGCAACTGGTCAAGACCGGCGATGACGAAGCTGACGCAGTCGCCAATACCGCGCTGTTTACCAAGGTGATTGAAGGCTACGCCAGGCGATATCCGGAGCAGTGGCTGTGGGTCCATCGGCGATGGAAGACGCGGCCGCAAGGCGAGCCTTCAGTCTATTAGGGGAAACATCAGCGGAAGAGTCGCGCAAAAAAGGCGCACTGTAAGGTGTCAATGCGCCCCAGGGAAGGGAAGTGTCTCGCTTCCGTCAATCGCCAATTGCCTGGCTTGCAGCCCCTTCAGGACGGTCTTTTTCAAAGAAATCGGAGAAATCGCCTACGAAGGCCATGATTGCCACCACAGCCGATCCGGCGAGCCCGATGAAGAACAATGCTTCCAGAAACAGTACTAAAAAATGCAGCATAATTTGGGTACCACCTACTTTCCAAATTACGCGCTGAAGCCATTAAGAACTTATAAAGAATCCAGAAAGAAAGCGTAGGTGAATGCACAGGTAAGTTTCTGGAATTGAAATACGGAGAAGGCCCGAACGCGCGGGCACTCTTAATTTATTCCGGATCAAAGCGGTAGCCAATCCACGGCTCGGTCTTGATGTACCTGGGAGTACGCGGGTTCTGCTCCAGTTTCTTGCGCAGGTTGGCGATGAAGACGCGCAGATATTCCGGCTGCTCTGTGCTGTTGCTGCCCCAGATGGCGGTGAGAATGGCGCGATGGGTCAACACCTTGCCGCGGTTGGAAAGGAAATATTGAATCAGGTCGTATTCTTTTGGCGTAAGGTGCACCGCTTTGCCGTTCACTTCCACCAGGCGCTGCTGCGGGTCGATCTTGAAATCACCGGCTTCATAGGCGGCATCGGATTGCGGCTGCGTGGCAGTGCGGCGCAGCAGGGCGCGCACCCGGGCGGTGAGTTCGGCCATGCCAAAGGGCTTGGAAACATAGTCGTCGGCCCCCAGATCGAATGCCTTGACCTTGGTCGGCTCGTCTTCCTTGACGGAGAGCACGAGCAGCGGCACGTCCGATAACTGACGAATACGCTCGCATAATTCGAGCCCGGTGAGGCCGGGCATGGAGAGGTCGGTGATGACTACATCCGGAAGCCACGACCGGAACGTCTCAAGGCCGGCGCGTCCGTCCGCGGCAATGCGCACCTGATAACCGGCGGATTCAAGGCCGCGCAAGAGCACGCGCGTGATCTGGGCTTCGTCATCCACCACGAGTATCTTCTTGGGATCGTCAGTCATGGTCAGCCGATTCGCTCACGCCCTCCTTCACGGGGACCTCTGGCGTAGCCGGCGCCGGCAGAGGGAGCTGAAACTGCACGCTCGTGCCCTTTCCGTCCGGGCCGCTTTCAATCCATATTTTTCCGCCGTGCGCCTGAACGATCCCCCGGGCGATGGCCAGTCCCATGCCCAAACCAGGCTGCAATCCGGCGCGAAAGAACTTTTCAAACACCTGGCCGCGCAGCTCCGGGGGGATGCCCGGTCCCTCGTCATCCACGGCGAAGCAGATTCTGTTGCCTTCCCGCCGAACTGAGATTGTAATCCTGGCCGCGGGGCCGGAATACTTGGCCGCATTTTCCAGCAGCGTGAAGATTACCTGGGCGATCAGGCGCGGGTCCACCTTTGGCGCGGGCAGGCCGCTGGCTATGGCCACCTCAACCGGATGGCCTTCCAGGAGCGGCTCAGCGCGCAGCAGGGCATCTTCCACCATCTCATCGGCGGCAACGTTGCGGCTCGCCAATGTGACCTCGCCCGCCTGGAGTTTGGCCAGGTCCATCATGCCCTGTATGAAATGGTTCAGCCGGTCGGATTCCTGCTCAATCACTTCAAAAAGTTCGCGCTGGACTTCAGGCGTGACCGGCTCAGAGCGGATGGTAGAGATGGCGGCTTTGATTGACGTAAGCGGAGTGCGCAGGTCGTGTGTGACCGCATCCAGAAGGGCGGTTTTGAGCTGTTCGCTCTTGCGCAAGGCATCGGCCTCAGCGGCCTGGGCGGCCGCCTCTTCAAATTTTCCGCGAACATGCACCAACTCTTTTCGTTGCGTTTCCGTCAGCAACACCCGCTTTTCCAGGCGCGATGCAAGCTGGCCCACCAGCACCGCGGTTGTAACGAAGACAATAAACGCGACTACGTCTTCCGGCCGGGTAATCAGGAAGGAATAGTACGGGCCGATAAAGAAAAAGTTAAATGACAGCCCAACAATTATTGAGGCATAAAGCGCGGGCCCGCGGCCCTGCGTTACCGCAACCAGAATGACAGGAAGGACCAGGATCAGGGCAATGCTGGTCTGGCTCAGATCAGGACGCAGCTTTTCCAGCACGGCAATCGGCAGCGCCACGGCCAGTGTCGCAATCAGATAACGGACGGGCCAGCGCCCGCTCCAGGAGTTCACGAACCTCATTGTAGGACATTCAGGCCAACAACGGCTTTGCGACCGCCCGCAGTTTGGGGTTCTTAAAGCGCGCGAAACCTGCGAAAATAGGCTTATGGCAATCGTGGTGATTGGCGGGCACTCGCGCAGCGTGGGCAAAACCAGCGTGGTTGCGGGCCTGATTGCGGCGCTGCCGGAGTTCAACTGGACCGCGCTCAAGATCACGCAGTTCGGCCACGGCATCTGCTCCGCCGACGGCAAGCCCTGCGATTGCGATACCGGCGACGACCACTTCCGCGCGCTCAGCGACGAGAAAGACCTGAGCGGCGAGAGCGATACCTCGCGTTTTCTTGTGGCCGGCGCCAAGCGGTCACTGTGGGTGCGCACGCGGCAAGGCCGGCTGGGCGAGGCCATGCCCGATATCGAACGCAAGATTGCCGGAGCCGAGAACGTGATCATGGAGTCAAACAGCGTGATCCGCTTCCTCCGTCCCGATCTTTACCTCACGGTGCTCGACGCCGACACGGAAGATTTCAAGGATTCCGCCCGCGAGTTTCTCGACCGCGCTGACGCCGTGGTCCTGCACCAATCCGAAGCCAGAGCGAAATGGAAGACGGTATCGATGGACGCCCTGGCAGGAAAGCCGATCTTCAAGATCCAGCCACCTCCGTATGTCACGGAAGAGATCGCAGCATTCGTGCGGGAGAAGCTGCTGGAATTGCCAAGAATCGCCGCAATTGCCAAAGAATCCAAATTGAGCCTACAGCCGAAATCCTGAGCCGAAGGCGATAGATCAAACAAGAGCACTGTCGGCGATCTTTGGCAGTCTTGGCAATTCGCCGATCACCCGATTACCTTGGCCCCGTTACTGGTGGCATGGGCTGCTCACGGCGCGGCGCCTCAGTCCTTTTCTGCGAGCTGCCATCGGCATCCGGTTCGCGGATAAAACTGGCCGTGGTGGGAGGCTTGCCGCGTACGCCCTTTTTCAGGTTCTTGAGGACATCATCCCTGTCCAGGGTGTAGTCGCGCGAAAGGCGCGTCAACGCCAGGGTAACAATGTCGGAGTGGTGGATGTCCTCAGTTCCCGGAAGTTTCTTGATGTCCAGCCAGATTCTATGCACCAAATGGACATCTTCGGTCTTCATGGTCGGCGTGTGCGGGCCAATGCGGTAGCTTTCAACCGTGGAATCGGCGCGCACCACGTTGAATACGAACTGGCGCTTCGGCTCCGGCATGGCTTCCCACGCCTGGCCCAGGCGGAAGGCCTGCTCTTCACCGGTCATCTTGCTGGAAACTCCGGAGACCACGGCGGAAGATTCCAGGGCGTTGGCGGTCTGCACAATGGCGGAGAAGACGTCGCGCGCAGGCACCACGAGCAGGGAAATGGTCTTGCCGTAACTCTCGGCGATGGAAACGGCCTTGGTGAAGAGCGTTTGCTCGTAATCGCTGAATATCTGCTCCATGGCCAGACCGGAATCCGCGCTGCCATAGCCGGTGAGGCGCGCTTCCATCACCACCACGTCGGCGTCGTGCGTGTCCGTGGTTTCAAGCGTCCAGCGAAGATGGTTGAGCGTGTTGTAATCGCGGACTGTGACCAGCACGTTGCCCGGGCGCACCTGCACCGCGTCGCGCCCGATGGTTTCCTGGTGCAGGAGATGGAAGTGCTCCTTCATCTGCTGCTCCACGTGAGCAAACTTGCGCTTATTGATCTTTTCGGAGATGGTGAAAATGGCGAAAAAGACAACCGAGAACCCAAGGCCGGCGATGGTGGCATTTTCCTTGGTGAACAGGTTGACCACGGCCACAGAAAACAACACAAGAAAAACCGACGCCAGCCCGATGGGGATTTCAATTTTGCCGATTTTGATATTCGGAGGCACGCGCCAGCCGCGTTCGCCTTTGTACTTGAAGCGCAGCACCAGCATGGCAACGCTGTTGAGGGTAAAGCTCCAGATCACGCCGAAGGCGTAAGCATCGCCCAGCAGGATCACGTCGCCCCCGCTGGCAATGATGGTGAACATCTGCAGGCCCACAATGAGATTGACAATCCGGTAACTGGTGCCGAATTTCTTGTGGGGACGCCGGAACCAGTCAGTCAACACGCCATCTTCAGAGATGCGATTGAGCACGCCGTTGGAGCCGATGATGGAAGTATTGATGGCGCCAGAAAGTATCAGGAAACCGACCACGACAACAAAGACCCGGAAGACCACCTTCAGAACATGCGGCCCGACCATGTACATGGCCATGCCGGCAATCAGGTTGTCGCGATAAACCGAGACCCGGACGGAATCGGGGATGATCATGACGGCCAGCAGGGAGCCAAGACCGGTAAACACGAAGCTGAAGATCGCGATGATCAGCGCGGCGCGTTTCAGGTTGCGCAGTTTGGGGCTGGCAATTTCGCGGTTCACCTGGGCCAGGGATTCTTCACCGCTCATGGCCAGCACGGAGTGGCCGAAGGCTATCAGGATCCCGAATAGGCCAAACGTCCTGGCGATATCAGTGTTCTTCAAGAACCCCAAAGCTTCAGGAGTGAACTTGAGGTTGGCAGGAATCGGCAGCGGCGGCAAATGGGCGTTGTTATGAAGCACCGTGTAAATGGCCCAGACCAGCAGGATCACAACCATGACCGTTGTGATCTGCATGACGCGCAGGGCTTTGTCGCTGGATTCTTCAATTCCTTTGAGGTTCTGCCACCAGTAATACAAGGTGACGATCACGGCGAATGCGGCAGCCGCGTGATTTACGTCGACGTGCGGCGTGCCATGAAACATGGCGTGCATGGCGCGGGGGATCCAGCCATGAGCGTCGGCGGCGGCAAAGGTTTCATTGATCAGGCCGGCGATATACTGTCCCGCGGAAACGCCGGAGATGGGGCCGGTGAGGATGTAATCAAACATCAGCGCGGAAACGCTGAACTTGGCAAAAGCCCCGCCGAGCGCTTCTTTGACCACGCGGTAGACGCCGCCGCGGGTGAACATGGAGCAGCTTTCCACGTAAACCGAGCGCACGGCGAAGGCAAAGAGCATAACGCCCAGGATGAACCATGGGGCCGATTTGCCGACGGCCTGTTCGGCAATGCCTCCGGCATAGAATGCGGAGGAGCCCAGATCATTCAGTACAATGGCGGCTGCCCGCCAATAAGAAATGAATGTGAGCATGACCGAAGTCGCAACCACGATGCGGACCCGGTTCGAAATTGGTGGGACAGCTCCTGAGCCTGCTGACATTTTAGAAAAGTAATAACGGCCGCTACCAACAATGGCTCAATGCTGTGCCTGTTCGCAGGGGCCGTGCTGATTTCTCAAAATCGTGATTCGATGCCTGACCTTTAGTCTTCTTCCAACATGCTCTGGGCCGTTTTAATGGCCGTAATAATAATCACCGGCACAGCGCCGATCAGCCCCGCAATAAAGAGGTACTGAAAGAGCGGCAAAACATGGTGCACGAGGAAATTCACTGTTGGCATTGTAGTCCTGTGCCTGAGAGGAATCAAAGTAGAACCTGAGGTTTGCTAAAATCTTTGTTCAGTGCGCAACATTCCCTCCAGAGCCTGGATTCTCGCGCTGCTCTCCAGCGCGTTGCAGATACTTGTGTTTCCCAACCTCAACCTGTATTTCCTGTGCTGGGTGGCGATGGCCCCGTTGCTCTATGCGCTTCTGCGCGGCCGCGGCGGGGAAGGCGAAATGTTCGATGCTGAAGGCCGTTCCCTGAGGCCGTTTACCCCCTGGCAGGGGTTTTTGATCGCATGGCTTAGCGGCGTGGTGTGGTATCTGGGCACCTGCTACTGGATCTATCCCGTGATGAACGGCTACGGCAAGCTGGCGGCCCCAGTGGCGGCGCTCATCACCGCCGGCTATTGCATCATCATGGGCATGCATCATGGTGCTTTTGGCCTGCTGGTGGTGCTAATGGCCCGAAGGTCGAGCGTGGGGAACCGGCGGCCCCTGCTGCTGGCCCCGGTTTTCTGGGTGGCGATTGAGTTCTTCCGCGACCGAGTGACAGGCGTTCCCTGGAACCCGCTGGGGGGCTCCCAGGTGGACAATATTCCCTTTGCCCGCATTGCCCAGACCACCGGGGTTTACGGGTTGTCGTTTGCCGTGATGCTGGTCAATTGCGCGCTTGTGGCGGCGCTCCTGCTCTATGGCCAGCGACGCAAGAACCTGCTGATTTCGGCGGTTGCGGCGGCCATCGCGCTGCAAATTGGCGTTTTTGCCAAACCAGCAGCTTTACCGGCAACCCACCAGGCCGTGCTGGTGCAGGAGAATGTCCCATTGCTGGAGCAGGAAGAATGGACGCCAAAATATTTCGATCAGACGATTTCCGACCTGGTGAAGCAGGGCGTGGAGGCCGCGCCGCAGCAGAGTGCCGGCGATCCCGGGTTGATCATCTGGCCGGAATCGCCGGCGCCATTTTTTATTGCCGATCCGCGCCTGCAACACTGGCTGGTGGCGCTTGCGCAGGACAAGAATTCCTACCTGATTGTGGGCAGCCTGGGTGAAACAAAGGAAGCCGCAGGACGCCAGCAACTCCTTAATTCCGCGCTGGTGATGGACCCTCACGGCAATATGGTTGGACGCTACGACAAAATTCACCTGGTGCCGTTTGGCGAATACGTTCCATTTCAAAACCTGCTCTTCTTCGCCAGCAAGCTCACGCGGGAGGTGGGCGACTTTGCCCGGGGAACGCAGCGCAAAGTCTTTGACCTGGGTGGGACGCATGCTGGGGTGTTTATCTGCTATGAGTCGGTTTTTCCCGATGAGGTGCGCGAGTTCACCGCCAACGGGGCCCAGGTACTCGTCAATATTTCTGACGATCTCTGGTACGGCGAAACCGGCGCGCCGGCGCAACACCTGCAAATGGCAAGAATGCGGGCGGTGGAGAATTATCGCTGGATCCTTCTGGCCACCAACAACGGGACCACGGCCGCCATTGATCCGCTGGGGCGGGTGGTGAAGAAGTCGCCGCGCAACGTCCGCACCACCCTGGTGGCGCCTTTTGAGCTGCAGAATGAAAGCACGCTCTATAGCCGCTACGGCGACGTGTTCGCCTGGGCATGTGTGGTAATCTCATTATTGGCGGTGTTTGTGCGCTGGCGCTATCGCGCGCGCACCATGATTGAAGCCCGCCCCGCATAAATCTTATGGTCGAAGAGCTAGAACGCGAATACACCGCCGTGCGCGACAAAGTGCGCGATCTGCGGAGCTATCTTTGACGCCCCTTCACTCCGCGGGCAATTAGCAGAAATCGAAAAACAGGTCGGCGATCCCAGCGTGTGGTCTGACCAGGAGAAGTCGCAGCAACTGATGCGGCAGCGCCGCCGTCTGGAAGAATCCCTGGCCATGGACGCCGATCTGGCCCGTCGCGTGGAGGACATCCAGGCATACTTTGACCTGGCGCGCGAAGGCGAAGCCGTGGTGGAAGAACTGCGCAAGGAAATTGACCAACTGCGCGAAGTTGCCGACAAGCTGGAAACGCAGACGCTGATGTCCGGCGAGCATGACATGCGCAACGCCATTGTCACCATCCACCCCGGGGCCGGTGGTACGGAATCACAAGACTGGGCGGAGATGCTTCTGCGTCTTTACCTGCGCTGGGCGGAGCGCCAGGGCTTCAGCACAGAAGTGAACGAGTATCAGCCCGCGGAAGAAGCCGGCATCAAGTCGGCGACTTTTACGGTGACCGGCGATTATGCGTATGGGCAGCTGCTGAGTGAGATCGGCGTACACCGGCTGGTGCGCATTTCGCCCTTTGACCAGGCCAAGCGCCGCCATACGTCTTTTGCCAGCGTTTTTGTCTCGCCGGAAATCGATGACTCCATCCAGGTGGACATCAAGACGGAAGACCTGCGCGTGGATACCTATCGTTCCGGCGGCAAGGGCGGGCAGCACGTGAACACGACCGATTCCGCGGTGCGCATCACGCACATCCCCACGGGAATTGTGGTGGCCTGCCAGAACGAGCGCTCACAGCACAAGAACCGTGAGCGTGCCATGAAGATGCTGCGCTCCAAACTTTACGAATTTGAGCTGGAGAAAAAGCGCGCCATCAGCAAGAAGCTGGAAGATTCCAAGCTGGACATCGATTTCGGCTCTCAGATACGCTCGTACGTATTGCATCCCTACAGATTGATCAAGGACCATCGCACAAAAGTGGAGGTTGGAGACGTGGACCGCGTGCTGGATGGCGACCTGAAACCGTTTATCCGGGCATTTCTGGTTGCGCGGAGGGATGGGAACAGTAGTACTTAGTATTTGGTATTTAGTACTTAGCTTTGTGTTGACGATCCATGCGGCTCTGGAATTTTGACGCAATCGTGAGCTTACGGCCAAGTACTAAATACCAAAGCACCAATTGCTGATTACTTACCATGTCGCTTTGTCTGGACGACCATGCTGTTCTGGAATCGCGGCATAATCGCGGCTAAGTACTCACAATACTAAGTACCAACTACTGATTATGGCTCCTATTCTTGAACTGATAAAAAAGAATGCTGTGCCTGTGAACGTGATGCGCTCTGCCGCGATGGGCTCTTTGCCCATTTCAGTGGACGAGACGCTGGAAGTCCTGGTCTACCTGACAAACAACTCCCTGTTTGGGCAGGATGCGCGCATGACGCTGGCGCGCTGGGACGCACAGTCAGCCATGGACGTTCTCGGCAAAGAAACAACCGCACCCGACGTGCTGCTCTATTTCTGGCAGGAGCAAAACCGGCGGCCGGGACTGATGCCTACCTTGATCGAGAACCCGGCAATCCCGGAAAACCTGCTGATGGAACTGGCTGGAGACGGGTCGCGTGAGATTGTGAACATGCTGCTGACGAGCGCGCGGGCGCGGGCGCTGCCATCCGTGGTGGAAGCGTTGTCCGCGAACGAATACGTGACGCCTGCTGAAGCCGAGGCGCTGCGGAGCAGCATTGCCAAATCGGTAGAGCCCGAGGCCGCACCACAGGAGCTGGCGGATGGAGGGGAGACAAGTCCCGAGGTTGAAGCGGCGCACAAGGCCTTTGAGCAGGAACATGCTTCAGAGATCGCCGCGGAAGAAGGCAAGCCCTTTGAATTGGTGAAGGATGAAGAGACACCATCGGAGGCGACCGCGGCCGGAGCGGAGGAAGCCGCGCCCGTGGCCGATGTCGTGCCTCAGGAACAGGCCACAGCTGCTCCGAGTGCGGCAGCGCTGGATGAGTTTGAGGTCGAAGAGCAAAAGAGACTGACGATCCTGCAGAGAGTTTCCAAATTGAACGTCGGCCAGCGGATCAAGCTGGGATTCATTGGCAGCAGGGAAGAGCGGGCGATCCTGATCCGGGACACGGCGCGCCTGGTGCAGAACGCGGTGCTGTCGTCGCCCAAGGTGACAGATGCTGAAGTGGAATCTTTTGCCGGATCGAAAAACCTGCAGGAAAATGTCTTCCGCGAGATCGCCCGGCAGCGCCGGTTTGTGAAGCTTTATCCTGTGGTGCGCAACCTGGTGAACAATCCCAAATGCCCGCTGGATATTTCGCTCACGCTGATCAAAACGCTGATGGTCTATGACCTCAAAAGCCTGCGGCACAACAAGAACGTGCCGGATACCATCCGCAAAGTGGCGGCCAAGCTCTATACGGAGAAAGCGACGCGCGGCGGAAAGAATTAGCAACACAATTTTGGCCAGCCCCGATGTGACGGCCGTCAATGACAAACCTTTGGCGTGATTCCATGCTTCTCAATACAATGCTGTTTTTGGGAGACGAGTACCGCTGGAGACCATGGTGAAGACAACTGCAACCGACGAGATTGGCGAACTTTTAAAGCGCACCAGGACGATTGCCGTGGTGGGCCTGTCCGACAGCCCGCTGCGTCCAAGTTACGGCGTGAGCGCCTACATGCAGACCGCGGGCTACCGCATCATCCCCGTCAACCCCGCCATCAAAGGCGCGCTGGGCGAAAAGGCCGTTGCTTCTCTTGCCGACGTGCAGGAAAAGATCGACATAGTGGATGTGTTCCGGCGCTCTGAGTTTGTGCCGGAGGTAGTGGATGAAGCGATCCGGCTCAAAGTGCCGGCGATCTGGTTGCAGGAAGGCGTCGTCCACGAAGAAGCCGCAGAGAAGGCGCGCAAAGCCGGGATCTTCGTGGTGATGGACAGATGTATTTTGAAGGAGCACAGGAGAAGATTTAGCTAGTCACGTCCAATCCACCACGGAGACACGGAGGCACGGAGAAGAACGGGGCCACGCTTGCGGCCCCGAGGTTATCGTGCAAAATAGTTCCGGTTGGCATCGTCAAACCGCCCCGATTTCAGACAGCATTTCTTGAAATTTGCGCCCTGAGCCGCACGGGCAAAGGTCGTTTCTTCCAAGCTTCTCTCGCAGCTCTTTCGTGCCGCCTTGGAGCGTTCTGAAAGCCGCGTTTTACATTGGTTTCAGAGGCAAAAGCCGCGCCTGCGCTTGCTACTGGAAACGAACGTTGGTTGGTCGTCAAATAGGAATTTCACGGTAGTTTCTCCTTTTGCATGAATTGGCGCCCGCCACATCACGCGAAAGGGAAGTCCGTGCTTCAAGTATATCGCGAACTGATCAGGCCTTCTCCGGTTCTTCTTTTCCTCTGCGTTTCAGGGGTTTGGGTTTTGGACCTGACTTGCGTTCTTCCGCCCGCCGCAGTTCTTCTTTGCGCTGCTTGATTTCTTCCATCCGCTGCGCCAGCAGTTTTTCCCGCCCTTCCTGCGTGGGATGGTAGTACTCGCGGCCACGCAGATTATCCGGCATGCACTCCATGTCGGCGACTTTCTCTTCGAGGTCGTGCGCATACTGGTAGCCTTTGCCGTAGCCGACCTGCTTCATCAATTTGGTTACGGCGTTGCGGATGTGCAGCGGCACGGGCTCGGCCGCGGTCTTTTCCACGTCTTCCAGCACCGCGCCGTAGGCCGTGTAAAGCGCGTTCGACTTCGGCGCCAGCGCAAGATAAGCGACGGCTTGGGCCAGCGCGAGCGCGCCTTCCGGCATGCCCAGGAAATCGATGGCATCTTTTGCCGAGAGGCAGAGGTTCAGGGCTTCCGGCGCGGCCAGGCCGATATCCTCAGAAGCCATGCGCACCACGCGGCGCGCAATGTATAGCGGGTCTTCGCCCGACTCAAGCATGCGGCCGAGCCAATAGAGCGATGCATCAGCATCACTATTGCGGACAGATTTATGCAGCGCGGAAATCAGGTTGTAATGCTCTTCGCCGGATTTGTCATAGAGCAGCACGCGTTTTTGCAGCGTGTCTTTGATGATCTGTTCCGTGATCTCGCCGGCTTCTCCAGCGGTGGCGGCGGCGACCTCAAGCACGTTGTAAGCGGAGCGAGCGTCGCCGCTGGAGTAGGCCGCGATCTGTTGCAACACTTCATCGGCCGCGCGCAGGTTCATTTTGCCGAGGCCACGCTCCTGGTCTTCCAAAGCACGCCGCAGCAGCACGACGATCTGCTCTTCGGTGAGCTGGTTCAGGATGTAAACGCGGCAGCGTGAAAGCAATGCGCCGTTGATCTCAAACGAGGGGTTCTCGGTGGTCGCGCCGATCAGCCGGATGTTGCCGCGCTCCACGTGAGGAAGAAAAGCGTCTTGCTGCGCGCGGTTGAAGCGGTGAATTTCGTCGATGAAAAGGATGGTGCGCGTGCCGTAAGCGCGTGCTTTTTCCGCATCGGCCATGACCTGTTTGATTTCCTTGATTCCGGAGAGCACGGCGGAAAATTCAATGAACTCCGCTTTGGTAACGTGCGCGATGATCTGCGCCAGCGTGGTTTTGCCCGTGCCCGGCGGCCCCCAGAAGATGATGGAGCCGGGATCGTCGCGCTCAATCTGCAGGCGCAGCGGCTTGCCTGGGCCGACGACGTGCTCCTGGCCGACAAACTCGTCCAGCGTGCGCGGACGCATGCGGTCAGCCAGAGGGCGCGCGCCTTTGCCTTGCTGATCGGGTAATGTCTGGAATAAAGACATTCTTTTAAAACCTTACCACTGATCACACAGATAACACTGATTTCCACTGATCAAGAACAAAAACAAATATCTACCGCGGATCAACGCGGATATACGCGGATCAAAAATCCATCGCCAAAATCGCCGGAAATTGCGAAAGATTGCCAAAACCCATCCACCACAAAGGACACAAAGGAAAAAATGGTTCTTGATCGACCAGCCACCCCATCTCTCCTACGTGTCCTCCTTTCCTCCGTGTTTCAAAGGTTTTGGTTTTGCAATTCGGCGCTCTTGCAATTTTGGCACTACTGGCAATTCTCTGATCCGCGTTCATCCGCGCTAATCCGCGGTAAGTGCTTTCCGCTGCCTTGCCGCTTCATACAACAAAATCGACGCCGCTATTCCGGCGTTCAGCGATTCCACGCGCGGCGAATGTGGGATCGTCACTAACTCATCGGCCAGGGACAAAATGTCCGCCGGCACGCCCGCGCCTTCATTGCCCACCACAATCATCGCGGCGCCGGTGAAGTTGGCTTCGTGCAGCGGCTTGCCTTTGTGCGACGAAGTAGCCAGAACACGCACGCCTTGCTGTTTCAGGAGTGCGATACTTTCACCAAGTTTCACCCGGATGAGAGGTTGGCGAAACAGCGATCCGGCGGAGCCGCGCACGGTCTTGGGATTGAAATGGCTGACTGTCTTCTCTCCCAGCAGGACGGCGCGCGCGCCGAAGGCCTCCGCCGAGCGAATGATGGTCCCGAGATTGCCCGGGTCCTGAAGTCCCGCCACGCCGACCAGCAGCGGACCGGGCCCCGAATCCAGCAGGTCTTCAAACTTATGCGGGCGCAGTTTCACCAGGGCCGCCACGCCCTGGGGCGACTCCGTACTGACGGCGCTCAGAAAGACTTCATCGGGCAGCAGCAGGAGCTCAACCTGGCTGCCGATCTGCGGCAGCAGGCGTGTAGCGTGCGCGCTGCCGGCATCGCTGAAAAATACCGCCTGAAAGCGCAGGCCGCTGCGGATGGCCTCTTCAATCATGCGGAGGCCTTCCACCGCCAAATGGCCTTCTGCCGTCGGCTCGCCCTGGCTGAGGGCTTTGCGCAGGTCTTTGACCAGCGCGTTCTGGCGGCTGCTCACGCGACGAAGGCGGCCTTCAACTTCTTTAGGAACATTCATGTGACTGCCATCATACTGAATCGTGACTTGCAACTGATAAAGTCTGGGCCTATGTTTTCTGGCCAAGCTGGTTTATTCTTAGTCGTTTGTCATGGCGTCTGGGCGCGCGGTTTTTGCCGCAACGCGCTGCGCGGAGACGACATAACATATGGTCGAGAATTGCTGAGCTTTGGGGGAGCCGGTATTGCCAGCCGAAATTCTTAAAATCAATCCTGATACGCCGGACATGCGTCTGGTTTCTTATGTGGCCGACCGCATCAAGCAAGGGCAGGTCGTCGGCATGCCCACGGATACTTTTTACGGGCTGGCGGCCGATCCCCTGAACCTGCGCGCGGTTGACCTGATCTACGACGTGAAGACGCGCAGCCGCCACAAACCGCTTTCTCTGCTGATTGAAAGCGTGGAGCAGGCTGAATACCTGGCGCGTCCTCTGCCCGACGTGTTTTACGCCATCACCCGCAAATACTGGCCTGGCCCACTGACCATCATCGTAAAAGCCTCTTCGCGGCTGCCGCTGAAGGTCACGGCGAATACCGGAAACGTTGCGTTGCGCGTTCCCGCGTCGCGCATTGC
>Ga0164306_10000325_pt1 | contig 18745 bp, 15 predicted proteins | sample Whisoiple_242_MG_FD_110213 | JGI IMG/M metagenome (GOLD analysis project Ga0164306, IMG submission 110213) | Soil microbial communities amended with fresh organic matter from upstate New York, USA - Whitman soil sample_242_MG | ecosystem: Environmental > Terrestrial > Soil > Unclassified >... | reverse complement strand
TGGGCGGCGGTGCTGAGGCCGGTGGCGGTTTGGGCCTAGGCGGTGGTGCGCACGCTGGCGGCGAGCTTGGTGGCGGCGCGGGAGCCGGCGGCGGATGCGGGCGGGGTGGTGGGTTCGGTGGAGGCGTAGAGGGCGGCGCTGGAATCGGTGCGGGTGGTCAGTTCGGCGGTGGCGCCCAAGTTGGTGGCGAATTCGGCGGTGGGTCCGGCCTGGGCGGCGGTGCTGAGGCCGGTGGCGGTTTGGGCCTGGGCGGTGGTGCGCACGCTGGCGGCGAGCTTGGTGGCGGCGCGGAAGCCGGCGGCGGATTCGGGCTCGGCGGTGGATTCGGTGCAGGCGCAGAGGGTGGTGCTGGAATCGGTGCGGGTGGTCAGTTCGGCGGTGGTGCGCACGCTGGCGGCGAGCTTGGTGGCGGCGTTGGTGCTGGAGCCGGCGGCGCGTTTGGAGGGGGTGCCGGAGTCGGCGGCGCTATTCGTGAAGGTGCGCAGATCGGCGGCTCCGGATATGCCGGCGCAGGTTTCGGCGGCGCATCAGACAGCGGCGGACATTTCGGCGGCGTGATCCAAGGCGGCGGGGCAATCGGCGGTGGCGCCGAAGCCGGCGGCCACGCAGGTGTCCGGGGCACCGCATCCGGTGAACAACGCACAGACAACCTCGCCGACCGATCAGTGGTTGGCGAGTCGGCGGCAGGGGGCGCGCTCAATGCTGGTGTCCAGGGCGGCCTTTCGAGTTCGGCATCGGCTGGGCTGTCGAGCCCGTCGGGTGGATTCTCCGTCGGTCAGCAGACTGCAATCGGTGGCGGTGCCGGCTTCGGCGCCGGTGGCACCAGCGGTATCAGCGGGGCCAACGGCACCGGCTTCGGCGGCGCGGGATTCTCCAACGCAGCCTCGGCAGGCGTGACGGGCGCAGCCTCTGCAGGAGCGACCACTGCGGCCTCCGCCGGACTGGGAAGCGCGTCCCTCAGCACCCAGGCAGCCGCAAGCGGCAACATCGCGGCCGCTGGCCTCGTCGGGAACGAAAGTAGTGCTGCCACTGGGCATTCCAACCTTCAGGCGGGCGGCTCGCTCGCAGGCGGCGCTGACGCCGGTCTGAGCGGTGGCTTCTTCGGTGGCCCGGCCGCGAACTTCGGTGGTCATGTCGGTGCTGCGGGTGCCGGCAGCGGCGGGGCGTCGGCTGGTGGTCACGGCGACATCCTCAGCGACGAGGCCGCGATGCTGGGTGGTCATTCAGGCGTTCACGCCGCAGGTGGAGTCAGCGGCGGAGCGTCGGCCGACGGTCTTGGCGACATCCTCAGCGAAGATGCTGCGATACTGGGCAACCATTCGGGCGTGCAGGCCGGAGGCGGGCTCAACAGCGGTGTTGCCGCGGGCGGTCACGGCGGCATATCCGCCAACGAAGGCTCATCCGTCAACACCCACAGCCATAGCGGTTACAGCCCGATCGACGGTCACAGCTCGGCGACTACCGGTGCCATCATCGATACGACCGGTGCGGCGGCAGGCGCTGGTCACGTCATCGACACCACCGGTTCGGTCGCAGGAGGTGCGGATGCCGCTTCGCACGCGGGCGGTGTCATCGTCACGCCGCAACCCGCAACGCAGTCGAGCACTCAGAGCGGAGGCGAGGCGAGCCATTCGTCGGCGACGATCGACGAGCACTCGACGTTGAGTTCGAATACTCACGTGGTCAGCGAGCCCGAGCCCGAGCACTCACAGCCCGAGCCGCCGGCGCACGCACCGACGTACGACGCGGGTCACGATCAAGCGGCGCATGCGGCGATCGACACGCACTCGTCGACGCACACCGACATGGGCGGCCACGGGTTCTGATTCCAAGAGCAGTGCAGGTGGCCGTCCGTCACCTGCACTGCTCGGCGCGCGTGGCTCACACGCAGTCGACGTACACCTGCTGGTCGCCGCGCTGAAGCGCCATCCGATTGCGTGGCTGCACCAAGAAGCACGACGAGCACGTGAACTCGTTCGCCTGTCGAGGGATTACGCGAACGGTGAGCTCCTCGGCGATGTCGGCGTCGGGGCAAATCGAATGAGTCGACCGGTTCATCCTCGCACCTGGTCATCCATTTCCTTCAATGGTGGTAACTAGGAGGATGCGTGCGATCGACGGTTGCGAAACTCGTCGACCGCACCTGGTCACCGCGCCGCACGACTGAAGAAGAAATCGCCGCAATATCTCGAACCCATCGCATCGCTGTCATCCCCGGCGACGGAATAGATGCCGATAGCTACGCAACGCAGGGTCACTGGAATGTTTGTGCTGGTCGGCGGCGGTGCGAAGCTCCCGTGGTAAATCTGGGAAGCCAGTTACAGGGATTTAAAATCCGCACAGTCTGGGTCGAGTCCCAGTGAGGGCACGGTGTTCGCCGTCGCGCGGCCAGAACGGCTAGCTCTGCCAGTCGTTGGAGCCGTCGTTCCTGGTGTAGGTCCCGGTGGAGTTCTTCACGATGATCGGATCACCCGCGCCGAAGTTGTCGTAGAACCACTTTGCGTTCGTGGGGCTGATGTTGATGCAGCCGTGACTGACATCGCGCTTACCCTGGTCACCCACCGACCACGGAGCGCTGTGTACGAAGTTGCCGCTGTCGTCGAACCGGACCGCTAGCTCGACAGTCGTCTTGTACCCGTACGTCGAGTTGACCGGAACCCCGTAGGTCGACGAATCCATCACCACCGAAGGCATCTTCTCTTGCACGTAATAAGTGCCGTTTGCGGTTTGGTGGCCGCCGGCTGACATGCCCATCGACATGGGGATGGTCTTCTCCACGGTCCCGTTGCGGGTGACGGTCAGTTGGTGTGTGGCGTCGTCGGCCGTGGCCACCAGCGTGTCCCCGGTGCGGAAGCTCGACACCGTGCCGCCCGCATCGACGGTCACCGCGGTGTGGGCGGGCCAAAAGCTCAGCGGGCGCCACCGCAGCTGCGTGGGGGTCTTCCAGTAGAACTTGCCGGGGACCGGCGGGACTGAAGAGACGTGGATGGCGCTTTCGGTTGCGACGGCATCATCGACCAGCCCGGGGAAGTCGATGATGATCGGCTCTGCCACACCCACCGTCGAGCCGTTGGCGGGGGCGAGCCTCGGCGGCCCGAACGGCGCCACGCCGGTGAACGGTGTCGGGTCCTGACCCGCAGCGGGACCCGCGACAATCCCTGGATCGCCGGGAGCCGGATCCGCCAGCGCGGGACCCGCACTCAGCACCAGCACCCAGCCCAATATCGACGCCACTCCCACTGCCTTCGCAGCGGTGGAAAGGCGTCCCTTCGTCGAGCCCGACATACTCATCCCTCCCGTCACTTTCTGGAAGCAGTCTCGCATAGCGCCCACGTCAGCTGTCTCTTCCGCCGCCCCGGCGTCCCCGGCCCTCATCGCGGGACCGGTGAGGCGAATTCGTCGATTCGACCAATTGCGCTGGTCATGGCCAGCGTCGCGTGCGCTGATGCCGAGACCCGGATCGGCCCCAGGCGCAGCGCTCCTGATGCGGTGACCGGCCGTAAGCAGGGTCAATGGTGGCCCCTGACTTGTAGGATTCACATATGCCACTACCGGTCGGCCAGAATTACGCGGGCTACACGATTTTGCGTGAGCTCGGCGCTGGTGGGATGGGCATTGTGTACTTGGCCAAGCATCCGAGGTTGCCTCGTCATGACGCACTGAAGGTGCTTCCCGCGGCCCTTACCGTCAACGACGAGTATCGGCACCGTTTCAACCGGGAGGCGGATATCGCCGCCTCACTGTGGCATCCGCACATCGTTGAAGTCCACGATCGCGGAGAGCTGGACGGCCGACTGTGGATCGCGATGGATTACATCGACGGCACCGACGCCGCCTCTCTGCTGCAGCGGCGATATCCGAACGGCATGCCGCCGGACAAGGTGATGACGATCATCAGGGCGATCGCCGACGCGTTGGACTATGCGCACCAGAGGCAACTACTGCATCGCGACGTCAAGCCGTCAAACATCCTGATGTCGCATCCTGAAGAACCGGATGAGCGAATCTTTCTCGCCGACTTCGGAATTGCTCGTTGGATCGACGACCAAAGCGGGCTCACAGGCACGAACATGGCCGTCGGGACGGTCGCGTACGCGGCGCCCGAGCAGTTGATGGGTGAGCAGGTGGACGGGCGCGTGGACCAATACGCATTAGCCGCCACGGCTTTTCACATGCTCACCGGTACGCCGCTGTTTCAGCATTCCAACCCTGCCATCGTGATCAGTCAACACCTGAGTACGCCACCGCCTGCGATCGGTACCCGGCGGCCCGCCCTGACTGATCTAGGCCCGGTTTTTTCGAAGGCTTTGGCGAAGGCGCCAAATGATCGCTATCCCACCTGCGTGGAGTTCGCCGACGCGCTTGCGAGGCGCCTGGGTACGGTGACCGATGTGGCCGGCGCGACAGAGGCCACCGCGCTGGCATTTCCCGCGTCGGGACCACGGCACCGGTCAGGGCAACAGCGAACAATGGACAAGCCGTCGCAGACCAATATGAAAATTCTTGTAGCGGTGCTTGTGACGCTGCTGGTGATCGTCTCGGTGATTGCAGCGGTCCTGTTTGTCGTTCACGTGTTGTGACCGCGGCCTGGTGAACGCCACCGAAGCGACTGAATATCGATGCTCGGCGACCCTCGCCACGGTTCCGGCGCACGCACGAGAAAGTGACTGACACCATGGCGGGCCGGGAGTTCAGGACCCAGGTGGCGATCATCGGAGCGGGTCCCGCCGGAATGCTCCTGTCGCACCTGCTCGCCGCGGACGGCATTGAGTCGATGGTGCTGGAAACTCGCTCCGAGGAGTACGTCGCGTCCCGGATCCGGGCGGGCATCCTCGAACAGTCCACGGTCGACCTGCTGCGGGGCTGCGGGCTGGGCGAGCGTCTGGACCGCGAAGGTGATCGGCACCGCGGCATCTACCTGCAGTGGCCCGGCCATCGCCACCACATCGACTTCGTCGACCTGACCGGCCGGTCGGTGTGGGTGTACGGACAGACGGAGGTGCAGAAGGACCTGATCGAGGCACGGACCGCAGCCGGCCAGGAGACGCACTATGAGATCGCCGACACCGCACTGCACGACGTCGAGAACGACCGCCCCTTCGTGACATTCACCGACACCCAGGGGCGCGAGCGTGTGGTCAAAGCGGAAGTCGTCGTCGGTTGTGACGGGTCGTTCGGGCCGAGTCGCGAACACATTCCCATGGATGTCCGTCGCCACTGGGAAAGGGTCTACCCGTATTCGTGGTTCGGGATCCTCGCCGATGTCGCCCCGTCGACCGACGAGCTGATCTATGCCTGGCACAGCGACGGGTTCGCGTTGCACTCCATGCGGTCCGCGTCGGTGTCCCGCTTCTATCTGCAGGTGCCGAACGACACCGAACCCGACTGGTCCGACGACCGGATTTGGGAAGCACTGGCGGCTCGACTGGGCCACGGCCAGGACGGCTGGGAGCTCGTCACCGGACGCATCACCGACAAGAGCGTGTTGCCCATGCGGTCGTTCGTCCAGACCCCGATGCGGCACGGCCGGCTGTTCCTCGCAGGCGACGCCGCCCACATCGTCCCGCCGACCGGAGCCAAGGGTCTCAACCTCGCGGTGGCCGACGTCGCCCTGCTCGCTCCCGCGCTGGCCGAGCTGATTCGCAAGGACGACCACCGGCTCGCCGACAGCTACTCCGAAACCGCGCTGCGCCGAGTCTGGCGGTGCACCCACTTCTCCTGGTGGATGACCACGATGCTGCATCGCGGCGAGGATCCGTTCGACGAGCAGCTTCAGCTTTCCCAACTACGTTGGGTCACCTCGAGCGTGGCGGGCGCGACGGGCTTGGCGGAGAACTACGCGGGTCTGCCGATCGGTTTGTAGAACTCGCGCAGCAACGAGAACGTTGTCGATAGCCTCACGAAGTGTCCTGGAACCCGGTCGCCTCTGGCAGGTCGCGTGGCAGCCTGCGCCCAGGCAGTCGCGTGGGTTGGCGGTCGGCGGCCGGGCTGTTCGCCTGCGTGGCGCTCACGTACCTGGTGGGCGCGGTGCTGTCGTGGCAGTCGTTCGGCGCCGGAGTGGGTCCTGCGTTCTTCCCGCCTGCGGGCGTGACGGTGGCAGCGATGCTGCTGACGCCGCGATCGCGGTGGGCGGTCATCGTCCTTGCGATAGTCGTCGCGGAGGTGGCAGTCGATCTGTACTACGGCGTCGGAGTAGCGGCGACGTCGGGATTCGCGCTGGCCAACTCGGTGGAGCCCGTCGTCGGGGCGTCGCTGGTATTGGCTTGGTGCAACGGGCCGCCTGACCTTCGGGTCCGCGCAGATCTCGCCAAGTTCGTCGCCGCGGCGTGCGCGGCCGGGCCGCTGGTCGGCGGGCTGATCGGCAGTGGCGTCAGTGCCGTGTCGAGCGGCGCCTCATGGCCTGTCGCCGCCGTGCACTGGTGGGCGGGCGACGGGATCGGCGTTCTGGTAGTTGGAGCGCCAATTCTCTTGTGGCCCATACAATCTCACATTCTACGAGCTCGGATTCCAGAGACTGCGCTGGTGGTCGCCCTCACCGTGGTGCTGTCGCTGACGGCATTCTGGTGGCAGGCGCCACCGACATTCCTGCTGCTGCCGGTGATGGCGTGGGCGGCGTTTCGTCTCGATGTGATCGGCGCAGCGGTCGCAGGCGCTGTGCTGGCCTTCTCGGTCAACTACTTGGCGGGCTCGGGGCGCGGCTTCTTCGCGGGAATGAACCTCGCGGCGCCGGCGCGGCTGGCGGTGAACCAGATGTTCATCGCGGTCATCGTGCTGGTCGCCATGTTGATCGCCCAGGAAGCCGCCGGACGCATCGCGGCGGTCAGACAAGGACAGGCCGAACGCCGGGAACGCGGCCGACTGCAAACCCTTGCGCAACTGGCGCAGCGGTTGTCCGCTGCGTTGACGCCGAGCCACATCGGCGACGCGGTCGTCAGCGAGCTTCTCAACGACGCTGGGTCACAAGCGGTGGCCCTTGGCCTGGTGAGCGCCGACGGATCTCGGCTCGAGTGGGTGAAGACGGCGGGCTATCCCCAGCTTGCACACGACAGATTCGGCGCGGGCATCCCGCTCGACGACCACACCGCCGCGACCGAGGCGGTGCTCTCGGGGCGACCCGTGGTGATCGGCAGCCCTGCGGAATATCGCCTGCGGTATCCCGCCAGTGCGGACTTGATGACGCTGACAGAGGCCGAGGCGTTGACGAACTGGCCGCTGACATCCGGCGGCAGGCAGGTCGGCGTGCTCGGGATGATGTGGACGCGGCCGCAACCACTCGATGTCGCGCAGTTGGCGTACATCTCTGCGGTCGCCACCATGGTCGGGCAGGCCCTGGTGCGCGCGCAGGTGTATGCCGACGAGCATGCCCGCGCCGCGGTGCTGCAGGCGGCGGTTCTGCCCACCGAACCGGCGGAGATCGCCGAACTGGACCTGGCCGTCAGCTACGAACCGGCGGACGCCGAGCATGGGCTGGGGGGCGACTGGTATGACGTGATGGCGCTGCCGAAGCGCCGGACCTACATTGCGGTGGGGGACGTTGTCGGACACGGCTTGCCGGCCGTCGAGGACATGGCGCAACTGCGTAGCGCGGGGCGCGCGATGGCCCTGCAGGGGTTGTCGCCCGCGCGACTGCTCGCCGAGCTCAACATCTTCACCGCCCACGCCAGCCATGGACGGTTCGCCACCATGGCCGTGGCCATCTTCGATCCGGTTTCCGGCGCTCTGTCGTACGGCCTGGCCGGCCATCCACCGGCCTTGCTGCGTCGCGCGCGCGACGGGAAAGTCGTGCGACTTCTCGACGCCGACGGCCCGGTGATGGGGCCGATCCGCGACGCCACTTACACCGCGGGCGAGGTGAGGCTCGAGCCCGGCGACATCCTGCTGTTGTACACCGACGGCCTGGTCGAGCGCCGCGGTCGGGACATCGAGACGGGCATCTCGCAGGCACAGCGCCTGTTAGCGGGCTGGCGATCGGAGATCGAGTTGTCGCACGGCTGCAGGCAACTCACCGAGACGTTGGCCTCGCCGCCACGCCAGGACGACGTCTGCGTCGTCGCTGTGCGCCTCCGGCACGTCGATTCCACGCCGCCTGCGACGCTGGATTGAGCTGTGTAAGCGGGCCCGGCGTCAGCCTGCGGTGGCATCCAGGAGAGTCTTGAGCGTGGCTTGCGCACCTTGTTGCGCTAGCGCCTTGCGGTAGTGGTCGAAGGTGGCGACGAAGTCGGCGTGCTCGGCGACACCGCTTGCGAGCAGCGGCTCGATGCGCAGCGCTTGGTACGGGTCGCCCGAAATCAGAAGCCGACGGGCGCTCTCGTCGAGGCGCGGCTCGGTTACTTCGAAGTGCTTGCCGTCGTCATCCTTGCCCAGTAGTACGCAGCTCCACGAAGCGAGGATGAACGCCGGGATGCGATGGTCTGTTCCGCGTTCGAGCACCTGTTGCAGGGTGGTGGTCAAGAACACCGTCACCTTCGACGCACTATCGGAGGCGATACGCGTCAGCTGATCGTGCATAGCTTCATTGGAGAAGCGTTCGAGCACTGTGTTCTTATACGTCACCAGGTCCACATCGCGCGGCGCGTCGAGCAATGGCAGCACGACCGCGTCCAGGAAACGGTCCAGCAGTACGGGTACCTGCTGATCGCGCATGGCCTCGGCGACCTCGCGATAACCGAGTAGCAGAGCGGGGTAGGTGAGCGTGAGGTGGCCCGCGTTGAGAATGCGGACCTTCACCTGCTCCCACAGCTTCACCTCGTCACTGAACGCAACGCCCACCTCCTCGAGTGCCGGGCGGCCGTCGGTGAAGCGGTCCTCGATGACCCACTGGCTGAAATCTTCTGCGACGAGGGGTATCTGGTCGGCCAAGCCACTTGCTGCGTTGAGGCGCGCAACGTCCTGTGCCGTCACCGACGGGGTGATGCGGTCGACGAGCGAGTTCGGGAACATCACGGTGGAATCGATCCACGCGCCGAGTTCTTGGTCCAGCGCGCTGGCGAAACCGACGAAGGCGGCGCGCGCGACTTCGCCGTTGTGGCGCAGGTTGTCGCACGAGACGACGGTGAAGGGATTCGTTCCCGCCGAACGTCGCCGCGCCAAGGCTTCGGTGACGAAACCGAACACCGTGCGCGGATCACTGTCGCCGGACAGGTCGTGCGCAATGTCGGGATGGTCGGTGAGGAATACACCCGTTTCCGGGTCGACGTGGTAGCCGCCTTCTGTGATCGTCAGCGTCACAATGCGAAGGGCCGGATCGGTCAACAACTCGAGTACCTCGGCAGGCTGCTCGGGCGCGAGCAGGTAGTCGAGTTGAGCACCGATGACGCGCACGCTCGTATCGCCGTTGGCCGGTGCGATCGTGAGCGAATAAAGGCAGTCCTGTGACCGGAACTGGTCGGCCTTGTTACGCCCCCGTTCGCCGCCCGCAAGGCCGATACCGACGATGCCCCAATCGCTTTGGTCCGGCAGAGCAAGGCATCGATCGACGTAGAAGGCCTGATGCGCACGGTGGAAGTTGCCGACACCGAAGTGGGCGATGCCGCGTTTGAGGTGGCTTCGGTCGTAGGAAGGTGTTGCGACGTTCGACGGCAGTGTCGCAAGCGTTGATTCTCTGAGCTCGTTCATTGTTGACCTCCACATAGAAGGCGCTTACTTCTCGCGGAGCAACCGAAGGTCGGATGGCTCGCGGAGCAGGTCTTCGAGAATCTTGTTGCCTTCGGTGTTGTAGGGCTGTCGCATGTGTTCGTCCCAGGCGGCCCGCGAACGGAACTTCTCCAGCATCATCCAGGTGTCCGAGTCGTCCTGTGGCGCAAGGAAATGCATGAAAACACATCCCGGCTCGGTAAGCGTGTTCTTACGCATCGACTGCAGTTGGGCCTCGGCCTCGGCGAGGCGGTCGAGTCGCGGCTTGATGGTGACGACCAGGTACAGCGGTCCGTCCTGCTCGTCGCGGTCATCGTCCGACAATGGGCACCTCGATCGAGCTTTGCAGTGTGTCGATGAACCCGTCCGCATTTTTACTGCTCGCGTAGGACGCCACCGCGTCGTAGAGCGCCTGCTGGAAGTCCGTCGACATCACCTCACCATGGGTCATCGACAGCAGGATCTTGTCACTGAACAGCGATTTCGATGCCTGGCGCTGGTACGGGGGCAACGATGCCACGTCGACGTCGTCGCGGATCGGCACGGACCCCTTGAGCTTGTTGAACTCCAACGATGTCTTCGGGTCGGCGATCGTCTCCAAGAACTTCATGGCATTCACGCCGTCCTCGGCCTCGGCCGACACGACGAACGTGTCCACGATCGCGATGTAGGCACCCGAGGTTCCTGGATATGCGACGTAGCCGAAGTCCTTGCCCTCCACGGCCTTATTCGCAACGAGCTCGCCGTAGACGGAGTCGTTCATCGACAGGAAGGCGCACTGGCCGGTGGCCAACTTCTTCGCGGCCTGGTCCCACGTGAGCCCGGGCGCCTCCGGGTCGGCTCGGGAGACGATCTCGCCGAACTGGGTCAGTGCCTGCCGCAGTTGGGCTCCGCGCCAGTCGAACGAATCGTCGCCGATCCGCGCCCAGCCATCGGTGCCGACCACACCCAGCAGGGTGTTCTCGAATAGCTCGGTCCTCGTGAAGCGGTCCTTCCCGCCAAGGCACAACGCCGTCTTCCCGCTTGCCGCCACCTTGGCGAGATCGGCCTCGAAGGCCTTCATCGTGTAGCCGGGACCCGGCGGCGTCACGCCGGCCTCTTTCAGCACCCGCTGGCTGAACCACAGCACGTTCCCGCGGTGGGATCCTGTCGGCACGCCCCAGGCTTTGACCCGGTAGGTCGCCGCGTCAAGCAAAGCCTGCGGCATGGTGCGATCCAAACCCGAGCTCTCGTAGACGCTGGACACGTCGACGATCCGGTGGGCGTTGACCCAGGCGCGCAACGAACTGCCCAGGAACGTCTGCCAGACGTCGGGGGGATCTCCGGCCTGCAGGCGCGCGGCGAGCGCGACCTGGACGTTACTTCCGCCGCCGCCGGCGATGGTGCCGTCGGTGACCTCCACGTCGGGATTTGCCGCCTTGAAGGCGTTGAGCAGCACCTCGAACGCCGGGTGCTCGGAGGGCGACACCCACCACGACACGACTTCGAGCCGGTCGGTCGGGTCGGAGAAGTTGGCCTTCTGCCCGCCGCCACCGCATGCCGCAAGGACGAAGACCAGCGCGATGATCCACAAACGCTTCATGCTGTTCGTTCTCCAACCTTGTGGGGCGACGCCTTCAGGTCGAAGACGGCGAAACTGGCGACGACGGCGAAGCAGACGGCGGGCACGATGAACGAGATCGCCGGGCTCGTCTTGTCGAGCAGATAGCCCTGGATCAACGGCATGATCGCACCGCCGACGATGGCCATCACGAGTCCGGCGGCGCCGAACTTCGTTGCCGGACCGAGGCCTTGGAGGGCGACACCATAGATCGTCGGGAACATCAGGGACAGGCAGAACGACAGCGCGACAACGGCGGCCACCCCGGCCACGTTGGGCGAGAACATCGCGAACACACACAGCACGACGGCCAGCACGGCGAGGACCGAGAGGACCTTCGTCGCGCGGATCTTCCCGATCAGCCACGTCATGAAGAACCTCGATATGAGGAATATGATCAGGCTGACCTGCAGCAGGTAGCCACCCAGCTGGAGCGACCCGTTCAGCGCCTGCTGCGAGTACTGGATGAGGTACGTCCACGTGCACACCTGCGCGGCGACATTGAAGAACTGCGCGACGACCCCGAAGACGTACCGCTTGTTCGACATCAAGATCTTCAGGGGCGACTGGCCCGCCATGTCGGCGTCGGGGAACTCCTCGACGATCGGCGGGGACTTCTTGATCGCGATTACCAGCCCGATCGCGATGAGGACGAAGCCGAGGCCCAGGTACGGACCCATCACCGCACCCAACTGGCCCGCGCGCACGGCCGTCTCCTGGGCCGGCGTTACGTTGGCCATGTTCACCGGCTCGTCCAGCTTCGGCAGGATGAGGGTGGCGGCGAGAAGCACACCGATGTTCGTGCCGACAGGGTTGAATGCCTGCGCGAAATTGAGCCTGCGGGTCGCGGTCTCTTCGGGCCCGAGCGAAAGCACGTAGGGGTTGGCGGACGTCTCGAGAATCGAGCACCCGGCAGCGATCGCGAACAGAGCGACCAGGAACGCCTCGTACGTCATGATCTTGCTGGCCGGGTAGAACGCTATGGCGCCTGCGGCGGCAAGAAGCACTCCGGAGAGCAGCCCCGCCTTGTAGCCGAACCGCTGATTGATCAGCGCCGCGGGGATCGCCAGCAGGAAGTACGCCCCGAAGTACGCCAGTTGCACGAGCGAGGCCTGGAAGGTGTTCATCTCGAAGATGCGCTTGAAGCCCGCGACCATCGGCGTGGTCAGGTCGGCGGCAACGCCCCATGCAGTGAAGCAGCTGATGAGGACGACGAACAGCAGACCCATTCCGGGATAGACCAGGCCCGATTTCGCCGTGGAGGTGGCTGGTGCGTCGGCGGGCTGATCGGCGTGCTCAGTCGTCGTCATGGTCGGTACCTCTTGTTCACTGAGAAAAGCGCAGCCCCGCGTGGACTGTGATCTAAATCACGCTACTCAGAAGTGATGACCGGCGGCACAGATTGTGCATGTGGGTTGACATGGGTATTTGCCCACATCGGCCCGTTTGTCGCTCGTCTGACTAGTGCCACCGCGACCACGCCGCTTGCTTGGTCGTGCCTGCGACCCCGGCGACATCACCCCACGACTGGGATTCGGCCAGGGTTCGGGCGGAGCGTCCCAGGCACTCGCCGAGGTAACCGCTGAGCGCGAGCAACGCCTGGAACGCCGCCGGGTCGGTGTCCGAGGCCAGCGCGCCGAGAAGCGTCCGCACTTCGGCCTCTACGTCGCTCGGGTGTCGGTTCATCCCAACCGGACCTTGCGAATGTCATCCGGGTCGTCGAATCCTCGCGTCCACGACGTCTCGGGCCAATGCCACGAGGCGACGCCGGCGGCTGGTCGGTATTCGGCGGTGTACAGCGTGCCGAAGCCGGCCTCGAACTGATCGTTGCGGACAGGGGGCGCCAGCATTGCCGACACCAGTTGCCTGCTTGATGGCGTGCCGCTGAGTAATTCGTTCAATTCCGTCAGTCGTTCGGCACTGTTGAAGCGGGCGGCGTGAGTCGGATGCTCGATCTGATCGAGTCGGTGGTTGGTGGTCGCGGGCAGGTCGCTCACCTCGGCAGGTTGCCCTGGCGCGACGAAGACGGTCGCGTGGTCGCCCGCGCGGTCGACGATGGCGACGTTGTAGGACTGCGAGACGGGGATCCTCCGGAGTGCGTCGACCGCCTGCTCGGCGGTTGCGCAGGTCTCCAGGACGTAGCGCAGCACAATCGGGATTCCGAAGCCGTCGCCCACATCGGGGCGGCCGCCGAAGGTGAGCGAGACCGCCAGCCCGTCGTCGTTCATTCCGTCCAGCAGTCCCCAGAGCATGTCGCTGGTGCCGATCACCCGGCGGCGTCCGGAGTAGTCAGTGGACGCGATCACCGCTTCGAAAAGCGCTTGGTCGTAGTCGTAGTTGCGCACCAGGGTCGGCTGCTCGCCCGGCAGCATGGCTTGGGAGCAGCCGACGGCGAACGCGGGCAGTCGCCACATCGAGAGCATTCGTGCGGCGACGGGCTCATCGCCGCTGAGGCGGCAGAGCCGCTCCCAAGTCGGGATCAGTTCGGGCATGTATCGGGCGAGCGCATCGCGACATTCCGGCAGCGACGGCCGCGCGGCCAGCCCGTCGTGGGTGTACCAGCTGCGGTAGGCAGGCCAGGTCGCGTCGAACAACGCTCGCCAACGGGACCCGGGTGTGGTTTCCCGGTAGGCGTGCACCGTCATGAAGCGGCCGTCGTCGACCTCGGCGGTGCGGGCCGGTTCGGCGACCGGCGAAGCTGCCACCCAGCTCAACCCGTAAGTGACCCACTCCCGCCAGTCGCTCTCGGGTGCGGGAAATGGCAGGGGTGCGGCAGTCGCGCGGGCGGCGGTCATGCGTCAAGGAAACCTTGACGCTCACCCATCCGTCAAGTTTTCCTTGACAGCCCACCGAACGCGCTGGCGGTGCAGCACTACCTCTTATCGAAATCCGCCCACTGGCGGGTCGAGTCCAGCCGGGGGCAACAGATAAGCGCCGGACGTGGATGGCCCGCGCAACGTCGGGTACGGGTACGGGTTTGGGTACGGCGAAAGAGACGTGGCCGGAACCTGTGGCGATTGCAACGACGGGTCCGGCGTCCATTGCGGAACGACCGGCGCCGGAGTCCATTGCGGGACAGGGGATGGCGTCCACTGCGGGATCTGCGCAGGCGTCGACTGCGGAAGTTGAGGCGTCAGCTGCGGCTGCGATTCGTGCTGATGAGGCCAGAGATTTTGTAGACCCGGCCAAAATTGTTGTGGCCATGGGGCAGGTTGCGCTTGTTGTCCTGACTGTGGTGTACCGAACCTCAACCACGGTGGTGTCCACGGCGACGTTGCGACAGGCGGTGCGGGGCTGGCGCCGGGACTGGGATAGATCGGCGGCGCCGAGACAGCCGGTGATGGTGCCGTGAACACCGGCGGGGGCAGCGCCAGGGCCGGAGCAGGCGCGGGAAGGGCCTCGACGGGCTCAGGGTCGACCGCGATAGGCGGCGACAGCAGCGGCTTTTCGACGGCGACCGGCGCGGGCTCCGTGATCACTCGCGACGGGACAGGCTGCCGCACCTGGACGAGGGGCGCCCGCTCCTGGACTGCAGGCTTCGGCAACGTCGGGGCGGGTGCAGGCTGCGGCACCGGCGGCGCGACCGGAAGTTGTTGCGGGACAGGCAATACGGTAGCGGCCGGGATTGCCGGAGGAGGTGATGCGACGGGGACTAAAGCACTCGAGTCAGCGGCTTCCGCGGCAACGGCGCCTCGATCCGCGGTGCCTGCAACGTTGGCGGCGACCAACATTGCCACGCTCACCCCGCCCACCACGAGGGTCGCAGCCACGGCGCTGCTGAACGATATCGGCGGCCACGGCACGGCCCTGCGATGGGCCGTGCCCGCGCCGTCATGGGCGATCGGTTCCAGAACGGCCGCTTGGGTATCCGCATCGGCCGGCTTGACCGAGAAGCGGTCCGCTGCCGAAAGTTCGTCCGGATCCCGGGAATAGGCCAGACCGCAGGTCGACGCATCGGCGCACGGCACGTTGGCGGCGGCCAGTGCCGCGCCTCGAGCGAGGGCGAATTCCGGTTCCTCTGGCACGATGACGGGCTGGTCGATCAGCTTTTCAAGGCCGGTCTTCACCGAACACACCGCCGCCTTCGAACCAACGACAAAGACGCTGCCCGGCTTCGGGTTTCGAGCTTCTATAGCTGTTGCGATTGCCGGTAGGATGTCGGTCACGTCCATGCCGTCGACGGCGCAGACGTGTGCTTCGACGATTGAGCCGTCGTCACTGTCGACGACCGACAACGTCGCAGTCTCCGGTGCCATCACGAGCACTGCCGTGGTGTCGTATCCGAGTGCTCGACCTACGGTCCTGGCCAATGCGCCCGCCGAGTTCTGCTGCGAAACCAGCACTACGTTGTGCAAGTCACGGGCGACGTTGCCGCCGCTCAACTCCCCCGCCGCACGTTCGTCGTCCCATACGACGCCGCTCAACACCAGGTGGTGGCCGTTGGCGACGGCGTTCTGCTGGGTCGCCAGAATTGCCGCGCTGATCCGTTCCGACGGGGAGGCTTTCACGGCGCCCGCAGCAGTATCGAAGGTTTCGCATTCGATGATGACGCCGTCTGCATTTTCACCCTCGATGAGCACCATACGAGCGGTTGTGGTCGTCACCGACACACCAAGCACGATCTCCATGGCCCCTCCAGCAGGTCCGGCATGAAGTTCTATTTCGGGAGGCGTTAAATTGACGCTACTCTGCGAATTCAATTCGCATCGTGGATCGGTCCATCTCGACTTGAGCATTATGTCGATTTGCCGGGCTGCGCTCCAATTCTGCGACAAAGAGGGCTGTTATCGCAGCCTAGACCCTAATTCGTGTCGACTCATGCCGTAATTAGAGCGGAAACTAATTTAGCTGGTCTTCTCGTCTAATCGCGCCTTCGCCCAAAAACCGCCTCAATCGTCAGTTACCCACGGAGGCGCCCACTGATTATGCATAGGGGTGGCGAGCCGACATGGCTGTGAGTTGGCGCGGTAGATCTTCAGGCAGCCGGCGTAGGAAGGAGTGCAGCTTGTCGTGTGGCCGCAGCGGCCACCCGTGCGAAATGAGGGAACCCAATGCGCATCGTCACCGTCGAGGAGCATTTCCAGCATCCGGAGGCTGTCGCCCGGTTCGTTGAGTTGTCGGGGCCCCCGCCTGGTAAACCCGACGCCGCTTTTCCGGCATTTCTTTCGGACTTCTCCCCGGACAGAGACGTGGCGGAGCGGCTGACCGGTAAGCGACTGGCGCACATGGACCAGGTCGGCATCGACGTCCAGGTGGTATCGCACGGAGCCAACAGCCCAAGCGCGCTGGATCACCCGGAGGCGGTCGAACTGTGCCGCAAGGTGAACGATTCTCTCGCAGAGCAGATTTCGGAGCACCCGAGCCGGTTCCGGGGTTTCGCCACCATTCCACTGCACGACCCCGCCGTCGCCGCCGACGAGATGCGCAGATGCGTCAACGAACTGGGCTTCGTCGGAACCCTCGTCATGGGTACCTGCGGCGGCCTGTTCCTCGACGACAAGCGCTTCGACCCGGTGCTACGTGCAGCCGAAGAGGTCGACCTGCCGATTTATGTTCATCCAGGTATCCCGCCCAACCCCGTGACGAACGCGTACTACACGGGAGACTGGCCGACGGCGATCCAGTTCCTCTTCTCTGCACCAGCTTTCGGCTGGCATTCGGAGGCGGGCATCCACGTGCTACGGCTCATTCTTTCCGGTGCGCTCGACCGTCACCCCAACCTCAAACTCCTCAGCGGCCATTGGGGCGAGTTGGTCGCGGGCTGGCTGGACCGGCTGGATGAGACAATCGGTTGGGCCAGGTATCTGGACCGTCCCGTCAGCGAGTATTACCGCGAACATGTCTGGATCACCCCTTCGGGCATGTACAACCAGAACCAACTGCGATTCTTCGTCGCCGAACTGGGCGCGGATCGCATCATTCACTCCGAGGACTTCCCCTACGTCGTCCGCGACAACGTGTCGACCTTTCTCGAGGAAGCGGACCTCAGCAACGACGAGCGCACCGCGATCGCCCATCGAAATGCCGAGAAGGTGATGCGAATCTGATGTCAGCTCAACGGAACTAGTCCGGCGACCCGCGCCAGCGCCGTCAGGTGATCGTCGACCGTCTTCAGCCCGGCACCCATCGTGTTGACCGACACATGGGTCGCGCCGGATTTCTCCCACTGTGTGAGTTGATCGGCCACCGCATCACCGTCGCCGCGCCAGTCCACCCGGCCCTCCATGCCTATCGTCGCGGGATCTCGTCCCGCGTCGCGTGCAGCGGTCTCGACGATGGTGCGGGCCTCGACGAGAGCTGGCCCCGGTGTCATCATCGGAAACCAACCGTCGGCAAGCCGCCCGGCGCGCTTGTAACCCGGTGGCGACGCTGCCCCGACCCACACCGGAATCGGACGCTGCACCGGCAGGGGCGCGATACCGGCGCCGGTCACGGTGTGGAAGTCGCCTGCGAAGGTCACCGACTGCTCGGTCCACAGCCTGCGCAGCAGCTCGATCTGCTCGGCGGACCTCTTGCCGCGATTGCCGAAGTCTTCGCCGAGCGCCTCGTACTCGACGGCATTCCAGCCGACGCCGATGCCGAGGCGGAACCGACCGTCGCTGAGAAGGTCGACCTCGGCCGCCTGTTTTGCCACCAAGGTCGCCTGGCGCTGAGGCAGGATGATGACCCCGGTGACGAGCTCGAGCGCCCGCGTGACGCCGGCCAGGTAGCCGAACATCACGAACGGTTCATGGAATGTGGTGTGCACGTCGTAGGGGCCGTTCCACCCCTCGTGCACCGCCGGGTCCGCGCCGACGACGTGGTCGTAGACGAGGATGTGGCTGAAGCCGAGCTCCTCGACGCGTTCGCCGTAGGCGCGCACTGCGCCGGGGTCGCCACCGAGTTCCGTCTGCGGGAACGTCACTCCAACTCGCATGTCCACATCCCTCTGGGTCGATAACAAGGACACCGTATGTGCTCGCGGCATTCCCGAGTCATCATGGCGGGATGACCGATGATCGCGATTACCCGCAGATGGCCGCCGCACGCGGACGGGTCGAGCCTGCCCCGCGTCGAGTCCGCGGCTATCTGGGCCATCAGCTGGTCTTCGACACGACCGCGGCGCGCTACGTCTGGGAGGTGCCCTATTACCCGCAGTACTACATTCCGGCCACCGACGTGCGAGAAGGGTTCCTGCGCGACGAAAACCACCCGCAGAAGATTCAATTGGGGTCGTCGCGGCTGCATTCCCTGGTCGGGGCGGCCGTGACACACGAGAAGGCGGCACGGGTCTTCGACGACGGACCGGTGGCGGGCATGGTCCGCTTCGAATGGGATCACCTGCGTTGGTTCGAGGAGGACGAGCCGATCTACGGACACCCGCGCAATCCGTACGCGCGTGTCGACGCCCTGCGATCACATCGCAACATCAGGGTGGAACTTGACGGCGTTGTGCTCGCCGACACCGCCGCCCCGGTGCTCCTCTTTGAAACCGGCTTGCCGACAAGGTATTACATCGACCCTACCGATGTT
>Ga0164306_10000323_pt1 | contig 18794 bp, 11 predicted proteins | sample Whisoiple_242_MG_FD_110213 | JGI IMG/M metagenome (GOLD analysis project Ga0164306, IMG submission 110213) | Soil microbial communities amended with fresh organic matter from upstate New York, USA - Whitman soil sample_242_MG | ecosystem: Environmental > Terrestrial > Soil > Unclassified >... | reverse complement strand
CTGGCGTTCCTCGTGCTGGAAGGCGGCGTAGCGGAAGACGAACTCTCCTACGAGGCCTACGAACGGCACCTCGCCGACACCCTCCCGGCGTACATGCGTCCCCACCGCACATACCTGGTCGAGCGGATCCCCCTCAGCGCCAACGGGAAGACGGACGAGGTCGCCCTGCTCGGCACCGCCGGCACCCAGGAGCCCTGGCGTGGCGGACACCGTGACGACCAGGTGGCGACCGCCGCCCAGCGGGAGATTCTCGACCTCGCCGCCGACGTGCTCGGGATCGCCGGGCTGCGTCCCTCCGACCGGCTGACAGCGAGCGGCGGCGACTCGCTCAAGGCGCTGCGCCTGCGGTTCGACATCCAGCGTCGGTTCGGTGTGGACCTTCCCCAGGACCTCGTGCTGCGGGCCGACTTCGCCGCCATCGCGGACGCCGTGCACGCCCCGGACGCCGCCGGTGACATCCACCCGCCCGTACCGACCGCCGCCCCGGGCCCCACCTCGCCCGCCACCAGCGAGCAGGAGCGCCTGTGGCTCCAGCACGAACGCGACCCCGAGGACGCCGCCTACGACGTCCCGCTCGCCTTCGAGGTGCGCGGGACCGTACGCCTCCCCGCGCTCCGGCGGGCGGTGCGGACGGTGGTGGAGCGCCACACATCGCTGCGCACCCGCCTGGTCCCCACCGCGCAGGGACTGCTGCAGGAGGTGGAAGCCCCCTACGACCCGTGGCAGCCGTGCGAGGCCGACGCCGACGAGCCGTGGCAGGACTCGGCCTCCCGCTTCTTCGCCCACCGCTTCGACCTGCGCTCCCCGTACATGTGCCGTGCCACCTGGCTGCCGTCCGCCGAGCCGGACACGGGCGGCCCGGAGCGCGGCGACGGCGCGGCTTCAGGCGCCGCCGACGGGGGAACCCTCCTGCTGCACCTGCACCACATCGCCGTGGACGGCTGCTCGCTCGGCATCATCCTCGGCGACCTCACCGAGGCGTACGAAGCGGCGTGCGGGGGCGCGGAATCCCCGGCCGCCCCGGGCCATGCCACGACCGTCGCGCAGTTCGCGCACTGGCAACGGGCCTGGCGCGCGAGCCCCGCCTACGACGAACAGCGCACCCGTCTGCGCGCGTACTACGAGCAGGACGCCGAGACCGCGCCCGCCGCCGCGGTGTCCCGCGCACCCGCCAGGCCCTCCGCCCGCCTGCTCCGTACCACCCTGGACACGGTCCGGCGCGGCGCGCTCGACCGGCTCGCCGCCGAGCAGGGCCGCACCCGCTTCCAACTACTGCTGTCCGCATACGTGTGGAGCCTCTACGGCGTGACCGGCCAGACCCGGCCACTCGTGGCCGCACCGGTGGCGAACCGGCCCCGGCCCGAGTTCGCGGACACGGTCGGCATGCTGGCGAACACCGTGCTGCTGCCGCTGGACATGGAGCCCGAGGCCCCGCTGCGCCTCCTGCTGGACCGCCACGCGGCGACGTCCGAAGAGGTCCTGCGAGGACAGGAGGTGCTGCTCGCCGACGTGGTGGCGGACCGGCCGGCCGGCTCCCGGGGCGAACTCTTCGACTACCTCTTCGTCCAGGAGAACACCGACTTCTCGGCCCTGCGGCTTCCCGGCTGCACCGTCGGCCCGCTCTGGCCGGCCCCGCTCGGAGCCAAGTGCAGGATCACCCTCTCTGTCGTCGAGCACGCCTCCGGACTCGACTGCCTGTGGGAGTACCGCGAGGACGTCGACGAGAATGAGGTACGGGCCGCCGCCCGCCTCCTCGGGCAGGCCGTCGACAGGATGGCCGACGGAGCCGACATCTCCCTGCGCCGACTGGTGGCACCGTACCGCCGCACGCTCCCCGAGCATGGCCGAGGTCCCGCGTCCGAACCGGAGTTCGCCACCGTGGCCGAGGGTTTCGAGCGCCAGGCGCGCCGTACCCCTGACGCCCCGGCGGTGGCGACGGCTGACACCACCCTCAGCTACGCCGAACTCGACGCACGGGCAGCCGTGCTGGCGGAGGACCTGCGCCCCTATCTGCCCGCCGATCCGGCAGCACCGGCGGCCGTCGCCCTCTACCTGGAGCCCTCGGTCGAGCACGTGGTGTCGCTCCTTGCCGCCGCCCGGCTCAACCTGACCGCCGTGCCGCTGGACCCGTCGTACCCGCCGTCCCTGCTGCGCCAGGTTCTCGCCCAGGCCGCGCCGGTGTGCGTCCTGGTGCCACCGGACCGTGCCGACGCGCTCGACGCCCTCGCACCCGCGGACCTGCCCCGCCACCCCCTGGTGTGCCCGGCGGACCCCCCTGCCGCGAAGCCCTCCCCAGGACACCGGGCGCTGCGCCCCCTGTACACCCTGTTCACCTCGGGCTCCACCGGAACACCCAAGGGCGTGCAGGTGCCCGACCGTACGCTGTGCAACCTCCTGACCTGGCAGCGCGAACACGGCGGACTGACCGCTCCCGCCGTCACCCAGCAGTTCTCCATGCTGTCCTTCGACGTCTCCTTCCAGGAGATCTTCACCACCCTGTGCTCCGGGGGCCTGCTCCGCCTGGTCGACCCCGCCTGGCGGCAGGACATGCCCACCCTCCTGGACCGGTTGGAGAGCGCGGGCGTCGAGCGGCTCTTCCTCCCCTACGTCGCCCTGCAACTCCTCGCGGAGCACGGAGTGCGGACCGGCCGCCATCCTTCCCGGCTACGGGATGTCATCACCGCGGGCGAGCAGTTGGTGTGTACGGACGCGATCCGCCGATGGTTCGCCGCGATGCCCTCCGCGCGGCTCTTCAACCACTACGGCCCCACCGAGACACACGTGGTCAGCGGCCTCCGACTGGACGGCGACCCCGCCCGATGGCCACTGCGGCCGGCGATCGGACGGCCCGTCTCGGGCGCCCTGCTCCGCGTGGTGGACGAGGACGGCCACGCCGTTCCGCCCGGAGCGACCGGCCACCTCTGGCTCGGCGGCCCCATGGCCGGGCGCTGCTACCTGGGCGACACCGAACTCAACCGCACCCGCTTCGTGGACGACCCCGAGGCGGGCACCTTCTACCGCAGCGGCGACCTCGCCCGCTTCGACCGCCAGGGCCTGCTGCACTACGCGGGACGGACCGACACCCAGGTCAAGATCAGTGGACACCGGCTGGAACTGGGCGCCGTCGAAGCCGCGCTGCTCCAGTACCCCGGGGTGACCAACGCGGTCGTCACAGAGACGCACGGCTCCCTCGTGGCCTGCCTCCAGGCCGACCAGGACCCCGACGCCGACGCGCTCGACCGCCACCTGAGCGCGATGCTCCCGTCCCACGTCCGCATCAGCCGCTTCCGTCGCCTGCCCCGGCTGCCGCGCACGCCCAGTGGAAAAGTGGACCGCCAGGCGGCCCTGTCCGCCTCCGGGCACGACCTGCGCCCCGGCGGGGGCGCCGCCCCTGTGCTCACCGAGATGGAACAACGGCTCACCGACCTGTTCCGGTCGGTGACCGGCCGGAGCCCCGGTGCGCGGCAGCGGTTCTTCGACGCGGGAGCCACCAGCCTGGACCTCATGCGCTTCCAACTGCGCTGCGCGGGCGAGGGCGATCTGCACTTCGGCGTTCCGGAGCTGTTCGAGCACGTCACGATCCACTCCCTGGCGCGCCTCATCGAGGAGAGAGCCGCCCAGGCGGCCGGCGCCGGGACACCCCCCGCAGCCTCCGCACCCGCCGCCTCCGGCCCGGACCTCCCCGAGGCCGCCCCGGACACCGGCCGCACACCTCCCGCCGGGGGCAACGAACCGGTCGCCGTCATCGGTATGGCCGTCCGCCTGCCCGGCGCCGCCGACCTGGCCGCGTTCTGGGACCTGGTCACCTCCGGCGGACGCGGCATCGAGGACTTCCCCGCCGCCGACGGACTGGTCGGGGCCCGCAGCCAGATGGACGGGCTCCTGGCCTTCGACCCGGGCCACTTCGGCATCAGTCCGCACGAGGCCCGGCTCATGGACCCGCAACAGCGGCACCTGCTGATGGCCTGCGTGCAGGCCCTCGCACACGCAGGCATCGCCGACGCCGGAGCCGGGCGGGTCGGCCTCGTCGCCGCGTGCGGCGAGAACACCTACTTCCAGAGCCTGCTGAGGGAGGCCGATCCCGCGACACTGCCCGACTCCTTCCGGCTCGCCCTGCACCACGAGAAGGACTTCCTGTCCACCCGGGCCGCGTACCACCTCGGCCTGCGGGGGCCGGCGCTCACCGTCCAGTCGGCCTGCTCCAGCTCCCTCGTCGGCGTCCACCTCGCCGCCGGGCTGCTGCGACAGGACGACGCCGACGTGATGCTCGTCGGCGGCGTCCTCGTGGACCGTGAACTGACGGACGGGTACATCCACCGGCCGAACCACATCTTCTCCCCGGACGGCCACTGCCGGCCCTTCAGCGCGGACGCCGCCGGCACCGTGGGCGCCAGCGGTGTGGGCGTCGTCGTCCTCAAGCCGCTCGCCGCGGCGCGCCGCGACGGCGACACCGTCTACGCGGTGATCACAGGCTCCGCCGTCAACAACGACGGTGCCGACAAGATGAGTTACAGCGCTCCCTCGTTGGCCGGACAGCGGGCCGCGGTGAGCACCGCCCTGCGCCGCAGCGGTCGTACGGCCGCCGAGGTCGGCTACGTGGAGGCCCACGGAACCGGAACCCGGCTGGGCGACCCGATCGAAGCCGCCGCCCTGCGCGCCGGTTACGAGCTGGCCGACGACGCGGGTCTCGCCCTGTCCTCCGTCAAGAGCCAGATCGGGCACCTGGGCGCGGCCGCGGGTGTGGTGGGGCTGGTGCGGGCGGTGCTCGCCGTCCACCACGGCACCATCCCGCCGACCGTCGACTTCGACCGTCTCAACCCGGCCGTCGACGCGGGTCCGTTCCGGATACCGGTGACCGCGCAGCCCTGGCCCTCCACGACGCCGCGCGTCGCGGGCGTCAGCAGCTTCGGCATCGGCGGTACCAACGCCCATCTGCTGGTGGAGAGTCCGGACGGCACGGACACGGCACCGCGGCCTCGCGACCAGCCTCTCCGGCCTCCGACGCCCTGCCTCGTCCTGTCCGCCGACTCACCCGCCGCCCTGATCGAGGACGCCCGCCGGATCGCCGCCCACCTCAGCGCCGGCCCTGGCGACTACGCACAGGTGTTGCGCCACCTCCAGGCGGGCCGTCCCGTACGGGCGTACCGGGCCGCCGTCATGTGCGAGGACCCCGAATCGGCCGTCGCGTGGCTGCGCGCACTCGTACCGCCGGCCGACCCGGTGTCACCGAGCGGCGTTCCGGCCTCGGGCATCGACGCGCTGGAGCCGGCCACGGCCTGGACCGCCGGCCACACCGTCGACTGGACGCCCGGTCCGGCCTCCGCCCCCTGGGACTTCCCGCCGCCCGCGTTCGACCTGGCGGACTACGACTTCCCGCGCACGGGACCGACGGCACGGACATCGGCGGACGTCCCCGCTCCGCGCACACCGACACCGGTGCCGGGCCGGACCCCGGACCCGCAGCGGCTCCCGGCCGACCGGTGGACGCACCAGCCGCAGTGGACCCGGCTCCGCAGGGCACGGACCGACGTGTCGGCACCGACACGGACCGCCGTGATCGTCGCCGACGAGCGGACCCACCCGACGGCATGGGCGGAACTGGAGCGGCGGTACACGCGGGTGGTGTGGCTGCTTCCCGGCAAGGACCTCGTACGGATCGACGACGACCGCTACGAGGCGGACCCCTCGGACACCGGGCACCTGGCGGCCGTACTGCTCGAGGCGGGCGCACCCGGCCCGGCGGGCACCGCGGTCGACTGGCTGCACGCACTGCCCCTCGCCATCGACGGGGACATCGGCGAGGAGTCGCTCGACACCGCCCGGTGGGCCTGCCTCGACACCGTCGCCGCCCTGTCCCGGGCCGTCGCCGACGTCGTGCGGACACACGGCCGCGACCGGCCCCGCGTGTGGTTGCTGTCCAGCGGGGCCCAGCCGGTCACCGGTCCGGTGCGGCGGCCCGAGGCGGGTCTGCTGACGGCAGCGACGCAGGTGCCCAGACAGGAGCTCGGAACGGAGATGAACTGGATCGACCTGCCCGGCCCCGACCCCGCCCCGTGGGCCGCGTTCCTGCCCGACCTCCTTCTCGACGCCCCGGCGGAGACGTCCGCCGTCGCTCTGCGCGACTCCTTCTGGTGGCACCGCGCCGTCCACCCCGTGGCGGCCCCGGCGACGCCCCGGAGCGACACGGAACGCGGTGAAACAGGGGCACGGAGCATCGGCACCCACCTGGTCCTCGGCGGCACCGGGGGCATCGGCGCCGTCCTGGCCGCCCGGATCCTGCGGCACCCGGAGAACCGCGTCGTCCTGCTGTCCCGCCACGCCCTGCTCCCTCCGGCCCTGGAACCATCGCGAGACCGGATCACCCTGGTGCGCGCGGACCTCGCCCTGGAGGAGCCCGCCGACCTCGCGGACCGCCTGGCACCCCACCTGGGGGGAGGCCTGGCCGGCATCGTGCACGCGGCCGGAACGGCCGCCGGTGGGCTGCTCGCGCTGCGCGACGCGGAAACCGCCCGCCGGGGCACGGAGGCCAAACTCCGTGGCGCCCTGCTCATGGAGCGGCTCATCGCATCGCACCACCCCGGCCACGCCGTCTACTGCTCGTCCATGGCCTCCCTGTTCGGCGGCGTCGGACAGTTCGACTACGCCGCGGCCAACGGCTGCCTGGACGCGTTCGCCCAGTACGGGGGCGACGACGGCACGAGCCGAACGGTCCGCATGGGCATCGGCTGGGACGTCTGGCGCGAGGCCGGTATGGCGCTGAGCGCGCTCGGCCACGACGGACAGCACCAAAGACACCTGCTGACCGGCCTGACATCCGACGAGGGTGCCGCCGTGTTCGATCAGGCCATGCGGCTGCAACTCCCGCACCTCATGGTCAACACCACCGACCTCGCCCAGGCACGGAGCTTCTACGAACGCCCCGCGACCACCTCCGAGGAGACGCCCCACCCTCCCACCGAAGCGGCACGGCCGACGCCCGGCCACGACCGCGTCGCGCAACTCGTCGACACCGTGGCACCGCTGCTCGGGGTGGACGACGTGGCGACCGACGCGTCGCTGTACGACCTCGGCGCCGACTCCCTGATGCTGCTGGAACTGGCGGACCGGATAGAGCAGCGCTTCGGCGTGGACCTCGACCTCTCCCGTTTCAGCCACCGGGTCAGCGTGGCGGAGATCTCCGGCCTCATCGACGCCGCCGCACGCGACGCACGTCCCACCACCTCGGATGCTCCGGTGCAGGTCGAGGTGTGGCAGCGGGGCGTCGACAGTTCGGACGTGCTCTGTCTCGTCCATCCGGTCGGCGGTGACATCCAGGCCTACCGCCCGCTCGTGTCCGCGCTGGGGGACCGGCTCACCGTATGCCTCATCGCGGACCCGGCACTGCGCACCGCCCCGGACCGGCCCGCCGAGCCCCTCGCCGACCGTGCCGCACGCTACCTGGAGGCGGTCCGGGCCGAACAGGCCGGATCCGGTGGCCGGCTTCTCCTGGCCGGCTGGTCCTTCGGCGCCTGGATGGCCCTGTCGATGGCCGCTCTCGCGGAGGAGCACGACCTGCCTGCCGCCGGCCTGTACCTGCTGGACCCGCCGCCGCCCGGGGCGGGCGCGGCGGTCGCGGCCTACGACGACCGGCAGGTGGACGCCGTCTTCGTCCGCGAACTGGGCGGCAACCGCGCGGGCGGGCTGAGCGGGAGCGGACGTGAATACGCCGAACAGCTGGCCCGGTGCTGCCGTGCCAACCTGTCGGCCATGGCCGGCCACCGGCTGCCACGCCTGAGCCGCACCCCGAGCTCCCTGTGGATCGCGGAACGTACCGTCCCCGACGTGCCGTCCCTCGCGCCGGAGCCGGTGCCCACCGAGGAGTGGGAGGCCCATCTCCCGTCCCCGGTCCGCGCCCACCGAATCGACGCGGACCACTACACCCTCGTCGCCGCACCCCATGTGGAGTCCATAGCCGCCGTCATCCTGCAGGACGCGGCACCGCGCGGAGAGGCCGGACACGGGCACCGGACCGACACCGACGAGGGACTCCCGGCCCCACGCTGACCACCACCGACTCACCCGACACAGCGCGCACGAGTGACATCGCGCACGAGCAGAAGAGGTTCCTTCCATGGAGGAGTACGCACTCCAGGCGGTCGAACGCCTGACGACCCGTCCGGCCGAACCGTACGAGACGATCTCCGTCACCCCCGTCACCCCGGTACTGGGTGCCGAGGTGACGGGCCTCGATCTGTCACAGGAACTGACGGACCGGCAGGAAAAGGAACTCGTACACGCGTTCCTCGCCCACCATGTGCTGGTCTTCCGCGACCAGGACATCACCCCCGAGCAGCACAAGCGGTTCGCCGCCCGCTTCGGTGAGCTGCACCCTGTGGCGCTCGCCGCCGAGGGTTCGGACCCGCACATCCTGGAGATCAGGGCCACGAAGGAGTCCCGGGCCATCGCGGGCAACGGCTGGCACGCCGACGGCACTGCCGACACCGACCCCTCGCTCGGCTCCATGCTGTACATCACGGAGATCCCCGAGGGGGGCAGCGGTGGAGACACCCTGTTCGCCAACATGCACCTGGCCTACGAACTCCTCTCCCCGGCCATGAGGTCCTTCCTGGACGGGCTCAGCGCCCTGCACGACGGCGCCCTGCCCTGGGCCACCGCCGGACAGACCCCGCCGGCGGACTACGACATCCCCCGTACCGAGCATCCCGTGGTCGTCCTGCACCCGGAGACCGGACGCAAGCTGCTCTTCGTCAACGGCCCCTACACCTCCCACATCACCCAGCTCGCGAGGCCGGAGAGCGATGCGCTCCTTCAGATGCTCTACGCCCACATAGCCCGCACACCTCTGCTCCAGTGCCGGATCCGCTGGCAGCCGCGCACCCTGGTCTTCTGGGACAACCGCTGCGTACAGCACCACGCGGTCTGGGACTACTTCCCCCACGGCCGCTACGGCCAGCGGGTGGCCATCAACGGAACTCGTCCCCAGCGGGGTTCGACGACCTGACCTCGCGGTGCAGGCCGGCCCACCGCCGACGGACCGTCCGGTGGAGGTGTCGTCGGTGCGCCCGTGGCCAGGGAAGACCAGATGTGCCGGGTAGGGGCCGCGTCGCCGTCCCCCGCCTGACCGGCCCCTCGTCGGGACCGACGAGGGGCGGGACCGACGAGGGGCGGGATCAGCGGCGCCGGGCGGCCTGGGCCGCGGCGACGGAGGCGGTCAGCAGCTCGGCGTCGAACAGCGTGGCCTCGCCGAGGCGGTGGGCTCCGGCGTAGGAGTTCAGCATGGCCTTCGTGCTGCGCAGGGCCGAAGGGGAGCGACGCAGCAGTGGCTTGATCCAGCGGTCGACGGTGGCGTCGAGCTGCTCCTCCGGAACGACCTTGTGCAGGATGGCCAGTTCCGCGGCCCGGTCGGCGTCGAACCGGTCGGCCGTGAGCAGCAGCTCCCGAATCCGGGCGGCACCCGTCTCGTACAGCATCCGGGCGGTGATCCCGCCCCAGGCAGGGGGAACGCCGAGGCCCAGCTCCGGGATCCGGTAGTGGCTGGTGTCCGCTCCGACGCGCAGGTCGCAGAAGACCGCGAGTCCCAGTCCCGCCCCTACGACGCCGCCGTGCAGCCGTGCGATGGTGACGACTCCGGTGTTCGCCAGCAGGTCGCACATCCGGCGCGCCTTGTTGGCGAGCGCACGCATGCTCGCGTTGCCGGTCTCCGGAGAGAGCAGGGAGGGGAATTCGGTGCGGTCCCCGCCGAGGCAGAAGTCGCTGCCCGCGCCGGAGAGGACCAGGACACGGGTGGTGGGATGGTCGTCCAGCGCGCCTAGGACGGCGAGGAGTTCGTCCAGGAGCAGTCCGGATATCGCGTTTCCGGTCTCGGGACTGTTCAGCCGGACTCTCACCACCGCGTCGTCGTGCTCGACGTGCAGGGCCTTGAGATCATCGATCATTTTTCTTGATTCCTGACGTACGGTTTCTGGAGCTGGAGTGCGGTGAAACGGTTCTTCTCTTCGGCGCGGGGCCCGGTTCAGGCCGGTGTCACCATGAGGTGGTTGAGCCGGCGGAACGAGACCCGAGGCTCCCAGGCGGGCGGTTCGCTGATCCGGAGCCGGGGCAGCCGCCTGAGTATCGAGGCCAGCAGCAGGCTGCCCTCCAGCCGGGCCAGAGGCGCACCGAGGCAGTAGTGGATTCCACTGCCGAAACCGAAATGCGGCGGCTTGCGGCGGACGTCGAAGTCCTCGGGATTCTCGTACTGCCGCGGATCGTGCTGGGCCGCTCCCACCATCAACTGCACCATCTCGCCCTCGCGGACCAGGGCGCCGCCCAGCGTGATGTCGTGCGGAGCCGTCCTGCTGATCGCGTGGATCGCCGGGTCGTAGCGCAGGGTCTCGTCGACCACGTGCGGGATGTACTCGGGGTGGGTGCGCAGCCGTTCCAGCTGCTCGGGGTGTTCCAGCAGTAGCCGGACCATGCCGGACAGCAGGTGCTCCGTGGTCTCCAGGGCGGCGACGATCACGAAGACCGCCATGGAGTGGGCCTCGGCGTCGGCCTTCTCCCGGTCCGGTTCCAGCGTGTCCCAGGTCGCTATCCACGAGGAGACCGGGTCGTCCCCCGGCCTCGCGCGGCGCTCCCGCACCAGTGCGGTGAAGTACTCCTGGAGCCCGCGGGCCGCCGCGTCCGCCCGCGCGAGTTGGCTGGGCGAGGGGAAGAATTCCTGGCTGAGGGTCTGGTCGTTGGTCAGGGACCTGAGCACGGAATAGTCACCTGCCGGAAGATTCAGCCATTCCCCTATGGCTCGGACGGGCAGCTCCTCGGCGACCAGGGAAGTGAAGTCCGCAGGCCCCTTGAGCAACTCGCCCTCGAAAACGTCGAGCACCTTCTCGACGTTCTTCGCTATCGAAATCTCTATTTCCGCCAGCTTTGCTCGGTCGAACATGCTGCCCGCCGAACGCCGCACCTTCGTATGATGGGGCGGATTGAGCATGGGAAGTGATTTCGCCGTTTGGAGCGAGGCCGGAGTGTTCCAACGCGCAGCATTGGCCTGACCGGCCCTCCACTCGGTATCGGGCACCCTCCACGTTCTGCTCCGCATGACCTCGTCGCAGAGCGCGTACGAGGTGACGAGATGTCCGCCCCAGGGGGAGGGGAAGATATCCCCGAGCGCCCTCAGTTCCGCGTAGAGGGGCCGGGGATTCGACTGGCCTTTCCCGGTACGCAGCCGGGAGAAAAGAGAGGCCACGGTGCGGCGGTCGACGGTCGCGGTCGGCAGGGTGGGTTCCACGAGAATCTTTCTCTCAAAGGATCACGTAAGGTATCCAGCCCTGACTACCCCTCGGACGGAACGCCCATGCGACTGCGATCACCTAGTTGGTGTGGTGGATGTCACCCCTTCCACCAGGAGAGGAAGCCGCTCCAGAAAGTTCCCTTTCGGGCGTGTCCCTGTTGTCCGCCTGCCGGATTCGCCGGAGCGGAACGGGTATCGGCCGAGAAGCGTGCGGCGGCCGAACCCTCCCTGCGTACCGGGGTGAACCGGGCGGGCAGCGAGGTCAGCGCGCGGTGCAGCGGGCCCGGACGCCACGTCAGCGATTCGACCGGGACGCTCAGCTCGATGTCCGGCAGTTTGTTGAGGAGCTTCTCGATCGTCAGGATCGAGATCAGCAGCGCCGGGTCCTTGGCGGGGCACGCGTGCGGCCCCGCGCCCCAGGCCAGGTGGGCCCGCTTGCTGAGCGTCTGACGGCTCGTCGAGAGGCTCGGGTCGCTGTTGGCGGCCGCGAAGCTGATGAGGACGGGGTCCCCGGCGTTCAGCTTCGTCCCGGAGAGCTCGACGTCGTGCACCGGGTAGTGGCCGGCCCAGTTGGCTATGGGCGGGTTGTTCCAGAGCACGTCGTTGATGGCGTCCTCGACCAGCAGGCTCGCGCCGTACTGGTCGCCCGCGTACTTCTCGTCGGACAGCAGGAGCCGCAGCGCGTTGCCTATGAGGTTCTGGGTGGGCTCGGCGCCGCCTCCGATCAGCGTCATGATCTCGGAGATCAGTTCCTCGTCCGTCAGCCGGCCCGGGTGCTGCATGAGCCAGGAGGTGACGTCGTCACCGGGCTGGGCACGCTTCAGCGCGATGAGCTCCATCAGCGTCTCGGTCAGCAGCGTGATGGCCTTGTCCGCTTCGACGCCGTCCATCAGGCAGGAGATGCTGAAGACCAGCTGGTCGCCCAGCTCCGCGGGGCAGCCGAAGAGCTCGTTGAAGACCAGCAGCGGTACCAGCTGGGCGTAGTCGGCGACCAGATCCACCCGGCCGCGGCCGTTGAACTCGCTGATGAGGTAGTCGGCGACCCGGTCCACGTGCCGGCTCAGCCGGTGCGTGTCGATCCGGGCGAACGTCTCGGTCACGACCTGGCGGTGCCTCATGTGCGCCGCGCCGTCGGAGTAGAGCGAGTTCGGCCGGTACAACATCATGGGGACGATCGCGCTGTCCAGGGGGATCTCGCCCGCGTTGAGCGCGCGCCAGCGGCGGGCGTCCCGGACGAAGGTCTCCGGATTCTGCAGGACGTGCAGCGCCGCCGCGTAGTCGGTGACCAGCGAGGCGTGCACACCGGGAGACAGCTCGACGGGCGCGGCGGGGCCGAACGTCCGCAGGTACTCGTAGAAGCCGTCCGGGTCGGCGGCGAACTCGGGGCCGTACAGGGGAACGCTCGCGTTCCCGCCGTTGCCGTGTGCGGGGCAGCCCGGTGGCGGGGCGGAGAAGTCCGAGGGGGATTGCATGGGGGTCGAGCTCCTAGTTGAGGCGTGACTGGAGGTAGCGGACGAGCGTGATCAGTGCGTTCGCCGAGGAACGCTGGTCGCGGGCGTCGCAACTGACAAGAGGCGTCTCGGGCAGCAGGTCGAGTGCCTCCCGGATCTCCTCGTCCGCGTGGTCGGGGCGGTCACCGAAGCGGTTCACAGCGATGGTGTACGGAATCCCGTAGTGCTCGACCAGGTCCATCACGGGGAAGGACTCGTCGAGGCGCTCCGGGTCCACCAGCACCAGTGCCCCGAGCGCACCGCGTGAGATGTCCTCCCAGACCTGTACGAATCGCTGCTGCCCCGGTGTCCCGAAGAGGTAGAGCACCAGCTCCTCGCTGAGCGTGAGCCGGCCGAAGTCCATCGCGACCGTGGTCGTGGTCTTGCCGGTCGTGCCCTTGAGGTCGTCGATCCCCTCGCCCGCCCGCGTCATGACCTCTTCGGTGCGCAGCGGCGGGATCTCGGACATGGTTCCTATGAACGTGGTCTTCCCCACGGCGAAGTGCCCGACCACCAGAATCTTCGCTGCGGTCTGAACCGACTCCCGGAGATAGACGCTCTCATCCGAATCGGGCTTGAAGGCCATGCAGCACCTGCTCCAATATGTTCCGGTCGACAAGCTTCGCGGCGGGGATCGGGGCCCGTGTGACGAGGTACCCGCCCTGGGTGAGGTCGGACAGCAGAATCTTGACCACGCCGACCGGGAACTGGGTGTGCCCGGCGATCTCGGCCACCGACAGGTGTCCGCCGGAGCACAGCTCCAGAAGGCGCCGTTTCTCGGGGTCGAGATGCTGTACGGCCGGTGCGTCCTGAGCGGTCGTCACCAGAGTGATCAGCGAGAGCGTGTCGTCGTCCAGCAGACTGCGTCCGTTGGTGATGACATAGGCCGGGACTAAGGGGGTGGCGGGCTGTTCCTGTTCCGGCTCGTCCGGTGTCGTCATGCCTTGGTGTCGGCAATCTCGCGAGGGGGCGTGGTGAGGGCTTTGCCGAGCTGTCCGACGAGCTGCTGCATGCGGAACGTGATCTCGGCCATGTCGACGTCGGGCGTCGCGGAAACCGCGAGATAGGCGCCCTCGCCGGCGGAGATGAGGAAGACCCAGCCGTGGTCGAACTCCACCAGGGTCTGGCGCCACTGCCGGTGCCGGCTCGCCGGTGTGCCGCAGAAGTCGACCACCGTCCGGCTCAGCGACTGGATTCCGCTCATGGCGGCGGCAATGGTGTCGGCCTGGTCCTTGCCGACGTCCTTCGAGCGCGCCATGAGTAGACCGTCGGCAGACACGAGAAGGGCGTGCTGCGCCGCGGGCACTTCCAGGGCGCTGTCAAGCATCCATGACAGGTCGTAATTCACTGAGTCTCAGGCCCTTCGCTGCTTGCGTTGGTGGAACTGCGGCCGGACTGTGTTCCACGCTGGAACGCGCCCATGACCGAAGCGGTCTGTTCGCTGGAACGAACCGGCACGTCCGGTGAGTCGACGGCGGGCACGATGGACATCGCGCCTCTGCGCCGGCGTTTGGGCAGACCGCCGAGGGTCGTCGAGGGTGCCACCGGGCTCTCCTCGGGCGGCATCGAGCGGGGTGCGGCCACCGTGGGGAACTCCTTGGGCTGTGGCTCGGGCTGAGGCTCGGGCTCGGGCGCCTGGATGGTCGTGAGGAGATCCTCCGGGAGCAGCAGGACCGCTCGCACGCCGCCGTACGGGGAGGTCGAGTCCACGGACACGGTGAAGCCGTACCGGGCGGCGAGGACGCCGATCACGGTGAACCCGAACTGCGGCGGATTCCCCAGCCCCGAGACGCCGGGGGAGTTCTCGCCCGAAAGGAGCTTCGCGGCCCGGTCCTTCTCCTCCTCGTTCATACCGACGCCGGCATCGTCGACGATGATGCAGACGCCCTTGGGTACGGGGCGGATGTTGATCTCGATCATCGTTTCCGGCGCGGAGTAGCTGGTCGCGTTGTCCAGCAGTTCGGCCAGGGTCAGAGCGACCGGTTCGACGGCGCGGCTGGCGATCGCGAAGTTCGTCTGGGCCCGGATCTCCACACGGGTGAAGTAGCGGATACGGCCCTTCGCGCTCCTGACCACGTCGTAGAGCGATGCGGCGGAGCGCTGCCTGCCGAGCCAGCCGTCGCAGAGCACGGCGATGGACTGCGCGCGCCGGGCGAACTGCGAGTTCATGTGGCTGATGTCGAGGAGGTCCTGGAGAATATGGAGTTCCCCGTACTTCTCCTGCAGCTTCGTGATCGCCAACTGCTGTTCGCCGGCAAGGCCCTGGAGCGTACGCATGGCCGACTTCAGTGCGGTCTTCGTCGCTTCCTCGGCCCGGTCCTTGGCCTCTTCGACGGCCTCGGCGTAGTGGTTTTCGAGATTCGCGTAGTGAGTCTTCAGATCCTCTTTCTCTCTGCGTAGCTCGGATATCCTCTTCCTGCCGCGCGATATCGCGATAATTGCGACAAGAATGCCTGCGAGCAGAACCCAAAAAATTGGATCCTGGAGGTATTGCGTCATAAGGCTCTCTTCGGGCGACTGGGCCACCGGATACTCAATGTCTGGCGGGTGCTGTCGAGTACGTCCCCGGTCACAGGTGTGCTGCAGCCACAAATATGCGGGATCGGTCGCGCGTGCTCGCCTGGGCGGGCGGCCCTGACTGGCGTGGCCGATGGCATAGGTCTCCCCCGGGGGATGGCGGATTTCTGGGCCGATGCGCTGACTTTCCTGTGATGCCATAGCGGGTTGAGTACCGCTTGGCAAGCTCGGTGATCGTATCATCACGGGCTGATCGGATCGTGAGCGGATCTGTTCCTTTTTGGGCACCTGACGGCTATTCGGCAATGTCATCGATTTGGGGGATTTGGTGAGCGTTGCTGATCGCTTCCGTGCGGTGCGAGTCCGGCGGTATTGCCTGCCTATAGGGCGAATCATCCCTTCGATCGCATGCCCAGGCACGTGCCACGGGCATGCTCGTGATGAATTGGTGCGGAACCGGTGCGGATGTGGCGGCCCCCGCAACCATGCGGTCTCCGGCCGGGTGGAGCCTTCCGCCGCGCCCCGCCGTCCCACCCTCGATCCGCCATCGGCCGGGGGAGCGGGGGCATCGCCCCCCCCGCACCGGGAGGCGGCGGCTTCCCCGACCGGCGCGGTCGGCGGCTGCCCACGGTCCCGCCGCTTCGGACACCTCGCGCACCGCCCCGCCGTCCGTTCAGCGTCGCCGCGCTTTTCCCGCAGCCGGCCCCGCTGGCGCGGGCAGCGCGACCCGGCCGCGCGGATCAGCAGCCGACGCGCTCGCCCTGCACGGCAGTTCGGCCGGTGCGGCCCGCTCGGTGGGGTTTGCTCCTGCGGCGCGGCGACGAACCGTGTCTGCGGACACGACGGAATCCCATGTGATCACATTGTTGTGATCATCGGTCCTTTTGGGTCATTGCTGCTCGTTAAGGTCAAAGCGTGTCTGATCTTGGACAGCGCAGTTCATCGACCTAGGAGGAACGGACCATGGCGTCCGCCACCATTGATGGTTTCAGTCACGGCTTCCTGACTCCCGCTGCGGGGTTCCTCGTCGCCTGGCTCGGCGGGGCTTTGGGCCTGCGCTGCACGAACCGGTCACGCAGCTCGTCGGGCATCTCGAAGGCGGGCTGGCTCGCACTCGGCGCCGGGTCCATCGGTGTCGGAATCTGGACTATGCACTTCGTGGCCATGCTCGGCTTCGAAGTCGTCGGCGCGCGGGTCTCCTACGATCTGGGCCTGACCGTGGGCAGCCTGGGCGTGGCGGTACTCGTCGTTCTGACCGGCGTGGTCCTCGTCGGGTACAGGGGATCCGGCAGGGCGAATCTTCTCCCCGCCGGAGCCCTGATGGGCCTCGGTATCGCCTGCATGCACTACATGGGCATGGCGGGCATGCACGTGGGCATGAGACTCCACTACTCCGTGCCCCTGGTGGTGGTTTCCGTCGTGATCGCGGTCGTCGCCGCGACCGTCGCCCTGCGAGCGGCGGTGTCCACCTCGGGTATCAAGGCGAGCGCTGTCGCCAGCCTGATCTTCGGTGTTGCGGTCGCAGCGATGCACTACACCGGCATGAGCGCGCTGGGAGTGGACGCCGACCACATCTCGCACGCCTCGGGGACGCCCGCCAACGCCCTGATCGTTCCCATGCTGCTGGGGCCGACGGTCTTCCTCGTCCTCGCTTCGGCCGTCGTGATGTTCGACCCCGAACTCATGCTCGCAGACGTGGACGGCAAGCGCCGGGACGCATGAAGCCGGGCCGGCACCGCAAGGCGTAAGGCGTTCCGCGCCGCGCCTTGTCCGGCTGCCGCCCCGTGAACCAGGCGGCTCCGACGAGTTCGACGACAGTGCGCAACGCACCTGACGCACCCGCAAGACGACCAGACGGTGTACGCCATCGCGCTCCGCCTGGGCACCGCCAAGGCGGAGCAGGTCCTTCACCGCGTCACCCGCGACGGCCCCCAGGGCCTCAACTACTCTGCGACCAAGGAACTCGCGCGGGCGGTGCCCCCGCTGTCCTGGACGCACGTGCACCCCTCCGGCCGGGTCGAGCTCCACGCGAACAGCCTCCCGGGTGCCCAGGGGGTGCTCGGCCCGCGCACCTCGGATCAATCCGAGACGGGAAGGCACTCGGCGAGCAGGGCGACGATGTCACGCCAGGCTCGCTGGGCGTGTCGTGGGTGGTAGCCGACGCCGGGTACCACGGTGTGGTCGACGGTTGGGTGGTGGAAGCCGTGAAGGGCTCCTCCATAGACCGTGAGGCGCCAGTCGACGCCTGCGGCCTGCATCTCTGCGCTGAACGCGTCCCGTTGCGAGGGTGACATGATCGGGTCTTCCGATCCGACCCCGGCCCATACCGGGCAGCGAATGCGTGCCGCTTCGCCCGGTCGGCCCGTGGTCAGCGCGTTGACCGTTCCAATCGCGCGCAGGTCGATGCCATCGCGGCCTAGTTCCAGTGCGACTGCACCCCCGGTGCCGTAGCCGACGGCGGCGATTTGGTTGAGGTCGGCCCGTGGTTCGGCACGCAACACGTCCAGTGCGGCGCGACCGATTCCTCGTATCCGGTCGGGGTCGGCGAGCAGAGGCATGCAACGGGCCAGCATCTCCTCTGGATCTTCCAAGTAGCGTCCGCCGTGGAGGTCGAAGGCCAGCGCTACATACCCCAGCTCGGCCAGAGCGTCGGCCCGGCGGCGTTCGACATCGCTGAGCCCCATCCCCTCGGGTCCGATCAGGACTGCGGGCCTGCGCTCGTCACCGGCCGGGAGTGCGAGGTGTCCGATCATCGTCAGGTTGTCGGCCGGATAGTCGACCGTACGGGTTGTGATCGTCGTCATGCGGCCGGACGTTAATGGCTGATGCGCCCGCTCGGGGTGGTGTTTCACCGACGGCAGACAACAGCCTGTCCCCACTACATCAACCCGGACGCCTCGAATGAAGCCGTGCGATCAGGGGTTCGCGGGGATGCGAATCCAATCAGATCAGACGGCGATTTCTGACAGTTCGAAGTCATACAAGATCCGATCCTCTGTCAGGAATGGTCCCTAGGTGGTGAACCTGGTCTACGGGCTGCTCTCCGCCGACAAGTATTCGACCGCCCGGCAGGATTCGCTCTGTCAGGTCAGCATACTGTTGGTGTGCTTGAATACTTGCTTGCGACCGATGACGACGATTTCCTCGGGCCCATGCGATCGAATAGGTCCCCGGATGTGCTTCGGCCGACGGGCTGGGGAGCGATGCCGGTGGCTGGCGATGGCGACTACCGGATCGCTGTCGAGGGCATGGAGATTGAGTTCGCTTGGGAAATGCCCGGCCTTCAGGTCACTGTTCACGGCGTATCGGACAAATCCGTGGTTGAGGAGTTGGTGGCTACGATCGCACGTCAGGTCGGTACCGAGCTTGCGGTGCGAGTCCGGGTGATCCCGCTCTAGCACCGCGTCAGGGGATGTTGGTCTTGTCGACTACGGTTCGTGGTTGCTGATCGTAGTGCGGTGGCTTGACCAAATGACGTAACGGCGGATCATGCTGCCCTGATACTTGTGGCCTGCGTG
>Ga0164306_10000322_pt1 | contig 18820 bp, 18 predicted proteins | sample Whisoiple_242_MG_FD_110213 | JGI IMG/M metagenome (GOLD analysis project Ga0164306, IMG submission 110213) | Soil microbial communities amended with fresh organic matter from upstate New York, USA - Whitman soil sample_242_MG | ecosystem: Environmental > Terrestrial > Soil > Unclassified >... | reverse complement strand
GTCGGTGGTGACCTGGGTCAGCACGCCGTCCCGGAGCAGGTAGCCGCGGGAGTCGCCGAGGTGCACCATCGCGAGCTTGTTGCCGGCGCGGAGGATGGCGGTGACCGTCGTCCCCATCCCGGCCAGCTCGGGGTTCGACTCCGAGCGGCTGATGATCTCCTCGCGGGCCTCCTCGAGCGCTCGCTCGAGCTCGTCCAGCGCGTCGTCCGGGCCGTGCGACTCGCCGTCCAGCGGCGCGAGGGCGGCGATCGCGACCGACGACGCGACGTCGCCGCCGGCGTGCCCGCCCATGCCGTCCGCGACGACCAGCAGGTGCGGACCGGCGTACGCCGAGTCCTGGTTGTTCGACCGGACCAGCCCGACGTCGGACCGGGCGGCGTACCGCAGCGCGATGCCCACGATCCCCGTTACCCCTGCAGCTCGAGGACGCTCTGGCCTATCCGGATCTGCGCCCCGGCGCGGACCGGGACCGGCGCGGTCACCTTCTGGTCGTCGAGGAAGGTGCCGTTGGTCGACCCCATGTCCTCCACCAGCCACTGGTCGCCCTCGGGGTACACGCGCGCGTGCCGCGACGACGAGTAGTCGTCGTCCAGCACCAGCGTGCACGACGGGGCGCGGCCGATCAGCACCGCCGACGACCCCAGCGGCAGCGTGGTGCCGCGCAGCGGGCCCTCGGTCACGACCAGGCGGGTCGGGCCGGCGCGCCGGCCGCGCGGGCGCTCGGGCGCGGGCGCCGCCGACGGGGCGGTCGCGGGGCCCGCGGCGGGTGCCGTGGCGCGGGGCTTGCGGCGGCTCGTGATCCGGGTGCCGTACAGGTCCCGGCGCAGCACGCCGATCGCGGACAGCACGAAGGCCCACAGGAGCACGAGGTAGCCCAGGCGGAGCAGGGTGACCGTCAGCTCACTCATGCGTGCCTTGCGTGCCGTGGCTCACTCGTCCTGGTCCTGTCCGTCGCCGTCGCCCGTCCAGAACATGATGCGGGTCCGGCCGATGGTGAGCGTGTTCCCGTCCAGGAGTGTCGCGGCCGGGACCTGGTGGCCCTCGACGAACAACCCGTTCGTGGAGCCGAGGTCGGAGGCGACGACGCCCTGGGAGGAGACCCGGATCTCGAGGTGCCGCCGGGAGACGCCCGGGTCGTCCACCACGATGTCGGCCTCCGAGCCGCGGCCGATGACCGTGACCGGGCCGGTCAGCAGGTAGCGCTGGCCGTCGATGTCGATGAGCGGGTGCCGCGGGCTCGGGGCGGCGGTCGTCGCCGGGGCGGCCGCGCCGCGCACCGTCGCCGACTTCACCCGGAACCGGCCGGTCTCCAGGTCCTCGTACTCGTGGAACGCCACCGTGACCGGCCCGACGAACGCGTAGCGCTGGCCCGTCGCGTGCTCCGTGACGTTGGCGGCCAGCTCGTCGGCGAGCGCCTCGGCGCCCCACGCCTCGACCTGGTCGTAGTCCGAGGGCGACAGCTCCAGCGTGAACTCGTTCGGCACGACCGTCCGGTCGCGGCCCACGACGGCGGCCCGGTCGTCGACCTCGCGGCGCAGCGCGCTCGCCAGCTCGACGGGCTTCACCTCGCTGCGGAAGGCCTTGGCGAACGCGGTGTTCACCACGCGCTCCACACCGTGCTCGAACCGGTCCAGGATGCCCACGCCCACCACCTCCTCACCGCACACGCGAACAGTCGGGCGCGAACCTGCACCCGACACACTGCGTCGATGGTAGCCGCGGAGCAGGTCCGGGGGCTCTCCCTGTGGACGACGGGTGTGGCGCGTCCCTGGTGAAGAGGTCGCGGCGGCGTGTGCGCGGGGCGTGGAGGCGGGCGCGCGCGGGCGGCTGGGCGCGGGGCCCGGCGGGGTCCCGGGGGGCTCCCGAGGGAGTGGTCAGGAGGGCCCCCGGAATCGTGTTAATCTTCTGCGGCGCGCGAGTGGCGGAACGGCAGACGCGCTGGCTTCAGGTGCCAGTGTCCGAAAGGGCGTGGGGGTTCAAATCCCCCCTCGCGCACACATGACGGGGAACCCCCGGTCGGAGAGATCCGGCCGGGGGTTCTTCGCGTCCGGGGGTGCCTCGGCCGGGGAGGCCGTCGCGCCGGCCGCCCCGGGGTCAGGCGCTGTCCCGCCAGACGACGGGCGTCTCGAGGAGGATCGCCGCCGGGGACGTCTGCTCGCCGCGGATCTGCGCGAGAACCGACCGGGCCGCGGCGGCGCCGAGGTCGGCGGCGGGCTGGCGGACCGTGGAGAGCTGCGGTGTGCACCGCCGGGCCCACGCGGAGTCGTCGAAGCCGACGAGCCCCACGTCCTCGGGGACGCGTCGGCCCGCGCGCCGCAGGGCGTCGAGCGCGCCCGCCGCGAGGGCGTCGGAGGCCGCGAACACCCCGTCCACGTCCGGCGCGCGGTGCAGCAGCGCAGCCATCGCGGCGGCCCCGGCCGAGTACGAGTACAGCTCGACGGGCTCGACGAGGTCCGGGTCGAACCTGTCCCCGAGCGCCGCGGTGAACCCGGCCAGCCGGTCCGCCCCGGAGTCGCGGTCCAGCGCCGCGGCGATCATGCCGACGCGGCGCCGGCCCGTGGCGAGCAGCCGGGTGGTGATGTCGCGCGCGGACGCGACGTTGTCGATGCCCACCCAGGACTGGTCCTCGAGGTCGGGCGGGTGGCCCACGAAGGCGGCGGGGATCTGGGCGGCCCGCATCACGGCGGTGATCGGGTCGTGGGCTCGCGCGGAGACGACGACCGCGCCGTCCACGAAGCCGCCCCTGAGGTACCGCGCCACGCGGTCGGAGTCGCGCGCGGACCCGATGACGAGGCACACCATCTGGTAGTCCACCTCGGACAGGGCCTCGTTCGCCCCGAGCAGGATCTCCCCGATGTTGGGGTCCTCGAGCAGGAGCGAGTGCGGCTCGTGCACGACGAACCCGACGGCGCTCGTCCGCTGCCGCACGAGGTTCCGCGCGGTCGTGGACGGCACGTAGCCCACCTTGCGGATGGCGGCCTCGATGGCGGTGCGTGCCTCGGCGGAGACGTAGCCCTCGCCGGTCATCAGGCGGCTGATCGTGCCTCGGGACACGCCGGCCTCCCGGGCGACGTCGTGCACCGTCGCGCGCTTGCGGCGGGGCGGCACGGTCGTCACCCGGCCACTCTAGCCACGGCACGGGGGTTGACACCGCCCCGTGCGCCGCTAGTGTGTGCACGTTCACACATCGTCATCGGCGCGACGTCGGGCCGACATGTGTGCACGTGCACATACAAAGGAGTGGCGCACGATGACGACGACTGCCGACCCGGCACCGACCGCGGCGAGGACCGTCCGCGCGGTCCGTCGCGGGATCGCGTTCGGCTGCGACTGGAACCCCGAGCAGTGGGACGCCGCCGTCCGGATCGAGGACGTCCGCCTGATGCGGGACGCGGGCGTCGACCTGGTGGCCGTGAACGTCTTCGGCTGGTCGCAGCTCGAGCCGCGCCCCGGCGAGTACGACTTCGCCGCGCTCGACGAGGTCATGGACCTGCTCGCGGCGCACGGCATCGGTGCGAACCTCGGGACCGGCACCGCCTCCACCCCGCCCTGGCTGACGCACCGCCACCCCGAGGTCCTGCCCGTCGCGTCCGACGGCACGACCCGGTGGCCGGGCGGCCGGCAGGCGTGGTGCCCCTCGTCACCGGTGTACAGGGAGCGGTCCCTCGCCCTCGTCGAGCAGGTCGCGCGCCGGTACGGGGACCACCCCGCCCTGGAGCTGTGGCACGTGTCCAACGAGCTGGGCTGCCACAACGCGCACTGCTACTGCGACGTCAGCGCCGCCGCGTTCCGGCGCTGGCTGCTCGGGAGGTACGGCGGCGTCGACGCCCTCAACGACGCCTGGGGCACGACGTTCTGGAGCCAGCGGTACGGGTCGTTCGACGAGGTGCTGCCGCCCCGCGACACCCTCTCGACCCGCAACCCGGGACAGGTGCTCGACTTCCACCGGTTCAGCTCGGACGCCCTGCGCGAGCAGCTCCGGGAGGAGGCGGCGGTGCTGCGGGCGCACAGCGCGGTGCCCGTCACGACCAACTTCATGGTCACCGACCACATCAGCCGGCTCGACTACTTCAGCTGGGCGGACGACGTGGACGTGGTCGCGAACGACCACTACCTCGACCACCGGCTCGCGGACCCGACCACGGAGCTCGCGTTCAGCGCCGACCTCACGCGCGGCATCGCCGGTGGTGAGCCGTGGCTGCTGATGGAGCACTCCGTCGGCGCGGTGAACTGGCAGCCCGTGAACCTGGCGAAGGGTCCCGGGGAGGCGCTCCGCAACTCGCTGGGCCACGTGGCCCGGGGCGCGGACGCGGTGTGCTTCTTCCAGTGGCGCGCCTCCGCGCAGGGTTCGGAGAAGTTCCACTCCGCGCTCGTGCCGCACGCGGGGACCTCCGGCCGGCAGTGGCGCGAGACCCTGGAGCTCGGCGCGGTCCTCGACCGGCTCGACGAGGTCGCCGGCTCCCGGGTGCAGGCCGAGGTCGCGGTGCTGTTCGGCTGGGAGTCGTGGTGGACCGTCGACGCGGAGAGCGTCCCGTCGACCGCGGTGCGGTACCGCGAGCAGGTGCTCGCGGCGTACGGCGCGTTGCGTGCACAGGGCGTGACGGCGGACGTCGTCGCCGCGTCGGCACCGCTCGCCGGCTACCGGGTGGTCGTCGTGCCCGCGCTCCACCTGGTGCGGGACGCCGAGGCGGCCGCGCTCGCCACCTTCGTCGCGGACGGGGGCACCGCGCTGATCACCTTCTGGTCGGGCGTCGTCGACGAGCGCGACGCCGTGCGCCTCGGCGGCTACCCCGGGGCGTTCCGCGACCTGCTCGGTCTGCGGGTGGAGGAGTTCGCGCCGGTGCTCCCGGGCCACGCGCTCACCCTCGACACGGGCGCGCGGGCCCGGCTGTGGAGCGAGCGGTCCACGGTCACCGGAGCCGACGTGCTGGCGCGGTACGAGGACGGGCCGTCCGCGGGCGAGGCCGCGATCACGCGCCACGCGTACGGACGCGGTGCCGCCTGGTACGTCGGCACGGCGCTCGAGCCCGGCGACTTCGCGGAGCTCGCCGGCCGCGTGCTCACCGAGGCCGCGGTGCCGACGGACCCCGGGCTCGCCGCCGCTGGCGTCGAGCGGGTCGTCCGCGCCGCCCCGGACGGGCGCCGGTGGGTCTTCTACGTCAACCACGCGGCGGCCGACGTGACCGTGCCGGCGCACGGCCAGGAGCTCGTGACGGACACCGCCGTCAGCGGCGAGCTCCGGGTCCCCGGGCTCTCCGTCCGCGTCCTGCGAGAGGAGCAGCGATGACCGCCGTCCACGCCCTGCCCCCGGGTGCCACGGGCGCCGCCGGGCACCCCGCCCCCACCCCGGGCCGCCGCCGGCCGTCCGGGCACGGGCGGGCCATCACGTTCTTCGTCGCCCCGTTCGGAGTGCTGTTCCTCGCGTTCTACGCACTCCCCATCGCCTACGCGGTGTGGACGTCGCTGCTCACGGTCGAGCGGGAGGGGACGTTCGGTGCGGCGCGCACCGTGTTCGGCGGCCTGACCCAGTACCAGAAGGTGTTCTCCGACGACGCGTTCTGGACGTCCGTCGGGCGCGTGCTGGTGTTCGGCGTCGTGCAGGTGCCCGTGATGCTCGGCCTCGCGCTGCTCTTCGCCCTGCTGCTCGACTCGCCCCTGGTGCGCGGGAAGAAGTTCTTCCGGCTCGCGTACTTCGTCCCGTACGCCGTCCCGGGGGTCATCGCCGCGATCATGTGGGGGTTCCTGTACTCCCCGCAGCTGTCGCCGTTCACCGCGCTGACGGCGAACGTGCCGCTGCTCGGCGCCGACCTGGTGATCTGGGCGATCGCCAACGTCGTGACCTGGGTGTACGTCGGCTACAACATGCTGATCATCTACTCGGCGCTGCTGGCCGTCCCGGCCGAGGTGTCGGAGGCGGCGGTGCTCGACGGCGCGTCGCAGACCCGCATCGCCTGGTCCATCAAGATCCCGATGGTGCTGCCGGCGATCTCCCTGACGGCGATCTTCTCGATCATCGGCACTCTCCAGCTGCTCGCCGAGCCCCAGGTCTTCCGGTCGTTCAGCTCTGCAGTGACCAGCACCTTCACGCCGAACATGACCGTCTACGCGACCTCGTCGGTGCCCAACACGCACCTCGCCGCGGCGTTCTCGGTCGTCCTCGCCCTGGCGACGTTCGTCCTGTCGTTCGGGTTCCTCAAGCTCACCCAGCGGAGGGCGGACCGATGACCGCGACCACCACCGGGAACCGCCCGGGCACGACGCGCGCCGCCCGCGCGGCGGGCGCGACCGCACCGGGCCGGTCGGTCCGTACCCCTCTGCTGCCGCGCGCCGCCGCGATGCTCGTGATGGCCGTGTTCACCGTGTACTTCCTGCTGCCGATCTGGTGGCTGCTGGTCGCGGCGTCCAAGACCCGCGGGGACGTGCTCGGCACCAACCCGCTGTGGTTCGCGGACCTGCACCTCGTCGACAACGTCCGGGACGTCCTCACCTACCGCGACGGGCTGTTCCCGCAGTGGATGGCGAACTCGCTCCTGTACGCCGGCGTCGGTGCGCTCGTGGCCACCCTGCTGGCCGCGATGTGCGGGTACGCCCTCGCGAAGTACGCGTTCCGGGGCCGCGAGGTGATCTTCAACGTCGTGCTCGGCGGGGTGCTGGTGCCGGCCACCGCCCTCGCGCTGCCGCTCTTCCTGCTCTTCTCGCGGGTGAACCTGACCGACACGTACTGGGCCGTGCTGCTGCCGAGCATCGTCAGCCCGTTCGGCGTCTACCTGGCGCGCATCTACGCGGCCGCGAGCGTCCCGGACGAGCTCATCGAGGCCGCCCGCCTCGACGGCGCCGGCGAGATCCGCACGTTCTTCGGGGTGAGCTCGCGGTTGATGACGCCGGCGCTCGTGACGATCTTCCTGTTCCAGTTCGTCGCGATCTGGAACAACTTCTTCCTCCCGCTGATCATGCTCCGCGACGAGCGCAAGTTCCCGGTCACCTTCGGCCTCTACCAGTGGAACTCCCAGCTGAACCAGATCCCCGAGCTCAACACGTTCGTGCTCGTGGGCTCGCTGCTGTCGATCGTCCCGCTGGTGGTCGCGTTCCTCGCGCTCCAGCGGTTCTGGCGGGGCGGGCTGGGCGCGGGCTCGGTCAAGTGACCCGGCCGCACCCCGATCCACCCCGCGCTGCACGACCCCGCACCACCCCTGCACCAGGTCCCTCGACGAAGAAGGAGCTCCCTCCCATGCAGCACCGCACCCGGACGGGCCTCACGGCCCTGCTCAGCACGACAGCCCTGGTCGGCGCCCTCGCCGCCTGCTCCACCGGCGGCGGGTCGTCGGACGGCGGCGGCACCGCGGACGCCGACGCCTGCGCCCCCGCCGACGGTCCGGTCGAGCTCTCGTTCACGTCCTGGATCCCCGGGATCGAGAAGGCCGTCGACGTCTGGAACGACGCGAACCCGGACGTGCAGGTCACCGTGCAGACCGGCCCCAACGGGAACGGCGGCACGTACCAGAACTTCTTCAACCAGCTCGAGGCCGGCAACGCCCCGGACCTGGGCCAGATCGAGTACGACGCCCTCCCGAACTTCCGGGTCCAGGACGGGCTCGAGGACCTGTCGGCGTGCGCGGACGTCGTCGCCGCGCAGGACCAGTTCGTCGACTGGACCTGGGGCCAGGTCACCCTGGGCGACGACTCCTCGGTGTGGGCGCTGCCGCAGGACTCCGGCCCGATGGCGCTCTTCTACCGGGCCGACCTCTTCGAGGCGAACGGGATCGAGGTCCCCACCACCTGGGACGAGTACGCGGCGGCGGCGCAGCAGGTCCGGGACGCGGGCGGCTACATCACCAACTTCTCGACCTCGGACATCAACCAGTTCGCGGGCCTGGTCTGGCAGGACGGCGGCCAGTGGTTCGGCTCCGACTCCGAGGGGTGGACCGTCTCGCTCGACTCCGACGCCTCGACCCAGGTCGCGGACTACTGGCAGGGCCTGCTGGACGACGGGCTGGTGACGTCGCACCCGGCCTGGACCACCGAGTGGGACAACGCCTACAACTCGGGCGAGGTGTGGACCTGGACCTCGGCGGTGTGGGGGGCCAACTCGATCGCGTCGGGTGCCCCGGACACCGCGGGCAAGTGGGCCGTCGCCCCGATGCCGCAGTGGACCGAGGGCGGGTCCGCGGCGGGCAACTGGGGCGGGTCCTCCACGGCGGTGTTCCGGGGCACGGACCACCTGTACGAGGCCACCCGGTTCGCCCTCTGGCTGAACACCTCGGACGAGGCGCTGACCATCCTCAACGAGGAGGCCAACCTGTACCCGGCGACGACCGCCGGGCTCGAGCTGCCGGTGCTGAAGGAGGGCGTGGAGTTCTACGGCGGTCAGGCGATCTACGACGTCTTCGCCGAGGCGTCCGCGAACGTCGACCCCGACTTCGTCTGGGGACCCACGATGACGCAGGTGTACAACGACGTGTCCGACGGCTTCAAGCGGGCGGTCACCGGTTCCGGGACCCTGACGGACGCCCTGGAGAGCGCGCAGACCAGCACGGTCGAGGCCCTGGAGGCGCAGTCCATCCCGGTCACGAAGTGAGGCGATGACCCACCACCGGCGTGCCGGGGTGCCGACCTGCTGGTCGACGCCCCCGGCACGCCGGTGCCGGCCTCAGATCCGCGCGGCGGGGTCCGTCCCGTCGTCGGTGCCCGCCGCGGTCCCGGGCGTCGTGCCCGCGGGCGGCACGTCGACCACCGGCTCGGCCTCCACGACGACCGGCTCCGCCGGCGGCAGGGGCTCCGCGGTGGCAGGCGGCACCTCCGCCGCCCCCTCGTCCCGGCCGCCACCGGCCTTCGCGGCGCCGACCACCGCCGCCGCCGCACCGGCCGCCGCGGCGCCGAGGCCCGCGGCCACGGCCTTGCCGGAGAACCCGGCCCGGCCCTTGTCGCCCTCGGACGCCGCCGCGTCCTCGACGCCCGGCGTGCCGACCCCGGCGCCGGCGTTCACCTCGCCGCGCCAGGCGCCGGTGGCGTACCCCTCGTCCTCGATGAACGCCTTGAACCGCTCGAGGTCCTTCGCGGCGCGGTTCTCCACGACGCCCAGCGCGTCCCCGACCTTCTCGACCAGGCCCTCCGGCGCGTACTCCAGGGACAGGTACACGGACGTCTGCCCGCCGCCGAGGTCCTCGAACGTCACGGCGCCCGCGTTCGTCGCGCCCTCCGTGGCCGCCCACGCGACCGTGGTGTCGCGGACCTGCTCGAGGATCCGCGCCTCCCACTCCCGCTTCACCCCGGCGATCTCCGCCACCCACCTCAGGCGGTCGTCACCGAGCTGGGTCACGGACTTCACGCCCCCCATGAACCGGGGGAAGTCCTCGAACTGGGTCCACTGGTTGTACGCGACGCTCACCGGCACGTTCACCAGGACCGACTGCTCGACCTTCGTCGTCATGACGTCTCCTCGTCCGACTGCGCGCCGGGCGGCGGCGCTGCACCCGGCCGGTCCAGCATGCGCGCGGTCGCCGGGGAGCGCCCGCCGTCGGCCGGCCTGCGGGCCGCGGTCAGCCGGCGAACGCGATGACGCCCGTGATGACGAGGCTGATCGCGATCGTCCACAGCGTGATCGCGATCGCCTGCCAGGTGAGGATGCGGGCGCGGGAGATCCCGGACGCGGCCAGCGCCGCCGCGGTGAAGTGCGTCGGGATCAGCAGCGGGCCGAGCAGGCTCACGCCGGCGACCCCGTAGCGGGCGAAGGCGCGGTCGAACTTCTGCCGGCTCGCGCTCGGGGCCGCCGGCGCCCGGCCGCCCCGCGTGACGACGGCCTGCCGGGTGCGCGTGCTCACCGCCACGACCAGCAGGACGGCGAGGAAGTTGCCGGCGATCGCCGCGACGGCGGCGGCCACGGGGTTGATCCCGCCGACCACGCCGATGGCCGCGGCGCCCTCGCCCTCCACGAACGGGACGGTGCCGGCGAGCGCGACGCCTGCGGGCTGGAGCCAGTCGGGGAGCTGGGCGACGAGCTCCTGGAACTGGGGGACGATGTCGAGCAGAGCCATGGTGACCTCCGGGGTGCGGCTGGGGTGGTGCCTGGTGTGCCTCCAGCCAACGGCGCCCGCGCCGGATGCGGCAGTGGCGCGGTGTCACCGGGTTCCGTGCGGTCCCGCGCGCCGGCCCGTGACGGATGTCATGCCCGTACGGTCGGGGCATGGCTGGCCGGTGGGGAGTGGCGGGGACGCGGGCGTACGGCGCCGGGCCGTACGCGGGCGGCGTCCGCGCGACCTGGTGGTACACCGTCGCCGGGCTCGTGTTCCTCGACCTGGTCGTGCTGCTGAACTGGTGGCTCTGGCTGGGCGACCTGCCGGAGCACGTCGTGCTCCCCGGCGGCCCTGCGCTCGCCGCGCTGGGCGGTGCGCTCCAGCTCGCCGCCGCCGTGGTGCTGGTCTGCGACTACCCCGTGGTCGCGGCGGACCCGGCGGTGGACGAGGCGGAGGCCGCCGCGCACCGGCCGCGGCGGCGCCGGACCGCGGCCGCGCTGGTCGTGGGCGGTGCCGGGGCGGTCCTGCTCGGCCTGACGACCGGGTCCTGGATGCTCGGATGCGGCGTGCTGGCGTTCCTGCTCAGCCTCCTGCCCTGGCCCCGGGGCGTCCGCTGGCGGCTCGTCACCGTCCTCACCCTGGTGCTCGCGGGCCTGTGGGTGGTCGACGCGCCCCGGCTGGGCATCGACACCGCGGACGCCGACCTGGCCACCCTGCCGCCGACCGTCCTGCTGCTGCTGCCGGCGCTGTCGGCGTTCTCGCTGTGGTGGTGGGACCTCGTGCGGGAGCTGGACCGCGCGCGGGAGGCCGCCGGGGCGGTGTCCGCGATGCGCGAGCGGCTGCGGCTGGCCGGGGAGGTGCACGACCTGCAGGGCCACCACCTGCAGGTCGTCGCGCTGCAGCTGGAGCTCGCGGAGCGGCTGATCGAGCGGGACCCCGCCGCGGCCGCGGCGCAGATCCGCACCGCGCGCGCCTCGGTCGACGAGGCCCGGGCCGGGACCCGCGACCTGGCGACCCGGTTCCGCGGCGTCCCGCTGCCCGACGAGCTGGCGAACGCCGCCGACCTGCTGCGCGCCGCCGGGCACGAGGTGCACGTGCAGATCGGGCCCGGCGCCGAGCACGCGCCGGCCGACGTGCTCGGCCCCCTGGTCCGGGAGAGCGTGACGAACGTGCTCAAGCACGGGGCCGGCCGGCGGGCGCGGATCGGGCTGCACCGCGAGGGCGACCGGTGGCGCTACGCGATCGTGAACGACCGGGACCCGTCGGCCGCGCCGGACGCCGACGCGGCCGCCGGGACGGGCATCGCCGCCATCCGGGACCGGATCGGCGCGCTGGGCGGGGCGGTGCACGTCCGCCGGGACGACGAGTTCGAGCTGACGGTCGACGTGCCGGTCGGCGCCGCGGGAGAGGAGGCGGGCGCGTGATCCGGGTGCTCATCGCCGACGACGAGGACATGATCCGCACCGCGCTCGCCGCGCTGCTCCGGCTGGAGCCGGACCTCGACGTGGTCGCGGAGTGCGCGTCCGGTGCGGAGGCGCTCGCGGCCGCGGAGCGCACGCGGCCGGACGTGTGCCTGCTCGACCTGGAGATGCCCGGGATCGACGGCATCGACACGGCCGCGCGGCTGGCCCGGACGGTGCCCACCCGGTGCCTGGTGGTGACCCGGCACGCGCGCCCGGGCGTCCTGCGGCGCGCGCTGCAGGCGGGGGTGGACGGGTTCCTGCCGAAGTCCCGCCCCGCGCAGGACGTCGCGGAGGTGATCCGGCTGGTCGCGGCGGGGCGCCGGTACGTCGACCCCGAGGTGGCGGCCGACGCCCTCGCGGACGAGCGCAGCCCGCTGACCGACCGCGAGCTCGACGTGCTGCGGGCGGGGCGGCGCGGGGAGACGATCGCGCAGATCGCGGCCGCCGTGCACCTGTCGCCGGGGACGGTGCGGAACCACGTGTCGTCGATCCTCGGCAAGGTCGGCGTGGCGACGCGGCAGCAGGCGGTGCTCGCGGCGGAGGAGCGCGGCTGGATCTGAGCCATGCTGGGCGCATGACGGACCCGACCGACGACCTGCTCGTCGTCCGCGACGCCGCCGCCTGGCGGGCCTGGCTCGACGCCCACGAGCACGAGCCGCACGGCGTGTGGCTGGTGCTGGCGAAGAAGGGCACGGTCGAGCCGACGTCGCTCACGTACGCGGAGGCGCTGGACGAGGCGCTGTGCAGCGGGTGGATCGACGGGCAGAAGCGCAGCCGCGACGCGGCGACGTTCCTGCAGCGGTTCACGCCGCGCCGGGCGCGGTCGATCTGGTCGCAGCGGAACGTCGAGCACGTCGCGCGGCTGGTCGCCGACGGCCGGATGCGGGCGCGCGGCCGCGCCGAGGTGGACCTGGCGCGGGCCGACGGGCGGTGGGACCGGGCCTACGCCGGCTCGGCGACCGCCGAGGCGCCAGCGGACCTGCTGGCGGCGCTCGACGCGGTCCCGGCCGCCCGGGCCGCGTTCGACGCGCTCGACCGGCAGGCGCGGTACTCGGTGCTGCACCCGCTGATGGTCGCGGCGACGCCGGAGGCGCGGGCGCAGCGGATCGTGCGGACCGTCGCGCGGCTGGCGGGTCCCGCGGCGGGGTAGCGGCCCTACCGCGCGGCCCCCGGCCGGCGCACCCCCGGGCCGAGCCGCACGGGGACCGCCCGGCGGCTCGCCGCCAGCCGGTCGCGCAGCCGCGCGTTCTCGGCCTCCAGCTGGGCGACCCGGTCGCCCAGGGCGGCGGCGCGGTGCTGCGCGTCCGCGAGCCGGCGGCGCAGCGCGGCGTCCTGCCGGTCGACCGGCGCGGGCGGGACGGTGGCCTGCAGCCCGCGGATCCGTGCGGCGAACTCCCGGTGCTGGCGCAGGTACGTGACCGAGCAGTGGGCGGCGATGGCGATGGACAGGAAGTCGAACGGGCCGCCGTCGCGCTCGGCCAGGTCGATGGCGTGCTCGACGTGGTCGCGCACGACCTCGGCGCGGTGCCGCGCCTGCTCGATCACCCCGTCCTGCCCGAGGACGTCCCGCTGCACCCACTCGTCCGACTGCACGGGCCCACCCTGCTCCCGGGAACGCGCGCGGCCTGCGACCATCGGCCCAGGAGGCGTGTGACGCGCGCCTCCGTGACGTCCGCCGGCTCGCCGCGCGCGCCGGCCGCGGCGATGCCACCCTCGCTGCATGACCGGAGACGTCCAGCACGCAGCCGCCCGCGCCGGTGACCACCCGCTCCTCGAGAAGGGCGCCCGCCTCGGCTACGCCGCCAGCGGAGTCCTGCACCTGCTCCTCGCGTGGGTGACCGTCCAGCTCGCCTGGACGTCCGGCGGCGAGCAGGCCGACCAGCAGGGCGCGCTCCAGCAGGTCGCCGGCAACGGCTTCGGCCAGGTGCTGCTCTGGGTGCTGCTGGTCGGGTTCGTGCTGCTCGCGCTCTGGCAGGCCACCGAGGCGATCGCCTGGGGCGAGGCGGCGGACCGGGTCAAGGCCGCGGCGAAGGCCGTGACCTACGCGGTGCTGGCCTTCACGACGGTGTCCGTGCTCACGGACCAGTCGTCCGGCGGGTCCGGCGGCGCCACCGCCGGGCTGCTGTCGTCCGGGTTCGGGCGCGTGCTGGTCGGGCTCGTGGGGCTGGGCGTCGTCGCCGTGGCGGGCTACCACGTGGTGAAGGGGTGGCAGGAGAAGTTCCTCGAGGACCTCGAGTCCAGCCCCGCGCCGTGGGTGCGGAAGGCCGGGAAGGTCGGGTACATCGGCAAGGGCGCGGCGCTCGCGGTGGTCGGGGTGCTGCTCGTCGTCGCCGCGGTGCAGGCCGACCCGGAGAAGGCCGAGGGCCTGGACGCGGCGCTGCACACGCTCGCGGACCTGCCGTTCGGGGCGGTGCTGCTAACGCTGGTCGCGCTGGGCTTCGCCGCGTACGGGGTGTACGCGTTCGGGCGGGCGCGGCACGCGAAGGTCTGACGGTCCGGGGAGCCGGGTTTCACCCGCCCGGCGCCCCCTAGGTCCCACGCCGGACCCCGTGACCTGCGCTTGCGGCACGCTCACGCGGGTGACGTCGCAGGTCGGGGCGCGCGGTGCGCTCACGGGCGCGCCGTGGCGCGCGATCCCTCCGGAGCCGACGGGCAACCGCCCGCGGCTCTGGAGAACACGGAGACCCCGATGAGCACCACCAGCACGCCCGCCCGGACCGCCCGCCGCCCGCACCCCCGCGACTGGCCGATCCGCACGAAGATCCTCGCGGTGGTGGGGCTGCTGGGGGCGGTCGCGGTCGGGACGGGCCTGATCGCGGTCTCGTCGCTCCGCTCGCTGGCGGAGACGACGGAGCACCTCGCCGACCTCCAGTCCGGGCCGGTCTACCTCCGCAGCCAGATCCACATCAAGCAGCAGGGCGCCCGGATGACGCTCGCGAACCTGGCCGCGGTGCAGTCGCCGGCCGCGAAGGACGAGTGGCTGCAGAAGCAGGTCGACAACGACGCCACGCAGCAGGAGAAGATCGACGAGTTCAACGCGAGCGAGGCCGCGGACCTGCCGTCCTGGCGGGCCTTCGAGGAGGACTACGCGGCCTGGCTCGCGGAGCGGGACGAGCGGCTGACGCCCGCCGCGCTGGCGAGCCCGGCGAGCGACGAGTACGAGACGCTGCTCGCCGAGGTGTCGGTGCCGATGACGAGCGCGTTCGCCGCCGACCTCGACGACCTGGACGCCGACCTCATCGCGCTGTCCGGCGACCTGGCCGCCCGCGCCGCCGCCCAGTCCCGCTCCGCCACGGTCCAGCTCGTCGTGACGCTGGCGGTGGCGCTCGCGGCCGCGCTCGGGCTCGCGTTCGCCGTCGCCGGCTCGATGCGCCGCAGCGTGGACCGGGTGCGTCGCGCGCTCGCCGCGATGGCCCGCGGGGACCTCACGGTCGCGGCGCCGGTGCGCAGCCGCGACGAGATCGGCCTGATGGCCGCCGACCTGGCCGCGGCGCAGGAGTCGCTGCGCGGGACCATGGCCGGCGTCGTCGGCAAGGCCCGGACCCTCGCCACCGCGGCGGACGAGATGTCGACGGCGAACGCCCAGGTCGCCGAGGGGGCGCACGAGACCGGCGACCGGGCCGGGGTGGTGGCCGCCGCGGCCGAGCAGGTGTCGCGGAACGTCCAGGCGGTCGCGGCCGGCGCCGAGGAGATGGGTGCCAGCATCCAGGAGATCGCGCGCAACTCGACGGAGGCGGCCCGGGTGGCGGAGCGGGCGACGGCGGCAGCCGCGACGACCAACGAGCGGGTCGCCCGGCTCGGGGAGTCGAGCCTGGAGATCGGCAACGTGGTGAAGGTGATCACGAGCATCGCCGAGCAGACGAACCTGCTGGCGCTGAACGCGACGATCGAGGCGGCGCGCGCGGGCGAGGCGGGCAAGGGCTTCGCGGTCGTCGCCGGGGAGGTCAAGGAGCTCGCGCAGGAGACGGCGAAGGCGACCGAGGACATCGCGCACCGGGTCGAGGCCATCCAGGCGGACACCGGCGCCGCGGTGACGGCCATCGCGGAGATCTCCCAGATCATCGCGAGCATCAACGACTACCAGCTCACGATCGCCAGCGCGGTCGAGGAGCAGACGGCGACCACGGACGAGATGGCCCGCGGCGTGCAGGAGGCGGCGACCGGGTCCGGCGAGATCGCGTCCGGCATCACCGCGGTGGCGACGACGGCGACCGGCGCCGCCGCGGTCATCACGCAGATGGGGCAGTCGGTCGACCAGCTCGCCGAGCTGGCGGGCGCCCTCCGCGGCGACGTGGCGGTCTTCACCTACTGACGACGGGGTGCCCGGGTCGCGGCCCGGGCACCCTTCTCCCGCGGCGCACGGCGGGCTACCGTCGGCGGCATGGGCCAGGTCATCGCCTCGGCGACCACGTCGCTCGACGGCTTCATCGCGCGGCAGGACCACGGGATCGACGAGCTGTTCGGCTGGTACGAGGCCGGCGACGTCGTGGTGGAGAACCACGGCGACCTGCCGCCGTTCCGGCTGACCGAGGAGAGCGCCGCCTACTGGCTCGCGTGGCGCGAGCAGCTCGGCGCGCTGGTCGTGGGGCGGGAGCTGTTCGACCTCACCGACGGCTGGGGCGGGAAGCACCCGCTGGGGGTGCCGTTCGTGCTGCTCACGCACCGGCCCGTGCGGGACTCGGCGGCGCTGGGGTCGCCCGACCTCGTCGTCATGCACGAGGGCGTCCTGGAGGCGGTCGCCGCGGCGCAGGAGCTCGCGGGGGACAAGGTGGTCGGCGTCGCGGCCGGGACGATCGCGTCCCAGGTGCACGCCGCGGGGCTGCTCGACGCGGTGAACGTCGACCTGGTCCCGGTGTTCCTCGGCGGGGGCCGGCCGTACTTCACCGCGCAGGCCGGCGGGCCGGTGCCGCTCGGCGACCCGACCGTGGTGGTGCCGTCGCGCGGGGTCACGCACCTGAGCTTCCCGGTCCGGCGCTGAGGCCGCCGGACGCCGCTCGCCGTCAGTGGACCGCGTGCACCCGGTGGTGCAGGTGCGCCACCCCGTTCGCGAACCGCTCCAGGCCCAGCAGCTCCAGGTCGACGCGCACGTCCCGCGGCAGCGCCCGGGTGCCGCCGCCCACCAGCACCGGCGAGACGAACAGGTGCACCTCGTCCACCAGGCCCGCCCGCAGCGCCGAGCCGGCCAGGTGCGCCCCGCCGATCAGCACGTCGTGCGGCGAGCTGTGCAGCAGCCGGCGCACGGCCTCGGGGTCGAACGTGGCCTCGACCTGGGTGCGGGCGCTGCGCGGCTCAGTGACCGTCGTCGAGTAGACGACCTTGTGCGCGGCGCGCCAGAGCTGGGCGTACTCCTGGACGGCGGGCGGCTCGTCGGCGGTCTCCATCGTCTCCCAGGCGACCATGACGTCGTAGAGCCGCCGCCCGTAGAGGTACGTCCCGACGCCGCGGTGCAGCTCGTTGACCCGCTGGTGCACCGCATCGTCCGGCATGCTCCAGTCGAACCGGCCGTCGCGGTCGGCGACGAAGCCGTCGAGGGACGCGATCGCGGAGTAGACGAGCCTGGCCATGGCCGACCTCCCGGCGTGGGCGGGTCCCGCGACGCCGCGGGTCACGGCACCAGGACAGCACACCGGGGCGCGACCCGCCCGTAGGGTCGGGGCATGAGCCTCGACGTCGGCGTCCTGCTGCCCCGTGACCTGCCCGCCCACCAGGTGCTGCCGTACGCGCGGCGCGCCGACGCCCTCGGGTTCGCCGAGCTGTGGGTGGTCGAGGACCTCGGCTTCCGGGGCGGGATGGCGCAGGCCGCGGCCGCGCTCGCGGTGACCGAGCGGATCCGGGTCGGCGTCGGCATCCTGCCGGTGGGCGCGCGCAACGTCGCGTTCGCCGCGATGGAGGCGGCGACGGTCGCCGAGCTGTTCCCCGGCCGGCTGCACCTCGGCATCGGCCACGGGATGCCGGACTGGATGCGGCAGGCGGGGGCGTGGCCGGCGAGCCCGCTGACGGCGTTCGAGGAGTACGTGACGGCGCTGCGCGCGCTGCTGCGCGGCGAGGAGGTCACCGTCGACGGCCGGTACGTCCGGCTGGACGGCGTGCGGCTCGAGAACCCGCCGGCCGAGGTGCCGCCGGTGCTCGCGGGGGTCCGCGGGCCGAAGTCGCTCGCGGCCGCCGGCCGGTGCGCCGACGGGACCGTGCTCGCGGAGCCCGTGGGCCCCGAGTACCTCGCCGCGGCGATCGCGCAGATCGGCCACGCCCCCGAGCACCGGGTGGTGGCCTACGACGTGGCGGCGGTCGACACCGACGCGGCGGCCGCGCGCGACCGGGTGCGGCCCGCGCTCGCCTGGATCGGCGACCCGGGCTGGGCCCCGCACATCGACCCGATGGACTTCGCTGCCGAGTTCCGCGACCTGCGGGACCGGACGCCGGACCGCGCGGCGTTCGCCGCGGCGCTGCCGGACGCCTGGGTCGACCGGCTCGCGGTCGTCGGGACGCCGGAGCAGGCGCGGGCGCGGCTGGACGGTCTCGCGCTGGCCGGGGCGGACGCGGTGGTGCTCGCGCCGGCCGGGCCGGACCCGCTCGCGGCCCTCGAGGGGCTCGCGGCGGTCCTGTGACGGCGCGGGTGCGGCTGCCGCGGCCGGCACCTGCCGCCGTCCTGGCGCTCGCGCTGGTCGCGGGGTGCGGGGCGGGCGGGGTCGCCGGCGGCGCGGACGGCGCGGGCGGCGACGGGGACGGGCCGGCGACGTCGGCCGGCGGTGCGGCGGCCGGCGGTGCGGCGACCGGCGCCGGGCACCCGGGCGCGCCCCCGGCGGGCGTGGTCGTCGACTACCAGCTCGCCGGTGGCTACCCGGCCCCGGACGGCGTCGGCGGCGTGGTCCGCGACGTCACCGACGCGCCCGAGCCCGGGCTGTGGTCCGCCTGCTACGTCAACGGGTTCCAGACCCAGCCCGGCGACCGCGACGCGTGGCTGGCCGACCACCCCGACCTGGTGCTGCGCGACGACGCGGGGGAGCCCGTGGCCGACGAGGGCTGGCCGGACGAGATGCTGCTCGACACGGGGACCGCGGAGCAGCGCGCGGCGCTCGCGGAGGTGCTGGGCGAGCAGGTCCGGGCGTGCGCGGAGCGCGGGTTCGCCGCGGTCGAGCTCGACAACCTCGACTCCTGGACCCGGTCCGGCGGGCGGCTCGGGGAGGACGGCGCGGTCGACCTGGCCGCGCGCCTGGTCGCGGTCGCGCACGACGCCGGGCTCGCGGCGGGCCAGAAGAACACCCCGCAGCTCGGCACCCGCGGGCGGGACGAGGCGGGCTTCGACTTCGCGGTGGCCGAGGAGTGCGCGCAGTACGACGAGTGCGCCGC
>Ga0164306_10000321_pt1 | contig 18835 bp, 18 predicted proteins | sample Whisoiple_242_MG_FD_110213 | JGI IMG/M metagenome (GOLD analysis project Ga0164306, IMG submission 110213) | Soil microbial communities amended with fresh organic matter from upstate New York, USA - Whitman soil sample_242_MG | ecosystem: Environmental > Terrestrial > Soil > Unclassified >... | reverse complement strand
CGGGCGGGGGCGGGCGGGGGCGGGCGGCGAGCGGGCGGCGAGCGGGCGCCGAGCCCTCCACAGGCCGCTGCTCGCGACCCGTCCCCAGGCCGGCGGCGCCGGTGGCAGCGCGCGGGGCGCGGAGCCGGGCACCGTCGGGGTCGTGCCCACCGTCCCGCTCCCCCGCCGCGCCCTGGCCGTCGCCCTGGCGCTGGTGCTCGCCTCGGCGCCGCTGCCGCTGGCGTGGACGGCGCTGCGCCCGGGCGCGCGCGGCGCGGTCGCGACGGTGGCGGCCGACGCGTGGCGGGCGCCTGTCGAGCCGGTCGTGGTGGTCGAGCCGTTCGACGGGCCCGCGGTGCCGTGGGCGGCCGGGCACCGGGGCGTGGACCTGGACGCGCCCGTGGGCACGCCGGTGCGCGCGCCCCGGGGCGGCGTCGTCACCTTCGCCGGTGTCGTCGTCGACCGTCCGGTGCTGACCGTGCGGCACGACGACGGGCTGCGCAGCTCGGTGGAGCCGGTGGCCGCCTCGGTCGCGGTGGGCGACCGCGTGACGGCGGGGTCGGTCGTCGGCACCGTCACCGCCGACCGCAGCCACTGCGACCCGGCCTGCGTGCACTGGGGCGTCCGCGACGGCGACGTCTACCTCGACCCGATGCTACTGCTCCGGGGCGGGCCGGTGGTGCTGCTGGCGCGCGGCGGCCGCGACCCGGACGCGTACGACGCCGGCGGGACGACCGGGCACCCGCCCGCAGGCGCGGACCGCGGTGGGTCAGCCGCGGTCGGCCTCCGTCAGCCGCGCGCGCAGGCGCAGCATGGCGGCGGTGTGCATCTGCGAGATCCGGGACTCGGTCACCCCGAGCACGCGGCCGATCTCGGCGAGCGTCATGCCCTCGTAGTAGTAGAGGACCAGCACGAGCTTCTCCCGCTCGCCGAGCTGGTCGATCGCCCGGGCCAGCAGGAACTTCGTCTCCTGGGCCTCGAACGAGTTCTCGGGGTCGGGCGTGCGGTCGTCGCCGAGGGTGTCCAGCAGCGACAGCCGGTCGCCCCGGTCCTCCCCCGCGCCGAGCAGCTCGTCGAGCGCCGCCACGTTCACCGTCGACAGCTGGGTGAACAGCGCGCGCAGCTCGCGGATGTCCATCTGCAGCCGGGCGGCGACCTCGGACTCGGTCGGCACCCGGTGCAGCGCGCTCTCGAGCTCCGCGTACGCGCGGTCCACCGCGCGGGCCTTCGTCCGCACCGAGCGCGGGATCCAGTCCATCGCGCGCAGCTCGTCGATGATCGCGCCGCGGATCCGGGCGCTCGCGTACGTCTCGAACTTGACCGACCGGCCCGGCTCGTACTTCTCGATGGCGTCGATCAGCCCGAACATCCCGTACGACACCAGGTCGGCCTGCTCGACCATCGCGGGCAGCCGCATGCCGACCCGGCCGGCGACCGCGGTGACCAGCGGGGCGTAGTGCAGGATCAGCCGCTCGCGCACCAGGCGGTCGCCACCGGCCTTGAACAGCTGCCAGTCCTGCGCGACCGGGTCGACCGTCGTGCCGGCGAGCGCCTCGAGCTCGTCCAGCTCCGGGTCGTCGACGGCGGTGAGCGTCACGACGGCCTCGAGCTCGGCGTCGTCGAGGTCGACCGCCGCCACCTCGGTCACGACGGCGAGGCCGCCGGCCGCGTCGAGGCCGAGGTCCTCGGGCTCGATCGACTGCTGCCGCGGGATCACCCCGAGGGGCGCGGGGGGTGCGCCCGGCGCACGGCGCGACGAGGCAGCCAGCGGGACCGTGTCCTCAGCCGGAACTGACATGGGCCTCTCCATCTCGGACGTCATGCGCGGGGGTGGGCCTGCTCGAAGGACGCGCGGAGGCGGTCCGCGGTCACGTGGGTGTAGCGCTGGGTGGTGGAGAGGCTGGCGTGACCCAGCACCTCCTGCACGCTGCGGAGGTCGGAACCGCCCTCCAGCAGGTGCGTCGCGGCGGAGTGCCGGAGCGCGTGGGGGGCCACGTCGCTCACGCCCGCAGCCGCGGACACGTCGTGCACGGCCGCGCGCAGCTGGCGCTGGTCCGCGCGGCCGCCGCGGCGGCCGAGCAGCAGCGCCGGACCGGACGTCTCCGTCGCGAGCGCCGGCCGGCCGCGGGTCAGCCACGCCTCGACCGCCTCGACCGCCAGCTCGCCGACCGGGACGACGCGCTGCTTGTCGCCCTTGCCGGTGAGGCGGATCGTGCGCGTCGCCAGGTCCAGGTCGTCGACGTCGGCACCGCACAGCTCGCCGACGCGCGCGCCGGTCGCGTACAGCAGCTCGAGCGCCGCCCAGTCCCGGAGGTGGACCGGGTCGCCGTCGTCCGCGCGCACCCGGGCCGTGTCCAGCAGCGCGGCCGCCGAGCCCTGGTCCAGGACCGTCGGCAGGTGCGAGGCCGGACGGGCGCTCGCGAGGCGGAGCGCCGGGTCCTGCGCGACGCGGCCCGTCCGGGCAGCCCAGGCGAAGAACGTGCGGGCCGCCGCGCCGCGCCGGGCGAGCGTCGCCCGGCTGCGCTCGGCCGTCGCCATCCCGGCGAGCCAGCCGCGCAGGACGGTGAGGTCGACCCCGGTCAGGTCGGCCACGCCGTGCCGGCGCGCGTACCCCGCGAGGTCCTCGAGGTCGCCCAGGTAGGCCCGCACGGTGTTCTCCGAGAGGCCCCGCTGGGCGCGCAGGTGGAGCGCGAACGCGTCGGTCACGGGGGCGACCCCCCGAGCCTTCTCCACCGCAGCCCCCGTATGCACGGCACCAAGTTCACCTGTCACACCTCCGGGCGACAAGCGGTCTGTGGCGCGTTTCACCCACCCCTGTACGAATCACGGTCAAATGTCCGATTCCACGGCGCAATTTCCTACCGTTCGGCAGCGGTTCCAGGGCGTCAGCGTCCACCTGTCGGACATCCGGTGGTCCCGCGCGGCGTCGGCCGAGCGGGTGAATGCGTTTTCCGCGGCGTGATTTCGCGAGAGCGCAGGTCAGGGGGTGCTGACGAGGGGCCGCACGGGTGAAACGAAGCGGCGGGCCGGGGAGGACATCCCCAGACGCGCGCATTACCGACCGGACATGCGGTTTTGACGTTCCCGCGAGGGCGGTCGAATGCCCCGACACGCCGAGGCGACGACACGCAGGTCGACGCGGGCCGGGCGGCGACCAGGCGCCGGCCCCCCGGTCGGCGGAGGCCGAGCGGCGGCGTGGCGCCGGTCTGCCGGTCCGGCGATCGACCCCTTGCGCGAGCCGGCGTGCCCGCGAGCCGGCCGCCCTCAGCGGCGCGCCCTGCTCACGGGCGGCGGTCCGCCCACCCGACGCCACCGTCCCTCGTCGCGGCACACCTCCCCCGCGAGCTCCAGCAGCCCGAGCGCCCCGACTGCCTCCCGCTCGGCGAGGCCCGACCGGCGTGCCACCTCGGCCGCGGTGCGGGGGCGTCGGCGGTCGAGCGCGTCGAGCACGCGCGCCGCCGGGCTGTCCGCGCGGTCAGCCACGCCGGGCACCGGCCGTGCAGCGGCATCCGCCGCACCGCGCAGCGCGGACGCCCCCGGCGCGACCGCTCGCGGGGCTCGCCCCGGCACGGCCGACCGCACCGCGTCCGTGCCCCGGTCCCCCGAGTCCGGCAGCGCGACCCGTGCCCGTGCCGGTGCCGATGCCGATGCCGATGCCGATGCCGATGCCGATGCCGATGCCGATGCCGATGCCGAGCCCAGCCCGCCCGGCCGTGTCCCTGGGCCCGCCCGCGCCGCCGGGTCCGCCCCGCCCACCCGCGCCGCCGGGTCCGTCCCGTCGGACCGCCCGGGCGTGCCCGCCGGGTCGAGCAGCTCGACCACCTCCGCCGCGTCGGTCACGCACACCGCCGCGCCGTCGCGCAGGAGCCGGTGGCAGCCGACCGACGACATGGACGTCACGGGCCCGGGCACGGCACCGACCGGGCGCAGGAGCTCGCCCGCGCGGGAGGCGGTGCTCAGCGCGCCGCTGCGCCAGGCGGCCTCGACCACCACGGTGGCGCCGGTCAACGCGGCGATGACTCGGTTGCGCTGGAGGAACCGGGCTCGGCTCGGCGGGGTGCCTGGCGGGCTCTCGGCGACGAGCGCGCCGCCGGCGTCGACGATCCGCTCGAGCACGGCGAGGTTGCCCGCCGGCGACGGGCGGTCGATGCCGCCGGCGAGCAGCGCGACGGTCCGGCCGCCCACCGCGAGGGCACCGCGGTGCGCCGCCACATCAACGCCGAACGCCCCGCCCGAGACGACGGTGACGCCCCGCTCCGCCAGGCCCGCGCCGAGGTCGCCGGCGACGCGCTCGCCGTACGCCGTGGCGGCCCGCGCGCCGACGACGGCGACGGACCGGTTCGCCGCCCCCGCGAGGTCCGGGTCTCCGCGGAGCCACAGGCACAGCGGCGCGGAGGCCCCGAGGTCGTCGAGCCCGCTGGGCCAGGCCGGCGTACCCGGCACGAGGAGGACGCCACCGCACGCGGCGAGGGCGTCGAGCGCCGGCCGCGGGTCCAGGTCGGCCAGCCGCGGCGCCCACCGGGGCAGCGCCCGCGCGAGCACGCGGAGCGTCCCCGCGGGCCACGGGTCACCGCCTGCGCCCTCGCGTGCGTCGCCGCCCGCGCCGCCGGGCATCCCGCGGGACGCGTCGCGGTCCGCACCGCCCGGCACCCCGCACGAGGCACCACCACCCGCACCACCCGGCACCCCGCGCGACGCACCACCACCCGCACCACCCGGCACCCCGCATGCCCCACCGTCGCGCTCATCCGCACGACCCGACGCCCCGAGGTGCCGGTCGAGCAGCGTGCCCTGCTCGAACGCCCCGATGCCGGTTCCGGCGCGCCGTCCTCCGCGGTGCGCAGACCCGGGCGCGGCCCCGTCGCCGAGATCGGCGGTTCCGGTCGAGATCGGTGCTCGCACCCACCGATCTCGACCCGAGGCACCGATCTGGGCGCCGCCCGCCGGCGGGTCGGCCGCCGCACCGCCGCACGGTCCCGTCCCCGGCCCGGTCGCGTCCGCCGGCCCGCGGTGCTCGCCCGCGCGGGCCAGGTCGCGCAGCCGTCGGAGCGCGTCCGGCGGAGCGACGGTCACCGCCCAGAGCGCCCACGCGAGCGCGGTCGGCGCGCCCAGGGCGGACACGACGGCGCCGGCCGTGGCGTCCCCCGGCTCGGCGACGATGCTCCACGCGGCGCGCGCCCAGGCCTCGCCGCCGCGCTCGGCCGGGTCGGCGCCCGCGGCCCGGCCCGGGGCGGGAGCACCCGGCCCCGCGGCGCCGGACCCCGCACCGCTCGACAGGTCCCCGACGCCGACCGCCCGCCCGGCGGCGGCCCCGGCCACCCGGCCCGCCGTCACGACGCCTGCCCCCGCGTCCGCAGCGCGACCGCCCGCCCGACGTCGTCCCGGGACGGCGCCGCGCGGCCCGCGAGGTCGGCGACGGTCCACGCGAGCCGCAGCACGCGGTCGGCCCCGCGCAGGGTGAGCGTCCCGCGGTCGACCCCCTCGTCGACGAGCCCGAGCAGACCCCGGTCCGGCCCGAGCCGGTCGCGGAGCACCCGCCCGGGCACCTCTCCGTTGACCCGCCACGGGCTCCCCGCCCAGCGGTCGGCCTGGGCGGCCCGCGCGGCGGCGACCCGCGCCGCGACGGTCGCGGTGCTCTCGGCCGGGTCCCCGAGCTCGGCGCGGCGGACCGCCGGCACCTCGACCTGGACGTCGACCCGGTCGAGCAGCGGCCCGGAGATCTTGCCGAAGTACCGCCGCCGCTCCAGGGACCCGCAGGTGCACGCGAGCCCGGTGCCGACGGCGCGCCCGCAGGGGCACGGGTTGGCGGCGAGGACGAGCTGGAACCGCGCGGGGTACCGGGCGGCGCCGGCGGCGCGGTGCACGACGACCTCGCCGTGCTCGAGCGGCTGCCGCAGGGTCTGCAGGACGGCGGTCGGGAACTCGGGCGCCTCGTCCAGGAACAGCACGCCGCGGTGCGCCCGGGACGCCGCGCCGGGCCGGGGCTGCCCGGAGCCGCCGCCGACGATGCTCGCGGGCGTGGCGGTGTGGTGCGGGTCCTCGTAGGGCGGCCGCCGGAGCAGCCCGCCGTCGGGGTCGAACGTGCCGGCGACCGAGTGCACGGCGGTGACCTCGACGGCCTCGGCCTCGTCGAGGTCGGGCAGCAGTCCCGGCAGCCGGGACGCCAGCATCGTCTTGCCGGCCCCGGGCGGCCCGACGAGCAGGAGGTGGTGCCCGCCGGCGGCGGCGACCTCGACCGCTGCCCGGGCCTCGCCCTGCCCGAGGACGTCCGCGAGGTCGCCGGGCGGGGTCCGCTGGGCGCCGGCGGCCCGCACGGGCGGGGCCGCCGGGACGTCGGGCACGGCGACGGACCCGCCGTGCCGGTGGACGACCTGCGCGAGGCTGCGGCAGCCGACGACGCGGGCGCCCGGCACGAGGGCGGCCTCCGGGGCGTCGGCCTCCGGGACGACGACGTCCCGGTGCCCCGCGGCCACGGCGGCGGCCACGGCGGGCAGGACGCCCCGGACGGGGCGCAGCCGCCCGTCGAGGCCGAGCTCGCCGAGATGGACCACCGCGGCGGCCCGCGCGGCGTCGAGCAGCTCCGCCGCGGCGAGCACCGCGATCGCCACGGCGAGGTCGAACCCCGGCCCGGACTTGGGCAGGGCCGCGGGCGACAGGTTGACGGTGATCCGCCGGTTGGGCCACGTCAGGCCGGTGGACCCGACGGCCGCCCGCACGCGGTCGCGCGCCTCGGCGAGCGAGGCATCGGGCAGGCCCACGAGCGCGAACGCAGGCAGCGCGGACGCGAGGTGCGCCTCCACCTCGACGAGGTGCCCCTGCAGCCCCACGAGCCCCACCGCCCGCGTGCGCCCGAGCGCCATCAGCCGATCCCGGCGACGTGCTCGGCGTGCGGCGGCCGGCCGGTGCGCAGCTCGACCGCGACCAGGTCGAGCCGGATCACCGTCGCGTGCACCTCGTGCGCGGCGAGCCAGGCCGCGAGCAGGCACCGGAGCCGCCGCACCTTCCGCGGCGTGACCGCCTCGTGCGGGGTGCCGTAGGTCGCGGTGCGGCGGGTCTTGACCTCCACGCCGACGACCGCGTCCTCGTCCGGGTCGTAGACGACGAGGTCGAGCTCGCCACCCGGGCCGTACCAGTTCCGGTCGAGGACGGTGCAGCCCTCGTTCTCCAGCAGCCCGGCCGCGAGGTCCTCGCCCAGCCGGCCGGTCTCGTTCCGCGTGCGCATCGGCACCACCTCCGGCACCGAGGCTGCCGCCCGCCCGGGTGTCCCCGAGCCGGCCCGCGCCCCGGGCTGGGGACGACGCGCACCCGCCGGACCTGTGGAGGGCTCGGCGCCCGCTCCCCGAGCGGCGCGCGCCGCCCGACCAGTGCGCGCCCCGGTCCGCCGTCAGCGGACCGCCGTCAGCGGCCCGACGCGGCGCACCCGCGCAGCGGCGACCGCGCGCGCCTACCGCCCGAAGCCGCCGCCCGAGCCGAGGTCCAGGTCGGCCTTGACCAGCTCCTCGACGTTGACGTCCTTGAACGTCACGACGCGCACGGACTTCACGAACCGCGCGGACCGGTACACGTCCCACACCCAGGCGTCGGCGAGGGTCAGCTCGAAGTAGACCTCGCCCGCGGCGGACCGGACCTGCAGGTCCACGTGGTTCGCCAGGTAGAACCGGCGCTCGGTCTCGACGACGTACGAGAAGAGCCCGACGGCGTCGCGGTACTCGCGGTAGAGCGCGAGCTCCATCTCGGTCTCGTAGTTCTCCAGGTCCTCGGCGCTCACCGACCCATCATCCCCCATCCCGGCACATCGGCCCGCACGAGGGCACGTGCGCCGGGTCGCCGTCAGCCCGCGACGTCGAGCGTCAGCGGCTCGCCGGGCAGGAGCGCGTCGCCCAACGCCGGCCCGCCCGCGCCGCCGCCGGCGGCGTCCGCCTCGACCCCCGGCAGGCGCCAGGACGTGCGGTGGTGCGGGGTCGGCCCGAGCCGGCGCAGCGCGGCCAGGTGCTCGGGCGCGGAGTAGCCCTTGTTCTCGGCCCACCCGTACGCGGGGTGGTCGTCGTGCAGCCGGGTCATGATCGCGTCGCGCTCGGTCTTGGCGAGGATGCTCGCGGCGGCGACGGCGGCGCACCGCAGGTCGGCCTTGACGATGGTCCGCACGGGCGGGACGACGTCGAGCACGGTCGGCGGCCCGAGCAGGGTGTCCTGCGCCGGGGTGGTGACGTAGTCGTGGTTGCCGTCGAGCAGCAGCGCGCCGGGGGCGGTGTCGAGGCCGGCGATGGCCCGGTGCGCGGCGAGCCGGAGCGCGGCGATGATGCCGTAGGCGTCGATCTCGGCGGGCTCGGCGTGCCCGACGGACCAGCACGCCGCCCACCGCCGGATGAGGGGCGCGAGCCGCTCGCGCTCGGCGGCGCTCAGCAGCTTGCTGTCCCGGACGCCCTGCGGCACGGCGCGGCTCTCGGCCGTCACGACGACGACGCCCACGGTGACCGGGCCGCTGAGGCTGCCCCGCCCGACCTCGTCGGCGCACGCGAGCGCCGGGACGCCGTCCCGGATGATCTGGCGCTCCACCCGGAGCGTCGGCGCGGCCCGGTTCCAGGCGGTCCGCGCGCGGCCCGCCGCGGTCACGACGGGTCCGGGACGTCGGCGAACACGTCGCCGGGGTTGCGCAGCAGCCCGATCCGGTCGACGGGCCAGAGCTTGACGAACGCGGTGCCCACGACGTCGTCGATCGGGACGGAGCCGCCGCCGGGGTCGCCGAGGTGCCAGCGCGAGTCGGCGGAGTGCTGCCGGTTGTCGCCCATGACCCAGATCGAGCCCGACGGCACCACGACGTCGAACGCGCGCTCGCTCGGACTGGCGCCGGGCGCGAGGTACTCCGACTCGTCGATCGGGACGCCGTTGACGGTGAGCGGCGAGCCGTCGCCGGTGGAGGCGACCCGGTCGCCCGGCAGGCCGATGACCCGCTTGATGAGGTGGTCCTCGGACTGCTGCGGCATGAGCCCGATGGCGATCAGGGCGTCCTGCACGACGTTGGTCTCCGGCACGGTCTGCTGGTCGAGCCAGCCGCCGGGGTCCGAGAACACCACGATGTCGCCGCGGTGGATGTCGAACGGCCCCGGGGCGAGCTTGCTGACCAGCACGCGGTCGCCCTCGAGCAGGGTGTCGTGCATCGACGCGCTCGGGATGAAGAAGGCCTGGGCGAGGAAGGTCTTGACCAGCCAGGACAGCACGATGGCGCTGACGAGGATGATCGCGGTCTCCCGCAGGAAGGAGCTGACGGGACCGCGCCGTCGCCCCGGGGACCCGGCGGCCGCCTCGTGGCCGGCGGGTGCTGCGTGCTGGTCCGTCACCGGATCACTCTCCCACGTCGTCCGAACCGCCGCCCACACCCACGCGCCGGTGGACACCGAACCTCCCCGGGACGGCCGACGGGCGGCCACCCCCGTGAGGGGTGACCGCCCGTCGGGCGTGCTGCGGGGGTCTCAGGCCTGCTTGGCCGGGACCGCGTCGCGCTTCTCCTTGATCTTGGCCTTCTTGCCGCGGAGGTTGCGCAGGTAGTAGAGCTTCGCGCGGCGGACGTCACCACGGGTGAAGACCTCGATGGACTCCAGGGTCGGGGAGTGCACCGGGAAGGTGCGCTCGACGCCGACGCCGAAGGACACCTTGCGGACCGTGAAGGTCTCGCGGATGCCGTCGCCCTGGCGGGCGATCACGACGCCCTGGAAGACCTGGACGCGGGAGCGGTTGCCCTCGACGACCTTGACGTTCACCTTCAGCGTGTCGCCGGGGCGGAAGTCGGGGACGTCGGTGCGGAGCGAAGCCGCGTCGATCGAGTCGAGGATGTGGGACATCGTGTGTCGCTTTCCCGCCGTGCCACAGGTCACGCGCGTCATAGTCGGCGCCGAGAGCGCCGGATGGCATGAGGTGCGGTGCGCGGCCGATCGCTCGGCGGGCCGTGGTCGCCTCCCCTGTGGCAGAGGCGGGGCCGTCGGGCACCGACCGACAAGTGTGCCACAGCCGGGGCCCCGCGGTCGAAACCGGGCGCTACTCCCCCGCGTCCGGCGCGGGCGGCGCGTCCGGCACGGCCGGCGCCGGCCCGTCGGGCCCCACGACCCAGCCCAGCTCCGCCAGCGCCGCGCGGTCGGCCTTGTCGAGGTCGCCGGGCGCCAGCCGCGCGAGCAGGTCCGGCCGGCGCTCGGCGGTGCGGGCCAGCGCCCGGTCCCGCCGCCAGCGCTCGACGCGGCCGTGGTGCCCCGACAGCAGCACCTCGGGGACGTCGAGGTCCCGCCAGGCCGGCGGCTTCGTGTACACGGGGTACTCAAGCAGGCCGGCGGCCCCGTGCGACTCCTCCACGAGCGAGTGCGGGTTGCCGACGACGCCGGGCAGCAGCCGGACGACGGCCTCCACGAGCACCATCGCCGCGACCTCGCCGCCGTTGAGCACGTAGTCGCCGATCGAGTACTCGCTGACCCGCACGCCCGGCCGGGTGGCGTAGTGGGCGGCCACGCGCGCGTCGATGCCCTCGTAGCGCCCGCAGGCGATCACGAGGTGCGTGTCGGCGGCCCAGGCCTCGGCGTGCCGCTGGGTGAGCGGGGCGCCCGACGGGGTCGGCAGCAGCAGGTGGCTGCCCTCGCCCACCAGGTCGTCCAGGGCCGCGCCCCAGACGTCGGGCTTCATCACCATGCCGGCGCCGCCGCCGAACGGGGTGTCGTCGACGGTGCGGTGCCGGTCGGCGGTCCAGTCGCGCAGGTCGTGCACCCGCAGGTCGACGAGGCCGCTGGTGCGGGCCTTGCCCACGAGCGACAGCCCGAGCGGGCTCAGGTACTCCGGGAAGATCGAGACGATGTCGATGCGCACGTCAGTCGTCGTCCCCCGCGGCGTCCGGGCCGGCGGCGTCGCCGCGCGTCTCGTCGCTCACGACCAGGTTCGCCGCGTCCGAGGCGAGCAGCCCGCCCGGCGGGTCGAGCACGACCCGGCCCCCGGCGACGTCGACGACCGGGACGATCGCCCGCACGAACGGGACCAGCGTCCGGGCGCCGTCGGGCTCGCGCAGCACCAGCGCGTCCTGCGCCGGCAGGTGCTCCAGCCCGACGACCTCGCCGAGCACCCGGCCGTCGACGTGCTCGGCTCGCAGCCCGGCGAGCTCGTGCGGGTACCAGGCGTCCTCGTCGTCGTCGTCCGCGCTGCTCGCGTCGTCCGCGACCTCCACGACCAGGCCGACGCCCCGCAGCGCCTCCGCCGCGGTCCGGTCCGGCGCCTCGGCGAACGTGACGTACCAGCGCCCCTGCTGCTCGCGGGTCCGCGCGACGGTCAGCGGGCCACGGTCGGCGGGCTCGGTGGCCAGCACGGCGCCGGCCGCGAGGCGCGCGGCGGGGTCGTCGGTGCGCACGTCGAGGGCGACCTCGCCGCGCAGGCCGTGGGCGCGACCGATCCGGGCGACCGTCAGCAGCATGGGGTTCCTCTCGGGGGGTCCGGCTCCGGGCCGGACCAGCGTACGGGTGCGAGCACGACGCAGGCCCGGTCCCTGCTCGGGACCGGGCCTGTGCCGGTGTCTCACCGGGCGGCGCGAGGCCGTCCGGGTGCGCGGCTCACCGCCGGGCGACGTCCACGACGTCCACGCGGACCGGACCCTCGGACGACAGCGCGCCGACGACGGTGCGCAGCGCGCGGGCGGTCCGGCCGCCGCGGCCGATGACCCGCCCGAGGTCGTCCGGGTGCACCCGGACCTCGAGCAGGTCGCCGCGGCGGAGCGTGCGGGCGTCGACCCGCACGTCGTCCGGGTGGTCGACGATGCCCCGGACCAGGTGCTCCAGCGCGTCGGCGAGCATCAGGCCTGCTCGTCCTCGGCCGGCGCCTCGTCGGCGGCCGGGGCCTCGGCGGCGGCGGCCTTCTTCTCGGACGCCTTGGCCTTGGCCTTCTCGGCGTCCGCGGCGACGGCGTCGACCGCGGCCTTCACGTCGGCCGCGGCGGCCTTGGTGCGCAGGGTGCCCTCGGCGCCCGGGAGGCCCTTGAACTTCTGCCAGTCGCCGGTGACCTTGAGGAGGGCGAGGACCTGCTCGGTCGGCTGGGCGCCGACGGACAGCCAGTACTGCGCGCGCTCGGAGGAGATGTCGATGAGCGACGGCTCCTCGGTCGGGTGGTACTTGCCGATCTCCTCGATGACGCGACCGTCACGCTTGGTGCGGGAGTCCGCGACGACGACGCGGTAGTACGGCGCCCGGATCTTGCCGAGACGCTTGAGGCGGATCTTGGTGGCCACGGTGTGGTCTTCTCCTGGATGTCTGCGGGGCGGCCGTCGCGGTGCGCACGTGGGGCATGCGGTCCGGTCCGGCCTGGAGGACACGGCATCGCGCGGGTAGAGGGGCCGCGCGCGCCGAGTACAGCAGGCCATTGTGCCAGACCGGCGACGGTGCGGGCGACCCCGTGCGCGCGTGCGGCGGGTCACCCGCGGGAAGCAGCCCCGGCCGGGTCACCCGCGCCGGGTGCGTCGCCGTCGCCCGCGCGCTGCCACGATCGGCGGCATGGCCGCCGTGGACTGGGAGACGCGCGAGGTGGACGTGGCCGGGAGCCCGGTCACGGTGCGGGTGGGCCCCGAGGTCCCCGGGTCCACGCCCCTGGTGCACGTGCACGGGTTCGCGGTGTCGGGCCGGTACCTGCTGCCGACGGCCGCGGCGCTGGCCGACCGCGGCACGACCTACGTCCCCGACCTGCCCGGCCACGGCGCGAGCCCCGGCCCCCGGCCGCCGCTGTCGATCCCGCACCTCGCGGAGGCGCTGCTGGGCACCCTGGACGCGCTCGGCCTGGACCGGGTGCTGCTGGTCGGCAACTCGATGGGCGGGCCGGTCAGCCTGGAGACGGCGCACCGCGCGCCGGACCGGGTCGCGGGGATCGTGCTCGCCTCCCCCGCCGGCGGCGCCCACAACCAGCCGCTCCCCCGCGCGGTCGTCCAGCTGCTCCGGGACGCCGTGCACGAGGATCCGCGGATGGGCCGGTACTCGCTGCCCGACTACGCGCACTACGGGCCGGTCGCGGGGTTGGCGGCCTTCCGGCAGATGGTGCAGTTCCCGTCGCTGGAGCGGCTGCTGCGCACCCCGGTCCCGACGCTGGCCGTGGTCGGGTCGCGGGACCCGCTGATGCCGCCGCCGCACCGGGTCCGGGAGCTCGCGCACCTCGGCCCCGGGCACCTCACCGTGGTGGTCGTCCTCGGCGCCGCGCACGCGATGAACTACAGCCACCCGGAGGAGCTCGCGCACGCGGTCCGGTGCTGGCTCGACGGGCAGCCGATCACCGACGACCCGGCCGCCCACGCGCGCACCCGGGTGCTGCAGGTGGCGCAGGGCGACGCGCCGGTCTGACGCCGCCCGCGACCGCCCCGCCTACGCCACCCGCGCCCCGCGCAGCACCACGGCCCGCGGCGCGGCGAGCACCCCGACGTCCGCCCGCGGGTCCGCGTCGTACACCACCAGGTCCGCGCTCTCCCCCTCGGCCAGCCCCGGCACCCCGAGCCATGCCCGCGTCCGCCAGGACGCCGCGGCGACGACCTCGCGCGCCGACAGCCCCGCCGCCACCAGCTCGGCGGCCTCGTCGGCGATCCGCCCGTGCCCGATCGTGCCGCCCGCGTCGGTCCCGACCAGGATCGGCACCCCGGCGTCGTGCAGGTCACGCACGTGGGCGTACCGGCGCGCGTGCATCCGCCGCATCCGGGCCGCGTACACCGGGTACCGCTCCGCCCGCGAGGCGATCTCGCCGAACTGCGCCACCTGCAGCAGCGTCGCCGTCACCGGGATCCCGGCCGCGGCGATCCGCGCGACGTGCCGGTCCTCCGCGCCCGTGGCGTGCTCCAGGCAGTCGACGCCCGCGTCCAGCAGCCCGTCCAGCGCCTCGGCGGAGAAGGTGTGCGCGGTGACCCGGGCGCCGGCCTCGTGGGCCACCCGCACCGCGTCGGCCAGCACGTCGTCCGGCCACAGCGGCCGCAGGTCGCCGTCGGCCCCGAGGTCGCGGTCGATCCAGTCGGCGACGAGCTTGACCCAGCCGTCGCCCCGCGCGGCCTCCTCGGCCACGGCCCCCGGCAGCGCTCCCGGCGCGTCGAGCTCGCGCCCGTAGTGCCGCAGGTACCGCTTGGGGAGCGCGAGGTGCCGGCCGGCGCGGATCAGCCGCGGCAGGTCCTCGCGCGCGTGCACCCAGCCGGTGTCGGCCGGGGAGCCCGCGTCGCGCACCAGCAGCACACCCGCGTCGCGGTCGGCGACGGCCTGCGCCTCCGCCGTGGCGCGGTCGACCGCCCCCTCGGCGGCGAGGCCGATGTGGCAGTGCACGTCGACCAGGCCCGGGACCACCCACCCGTCGACCGAGGTCCAGTCCCCGCCCGGCCGGTCGAACGTGAGCCGCCCGCCGATGACCCACGCCTCCCCGACGGCCCGGTCGTCGTCCAGGACGACCGGGCCGGTCAGGTGCAGCACGTCCCCCACGGCGCCCCCTCGCGCACGGCTCGGCTCAGCGGCCGAGGAACTTCTGCAGGTCCTCGATGCTCGACGGGTCGAACGGGTCCTGCTGCTGCGGCGCGCCGCCGCCGACGCCGAACGCCGAACCCTTCGCGGCGGGCGCGGCGGCCGGGGCGATCCCCGCGGCGCGGTCGGCGGCGGCCTTCTCCTGCTGCGCGCGCTTGGCCGGGTTGCCGGACTTGCCCTTCGCCTTCTTGGCCGGGGCGACGCGGCCGCGGCCCTTCTTGCCCGTGCCCGGCAGGTTGCCCATGCCGGGGATCGGCATGCCGCCGCCCTTGGCCATCTGCTGCATCATCTTCTGCGCCGCGGCGAACCGCTCCAGCAGGCCGTTGACGTCGGAGACCTCGACGCCCGAGCCGCGCGCGATGCGGGCCCGGCGGGAGCCGTTGATGATCTTCGGGTTGTCCCGCTCGGCCGGGGTCATCGAGCGGATGATCGCCTCGACCCGGTCGACCTCGCGCTCGTCGAAGTTCTCGATGGCCTCGCGCATCTGCCCCATGCCGGGGAGCATGCCGAGCATCTTCTTCATCGAGCCCATGTTCTTCAGCTGCTGCATCTGCTGCAGGAAGTCCGCGAGCGTGAAGCCCTGGCCGGAGGCGAGCTTGCCCGCCATCTCCTCGGCCTGCTCGGCGTCGAACGCCTTCTCCGCCTGCTCGATGAGGGTGAGCACGTCACCCATGTCGAGGATGCGGGACGCCATCCGGTCGGGGTGGAACACCTCGAAGTCGGTGAGCTTCTCACCGGTCGAGGCGAACAGGATCGGCCGGCCGGTGACCGACGCGACGGACAGCGCGGCGCCACCGCGGGCGTCGCCGTCGAGCTTCGACAGCACGACGCCGGTGAAGCCGACGCCCTCCTGGAAGGCCGTCGCGGTCGCGACGGCGTCCTGGCCGATCATCGCGTCGATGACGAACAGGATCTCGTCCGGGTCCACGGCGTCGCGGATGTCCGCGGCCTGCTGCATGAGCTCGGCGTCGACGCCGAGGCGGCCGGCGGTGTCGACGATCAGCACGTCGTGCTGGCGGGCCTGCGCGGTCGCCAGGCCCTCGCGGGCGACGGCGACCGGGTCGGCACCGGCGACGACGTCGAGCTCCGAGCCCTGGTTGCCCGGGTGCGGGGCGAACACCGGCACGCCGGCGCGCTCGCCGACCACCTGGAGCTGGGTGACCGCGTTGGGGCGCTGCAGGTCGGCGGCCACGAGCAGCGGGGTGTGGCCCTGCGACTTGAGGTGCAGCGCGAGCTTGCCGGCGAGCGTGGTCTTGCCCGCGCCCTGGAGGCCCGCGAGCAGGATGACGCTCGGCGGGTTCTTGGCCAGGTGCAGCGGCCGGTTCTGGCCGCCGAGGATCGACACCAGCTCGTCGTTGACGATCTTGACGACCTGCTGCGCCGGGTTCAGCGCGCCCGAGACCTCGGCGGAGAGCGCGCGCTCCCGCACGGCACCGGTGAACTGGCGCACCACGGGGACGGCGACGTCCGCGTCCAGCAGGGCGCGGCGGATCTCGCGCACGGTGGCGTCGATGTCCGCCTCGGACAGCCGCCCCTTGGAGCGCAGGTTCTTGAAGGTCGACGTCAGTCGGTCGGACAGGGTGGCGAACACCGCGCGATCCTCACGCTCTCTCGGCGGTCAGGGACGTCCCAGGGTACCCGCCAGCCGGGCCGACGCCCGCGCCACGAGGTCGTCGACCAGCTGGGCGCGCCACGCGGTCCACGCGGTCGGCCCGGCCGACGACGCGTCGGCCTCCGTCAGCGCCCGGAGGAGCGCCAGCAGGTCGGGCCGGTGGTCGACCGCCGCGAGCAGCGCGTCCACGGTCGCCGGGTCGTCCGGGTCGGCCCCGGTCGCGAGCTCGGACAGCGTCAGGTGCTCCCGCACCAGGCGCGCCACGTCGGCCGCGTCGTCCGGCCCGAAGCCCATCCGGGCGACGATCGGGCCCGCGAGGCGCGCGCCCTCGACCGAGTGGTCCCCCGCGCCCGCCCGCTTCCCGATGTCGTGCAGCAGCGCGGCGACGAGCAGCACCTCCGGGCGGTCGACGGTCCGGCGCAGCCCGGCGGCGCGGGCGGCGGCCTCGACCAGGTGCCGGTCGACGGTGTGCCGGTGGATGGGCGAGCGCTGCGGGCGGTTCCGCACCCCGGCCCACTCGGGGATCCACGTCGTGACCACGCCGGCGAGGTCGAGCGCCTCCCAGACCGGCACCTGCGCCGCGCCGGTGGCGAGCAGCTGCACCAGCAGCGTGCGGGCGGCGCGCGGCCACGGCTCGGGCAGCGGCGGCGTCCGCTCCAGGCTGGTGACGGTGATGGGCGACAGCGTGAGCCCGGTGCGCGCGGCGGTCGCGGCGGCGCGCAGGGACAGCAGCGGGTCGGCGGCCGGCTGGGCGTCGGCGGCGAGCACCAGCTCGCCGTCGTGCTCCACCAGACCCTCGCCGACGGTGCGCAGCCGCGGCGCCGTGCGCCGGCCGCGGACCAGCACCGGCCTGCGGGCCGGGCGGGCCAGGGCCTGCCGCGCGTTCCGGGCGGTGCTGTCCAGGGCGTAGGAGACGATCCGGCCCGCCTCGGCGAGCCCGGCCAGCAGGTCGTCGCGGTCCCCCACGCCCAGCAGCTCGGCGACCTCGTCCTGGTCGGCCAGCAGCAGCCGGTTGGTGTGCCGCCGGCTGACGGTCTGCACCGCGTCCCGGACGTCGAGCAGGTGCGCGTGCGCGCGGTCGACGGCCCCGTGCGGGCGGTCGGTGAGCCAGGTGGCGGCGAGCGCGGACAGCACGACCGCGTCCCGGATGCCGCCGCGCGCCTCCTTGAGGTCCGGCTCGATCAGGTACGCGAGCTCGCCGTGCCGCTCCGCGCGCTGCCGGGTGGACGCCAGCAGCTCGGGCAGCCGGCGGCGCGCGGCGGACCGCCAGTCGGCCAGCAGCGCGGACCGGGCCCGGTGGACGATGCCGGGGTCGCCCGCGACGGGGCGCAGGTCGAGCAGGCCGACCGCGGCGGGCAGGTCCTTCGACGCCACCTGCCGGCACTGCGCGAGCGACCGCACCGAGTGGTCCAGGTCGAGCCCCGCGTCCCAGACCGGGTACCAGAGCCGGTCCGCGAGCCCGGCCAGCTCCTCGGCGGAGTGCCCCCGCCCGTCGTGCACCAGCAGCAGGTCGAGGTCGCTCGCCGGGCTGGCGTCGCCGCGGCCCACGCTGCCGACCGCGCCCAGGCCGATGCCGGGCGTCTCGCGCCCCTCGGTGGCGACCTCCCACAGCTCCGCCAGGCGCCGGAGCACGAGGTCGGACACCGCCTGCCGGCGCTCGGCGCCCTCGCTGCCCGGGCCGGACAGCCGCGCCGCGAGGTCGAGCCGCTCGACCCGGAGGTCCCGCACCCCCACGTGCTCGGGGTGCGGGACCTCGGGGGTCTCGCGGCCGGCCGTGCCCCCTGACGACCGTTCGTCGATCATGCGCGGGCGGACCGCCCGGTCACAGGGCCTCGGGCCCGTGCTCGCCGGTGCGCACCCGGGCGACGTCCTCGACCGGGACGACCCAGACCTTCCCGTCGCCGATCTTGCCGGTCTGCGCGGCCTTGACGATCACCTCGACGACACCCGGGGTGTCCTCGTCCGTGACCAGCACGTCGATCTTCACCTTCGGCACCAGGTCGACCGTGTACTCGGCCCCCCGGTAGACCTCGGTGTGACCGCGCTGGCGGCCGTAGCCGCTCGCCTCGCTCACCGTCAGGCCGCGGATGCCCGCCGCCTCGAGCGCGGACTTCACGTCGTCGAGCCGATGCGGCTGGATGACCGCCGTCACGAGCTTCGTCATGCCTTCACCTCCGTCACCACGCGGGCGCCGCCCAGCGTCTCGTAACCCGTCTCACCGTGCACGGCGAGGTCGATCCCGCCGACCTCGGCCTCCTCGCTGACCCGCCAGCCCATCGTGGCCTTGAGGATGAAGCCGATGACCGCGGTCACCGAGCCGGAGAAGATCAGCGCCAGCAGGGCGATGACCACCTGGACCACCAGCAGCTTGACGCCGTCGCCGAAGAACAGGCCACCCTCGGCGGCCAGGAAGCCGATGCCGATGGTGCCGACGAGGCCACCCACCAGGTGGACGCCGACCACGTCGAGCGAGTCGTCGAAGCCGAACCGGTACTTCAGGCCGACCGCGAGGGCGCACAGCGCGCCGGCGACCACGCCCAGGATGATGGCCGTGACCGGGCGCAGGGCGCCCGCGGCCGGGGTGATCGCCACCAGGCCCGCGACGACGCCGGACGCGGCGCCGAGCGAGGTGGCGTGGCCGTCGCGGATCTTCTCCGTGATGAGCCAGCCGATCATGGCCGCGGCGGTGGCGGCGGTGGTGTTGACCCACGCGAGGCCCGCGGTGCCGTCGGCGGTGAATGCCGAGCCCGCG
>Ga0164306_10000318_pt1 | contig 18896 bp, 17 predicted proteins | sample Whisoiple_242_MG_FD_110213 | JGI IMG/M metagenome (GOLD analysis project Ga0164306, IMG submission 110213) | Soil microbial communities amended with fresh organic matter from upstate New York, USA - Whitman soil sample_242_MG | ecosystem: Environmental > Terrestrial > Soil > Unclassified >... | reverse complement strand
TCCAGGCATTCGGGCAAGCGAACTATGAAGAGGCGGTTGCGCGTTTTGAACGGGCAGTCACCCTCGATCCTGACTTCGTCACTGCGCACCTGTATCTGGCCACGGCGTACGCGCAAACGTTTGTGCCGGGAGTGGACACTCCTGAGAATGTTGTCTGGGCGACAAAAGCGTTGAATGAATATCGGGAAGTCCTCCAGCTCAAGCCTTCCGATGTAATTTCTCTCAAAGGCATTGCGTTCCTGGAAATGCAGTTGAAAAATTTTGACCAGGCAAAAGAAAGCTACCAAAAAGCCATCGCAGCCGACCCCAGCGATCCTGAATTGTTTTATGCGGCCGGGGTCGCGGACTGGTCCATGGCATATCGCGCCATTGCGGCGGAGAAAAAGAAGCTCTCGGCGAAAGCCCAGGACTCTCTATTCTTGTCGGCAGGATGCGCCGATGTGCGAACAGCGACGCTGGCCAACCTGAATGACGGCCTGGCCATGCTCACCAAGGCAATTTCTCTGCGAGAAGACTATGACGACGCCATGGCATACCTGAACCTGCTCTACCGCCTGCGGGCCGACGTGGACTGCGGGAACAAAGAAGCGCATGCGGCAGACCTGAAAAAGGCTAACGAATGGTTTGACATGGCCATGGCGGCAAGAAAAAAGAAAGCTGACGCCGCTGCAGCCGCAGCAGGAAAGTCCGGTCAGGGCTCAACCGACACACCACCACCGCAATAACAGCACCAGGGTTGTGCTTTTCTTATCTCTGAATAGTCAGCAAGCCCGATAGTGTCTCAGTTGGCTGAATACAGTATCCCTCTGTCTTCCTGAGCGAGCACGACCCTGAGCTTGCGAAAGGGAAGTGCGAGTCGAAGGATCCCGACACCGTATCGTTCGCCATGCTGCGCCAGGGAGTTCTACCGACACCTGCTATTCGTTGTCGACAAACAGATTTTCTAGGACAAAGTTGTGGAGAGAATGCCCTAAAACCGCATGGGCAAAGGACGTATCCTCGGGATCCTTCGACGCGCGCTCGTCCCGCAAGCGGGACTCGCACTTGCTCAGGAAGACAGAAGGAGAGATTGTCGTTACCATCTAAGTGAGACTACAGCAGCCCATGCAAGTAACGGGGACTGTTGCTCCGTGGTGTATGCTTTCCCAACTAGTAGCATTGAATTGGAAAGCTTAGACACGGAATGGCACGCGTAGAGAAAACTGTATTTCATTAGCTATCGCCGAACCAACGCGCCGTGGGCGCTGGCGATCTACCAGAACCTGAACAACAACGGATATGACGTGTTCTTCGATTTTAATGGGGTCGCCAGCGGCGATTTCGAGAGCGTCATCCTGGGAAACATCAAGGCACGGGCGCACTTTATCGTGCTGCTCACCCCGTCCGCTCTGGAACGCTGCAATGAACCGGGAGACTGGCTGCGGCGCGAGATTGAGAGCGCGCTGGAGACCAAGCGCAACATCGTACCGTTGATGCTGGAAGGCTTCGACTTTGGCACGCCGGCAATCGCCAATCAGCTCACTGGCAAGTTAGCGGCGCTCAAGAGGTACAACGCCCTTGACGTCCCGGCCAGTTACTTTATGGCAGCCATGGAGCGGCTGCGTGAGAAGTTCCTGAATATTCCGCTGGAAGGAGTGTTGCATCCGGCATCTGCTTCCGCAGAACTAGCTACAAAGAAACAGCAGGCGGCGGCCGACACCGCTCCGACTGTTCAGGAAAAAGAACTGACGGCTCAGCAGTGGTTTGAGAGAGGGTTCGATACTAAGGATCTTGATGAGAAGGTACGGTTTTATGGTCAGGCGATTCGCCTCAATCGTGACTTTGCCGAGGCGTTCAACAACCGGGGGTTTGCGCGCCATGCCAAAGGCGACCTGGAAGGGGCTCTGAGTGATTACAACGAGGCCATTCGCCTCAAGCGGAACTACGCAGTAGGCTTCCTTAATCGCGGCATCACGCGCAAAGCCAAGGGCGACATGGAGGGCGCACTACAGGATTACAACGAAGCCATCCGGCTCAAGCCCGACTATGCCACAGCCTTCAACAACCGGGCCGATTTGAAAAGACTCAAAGGCGACTTACAAGACGCTTTTCAGGACGCCAATGAAGCTATCCGCCTTGATTCCGACCTTGTTGCCGCCTTCCACACCCGCGCGGAAATCTTTCTGGAGAAGGGTAACTACAAATCTGCTATCGCGGATTTTCAGAAGTATCTCGACCACGGAGGCGGTGCAAAGTATGACAACCAACTGGCAGTAGAGAAGATGATTCGCGATCTACAGAAAAAGCTTGAAGGGACGCAAGGGACAGAAAAATGAGCAAGGCCGTAAAAGGCTATAGGGCTCCCTCGCTGCGCTCGGGATTGTAGAAGCTGCGCCGCAAAAGTTATCGCCTGGCCGGCCCTTCTGTTGTTCCGGCGTTCAGGTCGATGTCTCGAATACTGGCGGGCGCCGGCGCAAGAGTGACCGATCGCGTGATCTCTTTGCCTTCATGCTCGATGGCAACCGTGTATGTGCCCGCCGCCAGGTTGCGAAAGATATAAGCTCCGCCGGCGCCGGTCTTTACTTCGCGAGTCTTTACTTCGAGCGAAAGCTCTTTTAACCGCACCGTGACTCCGGCGAGCGGGACGGTTTGCAGCGTCGCCTTGTCATAGACCAGGACGCGTCCCGCAATGGAGCGCAGCGCCTTGACCGTAAACTGCGCGCTGGCGGGCTTGCCAGGATCGACCGCAACGGTTTGCGCGGCAAGGTCCTGCAGCGCGTAGCCCGGCGGATAAGAATCCGGTAGCGTGGCCACCGAATAATTGCCGGGAGCGAGTCCGGTGAAAGCGAACTTTCCGTTCAAGCCGGTCTGGATGCGACGGGTGAATTTCTCGCCTTTCAGCTCCACCGTAATTCCGCCAATACCGCTGCCTGCGTCATTGAGAAGAAAACCAAAGATCTGCCCTTTGGCGAAGTTGATGCCGAAGTCAGCGGTGGCGTTCATGTCCACCGTGGCGGGAGAGTCGGTGGTAAAAAAGAACGGCTCATCGCTCTGGAGCTTTGCTTCCACGCGATGCACGCCGAACGGCACGTGATGGAAAGAATAATAACCGCCGGCATCGGTGCGGGTGACGCGGTTTTCATCCAGGCGGACTTCAATGCCGCCGAGCGCCGGAAACTTATCGTTGTAAGCGCCCGCCAGGTCATCATCGCGGAAGACGTGGCCCTGGATCATGCCGTGCCGTCCCGGCAGCAGAAGCGTGGGCACGGAAAAGAACCGGTGCTGCAGCGAAATACTGAATAGCGGTTGCGTGCGCGTCGCGCCGTTGTTGGTGGAACGCACCAGGGTCGCCGAGCCCACAATGTCATTGTTGGTTTTGAGGCGCTGCGAATAGCTGACGGTGGCCGTCTTCAGGATGAAATGGCTGCCCTGCAGCAGCTCGGTGTCGCTGTCAAAATAACTCAGGTCGACTTTGCGGTGGTTCTGGCTGCGCGAAATCCAGCTCATGGTGGCATTCAGGTCATTGCGCGATGGCGCCAGGTTGACGAAGAACGCGTTGGTGAAGCCCAGCAGTTGAAGCAGCGCGGTGTTGCGCAGGAGATCGGCAAGCTGCTCGGGCGTGGAGGCGACGATACCGGCGCGATCAAGCGCATCCTGCAGCCCGGGAATCTGCGAGAAGATGGCGGCCAGTGTGGGCACTTGAACGTCATGCCGGTAAAAGCCGCTGAACTGAAACGCTCCGGCCGAAGCGCGGGCGTTCACGGCGTAATCATTGCCGCCGCCTCCGCCTTCGATATTCAGGGTGCGCTGGTACTGGAAGCCCGTGCCAAAATGCCGCGTTGAATAATCGATTCCGGCGGGCAGGTTCACCGTGCTCACTCGCGGACCCACCGGGACCTGCGATTGAAAAGTGGCATAAGCGCCGCCGCCATTCACGGAAAAATTATGGTTCAGTTTGAAATTGAGAAGCCCGCTGCTGGTAAACGTGCTTTGGCTCAGCGTGGGCAGGTTGTAATTGGACTGGTTGAGGTCGAGGCTGGCGTAAAGGCGCTCATTCAGCTTGCGGCTGGCGTTCAGGTCGGCAAACGTCCCGCGCTGATTGTTGACGGCGAGCGAGGCGAAGTTGCGCGACTGTATGCGGAAATTTCCCATCAGGTGGTTGCGCTGATCGTCATAGCCGGCGCGCGTGGCAAAGCCGATGCCGTGGCTCACGCCCAGTTCGGCCAGGAAGTTGCCCTTGTCCGCGAGCTTGCGGCGATACACCAGCGAACCCACGCCGCCGTTGCTGGAGAAAGCCCGCTGGCTTTCAGGGTTCTGGAAATAATAAGCATTGGCTTCAAGAGAGTTCGCGTCGTCGATGTGAAACAGCCGGGAAACGCCGGCGGTGTATTCGCGATCAGTCGTGAGGAACAAGCCTTGAAATGTAGCGATGGAGGTAAAGCCGCCGTGAAATTCCCAGTCTCCCTGGCGAAGATGGAAGCCGCGGACCATAAAACCATCGAGCGTGAGAGGCGAGAGGCCGACAACTTTGTCCACGAAAGTCACGTCGGTCTCAGGCCGGCTGATCTGGTAAGCCAGGAATGGAAAACCAACGACTGAAGTGGCGCTGTTGGCGGAGAAAAGGTTGGCATTGATCACCTGCATCCGCGTGAACGATTAGCCCTGCGTGCGCTTGAGTTCGATGGAGTTGGTGATCTGGCTGGGGTCTGAGTTGTAGCGAAACTCGTATGTCCCGTTTTCTCCTGTGCCCTGGCGCTCTGGCGGCTCAAAGCCCGGGGGCAAAATTGGCGGCGGGACCGGAACGGTCACGGCAAGCGTCTGTGCGCCGGCCGGAGTGACGATCACAATGTTAGTGGAACCGGGTCCTTTACCGACAATTTCAACCACGCCGTTGGCGGCGGTGGCATCGACAATGTTGGAATCGAGTGAGTATGCAGCAGTCGCGCCGGCAACCGGAAGCTGCAGAGTTTTCTGGTAGGGAACAGAGAGCGGAGCCTCCGTCCCAGAACGCGCAAGCACCGTGCGGTCCGGGGCTTGTCCCTGGGCCGCTGTAACAAAGGCGGCCGACAGCAAGACGAGGCTCCAGCAGCGTTTCATTTTTTCGGAGCTTCAGTCTTCGGTCTTTCAGAACCAGGTCTTTCAGAACCAGGTCTTTCAAGACCAGGCACTTGAAAAGGCGCTTCGCTGGTGAGGGTCTTGCCTTCAAACTGGTACGAGCACAACGCGCGATAACTTCCGGGCAGTAGCTCGCCGGGATATTCAGCGGAAAATTCAAGCCGTTCACCCGGCAACAGGCGCTGCGGATCAAAAACCGCCTTGCCCACCAGCCCGCCGCCGGCATTCAACACGACTGCAGCGCCTTCCGGCAGCACCGGCTCAGTGCCGGTGTTGGAAATCCATTGCGCAATCTTCATGTTCGCGGTTTCACTCGCCGGAATTACGCGAACCGCTTCAGGCTGGAGTTTGACGTTGTCACTAAGGTTGAAAGTGATCAACGAGCCGAGGGATGCGGTCATGCCCACTGCGCCGGAAGCAGTAGGCAGCTTGTCAGTGCCGCGAAACATGGCGACCACGGCGCGAATGTTCGTCTCCGCCGGCAGCGTAAGGCGAACCTCGACAGAGACGGCGGAGAACGGCTTGACCAGCACGGTCTTTTGCGTGAATACCGCCGAAGTGGCGATGCTGTTGGGCGTTTCACCGGCAGCGACGAAAATGCGCTTGCCATCTTTGATCAGGACGTCTTCCGCCACCATTTCAAAAGCAAAGTCTCGGCCGGTCTGGTTTGTGAGCGTGAGCGTCTGCGTAAGCGTCTGGTTGAAACTGCCCTTTGCCATCACAACGGCCGGGCTCAGAGAGATAGAAGGTTTGTCGGCCGCAGGCGGCGTTACGGGATTCTGCGGCACGGCAGGCACGGCCTGCGCGTTCAGCGAAGCAGAGAAACACAGCAAGGCAGCGCAAACACAAAGGCGCACAGGCAGGAGTGCCTGTGCCACATAAGCCACATAGGACTTGGACATTGGAAGCGCCATATCAATTCGGAATAACCTGAAAAATGATTGCATTATGCAGTTGAGAATTCTTCTCCGTTAGGGATGTTGGCACTTCAATTTCCAGGCGATGCATGTGCGCCGTACCGATGCGTGCCTGGCCCTGCAACAACTGCGGGACGGTTTCAAGCGTGATCCCGTCGAGCCGGAACGTATAAGCCCGATCAGGTACAGCAAGCGCGGCAAGGACAGTAGCGCTGGCTGCGTGCTGCTGTCCTGACTCAATGCTCAGCCCAAAGCGGGTTGAAACGACAAAGCGTCCAGGCAATTGCTGCACCTGGACGTTGGCGTTTTTCGCGCCGCCCGCGAGCGAGACAGTTCCCAGATTCAAGCTGCGCTGGGCGGACGTCCCGCCGGCTAAAGGGGCCCCATCCGGCGCGCTCAGGAAACTGACTGAGAGCGCCCCTTGCGTTTCAGACTTCATGGCAATGGCGGTGGAGGTGCGTTTGGCCGTGTTCTTGCGCTGCGCCCATCCGTCGGTTATGAGGGAGGAACCGAACAGCAATAACGGCAGGACAAAACGCAAGTTGATGCAGCACCTCCGCCCGCTCTAATCCATCTGTCTATCCTCGTGCTTTTGCCAATTCCATTAAACCCTTAATTGGCGGTTGCAACGTAATTAATGGTGTTGCTGATTAGGGTTCCGCTGGCCGTGGTGAAAGGAATCGTGATGGCCACCGGGAAATTGCTGTTCGCCGCATAGGTGCCGGTTGCGGTTAGCGTGGACTGCGTGGCGTTGGTAACGGCTACGCCGCCGACCGCCCAGGTATTCACTGCATCGGCTGAGCCCAACTGCGCTTTCAGCGTGTAATTTGCGCTGGCAGAGTTGGTCTTTGTTACGAGAACGTCAACCGCGGAGCTTACGGTGAAGTTGGTCGCCGTGGTGCTGCGGACGATGCCGGCTGAAATTGCGCCAAAGGCCGAGACGTTGCCAAAAGCCAGTGTCGCCGCGTTTGTTCCCGCGCCGCTGGAGAGCGCCACGCCGGAAGCGTCAGAGTTGAATACCAGGTTGATGCTGCCCGTAACAGTCGCAGTCACGGTAAGTGTGCCGCTGGCGGTTGTTTGTGCAACGGCCGCCGAAGAAATCATCATCAGCGCCGCAAAGATGGTTAAGAGCATTACTTTTTTCATTGTCGTTCCTCTCCTCATTTCCGAATTCAAAAGTTCATTACTTCAAAAAAGTCAGAATGCAAGAATTCAGTTAGCCGTCGCCGTAAAATTGATCGTCGTCGTGATAGGCGTATTCACTGCCGGACCGCCTGCTCCGGGCGCTGCCGTCAAAATCACTAAATCCAGGTTGTGCGCGATGTCAGTGCCGTAAGCTCCATTCACCTGGATCGTCTGGGACGCAGTTGTCAGCGTAATCGCGTCGACTTTGTAGCTCATGCCGGTTGGCGCAGCCGCTGCCAGGTTCGCCGTGAGTGTGTATGTGGTGCTGTTTAACCCACCCTGGATCACTTGCACATCAAAAATCGTCCGTACGGTAAAGTTGGCTGCGGTGACGCTGGGGCGGGTCACACCCGCTGCAAGCGGTCCAAAAGCTGAGATCGTGCCGAAATTGACAGTGGCCGCACTGGTGCCTCCAGCGCCAAGCGTGACGCCTGCGGGATCGCTATCAAACTGGATCGAGATGCCGTCTTTGTTGACCAGAGTGCCGTTGATCACGCCCGAAGCCGTGGTTTGCGCTATGGCCTGCGCGCCGCACAGCATCAGGGCCGCCAGGGCCGCGCCGCGCATGATCGAGATGTAATTCTTCAACATGATCAAAACCTAATTCGCCGTGGCCAGAAAAGTAATGGTTTCCAGCAATACCTGCGCCGGCACGTTGTTCCTTACCTGCACCTGCAAAGTCTTGGTGATCCGCTGGCCAAATGCATCCGTCGTATCCAGCGTGGTAAATCCCGTATTGGTCAAAGTAACGTTGTTGAGCAGCCAGATCACGCCCGTAGGCGGCGGCGTGGATATCTGCGCTGCCAGCCGGTAATTGGGGCTGCTGGAATTTGCCTTGCTCACCACTACGTCAAAGGCGCTGCTCACCTCATAAAATGCGGCGTTCAGATGCTGATAGTTCACGCAAGTTGACGTATGAAAGCTTCCCGGAAAAGCGGCTGTGCCTAAATCGAGGCCGACGTTGTTGGTGCCGGCGTTCGTCAGCGGGCAGAAGCCCGTTGTTCCAACCGAGGGGTTGTTCTGAAAGACCAACGTGATAGACGACTGCACGTTCATGGTGATGCTGAGCTGCCCGGAACTGGTCTGCGCGCCGGCGCCAGCGGCAAGAAGGCAGAGCATGCAGCTCAGCATGAGCAGCGCTCGGGTTCCGCCGAATTTGAAGTTGCAGTTCATCGCGTCAAAGCAAGTCACAGTCCCGGATGTCCCTGTGAATGGCTCAATTTTGCTTACGCCAACACATGCTAAGCAGGTACTCTGCCCGGGCCAGTGATCCTTATCACTCCCGGTGTCTCTTAACTCTGGAGACCTGCCTGCCAACCTCTTAACTACTTTCAAGGTCCCGGATACCATGGCCTAGGTACAGTGCGTTGTTGGCCGCTGGGACACTGTTCTTTCGTACTGGCAAGAAGTCTAAGCGGAACTCCACATTCCGCAAACGGTACTTCAGTCACCAGTGGGCGCTGGGGGAAAACACCTGTATTTGAGCGGGTTACGTGAGCTTAAGCGGATCGTATCCGGTTTGGGGGACAAGTAAATAAGGTATTTCTGGCATTTGTACCGGAATAGTAATTAGGTCAGGCGAATCTATCGGAGTGCGGATGGCACGCCACTCAATTGGCTTTAGTTTGGATTGCGGCGGTCTTGGAATTTCTTAACCACGCGGCGATCAGAGGAGCAAATAACAGGAGCACCAGCGCTATTGCCATCAGCCCGCCATGAGCGATGTCATAATCGGCCAGCAGAGACTGCCATCTCCGTCCCCGCATATGTCCGATGGCCATTTCGAAAGAGAAGGTCAGCGCCACCCACAGCGCCCCGATTTCCAGGAGCGCTGCCCTGCGTTTCACGCGGATCCATTCGATGAACAGGTAAGCGACGATCAACAGCGCCGCCGATCCGGTGACTAGCCCGGTCACCTGCGCAGGCTCGGCGCCCATACGCGGTTCAAGAAATAAAACCCGCAGAGTGCCGAGCACTGATTCGACCGCTATGAAAACCAACCACACCACAAAAGCGCGCAAAAAAAACTTGCTTTGGTGTTCCCTCAACGATTTCTGGAGGGCCGGCATGGATCACCGCCGATCAGAAATCGTGCGCTTTAGCGCTGCGGCGGGTGGCGCCTCTCATGATCCGCTGGCGCGTCTGTATTTTGATGAGCGCCTCATGAAAAGCGAGCTGATGGAAGGCTTCATCCCGGCGGATCTCTTCAAAGCGGTGCGCCACCTGCTCATCACCGTCTTCATGGGCCTCTTCGGCAAATCGCTTATAGAGGGTGTCCACCTCAAACGATTCTCCGGCAATGGCATTCGTCACATCCTGTTCGTCGGTCCCGACAAGCTGCAGCAGGTCTGCCTGCTCCACGAAGTGCTCCATGTATTCCTGGTCGGCGGTTTTGTCGAACATATCGGCCAGTTCGTTATCGCCATTGTTGCGGGCCTGCCTGGCAAAAAGCTTATATTTGGCGAAGGCAAAGGCTTCGCCCCGCATGGCTTCCATAAGGTTCCTGCGGCTGCGGACGGAGATGGCGTGTTCAGCAAGATTTTTCTCTGTCATAATGGTCTCCAGCGGTTCAGTATGGCTTGCGCCGGCTCCGGGAGAATGTGCCGGCGGTCACGCTTGTTCGTGACTTATCTCACATCGGATATCCCCACGGCAGGCGCAAATTCGTTAGCAGGAGAATCCCTATGAACGCGGAGAACCTATCAAGGATAGGAACACAGGTTAGAGACAATGTGGCCGAAATCGCCGAGAAGGCGAAGGACCTTTCAGCCAAAGTAAAAGAACGTCTGGATGACACCTATCATGATCTGGACCGCACCGTGAGGCGCGCCAAGGCCGCGACAGAAGACCGGCTCGATGACGTCCGTGACCGGGTGAAAAAACAACCGTTGGCCTCGATCGCCATAGTGGCCTCGGGCGCATTCGCAGTGGGTATTCTTACAGGATGGCTGCTCGGCCGCAAAAACCGGTCGTAAGCAGTCCTCTCAGCAGCATCTCCCCCTGAACCCTCGGGCAGCGCTTCGCAACTAAGAATCGTGAGCTGCGCAGCGATGAGGATTTCTTCGCATTTTTAGACTTTAGTGGCTGGTGGCCAAAGCTTCCTCAAAGGCGTAATCGGCCAGCCGCTGGGGACGCAGGGCCGCATCTTTGACGTTCATCAGCTCCCTGGCTTTTGCCGCGATGTGCTCCGCGCTGACCTCAAACTCCCTGATCAATTCCCAGGGAGCGCCGCTGTCGCCAAAACGGTCTTGCACGCCGATGGCGCCGGTAAGAACCGGCTTGCCGTAGAGTTCCCGGCTTGCAGTGATTACGCCGCTCACGCGCCATGCCAGCGCGCCAATCTGGTGTTCTTCCGCGGTAACAATGATGCCGGTTTCAGCGGCGGCACGCACCACCGCGGCTTCATCCAGAGGCTTGAGCGTATGCATGTTGATCACGCGCGTCTCATGGCCGAATTCATTCTTCAGAATCCAGGCAGCCCGCATGGCTTCAGGAACCATGGGCCCGCAGGCGATGATCGTCAGGTCTTCATCCTCAGAGATGTAATCCTCAGCCAGAACATGTTCGAAAGCGTCGATCATCCTGTCCGATTCCCGCCGCAGGCGCAGCACGTTGGCCTTGCCCACAACAAATGGCGTAACTTCCGACGTCACGATTGGGGTCGCTTCACGGGCAAAGCGAATGTACTTTGGTCCCACATGATGCAGCAGCAGGCGGGTGGTGGCTTTGCGTGTCTCCACCGCATCAGAGGGGACCACCACAGTCATGTTGGGGAGGCTCATCATGGCGGAGCAATCTTCCAGTGCCTGATGGGTCGCGCCGTCCGGCCCCACGCTCACGCCGCCGTGCGCGCCGGCGATCATCACGTTAAAGTTTCCGTAGCAGACAGAAACGCGGATCTGGTCGAGATTGCGCGCTGCGGCAAAAGTTGCATATGTCCCGAAGACAGGCAGCTTGCCTTCACGGGCCAGCCCGGCCGCGACCGATGTTGCCGACTGCTCCGCAATTCCCATGCTCAGCCAGCGTTCCTTACGCTCCGGATTCTTTGCGTAAAACTCATTGATGGTGATGGAGCCGCTGATGTCCAGGCCCAGGCAGCAAACGCGCGGATCATCGCCGGCGGCGCGCAGCGCCGCGCCAAAACCGGTGCGCGTGGGCCGCATCTCCGCCTTCATCGATGGGCTGGAATTCCACCAGTAGTCGGCGCTGAATTGCGGCATTTTGCCTTGCAACTTCACATCCACTTTGTCCTGATAATCCTGTGCGGACTCCAGCAATTCCGGCACGGGCAGTTTGCCATCCAGGTGCAGCCCCTTGAGCGCCTGGTCCAATTCGTCAATGTTGGGGGCGCGGCCATGCCAGCCGGCCTTGTTTTCCATAAAGCTCACGCCTTTGCCCTTGACGGTATAGCAGATCAACATGGTAGGCCGGCCCGCGGGCTCCTGCTTCACTCGCTCCAGCGTTTCGACGATCTCCTCCATGTCATGGCCGTTCACGCGGAGTACATGCCATCCAAAGCTGCGGTATTTCTCGTCGAGCGGATCTATGTTCATTACGTCAGCCACGGGGCCATCAATCTGGAGTTGGTTCTGGTCGATGATGCCGATCAGGTTGTCCAACCGGTAGTGCGCAGCTTCCATCGCTGCTTCCCATATCTGGCCTTCCTGCTGCTCGCCATCACCCATAATGCAGAACGTTTTGGCCGGACATCGGTCCATCTTCTGCGCCAGCGCCACGCCCACGGCGATGCTCAGGCCCTGCCCCAGCGATCCGGTTGAAACCTCAATGCCAGGCAGCTTGGCGCGGTGCGGGTGACCCTGGAAGGGCGAGCCCAGTTTGCGCAGCGTCATCATGTCTTTCTTATCGAAGTAGCCGGAGAAAGCCAGTCCGCTGTAGAGCGCGGGGGCTTTGTGTCCGCCGGACCAGATGATGCGGTCGCGCATCGCCCAGTTGGGGTTCTTAGGATCGTGATCGGCACAGCGGAGATATAACGCCGCGGTAACATCCATGATGGAAAGCGATCCACCCGAGTGGCCGGAACCCGCGGCACAGAGGGCCGTGAGGGTGTAGCCACGCATCAGCGCAGCCTGCTCCTTGAGTTCTTCAATCGAGTATTCCGCAACCGTCTTGCCGGTAGCCGAGTTGATGATCGCCATTCGATTTGCCCCCGTGCGGCGCGCCACGGTCCCAGCGCCGTATGAACAATTCTGGCGATTCACCTCACCCAGCAGCAGTGATCGCTATCACACTCACAAACACGCATGAATACTGGATCAAATAGAGGCGGCTGGCCGGCCTTGAAGCTCTAGTGATGCCCCAGGACCGGATGCGGCACATACACCGACTCAAGCTGGGATATGTCCTGCTGTGTGAGCTTTGCCCCGACGGCGGCCGCGGCATCCTGCAAGTGGTGCGGCTTGGACGCGCCCACGATCGGCGCCGTGACTTCAGGTTTGTGCAACAGCCATGCCAGCGCGACCTGGGCGGGCGGAATGCCTCGGCCCTTGGCAACCTGGGCCACAGCATCCACAACACGGTCATCGGCTTCCTGCGTGTACAGTTTTTTTGTGTAGTCGTCTTCCTGGGAGCGCAGGGTTCCCGCTTTGCGATTTCCCGCCAGAACGCCGCGCGCCAGCGGACTCCAGGGCACCAAGCCCACGCCTTCTGCCCGGCACAAGGGGACCATCTCGCGTTCTTCTTCTCGATAGACCAGGTTGTAATGGTTCTGCATGGTCACAAAGCGCGTGAGGCCAAGACGGTCAGAGGTGTGCAGCATGCGCGCAAACTGCCAGGCGAACATTGACGACGCGCCAATGTAGCGCGCTTTGCCCGACTTCACTACGTCGTGCAGCGCCGTCAGCGTCTCTTCAATAGGAGTTTCATAGTCGAAGCGGTGAATCTGGTAAAGGTCGACATAATCTGTGCCCAGGCGGCGCAGGCTATCGTCAATGGCGTGCATGATGTGCTTACGCGAGAGGCCTTTCTGGTTGGGACCATCGCCCATGGGAAAGAAAACCTTGGTCGCGATGACCACCTTGTCACGCGACGGCCCAAAGTCTTTCAGGGCGCGGCCCAGAATCTCTTCACTTGTCCCGACGGAATACATATCGGCGGTGTCAAAGAAATTGATGCCCAGCTCGAGCGCCTGCCTGATAAACGGACGGCCCTCTTCTTCTTCCAGCACCCACTGGCGCCAGCTCTTGCGGCCGTAAGTCATGCAGCCAAGACAGATGCGCGAAACTTTTACCCCCGTAGAGCCAAGGTTGGTGTATTCCATGTGCGCCTTTCGTCAATCATTTGGATAACACATTCAGGATGCTGTTGGAGCGAGCGCAGATTCCCGATTTATGACCGCAAATTACTCCACTTCAACCTTCTCAAACCCCATGCCCAGCAGCAGACTGGTCACGGTGGCGCGGGCATTATCACGGGCGTTGGCCATGATCCCGCCAAGCGCGGCTTCCTGCAGCAGCTCGCCTTCAGCTTCCTGACGGACCTGCGACTCAAGATTGGGATCGACCCGGACCATAATTCCGGTATTGCGTGAATAAACTTTCGTGCGCGAGTTGTCCAGGCGCGTAATGAGAATTTGCGGGTTCGGCAAATGGACGCGCACAGCATTGCCCTGAACTGCGATGTCGCTCTTCTGCAGCCGCGTGAAATCGATGCCGGCAACTACTTGCCCATGCACGATCATCATCAGGCGGTCGCCGGCGATAAAGTCGGGCAGGATAGGATTGTCCTTTTCGCCGGTCACGATCTTGTCCATGTTGAAGACCACGGTTTCCAGCCGCTGCAACTTCTGTATGCGCTCAATCACGCTGCCTTCACTGTTGATGCGCGTGTTGCGGCCGCTCAAGGCTGACCACAAAGCCGCCAGAGGGCCGGACTGCACCCTGGCCATGATCACGGCCAGCAACAGCGCCACGAACGCGCCAATGAGCAGGCCGGGCAGAAGCGCCAGACGGCGTTGCGGCAGAGCAGTTTGCTTTGGACTCTCAGTCATGCCGTCTATTGTAAGTTGCTAACGCCAGGAACAGGCATAACCAAAGGACTGTCGCTGGCGGGAGCACCGTCTAATGCTGTTGTTGTCGCTGGGCCTTCCGGCCCTCAAGCTGCTTGTAATAGGCCGCGGCGTTGTCTTTGAACGTAGCTTCGTATTTGGGAAACTGGCGCAAGTCTTTGTAGCCGGCCAGCGAGAGCTGCTTCTGTATCTGGTCCAGAGATAGATGCTTGCTGCTCATACGCTTCACCTGGTCGCGCAGGTCAGCCAGGTAGTTACGAAAATGCTGCAACTCGCTTTTTGCCGCCAGCTCAAAATGCCCCGGAACAACGCGCTCCACCGGCAGCTCCAGCATCTGGTCGAGCGCGGCAATCCAGTTCTCCATGTCACCGTCATCCATCGCGGGACACGAGTTGGTGAGAAAGAGATCACCGGTGGCGATGGCATGTTCGCCAGGAAAGTAAACGATCAGGTCGCCCAGCGTGTGCGCCGGGCCGGGATGATAGATGCGGACTTCATGCTCGCCGACGTAAAGCACAAGCGCTTTCGGTCCCACCGTTTCTTTGACGGATTTTTCTTGTGTGGAATTTGCTGCCTTTAAGCGCGTGAATGCCGTGCTGATGACGATCGCGTCCGGGCCCACCACGCTGTTTCCGCCGCGATGGTCAGGATGGTAATGCGTGTTCACGATCCAGCGCACCGGCGCCTGAGAAACTTTGCGAATCTCATCCAGCAGTTTGCGGCCTTCCTGCGCATTCAAGCCGGTATCGACGACGAGAATTCCCTGGCCGCTGACCAGAAAAGTTGAATTCGCGCTGGCGTCGTTCTCTGAGATATAGGCGTAGAGGTCAGGGCCGATCTGCTGTACCGAAGCCGAACTATTCACACTGAAGAGAGCAACAAATGAACCGCAGAGGGCGCTGAGAATGCAGAGAAATTTGATTTGGCCCGTCTTTTTCATGGAATTATGGCTCAAGAGAATCTTCTGACTTGTTGGCTTTCTTCCTCTGCGTCCTTTGCGACCTCTGCGGTGAAATTTACCGGTACGCCACGATAAACATTCTGCGGAACGGGAACAGCACTTTGCCTTGATCGTTGGGCCGGTAGGCTTCCTGTATGCCTTCAAGACAAAGCTCTTCGAAAAGCTGGCGCTGCTCGGCATCGGGCAGGCGGTCGAGATATGGCCGCATCCCGGTGCCGCGGATCCAGTCAAAGATTGCCCTGGGGCCATCCATCACGTGCTGATACTCGGTTTCCCAAATATCTACCGGGCTTGCGTGTTTACGCAGAACATCATAGTAAAAAGCGGGCGGCTGCACGCTAAATGTACGGGCGGCAATGTCCAATGTCTGGCTCCAGCGCGGATCGCCGTTGGCAGCCACTTCCTGCAGGATGGTGTGCGTAGCCGATTGAAAATTGTCTGGCATCTGCACCGCAAGAGCTCCGCCCGGAGCCACGCCATTGATCATGCCGCGAAACAACGTGGCGTGCCCCGCGACCCAGTGGAAGGCAGCGTTGGAAAAAATCAGATCGACCGCCGGCTCCGGCTTCCACGTTTCTATATCGCCCAGGACCCATTGCCAGTCAGGATGTTTGGCTTTGGCCTGCGCCAGCATTTCCGGCGAATTATCCACGCCGGTAATGGCGGCATTGGGCCAGCGTTGGCGCAATTGTTCTGTGCTGTTGCCAGGACCGCAGCCCAGATCGACAATGCGGGCAGGAGCCTCCATGTGGATTTGCGCGATGAGATCGGCCGCGGGCCGCGTTCGCTCATTGGCGTACTTCAAATATAAGTTGGGGTCCCAGACGGGCATCTGCTCAAGACTTTAATTGCGAGCAGCGGGAAGAATCAAGGGCGGGAGAGGCGCGGCCTTCCTAAATCGTTTGGCGTAATCTTCAGGGCCTTAACAGACTTTATCGATAGCGTGAACTTTAAAAACCAAGCACAAGGTCCCTCCGTCCTACTCGCGCGCTGGTAAAACGCGCGCTCGCCTAACGGCCGTCGGGATGACGAGTTATAAAAGTTTACGTTAACACTAAAACTGCTCTAGACCGTGACGGCTTTCGTCTTTTCCGACTCGATGGCTTCCAGCATGGCATCGTCTTCAGCAAATTTGAACCACAGAATGCCGCGCTTCTGCGCTTCCTTTTCCTCCGCGCGGGCCAGACTCTCGAGATCGGGCTTGGTAACAATTTGCAGTCCCTTGCGCTCAAGAAATTTCTGGATATCCGCGGCGCCAAAGTTGCTTTCGCGGGCGGTCTCAAGATATTTCAGCACGTGCACCGCGCCGACTTCCGCATCATGCCGCGCGATGCCCACCAGACCGTCACTGGCCTTGCGCGCCCAGCCCACGGCATACATTCCGTCCAGCACCTGGTTTTTTTGCGGGTCAAACAATTCATAGGCCGCGCGTTTGGGATCGGTCTGGTCGGGATTGATGACATAACTGTCACGGCTGTAGGGCAGGCCAACCGCCGGATCGGCCACGTCACCGATGGCGAAAATCATGGTATCCACATCAAGGTCGGCCGATTTCTCCGTGGCCTTGCAGGCAATGCTGCCGTCGCGTTCAAAGAGAACGTTCTCGGCCACGGTAAGCTTGTCAATGCGGCCGCCGGCATCGGCATGGATCGCCTGGGGCGAGCACAGGAAGCGGAATCGCAGCCGCGCTTTGCCTTCCGGATGTTCCCCGGCAGGCGTCGCCAACACGGGGAAAGTTTCTTCCGCGAGCTTGCCGATGTCCTGGCCAATGGCGGAAAGCTGCGGCTGAATGCGGCGCAACTCTTCGTCAAAGGTCCTGCGGTCCAGGAATTCCTCGATGTAATCAAATTCTTTTTTGTCGAACTTGGCCTCAAACGGACCGCGCCGCGCCACCACAACAACTTCTTCAGCCGTCTTCACCGGCGCATCAATCAGCAGCCAGCGGGCGATATCCACCATCACGTTGCCCATGCCGACGATGGCCACGCGCTTCCCCGTGGAAAAATCATGCGAGGTAAACGGCGGCAGCAGGTTGTAACTGTAAACAAAATCCTTGGCCGCATACACGCCCCTGACCTCTTCGCCGGGCAGCCCGAGCTTCTTTGTCCCTTGCGCGCCAATGGCAAAAACAATTGCCGACGGCCCAAACTGCTGCAAGTCCGCAATTGACACCGGAGATTGGCTGCTCACCGGAACGTGGCCGAAGTAATGCACGTTGGGCAGGCCCAGCACCTTGGCAAACTGCTTGCGCAGGCCGACCTTCATCTTGTCTTTGGTGGGATAGATGCCGTATTCAGCCAGGCCGCCGGGTTTGATGTCGCGGTTCAGGATGATCACTTCATGCCCGCCCTGGGCAATCTTCTGCGCGGCAAACATCCCTGCCGGTCCGGCGCCAACCACAAAGACAGTTTTCACGAGCTCTCCTCCCAGCTTGTTCGACCTGAAACGGGCAGCGCAGGCATCACCCAGAGTGTGCCTGGCTGCGGATGACCTTCTTATTATCCCTTACCATTCACGCCCATGCTCGCCCAGGTTTCATACATTTTCCAGCGGGCGGCCACGTCCTGCCGGGCCTCTTCCAGCAGTTTTTTGGCCTCTTCCGGGTGCGACTGTCGCAGCATGGTATAGCGCGTCTCATTGTAAAGGTAGTCTTCCAGCGGCACTGAAGGCGGCCTGGAATCAAGCTGCATCGGGTTCTTGCCTTCCGCCGCGCGCCGGGGATCAAAGCGGAACAGCGGCCAGTGCCCGGATTGCACTGCAAGTTTCTGCTGGGTGAGGCCGTGATTCATGTCGATTCCGTGGGCGATGCAGTGCGCGTAAGCAATGATGATTGACGGCCCGTTATACGACTCGGCTTCATTGAATGCCTTGAGCGTCTGCATGTCGCCCGCGCCCATGGCCACGCGCGCCACGTAGACGCCGCCATACGCCATGGCCATCAACGCCAAATCTTTTTTGGGAGTCGATTTGCCGCCCGCGGAGAAGCGCGCTACCGCGCCGCGCGGCGTGGCCTTGGAAGTCTGGCCGCCGGTGTTGGAATAAACTTCGCTATCCAGGACCAGGATGTTCACGTTTTCACCAGAAGCCATCACGTGGTCCAGACCACCGTAGCCAATGTCATAGGCCCAGCCATCGCCGCCCACGATCCACACATTGCGCTTGACCAGCGAATCGGCCAGCACCAGCAGGTCGCAGGCATCGAAATTGTCCGGGCTAAACCGCAGGATATCTTTGAGCAGCGCCACGCGCTCCCGCTGCTCACGGATTCCAGCTTCGTTCGACTGGTCGGCCTCAAGCAGCGCCGTGGCCAGTTCTGCGCCGATGGTGCCGGCAAGGTGCTTCACCAGTTGACGCGCGTACTCAGCATGCTTGTCCTGTGAAATGCGAATGCCCAGGCCAAACTCCGCGTTGTCTTCAAACAGGGAGTTCGCCCAGGCGATGCCGCGGCCGTCCTTGTTGAAGGTGTAAGGCGTGGTCGGCAGGTTGCCGCCGTAAATCGAAGAACACCCTGTGGCGTTGGCCACGATGGTGCGCTCGCCAAAAAGCTGCGTCATCAGCTTGATGTAAGGCGTTTCACCGCAGCCGGAGCAGGCGCCGGAAAATTCAAAGAGCGGCGGCAAAAGCTGAACGTCTTTCACCTGGCCGAAGGAGAGCCGCTCGCGGTCAAATTCCGGCAGGCCGAGGAAAAATTCCCAGTTCTTGGTTTCGCGCGCGC
>Ga0164306_10000314_pt1 | contig 18957 bp, 13 predicted proteins | sample Whisoiple_242_MG_FD_110213 | JGI IMG/M metagenome (GOLD analysis project Ga0164306, IMG submission 110213) | Soil microbial communities amended with fresh organic matter from upstate New York, USA - Whitman soil sample_242_MG | ecosystem: Environmental > Terrestrial > Soil > Unclassified >... | reverse complement strand
TTTACCCACGGAACGTGTTGCTCGCTGACCAACTGCGGGAGGCTCTTTCCGAGGCTACCAAAATACGCCCCGTGCTCGAAAAGGCCGGGCTGCGGCCTATGACTTTTGGCGCGTTGCTGGGTGACACGCCATATGACGAAGACTTTGTAAGAAGGACACCAGACAGTGCAAGGCTCCGTGTTGAAGTTCGTCACTGGAAACACTTGGGATCCGGTTTTGCGGTACCGTTCTTGAAATCGCCTAACGATCCGAAGAAAGAACTGGTATGGCGGGATAGCGACCGCCTCTCCGGACGAACCTCCTTGTACGAAGCGAATGCTTCTTCATCGTCTCAACCTGAGGTCCCGAACGATGTCATTCGCCTAACGCGTCAGCAACTCCAAAAGCAGCCTCCCGACGTGCTATTCCTTTCAGCGGAAATGCTCAATCGCGAAATGGGGAACAGCGACTGGTCGCGCACTCTGGGAATCGGCCGAGGACCATTGACTCCTCGACTGCTGCTCCTTGATGAGGTGCACACTTATCAGGGAATACAAGGGTCTCAGATTGCCTGGCTGCTGCGAAGATGGCGCCACTGGAGTCGCGCGAGGACCATTCATTTCGTGGGCCTCTCTGCTACCCTCCGTGATGCACCGGCACATCTTGCCCGTGTTGTGGGCATTCCTCCAGGCACCGTCGCTGAATTTCGGCCGGATGCTGCCGAACTTGACTATGAGGGCATCGAGTACAACTTAGCGGTAAAGGGTAACCCCGCCGGCGCTTCTTTGCTGGCCACCTCAATTCAAACAGCCATGCTAGTTACGCGGTTGCTTGCGCCGCCGCAGTCGCCTGACGCTGGCCCTGACGATATTCACGGTAATGCGTTTTTCGGTCGCAAGGCATTCGGTTTTACAGACAATCTGGATACCCTGAACCGCTGGCTTGGTGACATGATGGATGCCGAAAGGAAGCAACTTGCAAGACTTCGTCAAGAAAGAGTTGACACCACACCTGTTGAGCGCGAACGTCTGTACCAGGATGGCCAACTTTGGAGTATGCCTCGTGCCATTGGCCATAACTTGAACTCCTCACTCCGCGTGAGCGGGTGCAGTTCTCAGCGACCCGGATTCAATGCCGGATCAGATCTCGTTATCGCGACAAGCAGTTTAGAAGTTGGGTTCGACGACCCAGAAGTCGGCGCAGTTGTTCACCACAAGAGACCCTCGTCGATGGCCTCGTTCGTGCAGCGCAAAGGACGAGCGGGCAGGAGACGTGACATGCGGCCGTGGACCGTGGTTGTCCTGTCTGACTACGGTGCTGACAGGTACATGTTCCAGAATGCGGAACGACTCTTTCGGCCTGAGATTGATTCAATCTTTCTACCGGTTCGCAATCCTTACGTGTTGAGGCAGCAGGCGGTTTACTTCTTGATCGACTGGCTGGGACTTCGAGTGCGCCAGGGTGGCCCCTTCGCTTATCTGCGTTCCGGATCCGGTGCTAGAGACGCGCAGCGCGCTGCTCTCGAACTTCTACGTGGATTGCTGGAGCAGCAGACGCCCTGGTCGCATTTTCGCCAAGAATTCGAAAGGCTATTCACCAACTCGCTGGCGACCGCGGATCCGAATCTAAACACGGGAACTGACTCGATTCTGTGGAGTGATCCACGTCCCTTGCTTCTAGAGGTTGTCCCCGCTCTGGTTCGCAAACTCGAGACAGAGTGGGCACAAGCCGATCCCCAAACACAGGGTATTTTGGAAGACCGCGGCATCACTCGGCCTCTACCCGCCTTCATTCCGGGAGCAACCTTCGGTCAACTTGACCTTGCTGAACTCTCCCTCCGTTTTGTGGGTACGTCCAAAGATGACGAGCAGATCGGTATTGGGCAGGGTTTATATGAGTTCTGTCCTGGTCGCGTTTCTAAACGCTACTCGATTGGCCAAAATGAACCTGGTTATTGGCTCCAGGGATCGCCCCACCTTCTGCAAGACGGCGAAGAAATTCGTCGTGAGATTCGTGATTTCTTTGGCGATTTATTCTTTCTTGAAAGCGTCGAATGCTCCGAAGGCCAAGTGCTCGTGTACCAACCATTGACCGCCAACCTCCTCCCTCAAGCCGCTGAGGTCACTGAGCGTAGCAATGCCCAGTGGAACTGGGACTCACGTTTGAGGTTGCTCGGAGCAGGATCGCGGCTGCCCTTGATGCGCTCCAACGTTTGGGGGGATGCTGTGCGCTACGGCGAAGCATATATGCATCGCGAGCAGTCGGGAGTGGAAGTACTTCGTTTTTCAAGGAACTGGGATTTCAAGATTCTCTTGACGAAACCGCGAGGTTCTTCAAAGCGTGGACACGGATACCTTGGTAGCGTTGATAGCGACCGATGGATCCAGGAAGCAGTCGGCTTCCGGATTAGGGCAGATGGCCTCCGCTGGGTGGTTTCTGGCGAGTACCTCGGATCTTTGCGGCGCCCGGATATGCACGAAGTGGAAAAACTGCGAAGCGAGTTCTTTCTGCACCGCCTTCGCACAAGCCAAGAGCTTTCAGGAGTAGTAGACCACTTCTCAGCAGAATGGCTCCATCGCATGAGTTTGGCGATGCTAGTCGGGACAGCGCTTAGTCAGAACTGCAGTCTAGCTGACGCCCAGACTCGGCTAAAAAGCCGGCGAGTCGCTGCTGCCCAAAAGATCCTGGATGAAATCCTGCCGGTCGCTGCCGATGACGAAGAATCACTTGAAAAGCCGGTGAAGTTGCGGGATAACCTTTTGTCGTTATGGCGCAATTCAGAAGTAGTGGCTCGCATCGACGATCTGGAAACTGGCCTCTGGAAAACTCTCGGCCCGGAGTTCGACGTCTGGACGAAGAAGCGGTTCTTATCCGCTCTAGGGCAAGCTTTCCGCTCCGCGGTCTTGAGCCGAGTGGAGGGTGTCTCGGAGGACGATTTGATACTAGATGTCTTCTGGGACGGGAAGGATGGAGAGATCTATCTCACTGAGGACGGCCCCGGAGGCTTGGGTCATATTGAATCCGTGGTAGCTGAAATGCGCCGCTCACCGGAAACTTTCCCTGAGGGCGTCCGGCATGCCCTCTCGTTCTGCCCTCGTCAGGACATCGCGTTATCGCTTCTCTCTTGTCTGCAGACACTTGTGCTTGAGCCCTCGGATGGGCCGCTAGTTCGAGCGATGCATCAATTGCGCACGGCCGTAGATTTTCAGCGCATTGCGGAGGCCAGTGAGTCTCTCAAGACAGCGCTGTCGGACGCTGGATTAGACTCCAGTCGCTCGTTGGTGGTCGCACTAGTCACACGGTTCCTTCGGCCCGGCAGTTCCACAGTCACTGACCGGTTGACATACGTCGTGAACCGTCTGTGGCGCAAACATTCCAAGCGGATTGGCATTCCGATTGATGCTGCTGTTTGGGCTTATGTCTGCGCAGGTTATCGACCGAGTCGCCGGCGCTTTTCTGAAGCGCTGCGCGCCCTTTCTGGAGGTCAAGAGCCCACCGTCGCACAAATATATCGCCTCGTACAGCAAATGTTGATCGAGGGTTGCGAGGATTCCTGTCCAGAATGCCTCATCGATCAAAACCCTTACCACGATGCTGGCACCGCCTCACGTGCACTAGCATCACTTTGGTTTGTTACGGCACCTCCACGTGTGATCCTGGAAGATGACCCCAATTGGCGTCAGACTGTTCGCCAGTTTCTCTGCCGGCATGCCACGGTCGATTTGGTTTTCAACCGCAGTAATGCCGCAGGTGCCATGGCCGAGGTTCAGGGACTTTTGGCGGAAGAACTTGAAGTCGAGAGCATGCTTGTTCCTGCGATGGTTGGCGCAGTTCGTCGTGCAGGGACCAATTGGGTGATATCACTACAACTGCGGGGGATGGTGGCATGATGGAGGGGACGCCATCAACAAACCGCGACATATGGTCTCATGGGAGCGGCACCCAACTTCCGGACCTGATCTTTTCTTGCCTCGCAACGTTGCTCCTTGCGCCAGAAGGTTCCAAACCGATCTATTTCAGCAGTCCGTGGGTTTCCGACTTCGCTCTTCTAAATAACCGTTTCCGCCAGTTTAGTTCGCTGTTTCCGGAATTAGATTCGAGGGCCGAAGTGCGTTTCGGGGAATTCCTCGCAACAGCTTCCCTGCGTATGCCTGTCCGCATTATCACAGTCGCCAACGATGTTTCGAAGAACTTCGTGAACACTCCCGTTGTGCGACAAGCCCCAGCCATCGATGTGCGTTTCGCACCTGAAGAACACCACGAAAAAGGCATTCTCACGCCTTGGTTCTACGTGGAGGGGTCGATGAATGTCACTTATCACGGGGTCTATATTCGCGGCGAAAAGATCACGTATCACGCGGCAAACGCTCGAGAAGGGCGCGAAAAGATCGCTCGAGCTTACTTGGAGTACGACCGCTACTGGGGCTCGTTGCGATGACCCGTGACCAAGCGTGCCAACTCCTGATCGCGCAACTGGAGCCAACGTGGCCACAAGAATGGCGTGGACTCGCGACGACTGCGCAGGAACATCCTCTCGTCGGCGAAGCGCGCGCTCTTACGCTAGCTGAAACGTGCCATCTACCTTTTTTTCAGGTTGGTGGGGAAGTTTCCTGGATAACCGTTGCACCGGATTCCAGTGCTCTGCGCGCGGCGGTTACCGGACTGCGCGCGTGGATTATCCCTAGTCTTGCCTGGGAGCACCGAAGCCGCCCGGTTCTGCGCCCTGAGGATTACTCAGGTTCCCTGGCCCCTGCCTTGGCGGAACTGTGTCCTGCTGGCTACTATCGCTGGCGTTCCACCCAATCCGCGGCAAGAATAAAGATTCCGCCAAAACTCCGACTTTGGCGTCAACTTCTAGCTGTTCGGCCGAATTTCGTCCTGGCAAGACCACAAACCCTCTTTGAGTTGCGGGAGCAGTTTCGGCTTGCTTTGGCGACAGGTGACCGCGATCTAGCTGAGCAAGCTATCACTGCGATAGACCAACGCCAACTCGACACTGCGGCTAACACCCTTTTTATGCGCATGCAGATGCGTGCGCGTTTCGGTTCATATCGAGAGATCACAGAGGAACCTCGCCTCTCCGAACTGCTCAGGTTGCGATTACCTCACAAGGTGAGGATCGCGATTGTCGAAGCGTTCTATGAGGTTTACCTGCGTGAAGATGATCATCGCGGAGATAGAGCGAACGCTGCAAAGATCTTCAGAGAAAAGGTTCATCCAACTGTGGCCTCCCTTCTCGGGCTCTGCCGTGACGAGGACGGACATGTTGTTGAGCGCACTCTGCGATATTACCGAGATGCTGTTGGAACCGTTAATAGAGAGAAACAGGACGAAGAGGCTATGTTCTTCGACGCAGTGCGACGTGGGGACTGGCGTCGGATTCAGGAGTCTGGCTCACAGTTGTTGAATCGTTCTGATTTCTCTGAGCCTTTGCGTTCCATCCTGCCTGCCGCACTTACTGAGAGCCTCAAGTTCCAACCCAGCCCTGACTTGGCTGCAGCGTTGGAAGGACAACGGACACCACTTTCAGCTCCACAGAGCTGGTCGGAATTCGTGAGGCGGTTACGGAAAGGTGATTATGAGACGGCAAAATTGTTTCTGGAACTCCCAGAGCGCCCCGTTATCAATCCTAGTGAGACAGTGAAGGTCCGGGAGATCGTAGCGGAGACCGAGGAGTTGTTTACAGATCCTGCGTGTGCCACAAACAGCGACGCAAGCGAACTTCTTGGGCAGAGTCTACCTTTTTTGATAGAAGATCTCGTGGGCGAGCCTGAATATCCTCGATCTGAGTTGGCGCAGACTTATCTCACGCTACTACAGCTTTGGACGCAGCAACGCGCGACAAACCTTCAACCAGCGGATCCAAACGCGGCCATCAGCCTTGCCGCTGGTGTGCTCAGTTCCCTCGCAGGTGTTGAGATCCAGACGGCCGAACTCCTTCGGCGGTGGTGGCAGTCCAGGCAAGTCCGCATTCGCCTACCGTTCTTGCTTGAAACTTTGGATTTGCTTGCCGACCATTGTCAGGAATTCGGGATCGCCCAAGGTCTCTGGATTGATGGTGTCACATTTATCCGTGCTCAAGCCGTTGCCTTGACGCTGTCGGAGCACAAGCTATGGAGATCTATTGGACAGAAACTGGGGTTCGACAAAGAGACACTTGACGAGTACCTCGCCGTCGCAGCAATCACAGCAGAGCAGGAGCTAGATGACCCACTCCAGGCCGCTGCTCTGCGAAAGATCGCGATCGTTTCCCTGCATGAAAAGGCAGCTCAAGCCGCAGCGGCCCTAATACGTGAGCGTACTAATGCAGAAGTACTGGTGGTCTCTGAACTTGTCGCCGGTCGGGACACCAAGAGCGCGCGCACGGCCGACGTCGTACTTTTGGTTTGGGCCGCAACAAAACACTCCGTCTACCGCGCGTTCGACGACATGCGGGACAAGATTGCGTATGTCCAAGGTACCGGGGTCAGCAGCGTAGTTCTCGCCTTGGAGCGTTGGGTGTTAAGCTCTCGCGTAACCAATGTTTGAACGCCCAGGAGCTATGGGCGAAACACCAGCACGACGAAGCACCAGTCCCTAATGCGAAAACGTGCTGTTCAGAGAATTGCCGGCTTGGGCGAGAGTTCTGTTCGCGGTTTGGTTACTAGGGATGCTCGGTACTGTAAAAGTAGATAATTTGCGAGAAGCTTTATGTCTTTGGAGGTGTTTTGAATATCGTTCCACTTGCGTTGGGCGCCAGGTCCGAAATCCCAGTACCCCTGGGTCCAGCGGCACACGCGTTGAAACGGCTGTAGATCGCTCAGGAAGTGATCTGGGCTAAACTCCTTGACGTCGTAGTGCCGATCAGCTATTGCATCCATCAAGAATCCCATGCTGACGATACCAGCACCATGGACCAGTCGCGAACGCAGCGGAGGCAGTTCCCAGGCATCCTTAAAGGTCTTGGCTGCAGCGTGCCAGAAGGCCTTGACCACCGTTAACATTGACTCCACATCCCCTGAGCCGGTATCGGGCTCACGAAATCGATAGAGAACGCCGTCGCTTAGACTGTTCTCGAGCATCTTCAATACCGAGTTGTCTTGCACCACCCCGGCCGCGTTCGTGGCGGTCCGTATTTTTCCTTTGAACGGGGAGTCGGAATCGTAGTTCAGTCGGTTGGAGAGATGGGCGGGGAATCTACGACGCTGAAGAAGAGACGGCAATCTCATTTGGGTGGTCGGTAGCAGTTCGTAAATCAGTCCCTTGGGTAGAGGCTTTGTGGAGTTCACTAAGATGAACTGTTCCTTCTGTTCCTGATCGTCCTTGGCAATGAAGGCCGTCACGCAAATGGGAAAGTCCCTGATCGAGGCGTCCCGGATAGCTGCCATCCTTTGTTGCCCGTCAACAATCCATCCGGGCTTTTCCTGATCCGACAATTCAGGATCAAGAGGTATAACAATGCAGCCTGCTCGACTGTAAGGCGATGCAGTTGGCGATTCTTCCGCAGCCTCGAATCGGACACGTTCATCAAAAGCAACAACAATTGCATTTGGGATCATGGGATTCGGTGATTCTAGGTAGCGCCGAATCTCCGCTATGTGAGAAAGCACTTCCGGCCTCTGATAACCGCACAATTCCTCGTCATTTTGCCGACGGATCCTGGAGACCGTCGCAAATGTCGAAAGCTGCTTCCCATCAACTGCAAAACTATAAAGAATCCTGTTCGCCCCCTGAGTGATCTCCAGGGCCGGCAAACGGAGAAAGCTGGTCTTGGACATTCGTCATTCTCCCTAGTAGTTCACGCATTCCGAAGTCTGGGCAGGGGCCGATTTGTTTACGTCTGTCTGCCGGCCCAGTTCTTGATGCAGTCGCTGGTAAAAAACAAATATGTTGTGGAATCCCCGCCTGCGATTACGTTCAGCGCCACGGAACAAAATGACTTGGATCCCAATCCTCCTGCAGATGTCGCATGGACACTTCTTCCATGGCTTGTCGGCAAGCACTTCTCGATAGATCTCGGTGCGGTTTCCTGATCCGTCATGAAGTTGTTCGTATTCACGCAGAAGCTTCAAAACGCTTTCTATTGATGTCGCTGCGGAATCGTATGCAGCAAGTGTGCGCAGACATTCCTTTTCGAGTCGCCGCGCTTCATTTTGATCCACTTTGCCAGCCAAGATACGCCTTGAAAGTTCCGGATTGGCCTCAACCTGTGGAACCCGAATCGCAGAGTATGTTCGGTCGGGCGCGTAATAATTGTCTTTCAGATCTTTAAATGCCTGCCGTAACGGCGAAGTGCTGTCAAAGCTTGTCACGCCGTAGGTACCGAACTGCCGCACTTGCTCACAACGGGTGACGCCCAAAAGGTGCACACGTGTTTCAGGGAGTCGATAGGTTCCCACAGCCTCAAGGCATGCAAGGATATCAACCGTTTTAAGAGGCACCATGCCGCCGAGGGCCACGTAATCGTAGCCCATCTTCTGCAACCGCTCGACTGAATCGGCGTACGAAGCAGGGCTCCATCCTTGGGCTACCCCGATAGGAACAAACCGGGAGCCTCGATGTTTGTGCTCTCGAATGAATTCGTTTGCAAGTTGCAGAGTAATATCCCGGCGCCTCTTCCAGTCGACGCTGACGGACTTTTCAGTCGGGTCGTAGGCGAGGATCACATGATCGACGGAAAGGCCATAATCGAAGCCGAGGCCTTCATAGAAGGTAATGATCTCATCAATAGAGTATGGAGGGTATTCTTCACGGACATAAGAGAATGCCCCGCAGTCCCCCATCGTTTCCAACTTCTTACCACCCAGTCTGAAAAACTCAGTTAGCCCCACACGCAACAGACGGTGCTTCTGTGCCAAAGTGTACCGACCGCTGTCCACAACCGCTCGCGAGACTAACAAGCCGTCGAACGGTGGCGAAGCAAACTCCTCGTGTGCGTAATGGTCATCTCTTTGACGGATTCGCAAACTTGATCGCTCTTCGCTTTCAAAATCGAAACTCGGATCGACGTAATCCTGGCTGTCGGGGAAAAAGAACTTCATGCCGCCCTTCCTTGAACGTACGCTCGCACGAGGAGGTTCGACAAAATACGAATATGTCGTGGGACATTTTGTATCTCGTTCCACTCAAGGTCCAATTCAGCCCACCGACCGCTGGTCCAGCGACAGATCGGTGCGATTATCTTCAATTCATGGCGCACGTGGTCCAATGCACCATGGTTCAGTGGTGTAAATTGCCCCATAATACGATCCATCAGGCGGCCCATTGCGCGAATCCCAGCGCCATGCATGAGGCGACTCTTCTGTGGGGATTTGCCCCAGGCATCAGGAAAAGTCTTCTGCACAGCGGTCCAAAAGGCAAGCAACGTTGCCCAAATCCCGTCGAAATCGGTTTCACCGGTTGCGATGTTCCGGTATGGAAATAAACATCCAGAAGGGGAGGAGATGCTCTCCTGGACCATTTTGATTATGGAGGAGTCCGCGACTACAGCCCTTTTCTTTCGGTCGGCGGCTGTAGACGCACGCATAATGAGGCCGCGGAAAGGCGAATGTTTGTCGCTATTGAGCAGATCGCATAACCCCGAGGGTATCTTGCGCGCCTCAAGATTAGCGGGGAGTGGGGTGGATACTTCGGGAAGCAATTCTGTTATAAGCCCGCGCGGCAGCGGTTTCGTGTTGTTAACTCGAAAGAATTGGTCGCGTTGGAGTGCAACATCGTCGGCAACAAAGGCGTTAATGGGAATCGGCAAGTCTTTTCTCTTCGACTTCGATATTGCGAGGGCCCGCTGCTGTCCGTCCACAATCCAGGCTGGTTTTGAATCCTTGGGTCCAGGCACGCGGATTTGGAGGATACCGGCTTCCGCGAAACCATCCTTAACGTGTGGACCGCGACTGCCCCGGAATTTTACACGCGAGGACAGAGCGAGAATAAGGGAATTCGGAAACAAGACATCGTCCGTGTTTAAATAGTCTGCGATCTCTTGTATGTGGCGTCGTACTTCCGGTCGTTGATAGCCGATCAGTTTTCCCGCGTCATCTCTAGACAATCGTGAGATGTCAGCTACCTTTAGAATCTCGTCTCCTGTGAGGCAAAACAGGTACAGCGGATGCGCACGATTTTGGCTGAGTCGAAGCGCTCTCCGTTGGATCACAGTCTGGCCTTTACGCGGCATGGATACCTCGTTTCTGTGCATCCCACCATAGCCGTCGGAAGCGGCTATATTCACAGGCGTTTCCGCGGCAACGAAATTTCTGCAACAACGGTCCTAACTTGATTTCCCTATTGACCTTAAGTTCGTGGGCGATGTATCGGCGCACTTGGGCATCCGATGCAGATTTACGTATCACACGGGCTTCTTGCGGTTGATGCCTGATGAGATTCTCCAGCGACTGCCGCACCGACGTGTGCCTTAACCTCCCGGATCGACACTGCTGCAGAATTCTGCGGAGAAGACGTACATTCAACGATGTTCTTGCCCCTCCCACAACGCGCTGCAATACCGCGCTACATGGAACGAAATAGGAAGACAGTGGTGAATTAGTGCGGCGGACACTCGAGAAGACAATTAAGTCTCCAGGTTGACGCAGCATCTTTGCCGCCGATGCGACGTCATCTTCGATCGCGTTCACGTACCCAGGAGACGCGACAATCACGAGTGGGCAACGAGGGTGGCGGCGCGCCAGAGCGTGGATCGAGCGGGGTGCGTTCGGTACTGGACCGCGCCAACTCGATAGGAGTTCCCACCATAGCTTCGCTGCTTGACTTGCAGAGCCATTTTGGATGCCGCGACTTACCGAGTCGGGTGAGCCAGGCGTAAAGGTCGCTTGATATGAATGCACTCTCGCATCGAGAGGGATCAGTCCGTAACCAGCGGAACAGACCCATACTCGGGCTGCGAAACCCGATCTGGCAGCAACTTCAGGTAGGGACTTAACAACAGTCCAGTGATCGCCCGCATAAAGATCGCGCGCGTACAGAAATCTGTCGGAGTTCTTGCTAAGCCGCGAACGCCATGTTCGAAACCTTGCGATTAGCGTTTTGCCGCTCACAGTTCGAAGTTGGAGATCCGGAATGGTCCGCGCGCGTTTTCTCTTCGTGCAAGCGACGACGATATTAATTACATTAGGCATCGATGAACAGTCAGTGCAATTGCGGCCACTGGCAGTTCAAATAATTACACATCAGGGATCAGAAATCCAGAAAATCTATTGATCTGATTCAACTTACGGCCTCCGCCACTGCCAAGTCTGCAAGTGGCTGAGAGGTATCGCGTGCCCATTCGATTTGTGCGAATGCGCTGTGGTTGTGAATGCTCTCTTCGTTTTTCGCCAGCACCCGGAACCACGCCACGCGAAGGTCACTTTGGAGAGACCGCGCGACGTCACGGACGACGTCTTCGACGAACATTGGCTTGTCATAGGCTTGCATGGTGACATGCCGCTCGTCGGCTCGTTTCAAAAGAGGGTATACCGGAGCTGACGCAGCCGACTCCACCAACTCCACAATTTCTTCAATCCAAATGAGCGCTCGGGTACCATCAGGCTGCGCGGAACTCTTTACCCTGACATCTGCGTATCCCCGCTGGTTATGTGCTCCGTAATCGCTGATGGCCTTGCTGCACGGGCAGAGTGTAGTAATTGGAACGCGCACGCCCAGTACGAAATCTTCACTTCCACCGTTCGCCTCGGCGGAAAACAGGCAGTCATAATCCATAAGAGCCTTCGCCCCGCTAACTGGCGCGGTCCGTTCAAGGAAATAGGGAAAGGTCACTTCGATGTGCGCACTCTCGGCGGACAAACGCATTTTTATGTCCTTCAGAATCGCGGGCAGAGTCCGCATCGTGATCTCGCCACGATGATCATTTAACACCTCGATGAATCGACTCATATGGGTGCCCTTGAAGTCATGTGGCAGCGCGACCGAGATCGACAGTAGCGCAACTGTCTGCTGTTTCTGGTGTTCACGATCAAGAACTGTAATCGGATAACGAAGGTCACTCACCCCAACTCGGTCGATGGGTATTTGCCGGCCATCTGGGCGATTCTGGACATCTTCCATGTCTTCTCAGTCCTCCCCTTGATATATAGATCCACTGGTGCAAGTTTCCCGAACAACGATCTTGCTGAGCAGAGGCAAAGACGATCGGAGCTGATCCCAGATCCAACGAGCCAGGTTCTCGCTCGTAGGATTTGCGAGCCCGTCGATTTCATTCAAATAGCTGTGATCGAGTTTGTCGTGAAGGGGTTGGAATGCGCGCTTTATCTCACCAAAGTCGATTACCCATCCCGTCTGAGCATTTACTTCTCCTTGGACGTGGATCTCAACCCGGAAAGAATGCCCATGCAGTCTTCCACACCGGTGTCCAGGAGCTACGTGAGGCAACCGATGAGCGGCTTCAATCGTAAATTCCTTGAAGATCTCCATGTCCGCCTCCAAATTATGGAATGCCTAGGAACTTGTGCGTTTGCAAACTTAGCCTCCACTGCGGATGTGCAAGACAATAGTTGAGAGCAAGACGTGTGTTCTGCTCGACGCTGGGGCCATCCATGGGTTGCAGAAAATAATGATGAAATTCCAAGTCTTCGAATTGATCAGGCCATGCCCCAGCTTGCGGAAACACAAGTTTCAATTCGGCTCCCGAGCGGAGCACAAGTCTCGTATTAGCCTTTGGACTCACGCATATCCAGTCGATGCCGTCGGGGGGGACCAACGTTCCATTGGTCTCAAGGGCGATCTCGAAATTGGCCTTATGCAGCGCAGACACTAAATCCGCGTCAAGCTGCAGCAAGGGTTCGCCTCCCGTGCATACAACTAACCGACGGGTGTGGGAAGGAGGACGGGCGGAGGAATCCGGCCACATGCTCGAAATGGCACCGGCGAGGTCGGTGGCTGAGGAGAATCGGCCCCCACGTGACCCATTAGTACCAACGAAGTCAGTGTCACAAAACTGGCAGACCGACTTCGGACGGTCCTTTTCCTTTCCTGACCAAAGATTGCAGCCTGAGAACCTGCAGAAAACGGCCGGGCGGCCACTATTGGCACCTTCTCCTTGCAACGTGTAAAAAATCTCTTTTACATCGTAGCTCATGCAGACACTCGGGAAATCCGATAACGGGTTGGGTCGGCAATTCTGGCCTCAACGAAACCTTTGCGTCGGAGTTGGCACGAGTCGCAAAGACCGCAAGCCTCTCCCAAAGGACTGGGATCGTAACAACTTGTTGTGATGGCGTAGTCGATGCCAAGCTCAGTCCCCTTCCGAATAATCTCAGCTTTAGTGAGATGGATCAGGGGCGCGTGAATCACGACTTTCGTGCTGCGTTCAACCCCTGCCTTGGTTGCAAGATTTGCAAGGTCTTGGAACGCACTTATGAACTCGGGACGGCAATCGGGATAGCCGCTGTAGTCGAGCGCGTTAACACCGATGAAGATATCGCTCGATTTGAGCACTTCAGCCCAAGCAAGGGCATATGCAAGAAAGATCGTGTTCCGGGCTGGCACGTACGTAACCGGAATCTCAGAACTCATCTCTTCCGGTAAGCGCCCTTTGGGCACCTCTATGTCGCTGGTTAGTGCAGAACCGCCAAACGACCGCAAATCGATATCAATGATTCTATGATCCGCCACCCCCAGTTGCTTTGCGACTCGTTGGGCAGATTCGATTTCGATTTTATGTCTTTGCCCATAGCGGAAACTGAGCGCGTAAGCAGTGAATCCTTTCTCCTTGGCAATCGCTAACGTTGTCGTCGAATCCAAACCGCCACTGAGCAACACCAAAGCTTTCCCATTCTCCATAAAGTCTCCCCTATCTCATTCCATTGAACAGTTTCATTTGGTCTCGATTAACGCTTTGCACCGGCTCCAACCGGTTCGCAAATGCACGAACGGCCTCAAGTTCCTCCGCTGTAAAGACAGTCATCTTTCTGTGACGATGTCCAACTGGAACGGCGCCGCTTTTCCTCCATCGCCACAGTGTCGTTCGCGAAATGGAAAGCGACTCTTCAACTTCCGTTACCGAAAAATATTCTTCCCCTTTAATCAGAACGGGCATGTTCGTGAACTGTTTGGCATCACGGGTTGCATTATGTTCCAGTTTGTTTTATCAGGTCGCATCATGTTGCATCATGTTTCATTGTAAGCCGCAATGGCATTTACGCACTAGAGTTATTTACGCCAGTCCAGTGGTCATATAAAGCTATGAATATACGCCACTTACTATGCTTGGTTCGCGGAAAGCGGGTATTGTGTCCGCGGAACTCGGGGGCTGTGAAAAAATTCTAGCCGACTCGTCACCTGAACAGCGCCGGCTGGGCGGAAGGTTCGTCAGGGTCACGGAAGTTGCCCAAGCCAACCCCGACGAGCCTAAAAAGTTGTTTCGGGCCGAGATCTACTCGCTCGCGCAGCGCTAGAGCTATGCCGGCTAATTCCTCACAAGAAGAGGGAGGAGAGCTGGATGTGTGGCTGCGTGTGAGAATTTTGAACTCGCTAGTTTTCAGTTTGAGGACCACCGTGCGTGCTATCCGCGATTCCTTGCGCGAAGCGCACCACAGCTTTTCTGCAAGGCGGCGGATCATCACCTCTGTTTCCGCCAACAGTACATCGTGCTCAAAAGTATCCTCCACGGATATCGATTTGGTTGGCCTGTCCGGCACGACTTCACTCCGGTCTAGGCCTCGCGAGAGCTCGTACAAGCGGGTACCATAACTGCCGAAGTCGGCTTCGAGTGCGGTTAACTCTATCCCTCGCAGATCTCTCACCGTCTGAATTCCACGTTTAGCCAGTTTCTCACCCGTCACTTTGCCTACACCAGGCAGACGTCCAACAGGCAGCGGAAGCAGAAACGCATCTATATCGTCGGGCTGGATAACGAATAGCCCATCGGGTTTGCGCCAGTCAGAGGCGAGTTTTGCCAAGAATTTGTTAGTCGCCACGCCCGCCGAGGCCCTCAGATTCAGTTCCTGACGGATTTGCTCGCGAATGGTGCGCGCCACAAGCGTGGCGGTCGGCAAGCCAGTCTTGTTCTCAGTAACGTCCAGGTACGCTTCATCCAAGGACAATGGTTCGATCAAGTCCGTGTGGCGTTTGAATATCTCCCGCACGCTCTGCGAGACTGCCCGGTAACGAACGAAATCCGGTGGGACAAAAATCGCGTCCGGGCACAAGCGTTCCGCTCGTATTGCCGGCATCGCCGAGCGCACGCCGAAAGCCCTGGCCTCATAGGAAGCTGCGCACACGACGGACCGACTGCCCTGCCAAGCGACAATCACTGGCTTGCCGCGCAGTTGCGGATCATCCCGCTGCTCGACCGAAGCATAAAAGGCATCCATGTCTACGTGGATGATTTTTCGCACATTCATCTGGAGAGAATATTATTCCGGACCTCGGAATAATGTGAACGTCTAACCTTCGCCAAACGCACCCATTGGCTTTGTTAAATTGACGCGCACGTCCCGTCGTTACCAACTTACAGCCAAAGAGCGCTACATCCGGGACCATTTTGGACGTGAAGACGACATCTTGTGGGACGCCACGTTGGAATATCGCCATTCAACACATCTCCATTGCCCGCCAAGACATTAAGGCTTCCGTAAAACGGTATCCGGCTTGTTTCGGTAGAAGACTGCCCAAGTTCCGATTTGGGAAATAAGAATAATTTTATTTGAAGGATGCTTTACCGGCTGGACAGCGGAGGGTACGCTGCTAGCCTCATCCCCAAACCGCCACTCCGACATTGGGTAGGCCGCAGTAATTCTTTTAGGTACCATTGCCAGCGTCACAAGATCGCTGCGACGATTTAAGTGTTCGACAGCAGCCCGCTGACAATCCCGCCAGTGGCCAGGAAGATCAAATTACAGCTAAGCAGCAGGTGCCCCTGTTTCCTCATTCCTTGCAAGAAGCTCCTCTGCCATAAATTCACCCAATTCAGATTTTCGGTTTGCAACCGATATCAAGCAGTCACTCACGACAATCATGAGGAGGTTTCACGTATGAGCACCAAACGGCTCTCTTTCAGTCTCGCCTTGCTCAGCCTGTTATCTTACGCGTGCAAGGCACAAAGCAATCCCCAGGCTGGCCTTCAGCTCAATCAAAACCAATCGCAGCCCCTGGACGCATCAACACAATCCTGTGTGCAAGCTGCCGACTTTTGCGTTTCCCCGAGCGTGCAGGGCCCTGAGTCCGCAGATTTTGCTGCCTGTAGCAAGCTTCCACAGACTCTTCAAAAGAACCAATTCTCGGCCTTCTGCTTCAATCCTTTTACTGGATTACCGATTCCGGGGGTAACCATTCAGCTCACTGTCAAAGCTGAAGATCAAACCGGCGGCCATCTGCATACCGACACGGGGCGTCCTCACGGTGATTTCAACCCCGCGTCAGGGCTTGTCGACCCCACAACGAACGTGCTGCAAACCGTCTACACGTCTCCTGATACCGCAGGCATTGTCGATGCGACGGTGTCTGGAACGCTTTCCGACGGAGTAACCCAGTGCACCCCAACCATCGTCAGGCTTGGCGTCGAAACTCATGGACTAGCTGCAATCCCTTTCTCGGGAAGCGGCTACGGGACGGAGCCATCAACCGGACACGACAGCAACAATGTGTTTGCCAATCCCAGTGTTGGTACAAATTTGCAGAGACTGCCAGTGAGCTTCGATATCTTGGCGCAGGCGTTGATCAGCGCGGGATTCGTTTCATCACAGCCAATTCCCACACTGACGTATTTGAGTTTGAGCCTGCCTTTCGGCGGAGTCTTTGATGTTGATACCAACGGTACAGGTCATATCGACAGTCCCTGGCACCCCCCACATTGCGGACACCGAAACGGAACACAGGCAGATCTTCGCATTAAGAATGTTCCAGCAGAACTAAGACCGGCGCTTGTCCAATCGATTCTGGATTCGCATTTCATTATGCCGGTTAAGAAGGAGAATCCCAGTTTTCCAACCGCTTCCCATTGGCATTTGCAGGCTCACTAAAGTCCCTTAAGGAGATGACCCCATGCGTAAACGTTTTTGTCAGCTAGTGTTCCTTACCTTGTGCTCCACGTGGGTTTGTCGGCCTGCGTCAGGGCAAACCGTCACCTGCCCGTCTGCACCAAACATGTTCAAAGCGACGGTCGCCTCATCTGTGAGTTTCGACCCCAACACAAACCTATTTACTTACACGTACACAATTTCGAGTGATCCGACCAGCCAACAGGAAATTGCGGATTTTGCTGTCGATTTCGCTCCGGCGGTATCGAACGTCATCAGTCCCAAGGGATGGACCAACACCAACTTTGCCGATCGTAACACCGTTCATTGGAAGGCTACCGCGGCAGCTCCCCTTACCGCGGATCAGCCCGATACCGGTCAGGTTCCTCCGGGGCTCTTTCAGATTAAACCCGGGACTTCACTGGGTGGATTTTCTTTCCAGAGCCCAAATCCTGCAGGCCCGGTCAACTATTATGCGTTGGGCTTCGTTGATCTGGCGACAGCTGACGATGAAAGAACCGTTGAAACAATCGTGGACAGTTGCCCAGGCAGCGTCGGTGGCTTCTTCGATCTTGCAGTTACGGCCACCACTCAAGGCCCGGTGCAGTTCATTCCTGTGCAGATCGACATCAAGCCGGGCGGTACGCCAAACGCCATCAATCCTGCTGATCAAGGAGTCGTGCCGGTCGCAATACTCTCGACTAGGTCGTTCAATGCACCCAGCAGTGTTGACGCCACATCTGTGCGCTTTGGACCTGCTTCAGCGGCGCCCACCGACGGAGGCCATGTTGAAGACGTAAATAACGATGGATTACCCGATTTGGTATTCCAGTTTCCAACGCCTTTGACCGGAATCGTCTGTGGAGATACGTCCGAGACCTTGACCGGAAAAACACTGTCTGGTACTTCAATACAAGGTTCGGATTCGGTCATTACCGTGGCTTGCAAGAAGAAATGATTTGGACACAGATTTCGACGCTTGTGCACATCGGGCGCATCTTTTGCCGTGTTTGGGGAACTTGCGCCCGGTTTTTGGTCCTATTTCTATCGCTGTCCTGTCAGCTCGCATTTTCTCAGTCCCAACTGCCGCAAAGGCCACACCGCGATGCCAGGCCCACCGGAGGCCATCTTCACAGTGCGGTCAAATCGATAGCCTTTAGCCCCGATGGGAAATTCTTAGCTTCTGCAGCTGACGATAGAACCATTCGGCTCTGGGACGTATCAACGGGCAAACAGATCCGGGCTTTTACTGGACATACGCTGCCGGTAAATCTTGTTTCGTTTGCTCCAGACGGCAAGTCAATTGCCTCATCAAGTAGTGATGGCACCGTCAGGGTATGGGAGGTTGACACCGGGCGAGAGCTGATGAAAATGGTGCATGGGTACCCGGTGAAAGCATTGGCCTTCAGCCCCGATGGTCAGCTTCTCGCGGCTGCCTGTGAATTTGCGGACAACGAGTGTAAAAGTCCTGGCATTCAGCTTTGGAACGCCCTAAATGGTGAACCGGTTCGACAATTTGTGGAACCGGACAAAAGTGTCGAGAGTTTGGCGTTTTCCCCCGACGGACGCTTACTTGCTTCCGCTGGTTATCAAAGCCCGGCACGTCTGTGGGAGGTCTCGAGCGGTAAGGAACTGAGACATTTTGAGTTGAAGAATCCGACTCACCCGCCATATGTCAGCTTCAGTCCCGATGGAGCCATGTTATCCATTGAAGATTGGTCAGCCATCCATCTGCTCGAAGTGGCCACTTTTCGAGAGTTGAGAAGTCTGAATCGACCTCACGGGATCCGGGTTGTTTTTAGTCCTGATGGCCAGATGCTAGCTGCGTCAGGCGCAGATCCGCTGTTGGTTGTTTGGGACACGCGCACGTGGATAGAGCGGCGACGGGGCTTTCACGAGGACGTGGGTTGTCCCCAGGTTGCCTTCAGCCCGGATGGAAAGATGCTGGCTGAAGCATACTATAACGTGGTTCGCCTCTTCGATACTTCATCGTTTCGACTCGTGCGAACGTTTGGCATATTTGCTCCAGAAC
>Ga0164306_10000313_pt1 | contig 18971 bp, 19 predicted proteins | sample Whisoiple_242_MG_FD_110213 | JGI IMG/M metagenome (GOLD analysis project Ga0164306, IMG submission 110213) | Soil microbial communities amended with fresh organic matter from upstate New York, USA - Whitman soil sample_242_MG | ecosystem: Environmental > Terrestrial > Soil > Unclassified >... | reverse complement strand
GCTCGGGCTCACCGGGCTCGCCGGGCGGCCGATCAAGAAGCTGTCCGGCGGGCAGCGCCGGCTCGCCTGCTTCGCCGCGACGCTGGTCGGTGAACGCCCCGTCCTGGTGCTGGACGAGCCGACGACCGGAATGGATCCGGTCGCCCGGCGCTCCGTCTGGTCCGCCGTCGACCGGCGGCGGGCCGAGCACGGGGCGACGGTCCTGCTCGTGACCCACAACGTCATCGAGGCGGAGACGGTCCTGGACCGGGTGGCCGTCATGGAGGCCGGCAGGGTGATCGCCTGCGACACCCCGGCGGGTCTCAAGGAACAGGTGGCCGGCGAGGTCCGTGTCGAGCTCGTGTGGCGTGAGCGGGCACCGCTGGACGTCCCGGAGGTGGCCGCGCTCCGTGAGTCCGCGCAGGAGTCGGGGCGCAGATGGGTGCTGCGGCTCGGACCCGACGAGGCGCGGGCCGCCGTGGCCGCGGTGACCGGCGGGGCGGCCTTCTCCTCGCTCGACGACTTCACGCTGGCCACACCCAGCCTGGAGGATGTCTACCTGGCGCTCGGCGGGGACGCGGCCAGGGCCACCGAGGGACTGGTGAAGGCGTGATCAGGACGGTGAACGTGTCGGGATGCGTGTCGGAGACGAACGGGAGCACGGCCAGGTGACGAGCATCGTTCCCACGGAGTCCGCGAAGACGACGCCGAAGGGCCGGACCCCCGGCGCGAGCGCGGCCGTACGGCACGGCAGGCCCGCCCGCACCGCCCCCGCGGCGCTCGCGCCGAGGGCCGGACTGCTGCCGTCGCTGGCCGCCGTGTACCGGGCGCAGCTGTCGCGGGCGCGGGTCGCGCGGATCCCGCTGCTGTTCGTCGCGACGTTCCAGTCCGTCGGGATCATGGTGCTGATGCGCGGTGTCGTCGACGGCGGCTCGGAGGCCCGCGCCGTCGTCGCCGGGTCCAGCGTGCTGGTCGTGGCGTTCGTCGCGCTCAACCTGCTCGCCCAGTACTTCGGCCAGCTCCGGGCGGGCGGCGGGCTCGACCACTACGCGACGCTGCCGGTGCCGCCCGCCGCGGTGGTGCTGGGGGCGGCGGGGGCGTACGCCTCGTTCACCGTGCCTGGCACGATCGTCACGGCGGTGGCCGGAAGCGCGCTGTTCGGGCTTCCGATGACTCATCTGTGGGTGCTCGTCGCCGTCATCCCGCTCTCCGGAGCCGCGCTCTCCGGACTGGGTGCCGCGCTGGGACTGCTGGCGCCCCGGCAGGAGCTGGCGACGCTGCTCGGGCAGCTGGGCATGTCGGCCGCGCTGCTGCTGGGCGTGCTGCCGGCCGAGCGCCTCCCCGGCCCCGTCGGCTGGGCACGCGACCTCCTTCCCTCGACCTACGGCGTCGAGGCGCTGTCCCGGTCCTTCGACGCCCACCCCGACTGGGCGGTCGTGGCCCTCGACCTCGCGGTGTGCGCGGCGGTCGGTGTGCTCTCGCTGGCCGTGGCCACCTGGGCGTACCGGCGTGCGGCGGTCCGGTGAGGCAGTGATCGCGGCGGCCTGGCACGATGGCACCGTGACAGCACCGTTGACGCCGCCGCACCAGCCCCAGCCGAACGACCCGTGGCAGGCCCCGCCCTCCGGGTCGCACGTCCTGCCCGGCAAGGACCCGGACGCGCAGGAGCGGCGTACGGAGCTCCTGCAGGGCGCGCTGGTCGCCGTGGTCCTGACGGTCGCGGGAGTCGCCCTCGGGCTCCTCTGGCTCTGGCTGGCGCCGCGCGTACCCCTGGTCTCGGACGACACCGCCGTGTTCCTGAAGAACAGCGAGGGCGAGGAGGCCATCGGTGCCGACGGCACCTTCGTGCTGCTGGCACTCGCCTTCGGACTCGTATCGGCGGTCGCGGTCTTCCTCCTCCGCCGTCGCGGCGGCATCCCGCTGGTGGTGGGCCTCGCCCTGGGCGGGCTGCTCGGATCCCTGCTGGCGTGGGGGCTCGGCACCTGGCTGGGACCGACGTCCGACGTGGTGGCCCACGCCAAGGAGGTCGGCAAGGGCGTCACCTTCGACGCGCCGCTGAAGCTGCACGCGGTCGGCGCAGCGGTGCTGGCCTGGCCCATCGCGGCGACGGCCGTCCACCTGGGGCTGACGGCCCTGTTCGGGCCGCGCGATCCCGAGCCCGAGTGGATGTCCCCGTACGGCGCTCAGGACGCGGCACCCGGCGGCGCGTACGGGCAGACGCCCGGTGGCGCCGAGGGCGCGGCGCCCGGCTCCGCCGAGGGGCAGGCGCCCGGGGGCGGCCGGCCGTCGGACGGCTCGTAGCGCTCTCCCGCGGGCCGCTTCCGCTCGGGTGTTTCCGCCCCGGTCGCACGGGCAGGCGGGTGGATGAGCACCGACGAAAGGACCGACATGAGTGCCGGAGAGAAGACCAAGGCCAAGACCGAGCAGATCGTCGGGAAGGCTGTCCGCAAGGTGGCCCACGCGGTGGGTGACGAGACCACGGCGGCCAAGGGTGCGGCGCTGGAGGCCCGGGGCAAGGGCCGCGGTACCAAGGAGAAGGCGAAGGACACCTTCAAGCACTGAGTACCCGCCGGGAGGCTCCGGCGGGGCGGCCGCGGCCGGGCTCAGCGGCCCGTGCCCGCGGCGCACCGTACGCAGGTCGTCGCCGCCGGACGCACCTCCAGGCGGCCCGGCGGGATGGGCTCACGGCACCGCTCGCAGCGGCCGTAGTCGCCCCGCTCCAGCCGCTCCAGCGCCCGGTCCACCTCGGCCAGGTGGTCCCGCGCCCGAGCCAGCAGCGAGGCGGTGTGAGCCCGTTCGAAGGCGGTGCTCGATCCCTCGGGGTCGTGCTCGTCGTCGACCGCCACCAGCGCGTTCGCCTCGACGATCGCGTCGAAGTCACCGTGCAGCGCCGCGATACGGGCCTCCGTGTCGCGGCGTTCCGCGTCCAGCCGTTCGCGGACGGAGATCCGGTCGCCCGGTCCGTCGCCCACGGCCGGGGAGAATGTGTTCACCTCCGTGGCAACGGCCGCGTCCGGGGCCGCATTCCGTGCGCTCCGCGCGCGGGGCTGCGCTAGGCCCGGCCGATCGGGGCCAGGGACGCGCCCGTCAGGGTCGCCAGGTCGGCGGGGGAGAGCTCGACCTCCAGGCCGCGCCGGCCCGCCGAGACGCAGATCGTGGCATGGGAACCGGCCGACGCGTCCAGCACCGTACGCAGGCGTCTGCGCTGGCCCAGGGGGGAGATGCCGCCCCTCACGTACCCCGTGGTGCGCTCGGCCGCCGCCGGGTCCGCCATGGCCGCCCGCTTCCCGCCCACCGCCGACGCCAGGGCCTTCAGGTCCAGCGATCCGGCGACCGGCACGACCGCGACGACCAGTTCGCCGTCGACCTCGGCCACCAGGGTCTTGAACACCCGGTCGGCGGCGACCCCGAGCGCCTCGGCCGCCTCCTCGCCGTAGGACGGCGCGGAGGGATCGTGGTCGTACGCGTGCACCGTGAACGCGGTCCCGGCCGTGGTCAGCGCGACCGTGGCCGGGGTACCGCCGGGCTGCTGCTTCCTGGCCTTCTTCGCCACCGGGCAGGTCCTCGGATCAGTTGGGGTGCGTGGGGTCGCGGGTCAGGTCGACCGCGGGCAGCGAGGGCAGGTACCGGATGACGGCGGTCTCCTTGCGCAGGAGCGCCAGCTCCTCGCGCAGCCGGGTCGCGGTGTCCGGGGCCTGGAGCAGCCGCTGCTTCGACGGGATGTCGAGCACGGCGGCGGCGGCCACCAGGTACGAGACGACGGACGGGTCGTCCGGCAGGTCGGCGCCGGTCGTCAGGGAACGCTCGCTCGCCCCCGCGAGGCGTTTCTGGTAGCTGCGGAAGGCGCGCAGCACTCCCTCGGCCAGGGCTCCCGCCTCGTCCTCGGCCGTGTCCTCGCCCTCCACGGCCCCGGGGTCCTCGGGCAGCTCCTCGACCTCGGCGGTCAGGAACGGGCCGCTCGCGTCGACGGAGAGCAGACGGACCCGTGTGGTGCCGGTCGCCAGGACCTCGTAGCTGCCGTCGGCCCGCTCACGGATCTTCGCCGCGTCCGCGACGCAGCCGACCCGGTGGAAGGTCTGGACGGGATCCGGCCCGAAGCCGTCGGCGGGGGCCCGTTCGGCGGGAGGCGCGGAGGCGACGGTGTCCGGCATCCCGGTCGCCGTCGGGGCGGTCTCGCGGCCGTCGCGGATCGCGACCACCACGAAGCGGCGCGGCTCGTCCTCGTCGATCCGGAGCAGCTCGCGCATCATGGCGCGATACCGCTCCTCGAAGACGTTGAGCGGCAGCACGAGGCCGGGGAACAGCACCGCGTTCAGCGGGAAGAGGGGAAGGCGAGCGGTGGTCACAGCGGTCAAGCCTAATGGCCGCGGAGCCCGCCGCGCTCCGGCCTCCCGCACAGGGGCGTGGACGAGGCCACCCGGAGCCGGACGTCGGCCCGTGCGTCGAGGAACGCCCCGAGCGTGTCCCCGGTCACCGACGCCCAGGGGAACGAGGTGGCACAGGTCCCGATCAGCCGGAACTGCTCCAGGGCCTCGGCCGAGAGCCCCCGGGCGGCCAGGACGTAGGCGAGGAGGTTGCGCACCTCCGCCGGCCAGGGGTCACCGGCGGGGAATCCGGCCGAGAGGCCGATCGCGAGGTCGGCGGCCGCGTCGACCCGGTCGACCTGCACGGAGTTCGCCCGCGCCGCGGCCTTCTCGTCGCGCAGCAGGGCGAAGGCCGCGCGGACGGGCAGCGCCTGCACCAGGGAGTCCCGGGCGGCGTCCTCGGCCGCCCGCTCGGCGAAGTCGAAGCACTCGCGATGGGAGCCGTACCACTCGGCCGAGAGGTACCGGAGCGCGGAGACATGGGTGCCGTAGTGGTGGGTACAGCGGCGCACCGCCTGTTCCCACAAGGACTCGAAGACCGTGTGCGGCGCATGCGTGCCGCGGGCGTGGTCGAGCGCGAGCCGCCACGGCACCGGGTCACGCGGGTCGGCCTCCGTCGCCGCCGTGATCAGCGGCCCCACCTCGCGCAGCAGCTCGGAGTGGGCGGGGGACTCCCAGGCGCGGCGCACCGCCAGCGCTGCCTTGACCAGCAGCGCGTCCGGATCCCGCGGAGCGGCGGCCAGCCAGCCGGTGAGCCAGCCGTCGCGGCCGCGTGCGAAGGCGACCAGCCGCGCGAGGGCGCGGTCGCGGGTCTCCCAGTCGGCCGCGTCCCGGGTGGTGGCGAGGAGCTTGGCCGCGGGCTCGTACTCACCCAGGGCCGCCGCCACCAGGGCGGGGGACAGCCACTCGTCGGGGGCGTCGAGCAGCACCGCGTCGTCCGCGGGCAGCCCGGCGGACAGCCCGGGGCCGTACCGGAACGTGCGCGCGGAACTCAGCAGTGCACGGAGGAAAGCCATGGTGCAGACCATTGAAAAGCCCAGGTGGGAGCGGCGCCAGAGGGCCCCTGTGAAGCTTCTGTGGCGAGTGGAAGGGTTGCCCTGGGCGAGGTCAAGAAAGGGCAAAGGAAGCGGTCGGGGCTGGCCCGAATCCGACCTTCCCGTCGCCGCTCCTCGTCCGCCCTGCCGGACCTCGACCGGCCTTTCGGCCGCCGTCCCGGCGGGGATCCGGGCGATGCGGCGCCCGCCCCGGGTCAGCCGCGCCGCAGGAGCCGCGACGCACCCGCCGCCACCGTCGTGGCCAATATCCACCCCAGCAGCACGAGTGCCGCGGCCGCCCACTGCCAGCCCCCCTCGAGGAGCCAGTACCCGTCCTGCCCGAGATCGATCACCGGCACCAGCAGATCCAGCGCGTACAGCGCCGGATTCCACTGCGGGTGCTCGTCCCCCTTGATCGACTCCGGGCTGTACTGCGAGAAGGCCACCGCACCCGCCGCCCACAGCACCGCCATCCAGACCAGGGCACGGCCGGGCCGGTAGCCGTACGCCACCGCCCAGTCCTGGAGATAGCCCCAGATCCTCCCCGCCGGGGGCAGCGTCTCGCGCCGCCGGCGCTGCTTGGCCAGCAGCACCTCGCGGGCGTCCGCGTCCTCCCCGCAGCTGCGGAGCACGGCCGCGAGCCGCTCGTACGGCTCGGGGACGTACTCCGGGGTCGCGGCCAGCACCCACTCCAGCCGTCTCGACAGCGGGAAGTGGCCGTACGGGACGAGGTTCTCGTAAACGAAGCCGCCCATCGCCAGGCCGCCCGGCCCCGGCCAGCTGGCCGACACGTCGATCAGGGTCACGACCCGCGCGCCGTTCAGTACGACCCGGCCCTCCCGCGGCCGCTCCGCGTTGAACCGCAGCTCCGGGGTGACGATCCGGCGCAGCGACAGCTCCTCGCGGTCGGCGAGCACGAACCGGGCCTTGTGCAGGTCCACCGCGTCACCGAACCGCCCGTCGTCCAGCCGTACCGCGCCCCGGCACTCGAAGACCTGCGCACGGGTCCCGCGTGCCGGGCCGCCGCCGCGCGCGACACCGAACGGGGGAGTGGTGCCCTGGTTCCCCGTGTCGATGCTCACCCAGGCCTCCGTCATGTACAGCGTGCGCTCCACGCTCAGCTGCGGGGCGTTCAGCGCCCGCCGCCCGTCCGTGGCGCGCAGCCGGCTGCCCCGCAGGCTCAGCGAACCGCCGACCTTCGCCCCGCGCATGCTCAGCTCGCCCAGCGTCTCGATCATCTCGGCCTGCAGGTCCTGCGCCACCGACATCCCGTCGCCCACGAAGGCGCGGCCCCGCCGGTCGGGTCCGACGCGGAGCTGGTTGATCAGCAGGTCCGTGCCGATCTGGGCGTCGGTCAGCCGGATCCCGCGATCGACCCGGCAGCGCGGCAGGTGCAGATCGCCCTCCGTGTGCAGCCGGGCCGCGTCCAGCCGGGGCAGCGCGCAGCCCACCATCCGCAGCGTCGTGAAATGACACTCGGGCAGCACCACCTCCTGCTCGAAGCGGCATCCCGTCAGCTCCACGTACGGCGAGACGTGCCCGCCGGCCAGGTCCAGCTTCCCCGTGATCCGGACACCCCGGAGCTTCAGCGCGGCCACCCGCCCCGGCCGCGCCGCCGGCCCGCTGAGCAGCAGCCGCGCCACCGTCCGGGCACCGACGCTCCGCTCCGGGCCCCAGCTGTGCGGGGCGAACGGATCGTCGCGCACCGCGTCGTGCGCGCGCAGATCGTAGGTGGTGCCGTTCCGGAAGGACTGCCACATGCCCAGCTCGGCGGCGCTCAGCCCGTCGGGGATCTCGCCGTCCTGCAGTTCCGTCACCGCGTCACCTCCACACGCGCGGATCACCCGCGCCCGTACTGTCGTTCTTCCCTCTGTGTGACCGTGCGAAAGCTAACGGTCAGCAGTGACAGCCGGGACATGTATCAGCCAGTGATACGGGCGACCGGGCGCCGGATCCGGTCTGAGAGAATTGCGGTGTGATCTCTCGAATCGATCTGCGCGGCACCGCCCTCCCCGAGGGCGGCGCCCTGCGCGACCTGCTGCCCCGTGCCGAGTTCGACGTGGAAGCCGCCCTGGAGACGGTGCGGCCCATCTGCGAGGACGTACGCCATCGTGGCTCAGCAGCGGTGATCGACTGGGGGGAGAAGTTCGACGGGGTCCGGCTGGACTCGATCCGGGTCCCCGCCGGCGCGGTCACCGACGCCCTCGAGGCGCTCGACCCCGCCGTGCGCGCCGCCCTGGAGGAGTCGATCCGCCGCGCCCGCCTCGTCCACCGCGAGCAGCGCCGCGCCACGCACACCACCCAGGTCGTCCCCGGCGGCACGGTCACCGAGAAGTGGGTGCCCGTCGAGCGCGTCGGGCTCTACGTCCCCGGCGGACGCTCGGTCTACCCCTCCTCCGTCGTCATGAACGTCGTCCCCGCGCAGGAGGCCGGCGTCGAGGGCATCGCCGTGGCGTCCCCGCCGCAGAAGGAGTTCGGCGGCCTGCCGCACCCGACGATCCTCGCCGCCTGCGCCCTCCTCGGCGTCGACGAGGTGTACGCCGCCGGCGGCTCCCAGGCCGTCGCGATGTTCGCGTACGGCACCGAGGACTGCCCGCCCGTGAACCTCGTCACCGGGCCCGGCAACATCTACGTCGCCGCCGCCAAGCGTCTCCTCAAGGGCCGCGTCGGCATCGACGCCGAGGCCGGTCCCACCGAGATCGCGATCCTCGCCGACCGCAGCGCCGACCCGGTGCACGTCGCCGCCGACCTGATCAGCCAGGCCGAGCACGACCCGATGGCCGCCGCCGTCCTCGTCACCGACTCCGAGGAGCTCGCCGCCGCCACCGAGGCCGAGCTGGCGCCGCAGGTCGCCGCGACCCGCCACGTCACCGACCGGATCGAGCCCGCACTGGCCGGCCGCCAGTCCGCGATCGTCCTGGTCGACGACCTGGAGGACGGCCTCAAGGTGGTCGACGCCTACGCCGCCGAGCACCTGGAGATCCAGACGGAGAACGCCGCCGCCGTCGCCGACCGGGTCCGCAACGCCGGAGCGGTCTTCGTCGGCCCGTGGTCCCCCGTCTCCCTGGGCGACTACTGCGCCGGCTCCAACCACGTCCTGCCCACCGGCGGCTGCGCCTGCCACTCCTCGGGCCTGTCCGTGCAGTCCTTCCTGCGCGGCATCCACATCGTCGACTACACCCGCGACGCGCTCGCCGAAGTCACCCACCACGTGGTGACCCTCGCCGAGGCGGAGGACCTCCCCGCCCACGGCGCCGCGCTCAAGGCCAGGTTCGGCTGGAAGGTTCCGCAAGCGTGACGAACAGCACCACCCCCCCGAACGCGTGGGACGCGCTCCCGATCCGCGACGAACTGCGCGGGCAGTCCCCGTACGGCGCGCCCCAGCTCGACGTACCGGTCCGGCTGAACACCAACGAGAACCCGTACCCGCTGCCCGACGCGCTCGTCGACCGCATCGCCGAGCGGGTCCGCGAGGCCGCCCGCGACCTCAACCGCTACCCCGACCGCGACGCCGTGGAGCTCCGCACCGAGCTCGCCCGCTACCTCACCCGCACCGCCGGGCACGAGGTCACCGCCGCCCACGTGTGGGCGGCCAACGGCTCCAACGAGGTCCTCCAGCAACTGCTGCAGACCTTCGGCGGTCCCGGGCGCACCGCGATCGGCTTCGAGCCCTCGTACTCGATGCACGCCCTCATCGCCCGCGGCACCGGCACCGGCTGGATCTCCGGACCGCGCAACGAGGACTTCACCATCGACGTGGAGGCCGCGCGGAAGGCCATCGCCGAGCACCGGCCCGAGGTCGTCTTCATCACCTCGCCCAACAACCCCACCGGCACCGCCGTGGACGCCGGGACCGTCCTCGCGCTGTACGACGCCGCCCAGGCGGCCCGGCCCTCGATGGTCGTCGTCGACGAGGCGTACGGCGAGTTCAGCCACCACCCCTCGCTGCTCCCGCTGATCGAGGGCCGCCCCCACCTGGTGCTCTCCCGCACCATGTCGAAGGCGTTCGGCGCCGCCGGCCTGCGCCTCGGCTACCTCGCGGCGGCTCCGGCCGTCGTCGACGCCGTCCAGCTGGTGCGCCTGCCCTACCACCTGTCCTCCGTCACCCAGGCCACCGCGCTCGCCGCCCTGGAGCACACGGATACGCTGCTCGGGTACGTCGCGCAGCTCAAGAGCGAGCGCGACCGGCTGGTCGACGGACTGCGGGAGCTCGGCTTCGCCGTCACCGACTCGGACGCCAACTTCGTCCAGTTCGGCCGCTTCGCCGACAGCCGCACGGCCTGGCAGCAGATCCTCGACCGGGGCGTCCTGGTCCGGGACAACGGCGTACCGGGGTGGCTGCGGGTCTCCGCGGGAACCCCGGCCGAGAACGACGCGTTCCTCGATGCGGTGCGCGAACTGAAGAAGGAGCACGACGCATGACTCGCGAGGCCCGCGTAGGAAGAGTGGAGCGGACCACCAAGGAGACCTCCGTGCTCGTCGAGATCAACCTCGACGGCACCGGCACGGTCGACGTGGCGACCGGGGTCGGCTTCTACGACCACATGCTCGACCAGCTCGGCCGCCACGGCCTCTTCGACCTCACGGTCAAGACCGAGGGCGACCTGCACATCGACTCGCACCACACCATCGAGGACACCGCCCTCGCGCTCGGCGCCGCCTTCAGGCAGGCGCTCGGCGACAAGGTCGGGATCTACCGCTTCGGCAACTGCACCGTCCCGCTGGACGAGTCGCTCGCCCAGGTCACCGTCGACCTCTCCGGCCGCCCCTACCTGGTGCACACCGAGCCGGAGAAGATGGCGCCGATGATCGGCGAGTACGACACGACGATGACCCGGCACATCCTGGAGTCCTTCGTCGCCCAGGCGCAGATCGCCCTGCACGTGCACGTCCCGTACGGGCGCAACGCCCACCACATCGTGGAGTGCCAGTTCAAGGCGCTGGCCCGCGCCCTGCGGTACGCCAGTGAGCACGACCCGCGCGCGGCCGGCATCCTTCCCTCCACGAAGGGCGCCCTGTGACCGGCCTCAACACCGTTCTGATCCTCGTCGGCCTCTTCCTGGCCGGCGGGGTCTACTCCTTCTGGAAGCAGGGCATGCCCAAGGGCGTCGTCGTGCTCCTCGGGATCGGCTCCGTGATGTGCCTGGTGGCGGGCGTCATGCGGATCCAGGGACTCTGGGACTGAGGAATCTGTGAGCGACAAGAAGAAGGTCGTCGTCTTCGACTACGGCTTCGGCAACGTCCGGTCCGCCGAGCGGGCCCTCGCCCATGTCGGCGCGGACGTGGAGATCACCCGCGACTTCGACACCGCGATGAACGCCGACGGGCTGCTCGTCCCCGGCGTCGGGGCCTTCTCGGCCTGCATGGCGGGTCTGAAGAAGGCGCGCGGCGAATGGATCGTCGGCCGCCGGCTGTCCGGCGGCCGGCCCGTCATGGGCATCTGCGTCGGGATGCAGATCCTGTTCGAGCGCGGCATCGAGCACGGCGTCGAGACGGAGGGCCTCGACGAGTGGCCCGGCACCGTCGGACCGCTGAAGGCCGACGTCGTGCCCCACATGGGCTGGAACACCGTCGACTCCCCCGAGGGGTCCCAGCTCTTCGCGGGCCTGGACCCCGAGGCCCGGTACTACTTCGTGCACTCCTACGCGGCGCACGACTGGTCCCTCGAAGTGACCAACGCCAAGATCCGCGCACCCAAGGTCACCTGGGCCACGCACGGAGAACGGTTCGTGGCCGCCGTCGAGAACGGCGCGCTGTGGGCCACCCAGTTCCACCCCGAGAAGTCCGGCGATGCCGGCGCCCAGCTGCTGACCAACTGGATCGAGACGCTGTAATGCCGAAGCTTGAACTGCTCCCCGCCGTAGACGTACGCGACGGACAGGCCGTCCGCCTCGTGCACGGCGAATCCGGCTCCGAGACCTCCTACGGCTCCCCGCTCGAAGCGGCCCTCGCCTGGCAGCGCTCCGGCGCCGAGTGGCTGCACCTCGTCGACCTGGACGCCGCCTTCGGCACCGGCGACAACCGTGCGCTGATCGCCGAGGTGGCCGGCGCCATGGACATCAAGGTCGAGCTCTCCGGCGGCATCCGCGACGACGCGTCGCTCGCCGCGGCCCTCGCCACCGGCTGCCGCCGCGTCAACCTCGGTACCGCCGCCCTGGAGACCCCCGAGTGGGTCGCCAAGGTCATCGCCGAGCACGGCGACAAGATCGCCGTCGGCCTCGACGTCCGGGGCACCACCCTGCGGGGCCGCGGCTGGACCCGCGACGGCGGCGACCTCTACGAGACGCTGGCCCGCCTCGACTCCGAGGGCTGCGCCCGCTACGTCGTGACCGACATCGCCAAGGACGGCACGCTGCAGGGCCCCAACCTGGCCCTCCTGCGGGACGTCTGTGCCGCCACCGACAAGCCGGTCGTCGCCTCCGGCGGCGTCTCCTCGCTCGCGGACCTGCGCGCGATCTCCCTGCTCGTCCCGGAAGGCGTCGAGGGGGCCATCGTCGGCAAGGCGCTGTACGCCGAGGCGTTCACCCTCGAGGAGGCCCTCAAGGCGGTCGCCGCATGACGGACTCCGTACGCCGCGTGTCCTCGGGCGCCCCCTGGGAGGAGAAGTTCGGCTACTCCCGCGCCGTCGAGCTCCCCACCGGCCTCGTCCTCGTCTCCGGCTGCACCTCCGTGGTCGACGGGCAGATCGTGGCGGGCAGCCCGTACGAGCAGGCCGTCGCCGCCTTCCAGGTCGCCTTCGACGCCCTCAAGCAGGTCGGGATCGGCCGCGAGGACGTCGTCCGCACCCGGATGTACATCACGCACGCCCGGGACGTCGACGAGGTGGGCCGCGCCCACAAGGAGCTCTTCGACGACGTCCGCCCCGCCGCCTCCATGATCATCGTGTCCGGCTTCGTCGACCCCTCCCTGGTCGTCGAGGTCGAGGTCGAGGCCTACCGGGCAGGTGAGCGATGACGCTCGCCGTACGGGTCATCCCGTGCCTGGACGTCGACAAGGGCCGCGTCGTCAAGGGCGTCAACTTCCAGAACCTGCGCGACGCGGGCGACCCCGTCGAGATGGCCAAGCTCTACGACGCCGAGGGCGCCGACGAGTTGACGTTCCTCGACATCACCGCCTCCAGCGGTGACCGTGAGACGACGTACGACGTGGTGCGCCGCACCGCCGAGCAGGTCTTCATCCCGCTCACCGTCGGCGGCGGGGTCCGCACCCCCGACGACGTCGACAAGCTGCTGCGCGCCGGGGCCGACAAGGTCGGGGTCAACACCGCGGCCATCGCACGCCCCGAGCTCATCCGCGAGATCGCCGAACGCTTCGGGCGCCAGGTGCTCGTCCTGTCCGTCGACGCCCGGCGGACCCCCGAAGGGTCCTTCGAGGTGACGACCCACGGCGGGCGCAGGGGCACCGGCATCGACGCCGTGGAGTGGGCGCACCGCGCCGCCGAACTCGGCGCGGGTGAGATCCTGCTCAACTCGATGGACGCGGATGGCACGAAGGACGGCTACGACACCGAGATGATCAAGGCGGTGCGGGCCCACGTCACCGTCCCCGTCATCGCCTCCGGTGGCGCCGGCCGGCTCGCGGACTTCCCGCCGGCCATCGACGCCGGCGCCGACGCCGTCCTCGCCGCGTCCGTCTTCCACTTCGGTGACCTGCGGATCTCCGAGGTCAAGGGCGCGCTGCGCGAGACCGGGCACCCCGTCCGCTGACCCCGCCCGGGGACAGCCGTACGGGAAGACCGGCGATCTCGCCGATGCCCGTACGACGGACATGGCGCAAGAGTGGCGCCGTCAGCAACTGACGGCGCCACCCGCGCGGTGCCCCCCGAAGGTCCCGGACGACGGGCCCCCGGCTGCCGCTGCGTGGTCGTGCCACGACCGAGAGGATCCCCCCTCGTGCAGCAGCACCTCCCCTCCGGCGACATCTCCCCGCGCCGCCACCGGATGTCGAAGAGCCGCTCCCGCACCGTGAAGCTGGGTGTCGCCGCCGCGGCCGCCACCGCCGCGCTGGTCACCGCGCTGATGCCGGGCGCCCAGGCCGCCGACAACCCGTACGAGCGCGGGCCCGCGCCCAGCACGTCGAGCATCGAGGCGAGCCGCGGCCCGTACGCCACGTCCCAGACCTCCGTGTCCTCGCTGAGCGTCCGAGGCTTCGGCGGCGGGACGATCTACTACCCGACGTCCACCTCGGACGGGACGTTCGGCGCGGTGGCCATCTCGCCCGGCTTCACCGCCTACCAGTCGAGCATCGCCTGGCTGGGCCCGCGTCTGGCCTCGCAGGGCTTCGTGGTCTTCACGATCGACACCAACACGACCGCGGACCAGCCGGCCAGCCGTGGCGACCAGTTGCTCGCGGCGCTGGACTACCTCACGGGCAGCAGTTCGGTGCGGAGCAGGATCGACTCCTCGCGCCTCGGTGTGATGGGCCACTCGATGGGCGGCGGCGGCACCCTGGAAGCGGCGAAGGACCGTCCGTCGCTGCAGGCGGCGATCCCGCTGACCGGCTGGAACACCGACAAGACCTGGCCGGAGGTGAAGACGCCGACGCTGGTCATCGGTGCGGACGGTGACACCGTCGCCCCGGTCGCGACGCATTCCGAGCCGTTCTACACCTCGCTGCCGAGCTCGCTGGACAAGGCGTACCTGGAGCTCCGGGGTGCCACCCACTTCACGCCGAACTCGTCGAACACGACGATCGCGAAGTACAGCATCTCGTGGCTGAAGCGGTTCATCGACAACGACACCCGCTACGAGCAGTTCCTCTGCCCGCTGCCGTCGGCCGGCCTCACGATCGCCGAGTACAGGGGCAACTGCCCGCACACCTCCTGACCGCCTACGGCGGGGCGTGATCCCGACCCCGCCCGCCGCGGCCCTCACCGTGCCACCCGGACGTCCGCACACACCTCTTGTGCGGGCGTCCTCCCCTGTGAGAAGCGGAGCCGGAGCCCCCGTCCCGCGGTACGTGTGCCGAGAGTGGCGCGAGACGGCCGTGAGCCATCATCTGCGGCGCACACCACGTAGACAACGGGAGGCCGCACGTATGAGAGCCAGGCCGAAGGCGGGCCGTCGGCACCGCGGGAGAGCCGTCCGCACCGCCGTCGTACTCAGCACCGCAGCAGCACTGATCGCCGCGCTCCCCGTGGGAGCGAACGCGGCACCGGAGCCGAAGGCGCCCTCGGGGGCCGCTCAGGGCTGGACCGGCGGAAAGACCGGGTCCGGCGGATCCACGCGGCAGCCGGCCCTGCCGGAGGAACAACGCGCCGCCGTGCTCGGGAAGTCGTACACCACGTCCGACGACCTCGCGTGGAGCACCTCCGGTGACGCCACCGGGTTCCACCTGCTGACCGCCGCACGCGCGGACGGCTACGCCTGGCGCACGGCGGCCACCCTGGCCGAGCCGGGCTTCGAGGCCGACAGCTGGATCGGCAACGTCTGCGTCACCGGCTCCGGCAAGCGCGCCGTGGTCGCGTACGCACCGCGCACGTTCACCAACGACCAGCAGCTCATGTCGCGCGGCGCGTTCACCGCCGTCGTGGAGCTGGCCACGGGGAAGGTCACCAAGCTCCCCTTCCAGGCGTCCCTGGCCTACTTCTCGCCGGGGTGCGGCACGGACGAGACGGCGGTGTTCTCGCAGTTCGCCGACGACCGTTCCGCGCGCAACGAGACCCGGGTCGTCCGGGTGGACGCGGCGACCGGCAAGGCCGCCGAACCCCTGGCGCTGGCGGGCCAGGTGACCTCGGCCGTGCCCTACGGCGACGACGTCGTCGCGGCCGACGGGAACCGGCTCGTCCGGATCGACGGGAAGGGCGCGCGCAGCACCGTCGCCCTCACCCGGCGCATCCCCTTCCAGCTGAAGGCCGACCGTGACGGCGGCCTCGTCTACCTCGACCGGCCCGCGGTTTCGCCCTCGGCGAGGACCAAGGCGGCCGCAGCCGAGGACGGCGCCGTCATGCGGGTCGACGCGACCGCCGTGAAGAGCGGGAAGGGTGCCCCGAGCAAGCTCGCCACCGGCACCCTCGCGAAGATGGACCTCACGTCGAGCGCCGACGGCACCGTGATGGTGACCGGTGAGACCCGGCAGGCCGTCTCCGCCCTGCCCGCGGCCGTGCGCCGTCCGGCGGGCGCGCCCAAGGACGCGCACGCCTCCACCGACGGCAAGGTCCTGGTGACCGCGGCCGGCTGGAGCGGCGACGGCAAGAACCCGGCCCGCGCCGGGGACACCGGTGCCGAGCGCACCGCGATGATCGACCTCAAGGACCTGGGCACCGGCAGGACGGCCGCCCTGGAGACCCGGCCCGGCGGCGCGCCGCACCAGGACGCCGGCCAGAAGCTCTCCCCGTCCCTGGAAGGGGTCGGCAGCACGGCCGCCGGAAAGCGCTCCGCCTCGCTCGCGGCCGCGGGCGACCCGCACAACCCGGTCGAGGCGGAGCGCACCTGCGCCGTCGCCCGCGGCGACGTCCGCCAGCAGGCGTTCCAGCCGACCCCGCGTCAGGTGGAGTGGGCGGTCGACCAGGCGATCAGCAACAACCTGAACAAGCTGGTGAGCCGTCCGGCCAACTGGAAGGACACCGGCGTCGGTTCCTACGCGCCCCAGCAGCTGTTCCCGCTGAAGTCGCTCACCGGCGGCGGCCAGATCCCCGCGCAGGTCATGCTCGGGATCACCGCGCAGGAATCCAACATGTGGCAGGCCACCCGGTACGCCGTACCCGGGGTGACCGCCAACTCCCTGATCGGCAACTACTACGGCACGAAGTACAACTCCGACGGCCAGATCCCCGACCCGTGGGCCATCGACTGGTCCGAGTCGGACTGCGGCTACGGCATCACGCAGGTCACCGACAACATGCGCGCGAGCGACACCGGATGGTCCTCGCTCCAGCAGAAGGCCGTGGCCGTCGACTACACCGCGAACATCGCGGCCGGCGTCAACATCCTGATCGAGAAGTGGAACCAGACCAAGGCCGGCGGCATGACCATCGCCAACGGTGACCCGAAGTACCTGGAGAGCTGGTTCTTCGCGCTGTGGGCGTACAACTCGGGCTTCTACCCCGAGGCCGACGCGAGCAAGAACAAGGGCAAGTGGGGCCTCGGCTTCACCAACAACCCGGCCAACCCGCTGTGGAAGGCCAACCGCACCCCGTTCCTGGAGAACGCGAGCGGCACCGACGACTACTCGCACGCCGCGCACCCGCAGGACTGGCCCTACCAGGAGAAGGTCCTCGGCTGGGCCGCCCGCCCCATCTCGGCCCTCTTCAAGCCCGGTGACATGCAGGCCGGATACCGCCCCGCCTGGTGGACGACCATCGGCGACCGTACGGCGCTGAAGCCGCCGGAGTCGCTGTTCTGCACCAGTGCCAACGAGTGCGACCCCAGCAAGATCGGCCCGAACGACTCCAACGACCCCGGCATGGGCGCCTGCACCCGCAGCGACCTGTACTGCTGGTGGAACAAGTCGATCCCGGCGACCACCTGGAAGAACTGCGCCGCCGGAGTCTGCGGCAACGCGATCCACCGGTTCGACAACACCTATCCCGAACAGCCGGACGAGAACTCCTACGCGCCACGCTGCTCGGGCGGGGTCCCGAGCGACGCCCTGGTCGTCGACGACGTACCCAACGGCATCCGGCCGTCCGGGTCGGCCAACCGCTGCCCGTCGGCGGTGTCCTCCGCGGGCAGCTTCGAGTTCACCTTCGCCGATTCGGGCGGCTTCTACCCGGGCAAGATCGACCTGCACCAGATCGGAGCCGGCTACAGCAACCACTTCTGGTTCACCCACAGCCGCAAGACCGGCACCACCGACGCCAACCGCCTCAACACCACGGGCACCTGGAAGCTGGGCAAGGCGCTCAACGGCTGGTCCCGGGTGATGGTGCACATCCCCGACCACGGGGCGCACACCCAGCAGGCCAAGTACGAGATCGACACCGGCTCCGGCTCGTTCACCCGCACCCGGTACGTCAACCAGAAGATCAAGGCCAACACCTGGGTCTCGCTGGGTGTGTACAACATGAGCGGCACACCCCGGGTCCGCCTCGGCAGCCAGACCGCGGACGGGGACGGCAGCGAGGACGTGGCCTGGGACGCGGTGGCCTTCCAGCCGCTGCCGGCCAAGCCGAAGCACATCGTGGCCGTCCTCGGCGACTCCTACACCTCGGGTGAGGGCGCCGGCGACTACAGCCCCGAGTCCGACGCGGACCACGGCACCGACCGCTGGAACGCCTGCCGGCGCAGCGACAACGCCTGGTCCCGGAAGGTCGTCCTGCCGGGCACCTCGACCCCGCTGGGCCAGCTCTCGGACGACTGGAGCTCCACGGCCGAACTCGGCTTCGTGGCCTGCTCGGGGGCGATGACCAGGAACGTCTGGAACAGTCCGTTCGACGCCGGCTCGCAGAGTTTCGGCGAAGGGCAGTTCAAGGAGATCAACCAGGTCAACTCCGGGGTGCTCACCCCGGAGACCACCCTGGTGATGCTCACCCTGGGCGGCAACGACGGCGGCGGGTTCACCAACGCCATGATGGACTGCGCGGGCATCGGGACCAACTGCAACGAGGACCCGAACTTCCTGCCCAAGTACAAGGGCATCGTCGACCAGACGATGATCCCCAACCTGTCCAGCACCCTGAGCGACATCGCGCTCAAGGCGCCGAACGCGCAGATCGTCCTCATGGGCTATCCGGAACTGCTCAGCCGCACGGTCAAGTGCGCCGGTTCGCTCTACTACATGATGCCGGAGGTCGCGGCGCTGGCCGAGCTGGTCAACCACGCCGACTCCCAGCAGGAGAAGCTGGTGGGGCAGCTCAAGACCGGTGGCATGAAGATCGCGTACGCGAACCCGGTCGACGCCTTCGTCGGTCACGCGGGCTGCGACGACCCCGAGTGGATCAACAAGATCGTCATCGGCCCGAACGGCGACGGCGACTTCCACCAGGGTGACCCGGTCACCAAGGTCAGCGGTTCCTGCACGGCGGACTGGCTGCCCGAGGGATGCCTCAGCCGCGAGTCCTTCCACCCGAAGTCCGACGGAACCACGGGATACGCGAACGTGATGAAGTCGAGACTGACCGCACTCGGATATACGGGCTCGTGATGCGGTACGACCGTCGGTGAGATGAGCGAGCACACGGAACACCCTCCGACGGGCCGGCCGGCCGGACGCGCCAAGGCGCGCCGGCCGGCCGGCGCCGTCCTCGTCGTGACGGTCGCCCTGGCGGCGCTGGTCCTGGCCGCCGCGGGCACGCTCCTGTGGTGGCTGGGGGACCGGCTGCCCGAAGGGGCCGACCGCACACGTACGGAGAACCAGCGCCTCCAGGTGGAGGGCCTCGCCCGGCAGCTGGCGGACGCGGCCCGGGACGGGGAACTCACGGACTCGGAGATCGGCCGCGTCGCGCGGGCCGACCCCTGGCGGGTGGACCGGTCCGACGACGGGGCCGTACGCGTCGTCGTCACGACCGTCCCGGCCCTGGCCGACGAACCCGCCTCCTGCACGGAGTTCACCCTCCCGGCCCCGCTGGGGCCCGGCACGGAGGCCGTCCACCACCCGGCGAAGGGGGACTGCCCGGTACGCGACCGAACACCGCCGTGACCGGGGCCCCGCCGGG
>Ga0164306_10000312_pt1 | contig 19004 bp, 15 predicted proteins | sample Whisoiple_242_MG_FD_110213 | JGI IMG/M metagenome (GOLD analysis project Ga0164306, IMG submission 110213) | Soil microbial communities amended with fresh organic matter from upstate New York, USA - Whitman soil sample_242_MG | ecosystem: Environmental > Terrestrial > Soil > Unclassified >... | reverse complement strand
TACCGCCCTCGAAATGCAGCGCAAAGCACAGTGGCGTCTCGACTTCATCGCAGCCGAAAACAGCATGGGTTTTCATGCGCCGCAGGAGGCTGCGCGCGTCCTCGGTGAGGCCATCGACTATGCGCGGCGTGGGCAGATCCTGGTGCTGGGCGGAGCGCTGAGCGAAAAGGGAGCGCCGGGCTCGGCCACGCCGCCGGGCTCTGCCGCGCCGGTTGCGCCGTCAGCCTCCGCGCCGCCGTCGGCGTCGGCCGCGCCTGCCTCGTCGGCGCCCAAGGCTCATTGACGACGTCGCGGCGCTCAGCGGCTGGATCATGCACAGATCCAACGCCGGGCGCCGCGAGGCTGTCGCTCGTGGCGACTCTCAGTTGAACCGAAGATTGTCGAAGCTACCGTAGACTGGCGTGGTGCCGCCCGGAGCTTGCGACGAGAAACGAACGCGACGAATGCCGGCGGCATTGACGGTGAGCGTTTGCCAGCTGCCGAAGCCGGGGCTGCCGTAGGCCGGATAATACGTGCGGGTGAGCAAGTTGCCCGCAGCATCATAGGCTTCGATGAAAGGCCGCGCGACCGGCGTCGACAACTGCTCGGGGAATACGACTGCTTGCGCCTCGATGCTGACCGAGGACTTGGCCTGGGCAAAGCTCGCCTCGACGGCGCCGTAGCGGGCGTCGAAAATCGAAAGTCCGGTTTGGAACAAGCTCACGTTGTTGGTGCCATTCTTCCCGGAGCTCTGGCGCGCGTACGCCGAGGCCGGCGCGCAACCCGTGCTCGTGCAGTAGATCGACGACAGCGTGACACCCCAGCTCTGGTAGGTCGTATTGACGACTGTCGCGTCGGTGAGGGGCTGTCCAGCTGGCGTGAGATCGAAGTCGATCAGCCCCGGAGTGGGAGTCGGGCAGGCGTTCGTGCAGAATCCACCGCAGCCGTCCGAGGCGCCGCAGGCTTTGCCGGCGCAGCTCGCGGTGCATCCGCACTGATTGGCGACACCGCCGCCACCGCACGACTGCCCCGCAGGGCAGCTCCCGGCGCTGCACACTCCACCGCAGCCGTCGGCGGCGCCGCAGGTCTTACCGGCGCAGCTCGGCGTGCAGACGCTGCAAGCTTCCTGGCAATCGGCCTGACATTGGCGTTTACAGATCGTCGGTTTGACGTCCGGATCGCAGAAGCAACTGGCCATGCAAGACGTGACACAAGACGACGAGGTGAGGGCGCCCTCCGTACTAGCAACACTCTCGTTTGCCGCGGATTCGTTGGACGTGCTTTCAGGCTCGATGCCTGCAGAACAGCCCGTCACAGCCACCGTCGCTACCGCGGCCAACCAACACCCACACGCCGAACGCAACCAAGCACTCATGACTATTCCTCCACGCCGTAAGCACGGCGAACCTCTCGTTGATGACTTGAATGGAGTGGGAAATTCCCCACTCGCGCGTCGAGTCCACCTCGGCTCGACGCGACGCGAACCCCTTCTGCAAGAGCTTTGCCAGTGTGTTTCATGACGCGCATTCGCGCGCCATGTGGGCGTTACACACGACTTGGCGGTGCTGTGCGAACGACGAGCTGGCTGTCCGCGTCCGCTCGCGCGCGGACACTTGTCGCTCGAGAGGTGACGAGTGTCCGGATCTGCGCTTACGACTGTCGCCGCGTGCGGCGCAAGAATTCGTAAGCGATGGGCAGGATGAACAGCGTCAGCGCGGTCGCGCTTACTAGTCCGCCGATCACGACGGTCGCGAGCGGGCGTTGTACCTCGCTCCCCGGCGCGGTGGAGAGAGCCATCGGTACGAAGCCGAGGGCTGCGACGATCGCGGTGGTCAGCACGGGGCGCAGCCGCGTTTCGGCCGCGCGGCGGATGGCTTCGGACGGCTCGACGCCGCCTTCCTCGAGGTGAACGGCAAATGACAAAAGTACTAGGCCATTCAGCACCGCCACGCCAAAGAGCGCGATGAACCCGACCCCCGCGGAAATCGAGAACGGGATCCCGCGCAGCCACAGCGCGAACACCCCGCCGACCACGGCGAACGGCACGTTGGAAAAGATGAGCAGCGCGCTGCGCGCCGAGCGAAACGCGAGCCAGAGCAGGAAGCCGATCAAACCCAGCGAAAGCGGCACCACGAACGCAAGCCGGGTCTTGGCTTCCGTGTAGTGTTCGAACTGTCCGCCCCACTCGAGGCGATAGCCGACCGGCAATACGACTGCTTTTGCCACCGCCGTCTGCGCGTCGTGCACGACCGAGAGCAGATCTCGACCGCGCACGTTCAGTTCGACGACCAAGCGACGAGATTGGCTTTCGCGATTGACCTGTGCTGGTCCGTCGACGAGTGATAGTTTCGCGACGTCTCCGAGCGGCACGATTTGGCCGCTCAAGGCGCGCAACGGCAACATGCGGAGCGGCTCGAGATCACCAGCGAAGCCGTGCTGAGTCTTGACGGTCATCTCGAAGCGTCGCTCGTTTTCCAGCACGTGCCCGGCACGATAGCCGACGGCCATCGTTTCCGTGATTTGGTTCACGTCTTCGATGGTGAGGCCGTAGCGGGCAAGCTTCGCTCGTTCTGGCTCGATTCTCAGGTATTTCAAGCCAGAGACTTGTTCGACGCGCACTTCGACGGCGCCGCGAACTTTGCGAACCGCTGCGGCGATCTGTTCGCCACGTCGGCGAAGCTCGTCGATGTCCGTTCCGTACACGAAGATGGCAACATCCGAACGCACGCCCGCGACCAGCTCGTTGACTCGCTGTTGGATCGGTTGGGAAACGCTGCCTCCAATCTCGGGCACGGCCCGTTCGGCCACGGCTGCTAATTCTTTGGCGAGTTCGTCCTTGGTGAGTCCTGCTCGCCATTCTGAACGCGGCTTGAGTCCGATGTAGACGTCCGATTGTTCGATGCCCATCGGGTCGGTCGCGACTTCCGGGGCCCCAATCTTGTTCAAAGCGTGCGTAACCTCTGGGACCGTGCGCAGGGCGCGTTCGAGTCGCAAGGCCGTCTGGACCGATTCGTCGAGCGAAATGCCGGGCAGACGCCGAGCCTCCATGACCAGGTCGCCTTCGTCCAACTGTGGCACGAATTCTGCGCCAATGCGGGTCAAGAGAGCGGCGCCAGCGGCGAGCGCGAGCACCGCAGCGGACAGCGGCCAGGCTCGGTGTTTCATGGCTGCGGGCAAGATCCGCGCGTACGCCGCGTGTGCTTTACGCAGGATCCAGGTTTCCGACTCGGTCGCCTTCGGCCTGATGACGTAGCTCGAGAGCGCTGGCACGAGCGTGAGCGAGAGCACGAACGCGCCTGCGAGCGCCAGCAGCACCGTCGTCGCCATCGGTCGAAATAGTTTCCCTTCGATGCCGGTCAGCGCGAGGATCGGAACGTACACGATGGCGATGATCGCTTCACCGAACACGCTCGCGCGGCGAACCTCCAAGGTCGCGTCTCGAACGACGCTGACACGCTCCTCGCTCGTAAGCTCTCGTCCCAGCGAACGGCGTTGTTCGCTCAATCGTCGCACTGCGTTTTCTACGACGATCACCGCACCGTCGACGATCAGCCCAAGATCGACGGCGCCTAGGCTCATCAGGTTGCCCGAGAGCCCGAGCGCGTTCATGGCAATGACTGCCATCAGCATCGACAGCGGAATCACCAAGGCGACGACCAGGCCGGCGCGGAAATCACCCAGCAACAGCAGGAGCACCGCGATCACCAACAGCGCGCCTTCGAGCAAATTCTTGGCAACGGTGTGAATGGTGCGATTGACCAACACCGAACGATCGTAAAAGGGCTCGACGCTCGTGCCCGCGGGCAATGATGGGGTCAGCGCCGCAAGTTTCTGTTTGACGGCTTCCGTGACCGTGCGCGAGTTCTCCCCCAGGAGCATCATCGCGACGCCGACGACTACTTCACCCTGGCCGTCGCGCGTAGCCGCGCCGCGCCGCAGACGTGGGCCGAAGCGAACTTCACCCACCGTCGAGACGGTGATGGCGACGCCCTCGGGTGTCGCACCGATTACCACGCGTTTGAGGTCGTCGAGATCTTTGACCAGGCCATTCGTGCCGATGACGAACTGCTCACGGTCATGCTCGATGTAGCCGCCGCCCGCGTTACGATTGCTCTTTTCGAGCGCGTCAATCACTTGCGCGACGGAGACGCCCGCTGCCTGCAACCGCTTCGGCTCGAGCACGACTTGGTATTGACGTTCTTCACCGCCGAAGCTGTTGACCTCTACGACTCCCGGTACGGTGCGAAGTTGCGGCGCGATCTGCCAGTCGAGGATTTCCTCGCGTTGCATCAGAGACAAGCCGTCGTTTTTGACGACGAACTGAAAGATCTCGCCGAGCCCGCTGGAAATCGGGCCGAGTTCGGGGACACCGTATTCGCTGGGCACCGCGCTTTGCGCTTCTCGAATGCGCTCGTTGACGAGCTGGCGAGCGAAATAGATGTCCGTTTCGTCGCTGAATACCACCGTCACGACGGATAGGCCGTACTTCGAGATCGAGCGCACCTGCGTGCTCTTCGGCACGCCGGCCATCGCGCGCTCGACCGGAATGCTCACGTACTGTTCGACTTCAACGGGTGAAAGTGCTGGCGCGGCAGTGATGATCTGCACCTGGACGTTGGTCACGTCCGGCATGGCGTCGATCGGGAGCTGGAGTGCCGATCGAATGCCGAACACCGCCACCAGCGCCGTGGCCAGCAGCACGACAGCGCGATTGTTGAGCGACCAGGCGACGATCGCGGACAGGAGCTGCATCATTCCTCCTCCGCCAGCGAGTTCCGCAGCACGGCGCTCTTCAGGGTGAAGGTGCCGCGAACGACGACATTTTCGCCCTCGCGTAGACCCGACAGGATCTGAATTTTGCCGAGGTTCGACTCACCCAGCACGACCTCGTGCACGTCGAAATCGCCGTCCGCTTGGCGTACGAAGACCACCGACTTGCCGCCGACTTCGCTGACCGCCGAGCGCGGCACGACCAACACCGGGTGGCTCTGGGCCGAGCCGATGGCCACGTGCGCGTTCCCGAACAAGCCGATGCGAAGAGCGTCGTCCGCATTCGTCAGACGAATGCGCGCCGTGAGCGTCCTCGCCGTGGGGTCGATTTGCTGACCGACATACTCGACCTTGCCGTCGAAGCGCCGTTGGGGGAAGGCGTTGAGCTCCACTTCGGCTTGGGCGCCGAGCTGCACCGCCGCCAAGTCTTTCTCGAACACTCGACCCAGAAACCAGACCTCCGACAGATCGGCGATGCTGGCGATCGTGTTTTCTGGCGTGACCGGTTGGCCAGTGACCGCCGAGCGCGAAAGCACCACACCGGTGATGGGTGCGAGCAGGCGAAGCTCCGACGCGGACGCGCCCATGCCGAGCGCCTGAATCTGCTCGTCGAGCGCGTGCATCTCGGCTTCCAAAGACGCCGCTTCCGCCGAAGCGTTGGCGACTTCTTGATTGGCTGCGAGCCCCTTCAGCGAAAGCTCCTGAAGGCGGGTCGCGTTGCTGCGCGTGGTCGCTGCTTTGACCGCAGCCGAAGCGCGATCGGCGCGCAATTTGGCTAGATCGGGGATGCGCACCGTCGCGAGCAGCTCGCCCTTCTTGACTCGACTTCCTTCTTTGAACGCGATCTTCGAAAGGCGCCCGGACACCGGGCTCGCCACGCGCGCGCTCTTGTCCGGATCGACCGATACTTCACCCGGGAGGGTGAGGGTGAGGGTCAACACTTCCTTGCCCGCTAGCGCGCATTCGATCTTGGCGTCCGCCACTACCTGTTGCGAGAGCTTGACGCGAGTCGGGAATGCTTCGTGCTCGGGCTCGTCACGGTGCTCGCTTTCCGCGCTCGCGGTCGGATTCGATTTCGCTCCGTCGGCGGGCTTCGCGTCGCATGCGCTCGAGGCCAGCACGAGCAACCAAAGACAGCACCAGCGTTTCATCGTGCCCCCTCTTCGAGCGGTCGCCCGAGCGCACGCGCGAGTCGTACCGAGGCCAAGCATAACTCGAGTCGCTCGGATAAATTCGTTTGTAACAGTTCGAGTAGCGCTTGCTGGGTGATCAGCGCGTCTCTGACGGATAGACGCCCGGTGTCGATCGCATCGCTCAAATCGACGAGCGAGCGTTCTGCGCGGGCGAGCATTGGCGACGTGAGCGCCGCGACCGTGTCTCGATGCGCTCGCAGCTCTGCCGCTGCGGTTGCTACCTCCAACCCGAGGGCGCGCTCGCGGCGCGCGCGTTCGACCTGGACGCGACGGCCAAGCGCCTCGAGCTCCGCGATTTCTCCTGCATTCGTGCGCCCGATTGGCGACGGCAAGGGGATGGGGAGGGCGACTCCGAGCCCATAGACACGCTCGTCGAAGCCGTCGTTCTGCGCGAAAACGGAGAGCGTGGGATTCGGAACGCGAGCACGGCGGAGCGTCTGCGCGCGCGCGTTCAAGACCTTCTGCTCGTCCGCCAAGAGCTGCATCTCGGGACGGTCGGTGTTGGGAGCCGACGACGAATCTGTCCCCGCGAGCGGAGCGAGTTCGCCGTTCACTGTCGTGACGGGACGCGCGGCGTCACGCCCGAGCAACGCCGAGAGCGCCGCCGTAGCGACCGCCCACTTGCGCGAAGCGCTGAGCTTGGCTTGTAGTACTCGCAGAGTCGCTGCTTCGACGACGTCGGCATCGACGGACGCGATGAGCCCCTGCTCGGCCTTGCCGCGGGCAACCGCGCTCATGCGCTGTGAGGCTTGGAGCAAGTTGTTCGCGAGCTCTTGCTCACGCTGCGCCGCTATCGCCTCGAAGTAGGCGGTCCACGCGGCGGCCGCGGTATCTCGTTTGCTCAACAGCACCCGCCGCTTTTGCGCGGCGAGCTCTGCTTCCGCGGCGCGCGTTCGGGCGCCACGTTGGCCTGCGATCTCGAGCTCCTGAGACAGCTCTGCCGACCAATTGAGCGTCGTTTGCGCGCCATTTTCCAAGCTGCGTCGCGAGCCGCTCAGCGCCAGCACCGGATTCGACGGTAAGATGACGCCCGCCGCCGTGCGCCGTGCCTCGGTCGCCGACAAGCTCGCCTGCTCGGCGCGCACGGCGAGACTTGCCGCGAGCGCGCACGGGATCAAATTTTCGCGATCGATTTGCGCGGCACAATCGCGCGTTTCCTGAGCGATCGCGCCGCGCGAGATGAAAATGCACGCTGCAGCCGCAGCCGTGCGAAAAAACGATGACATGGACATATCGCTCCCCGGAAGGTGGATGCTCGGCGCCAATGCGCGAGCAAAGCCGCATTCTGAAAGCGCGCTCGCGGACGGCGAGCGCGCGCTGTCTCAGCTGGAATGCGCTTGCGATCGGGGCGGACGATAGATCGACGGAAAAAAGTGCTGCACCGGCGTTGCGGCCTCGATGGGGGTGAGGCTCACGTCATCGACTCGAAACGGGAACTCTTCGAGCGAGCCCAGCGGCGCGCTGGGCAAGGAAGCGATGGGTCCCTGATGTGCGTGACATTCGGGACAGCCGGGAGGGCAATGATGCCCTGACTTCTCCGCGTCACACTCCATGCAGCTCGTATCGCACGCGTCCGCGCGGCCAGCGTCGGGTAGCTCGACGAGCACCACGCTCGCGGCGACGAGCAGCAACGACCACAGGGCGATGAGCAATCGCCGCGCGAACCGCGCGAGGGTCGTGGAAGTCCGGCGCATCTTCGGGATGCGCTAGGGTAACAGGAGCGGTGTTTCCGTCAACGCTCCGCCAGCTCTGGTCGCCAGCAGGCGCGGCTCGTGAGCCACGCCAAATCAGGCTATAGACGGCTTTTTTCGCCAAAGCGTCGGCGTGAAGCCAGGACTCGCACGCTGAGCTATGCTGCCAGAGTGTCGTTCGTAGGAGCCACCGAGAGCGTTGCGCTGCTGGGGCCGACCAATACGGGTAAGACGCACCGCGCGATCGAGCGCATGCTCGAGCACCCGAATGGGATGATCGGCCTGCCGCTGCGGCTCTTGGCGCGCGAGGTTTACGATCGAGTCAGCGCGCGCATCGGTGAAGATCGAGTCGCGCTGGTCACGGGCGAGGAAAAGCGCGTGCCCCGCCGCCCCGACTATTGGGTGTGCACGACCGAGGCCATGCCGATGAGCCAGGAGGTCGACTTCGTCGCCGTGGACGAGGTGCAGTTGGCCTGTCACGACGAACGCGGACACGTGTTCACCGAGCGCCTGCTCCATGCGCGCGGCCGCCGCGAGAGCTGGTTCATGGGTTCGAGCACGATGAGGCCGCTGTTGGAGAAAATGGTGCCGGCGGCGCGGCACCAAGAACACCCGCGCTTGTCTCGCTTGAGCTTTGCGGGCAGCAGCAAGTTGCAGCGTTTGCCCAAACGTAGCGTCGTGGTGGCGTTCTCGGTGCCGGAGCTGTACCAGCTCGCGCATCGGCTGCGCGCGTTGCGCGGCGGAGCCGCGGTGGTGCTCGGCGCGCTTTCGCCGCGCGCGCGGAACGCGCAGGTGGCCATGTTTCAGGCAGGCGAAGTCGACTACCTGGTCGCCACGGACGCCATTGGCATGGGCCTGAATCTGGACGTTGGCCACGTGGCATTCGCTTCACTCCGCAAGTTCGACGGCCGCAACGCGCGCGGCTTGGAGGACGCCGAGCTGGCGCAAATTGCCGGTCGTGCCGGGCGCTACCTGCGTGACGGCAGCTTCGGTACTTTGAGCCCGCTCGAGCTACCATTGCACACCGCGCAACGCATCGAGCAACACCGTTTCGAGTCCGTGCGTCGCGTGCGCTATCGCAATGCCGAGCTGGATTTTTCGTCGCCTGCGGCGCTGCTCGCTTCACTCGAGGCGCCGCCGCCGGCTGCGTACTTCGCAGCAGTTCCGGACGCGCTCGATTTGCACTCTCTGCGTGCGCTGCTCGAGCACCCGCAGATCCGCGCGCAAGCGCGGGCTCCGGACGCGCTCGCGCGGCTATGGGCAGTCTGCCAAATTCCGGACTTTCGACACATCTTGTTCGAGGTCCATCTCGAGCTGCTGCGCGATATTTTCTTGGCGCTCGAAGACGGTCCGCTCTCGAACGAGTTCCTGGCTGCTCGCACGCAGGAGCTTTCGCAAACCGGCGGCGACGTCGATGCCATCGTGGCCCGCATCGCGCGCTTGCGAACCTGGGCATTCGTGGTCAATCGCGCAGGTTTTTGTGCTCACTCTGCGTTTTGGTCCGCGCATTTGAGCGAGCTGGAAGACCGCCTGAGTGACGCGCTGCACAGCAGCTTGGTCTCGACGTTCGTCGAGAAGCAAAACAAGGCCCAGCGAGGAGCGCGGCCTGCCCAGCGCCAGCTGCGGATGCCAGAGGAAGAGCGCGCGGTCGATCGCCACCATCCCTTCGCCGCGCTGAGCAAGCTTCGTCTGGCCGCGCGCGAGGCGCTCGGGCCGAACGCATCCACCCCGAGTTCGCTCGAGGAGTTGGTCGACGCGCCTCACGAGATCTTCGAGCTCGACGCACGCGGCCGAGTGAGCGCCCAAGGTATGGCGCTGGGCCGACTCGTGCGCGGCGCGACCGTGACGACCCCCAATGTCGAACTGGCGAATTTCGACGAGCTGGGCGGCGGATTGCGGATTCGGCTGCAACGTCGCTTGCTCGCGTTTGCGCGCGACGCGGCGACGCGCCCATTGAGTGCGCTCCACGACTTGCGTGGCTCGGAGCAGGCCGCGTTGCGCGCTATCGCCTATCAGCTCGAAAGCGGCCTCGGCACGGCGAGCGCGCGCGAACTGCAAGCGTCGCTCTCGGTGCTGAGCCGAAAAGATCGAGAAATCTTGGAAAAATGCGGAGTAATCGTGGGGCAGCTCGCGGTTTTTCTGAGCTCGACCCTGCGCCGCCCAGCGCTCGACTGGCGAGCCACCGTCACCGGTGTTTTCGAACCGTCGGTCGTGCTCCCGCAACCGGGTAAGACCAACTACGAGACGCGCACACTCTCGCCGCTCGTTTGGCGTCGTCTCGGCTATGTCGATCTCGGCCCGCGCGCTTGCCGCGTGGACCTCGCGGAGCGCGCGGCGCACGCGCTGTCGGACGGCGCCTCCGAGAGCGACGCTTTGCGCTGCTTGTCGATTCCGCGCCGAGACGCCGCTCGGGTCGTGCGCGCCCTGCGTGAGTCGTTACCGACTCGCGCGGGCGCGGCGTGAACCGCGTTCGACTCGCTTGCCGAATTGGCGACTTCGAGCGCCCGACCGCTCAACCGACGTTCGGAAGCTACGGGAGGTTCTCGGGCTTCGATTTTGGGTTTGATGGTCACCGTGAGCAGCACAGTGAGGCCCAGCCTTCGGCGTCACGGGCGTCGCATCCGCAATGGGCCGCCGAAGGCTATGCCGCGGTGCGCCGGCGCGCGTGACCATCAAAAATTCCTGGTCCCCCGCGTCCCTCGTCGTCCCCCCGAGCCAAAAATACGGGCGCTTCTCGCCGCCGGACAATTGACCAACGACTTGAGCCCACTACCTCGGCTAAGTCTGGGAGAATCCTCCAAAAGGTGCTCCCTAAATGCTGCGACTGAGAATGCTCCTGCCCTGCGCGCTCCTCGGGTGTGTCGCGTGTGCGACGCCCAACGAGGTCAAGCAAGCGACCAGCGCCCTCGACCAACAGTACGACGACAACGCGGCGTTGATCGCCAAATATCGGGACACGCTGGAAGCGATGAATCAACTCGAGCAAAGTTGGTCGCGCTACGTTCGCACCCGAACGTACTTGAACATGTCGCTCACCTGCGCGACTCAACAAATCGACAACCCGAAGACGCTCCAGGGTTATCAAACGAAGCTCGACGGTCCGCTCCTCGCGTGGGTCAACGCGCATCGCCTGTCGGGTTTGGCCAGTCAAGACAAGCTTGCCGAGGGACACGAGAAGGTGAGCCAGATCGTCCAAGGCCTGCCGCAGCTCGTCGCGCTGATTCGAAGCAAGATTGCTGCGGAACAGGCCGAGAAAGCCGGCCGACGCGATCTGAGCGTCTACGACGAGTACGCGCAGCGCGTCGCGGTGCTGAAGAACGCCAACGGCGCCGTGAAGAGCTACCTCGATGTCGACGTCACGGTCTCCAAGGACGACGTGCAGGCCATCGCGGAAGCCATTCAGAAGCTCGGAGCCAGCAAGCAATGAAGCAATTGGGCATGCGTGGTTCGTTCTCGGCGCTCGTAGCCCTGACGGTCGGACTCGCGCTCAATGCGTGCGCTTCCGTTTCGTCGCCCGTGAAGAATCTGGTTCAACTCCAGGCCGACAAGGCCGACCAAACGGTGAAAGACGCAGACAAGCTGCTGGATGATGCCAAAGCGAAGGCAGAAGCCTTCAACGACGCATTGACGGCACTGGACGAGGCCATGCAGGCCGTCCAGGCGGAAGAAGCGAAGTATGCGCTCGTGTTTTCGGCAAACCAAAATCTCGAGAGCAAGTCTGGCGTCGACGCGACTGCGGCCGCCTACCTGATCGCCCAGATCTACCTCGCCGAGCAGGCGGGGCTGTCGGGCAACGTGAAACAACAATTTTCCGAGTCGGGCTCCGCCCTGCAAGAGATTGCCAGAAACTGGAAAGCCTCTTGGCTGGGGATCCAAAAGACCCAAAAGCTCCTCCACGACTATTCGGAAAAATCTGCCGTTTCGGCGATCGACGCGGACTTCGTCGCGGCCGTCGCGAGCCAGGTTCCCGGAAGCAACGAGCGCGTCGATGCCATCTTATCCAGGATGAAAGAGCTGAGGAAGGTGCTCGACCAGGCTTCGGACAGCGCGCTCGGGAAGGGGAAGGCGGTGGCGCAGACTCGCTCCGCCACCGGCGAGCTGGTGGACCTATTGGACGCCATCAGCAAAAGCAAGCCCACGAAATGAACGACCTCTCGGCAGGCGAGGAGTGAACCCATGACGCTCGACATCAAGACTCTTGGTGCCCTCATCAAAGCGAATCAAAGCCTCGTCGGCGACATTCGAGGCGCCGTTCTCGACATCGACCAAGCCGCAAAGGCCCTGGATCGAGCGCGTCAGCAGACCGCCGCGGCGATCCAGATCGGCGCGGACGGTCGGCTACAGGTTGGATTCGGCGACAAGACCGCGCAGCTCGCGATCATGGCCAAGATCGTCGAGCTCCAAGCGCAGATCGCCGAGAACACCGACCCCATCTTGGGCGCCGATCTTCGTGTCGAACTGGCTGACGAATTCGTCAATCTCGCGAACAGCACGAACGCAGTCATCTCGTCCTTCGTCACCTTCACAGCGGCAGAGGCCGCGCAGATCGCCGAGCTGATTCGAGAGGCGACGCTCGACACTCAGCAGCGCAAGGCGATGGCGTCGCTGCTGCAAGGCGCGATTTCGCTACTCGAAGCGGGCTTGAAGGTCGCGGCCCTGGTTACGGTGTGAATCGGCGCGCTCGTCGAACCCCGATCGCTCATTCCAGCGGCACGTCGAGCCCAATCCGCCGCATCAAGCGCAGCGCGTTGCCCGCTTGCACGGGCCCTGGGTGCGCCTTGTAGTCGAAGCTCATCTCGCTGTCTTTGACGCTTTCGCGGAAGTGAATCAACTTCACGCGGCTCATCAACGCGGGCTCGAGTTGGGCGAGGCCCATGTCGTGAGTCGAGACCGCGCCCAAAGCGCCGCGCTTCATCAGCTCACCGATCACCCAGCGCGCGCCGATTTGGCGTTCGAGGGAGTTCGTGCCGTGCAGGATTTCGTCGAGCAAGAAGAACACCGGCTTGTTGCCGGCGGTGCCGTCGACGACGGCCTTGAGCTTGTTGAGCTCGGCGTAAAAGTGGCTGACGCCGCTGGCCAGCGAATCGCTCATGCGAATGCTGGTGATCAGCGAGAATTCGGCGATGACGAGCTTCGTCGCGCAAACCGGGCCGCCCGCGAACGCGAGCACGTTGGCGAGCCCCATCGAGCGCAGCAGCGTGCTCTTGCCGGACATGTTGGAGCCGGTGACGAGCAGCGCGGTGCCCGCTTCGGGCAGCGCGACGTCATTGGTCACCCGAACTTTGCCATCGATCAACGGATGACCGAGCGCGTCGGCCAAGAAGCAAGGCTGCTCGCTGAACTCCGGGAACGCGAAGCTGGGTTCGTCGTGCGCGAGACCAGCCAGGGACGACAGCGCTTCGGCCTCGCCCACGACGTCGAGCCATTCACGCACGTAGCGCCCGGCGCGCTCTTGCCAGGCTTCGAGCGCGAGCACGCAGTGCACGTCCCAGAGCAAGAACAGATTCACCACCGGGTAAATCATACCGTTGTGTTTGAGCTCGAAGAAGCCGACCACGCGCTCGAAGCGGCGCATTTCTTCCGACGGCTTCTTGCCGCTCTGGCTGAGTCGGGCTTGAGCCGCGCGAATCAGCGGCGCGTCCACCTCGAGCGATTCGAGTTCACCGAGCAACGTGCCATAGCGGAGGAATGCGCCTTGAGTTTCGGAGACGGCGTTGAAAACACGCGACGTGATGGCGTTCGCGAGCGACAGCGCGAACAGCGAGAGCGCCGCGGGCACCGTGAAAAATAGCCAGGAACGGCCGAAGCTCGACCAAAGCACCATGCCGCCGATGGTGAAGAAGGGCAGGATGCGCGCGGCCCACACCACGTGCAGCCAATGCTTGAGCTGTGGTTTCTCCTCCGCCCAGCGCAAGAGCGGCTCTGGGTTGGGCGGCTCTTTGCGCTTGCTGCCCGCGGGGTCGACGATGCCGAGCGCGAGCGCTTCGATCCGCTGGCGCAGATCGAGCAGCGGCGCAAGCGCGCGCACGGCCACTTGGCGTTCGCGCACCGTGCTCGGAGCGGCGGTGTGACTGAAGAAGCCGGCGAGCTTTTCTTGGCCCACGCGCGTATGAGCGACCGAGATGCGCTGAAACAGCGAATTGGGGCCGAACACGTCGAGATCACTCGTGTACGGATGCGCGCCGTCGACGAAGCGAGCCCCATTTTCGGCGAGCTCACTGAAGCGGCCCGTCGTGCGCGCGAGTGCGTCTTTGTTCACGCGCGCAAAGCGGCGCGCCAAATCTTCTTCGGTTATCACCCGGCTGTGCCACACCACCAACGCCAAGAACGCCCCGAGTCCGAGCAAACTCACCGGACCGGCGAGCGTGCTGGTCTTGCCGAAGACCGACAGCAGCAGGCTCACGATGAACACGGCGAACGACAAACCGCGCAAATTCGAGACGGTTCGCGAGCGCGTCGCGTGGCGGTCCGCCTCCGCTTCGAAGCGCTTCAGGCGAGCGCTGTACTCGGCTTCTTGTCCGCTCACTTCGCAGCCTTGGCGAACTTGATGACGACGGTTGCGCCGACCATGGGCTCGGCCGGCACGCCCACGTAACGACGATCGACGACTTCCGACACGCAGCGCGCCGCTTCCGCGCTCACGCCGCTGCGCTTGGCCACCGACACGCCTTCGGCGCGCCCCTTCTGTCGCAACATGAAGCGCACGTGGACCTCACCGCTGGCTTCTTTCAGTCCGCCGTTGTCGTTGACGCACTTCATGTATTTGTCACGCGCCGCGCCGAGTTTCCCGATGCCGAGCGTACCGGTGTCGGCGGTGACTGGACCGACGGTGATCTCCAGCTTCTCGTTGCTGAGCGTGGGCGTAGGCGTCGCCGGCTCCGCCTCGGCGGCTTCTTCGGGTGGTGCGGGGGTTGCCGCTGCCGCGCTCGCCGAGCCCGCAGGGGCCACGGCGCTCGGCGCAGCGGTCACGGCGCTGCTCGCAGCCGGGACGCCCGAGTTCGCGAGGGGCAAGGTTCCAGCGCGCAGCCCCTGTGCTTCGGCTTCGGTCAAGCAGCGCACGAGCAGCCCCTTGCCGTTGCCGATGCGTCCCCAGGGACACGCCGGATCGTACGGATAGCGGCGCATGAGCGCATCGGCCGTTTCACCACTCGCCAAGGCACCGAACGCGAGCAGCAGACTCGCACAGGACAGCATGATTAGAGCGCGTTTGAGGCGGGGGGTGGGCTTCATGGCGTGGGGCGCGGTTTACCACGTCTCTCGCGCGGGGTGGCTCATGCCGTGCTGGCATTGCGACTCCGGAACGCGGATGGTACGACCCTCGGAAATGAACGCCCTGATTGGCGCGGCGAGTCAGCGGATCCGCGGCGCACGCGCGGCCACGAGCTTCATTGGGGCGCTGTTGCTGGTCGCGGCTTGGGGCGCTGGTTGTCACTCCGATGCCCCCCAACATTCTTCTCCAGCCGCCGGAGCGAGCGTGGGGGGCGCGGCGGGGGGCGACGCCGGGAGCGATTCTGCTGGCGGTGGCCTGCCCACGGGCGGTAATGCAGGCGCCGGAGGCACGATTAACGCGATGTGGACCACCGATGCTGGCAAGTACTCACTGAGCTTGGACAGCACATACCTGGAGCTCGATCCCGCGAACGGCGCACGCATGACCGCGTTGCGCGTCGGAGGCGCGAATGGCCCCAACCTGCTCGCCGACTCGGAAGTGACGGGGCAAGAGGACAACTGGGGCTCGACCTTGTGGCCGAGTCCGCAGAACTGGGCGTGGCCACCGACAGACGCTGGCAGCATCAACGCGATCAATACGTTGCCTTACAGCGCGGTCCTCGAGGACGAGACGCTCACCCTCACGAGCGAGGTGAATGCCACCGCTCCGACGGTCTCGGTGATCAAGAAGTTCTCGGCGGACCTCGAGAAGCTCGCCATCGTCATCGAATACACGATGACGAACGGCGGGACGGAGCCAGTCACCGTCGCGCCCTGGGAGATCACCCGCGTTGCGGGTGCGGGCATCACCTTCTACGCGGAGGCCAGCGAGCCCGTGGCGCACGACCCGATGGTCCTCCCGCCGACTACATTGAAGGATGGCGTGCGTTGGTACGAACATGACCCGAGCGTCAGCGAACCGACCAAGTTTTTCGCCGATGGCAAGGGCTGGATCGCACACGCTGCCGGCGATCTACTGCTAATCAAGAGCTTCCCCGACCTCGCTCCGAGCGAGAGCCCTACAGGCGAAGCGGAAATAGAGGTTTTTGCGGCGCCCAAGTACGTGGAGGTCGAAAATCAAGGCGCGGTGAAGACGCTCGAGCCGGGTGACTCACTGCATTGGACCGTTCATTGGTATGCGCGTAAGCTTGCAACGCCCGCTGTCGTCGGCAGCGCGGATCTCGTCGCTTACGTTCAGAACCAGATCAAGTAGAGAGTGTCAGCGCCTGCTCCTGCCGCCGCCGAAGCCGTGCTCACGTTTTTGGAAAGCGTGGGCCGCCGCTCCGAGGCGGAGTTTTATCTCCGCCTCTTCTTGAAGTTGCCCCCCGAGAGCTTCGGTATCATCGCTCCGGGTGCGACCGTCATTCGCTACGCGCTCAGTTCATTGGTCGAGCAGCTCAAGTTCTTGGGCGATCTCGGCCTGCATGCGCCGGTCGTGCTCGGTTTGTACGATCCCGAACAGGGCCCGAACAGTTCCGAGCGACTGATCAAGCGACTGCAACTCCAGGGCATGGAATCGTGCCCACACGAGATGGGCGAGGAAGGGTTGTTCGAAAAGTTGTGCGCCGAGCTGCGCGCCGATCGCCTGCCAGTCGTGAATTTTCGAGCCGTCGAGGGGCAGACCATCGACGACCGCTTGAATCAATTGGGAGAACTCGCCCAAGAGCTGGATACACGGAAGTTCGTGCTGCTTCGTCGGCGTGGTGGGTTCAAGCCACTGACTCATGCCCGGCTCGAGCTCGCCCCTGGTTACTTCTTGCCCACGGATGGCGATCGCATCTCGATCATCAACTTGCGCACCGATCGCGCCGGTATCGTGGCCAGCAAGACCTTGCCCAAGCGCGACTACGAGCTGCTGGCCGCGGCCGAGCGCTTGATCGATTTGTCACAACCGACACCGATCCTCGCCAGCGTGACCTCACCGATCAATTTGCTCAAGGAGCTGTTCACGGTCAAAGGTGCAGGCACGCTGATCAAGCTGGGCAGTGCCGTCTCTCGCCATCGCTCGTACGTGAACCTCGACACGACGCGGCTACGAAAATTGCTCGAGGCGAGCTTTGGTCGCCCGCTCGACGATCGCTTCTTCGACCGCACGCCACTCGCCGTCTACGTCGAAGAAGAGTATCGAGGTGCGGCGGTCGTCGCGCATGGGGATCCGGTGCCGTACCTGAGCAAATTCGCCGTCGAGCCCGAAGCTCAAGGCGAGGGCATGGGCCGCGATCTGTGGCAAGCGATCTCTCGCGATTACCCCGCGCTCTATTGGCGCGGCCGCGCCGACAATCCGATCGCGTCGTGGTACGCGTCGGTGTGCGATGGCATGATGCGTCTGCCCGAGTGGAACGTGTATTGGCGCGGCATCGAAACCCAGAAAATCCCAGAAGTGATCGAGGCCGCGCGCTCTCACCCGGCGGACTTTGCACCGCCCATGCTAGAGGCCACGCGCTGAGCATTCATCCGGAGGTGATCGGTGTTCTTTCTGTTCTTGATGATCGTCGCGGCCCTGGGCATCGGGGTCTACCTGGTGTTCATCTTCAAGCTCGTGCCCGGTGCCGCCGAAGAGCGCCTCGGCGTGCTCGAACCGCTGCCCGCCGACATCGGCCAATGGCACGTGGATGAAGAATCAGCGCTCGGCAAAGCCGCGCTCGAGCGCAACCGCCGGCGAGAGGAACGGCTGTTCTTCGAAGAGGGCAAAGGGATCTTCGCGCAAGGTCGGCTCGTACGTCAGGTGCGGTACCGGAATTTGAGTAGCAACGCGATCGAGGAAGTGGAACCGGACGAGCCGGTGAAGCGTCGGCGCATTCGGGTGTGAGGGCACCCGTAGCCGTGCAGCGTCGGCGCTGGTTTCCGTCTTGGTTGCGCTGCTCGCGGTCAAGATAGACCGAGGAAGGATCCGAGCCTGACTGTCGTACCCAAGGCGACATGCTCAGACCGCTCAACCGGTTGTCATGCCTCGTGTTGGTGGCGTGCGGTTGCAGTAAGGGCCCGCGAATGGTTGGGTCGCTTTGCTCTCGCGGCCACTGCATCCCCGAGCCGGACGATGGGTGACGCGCGCTCGGCACGGTGTGAATCGAATACCACGGCAACCGATCGCGACACTCGGCCGAATTTGCTGCGAAAAACTTGGCTGGGAAGGTTGGCGCGTTGTTTGCTGTAGCAGGTTTGGAAACGATGCGGCGCTTGCACCGCAGAGTTCGAACCTGGGGTCCCGCGCAAACGCGCGGGCCATTTCGTGGGAGGAGTCTTGATGATTATTCGATGGAGCTTAGGGGCCGCAGTTTTGACGGGGTGCGTGACCTTGACCGGTGTTTCTCAGGCGGACGAGGGGTTTGCGGTGAAAGCGTCGCCCGGCGAGGGGATCGCGCCGGCGATCGCGAAGCCAGAAAACGACGGGCACGCGGAAGGCTTGATGATTCAAGCGCGCGTGCAGAGTCAAAGCAGTCTGCTGTCGCTGGCCGGCGGTGGGACCGGATTTCTCGTCGGCTATCAAGGTCCTTCGTACTCCGTGGGGTTAGGGCTTGGTTTAGGGCGCGTCGGAATCAACTCCGGGGGTGATTCAGCGGCGGTCACGCTGTTTCAGGTAGCGCCCACGGCGATCATCGACGTTTGGCGTTCCAAGGATGGTCGCGCACGCGCCAACGTGGTGGCGTCAGCGGGTTTTGCGCGAGCCTCGCTCGATGCGACCGTGACGGTGACGAGCTCGGATTGTGTCCCCAGCTCGAGCAATTCGTGCGCGCCCACGAAGAGCGATGGCACTGCGAGCGCGATCCTGATCCCGGTGACGTTGGGCTTCGGCGGGGACTACTACTTGGGGCGCAACTTCGCATTGGGTGCTGAATTTGGGTTGCAGGCGCTGTTCCTGGCCAGCGCGAGCACGAGCTCGGGCGGCAATTCCACGAGCATCGATGCGGGCGGCAATGCGCAGTTCGCGTATGGCGCGTTGCGCGCGACCTTCGTGATCGGGGATTGAAACTGGAGAGGCGCGGTTTCCAGAGGCTCAGCGCTTCTTGAACCCGCGCCAGTTCGGCAAACCCGCGACGAATTCCGGCCACACCTTTTGCAGTCCCGCCTGCATCTCGCCGTTCAAGTTGTGGCCGGACTTCGCATCGCCGCCGATCAACGCTTGGATCCCCGTGGCGCTCAAGTTTTGCTCGGCAACGCGCAT
>Ga0164306_10000311_pt1 | contig 19053 bp, 14 predicted proteins | sample Whisoiple_242_MG_FD_110213 | JGI IMG/M metagenome (GOLD analysis project Ga0164306, IMG submission 110213) | Soil microbial communities amended with fresh organic matter from upstate New York, USA - Whitman soil sample_242_MG | ecosystem: Environmental > Terrestrial > Soil > Unclassified >... | reverse complement strand
TTGACACGGCCCCACGGTCTCAAGTTTGGGACCAACGTTCGGGCGCGGTGCAATGACCAATGGCTGGGTGGATATCAAGAATACCGACATGATGCTGATCATGGGCGGGAACCCGGCGGAAAACCATCCTTGCGGTTTCAAGTGGGTAGTTGAGGCAAAAAAAGTACGCAATGCCAAGCTGATCGTGGTTGATCCGCGCTTTCAGCGCACGGCCTCGCAGGCTGACCACTTCTGCCAGATTCGCGCGGGCTCAGACATCGCTTTCCTTGGTGGCTTGATCAATTACGCGCTGCAGAATAACCGCTATGCCAAAGATTACGTTGTCAATTACACCAACGCGGCCCTGATCGTGAAAAAGGGCTTCAAGCTGCCTGAAGACGGCTTCTTCTCCGGCTTTGACGCTGCTGGTTTAAAGTATGACGCATCTTCATGGAATTACGAAGAGGGCGGAAACGCGACCGGCACGGCCGCTGCTGCAATCGCTGCCGGTGACGGGCCGGCAACTCCTGAAACAGCTGCCAAATTCGTTCCCGCTGCCGCCCCGGTCCCGGCAACAGGCCAGGGGCACACAGCTGGCGGCCCTGCGGGCGCTGCGGGTCCCGTGCCTGCAGCATTACCGCCCAACACGGCTTACGATCTCTCTCTTGAGCATCCGCGCTGCGTCTTCCAGTTGATGAAGAAACATTTCTCGCGCTACACGCCGGAAATGGTTTCCAGCATCACCGGAATTCCGGTGGACAAGCTCAATAAGGCCTGGGACATGTATACCTCCATCCGCAAAGATGGAGACATGAAGAAGGTCGGCACTATTATTTATTCCGTGGGCTGGACACAGCACACCTTCGGTTCGCAGATCATCCGCACTGCGGCCATGACGCAGCTTCTGCTGGGCAATGTGGGACGCGCCGGGGGCGGAGTCAACGCTCTTCGCGGCCATTCCAACATTCAGGGCGCAACCGACATGGCAGGTGTATTCGATATTCTGCCAGGCTACCTGAAGATGCCCAACCCCTCAGACACAGACTTTGCCACTTACGTCAAGAGAATCACCCCCACCTCGGCGAAGCCTAAAGAGTGGGATTCGTTTAACTACTGGTCCAATACTTCCAAGTTTGCGGTTTCTTTCCTGAAAGCCTTGTACGGCGATGCCGCCAAAAAGGAAAATGACTGGGCCTTCAACTACCTTCCCAAGATCGATCGTAAATTTTCCTGGGTTGAACAGTGGGACGGCATGTACGCCGGAAAAGTCAAAGGCTTAATCAGCTTTGGCATGAATGGCGTTGCCATTGGCCCGAACAGTGAAAAGAACATTGACGCCCTGAAGAAAGCCGACTGGCTCGTCGTTTGCGATATCTATCCAGAAGAGACCAGCAGTTTCTGGGAGTCGCCCGGCATCTCTGACGACGAGAAAAAGCAGATCAAGACTGAGGTATATCGTCTGCCCGGAGCCGGGTTTGCCGAGAAAGATGGTACCTTCGTCAATTCAGCGCGCTGGCTGCAGTGGAAATGGGCCGCAGTTCCCACACCAGGGGATGCCAAGCTGGATCAGGCAATCCTGGCTGCCATCTTCTTGAAAGTACGTGAGCTGTACCAGCAGGAAAAGGACAAGCCGGAAACCAAGTTCCCCGACCCAATCCTGAATCTTACCTGGGCATACACCACTCCCAATAGCCCGTCATTGGCGGAAGTTGCCAAGGAGATCAACGGCAAGGCGCTGGCTGATCTGCATGACGACAAGCAGACGCCTACGGACTGGAAAGCAGGGCAGCAGCTCCCCGGCTTTGCCTGGCTGAAAGATGACGGCACCACGTCCTCTGGCAATTGGCTGTATTGCGGTTCCTGGCCGGATGCGGGCTCAGCCACCCAACGCCGTGATCCCGCCGATCCTTCTGGCCTTGGCATCCATCCTACATGGGGCTGGTCATGGCCGGCGAATCGCCGCGTGCTCTATAACCGTGCTTCCTGCAACCTTGACGGCAAGCCGTGGGATCCCAGCCGCAAACAAGTCTGGTTCAATGAAGCCACCGGCAAGTGGGCCGGCAATGATGTGCCGGACTTCAAGGCTGATTCCAATCCCAAGGACCACATGGGCCCCTTCATCATGAATCCTGAAGGATTGGGCAGGTTGTTTGTGCCGCTGGCCGGCATGGCAGACGGTCCTTTCCCTGAGCATTATGAGCCGGTGGAAAGCCCGCTGGTTAATCCATTCCATCCCAAGCAGACCAACAGTCCTGTGGTGAAGCGGTACAAGTCCGACATGGACAAGTACGGAACGTCAGACAAGTTCCCGTATCCCTGCACCACGTACCGCCTGACCGAGCACTATCACTACTGGACCAAGAACAATCCCATGAACATGCAGTTGGTCCCAGAACCTTTCGTGGAAATCTCGGAGCAGCTCGCGTCCAAGCTTTCCATCAAGGGAGGCGACAGGCTCAAGGTCTCAACAGCCAGAAGCGGCACGAAAGACGGCAAGGAGTATGGCGTTTATTATGCTCGCGCCATGGTCACCAAACGAATCCAGCCGCTGAAACTCGCAGGGAAGGACGATCCTGTCTATCCGGTTGGCATCCCGATCCACTGGGCTTATCGCGGCATCGGCGACGGACGCCCTGAAGACAGGAGAAACGGCGTCAATGTGCTGTCACCCACGGTGATCGACCCCAACGCTTACACACCGGAGTTTAAAGGCTTCCTGGTGAACATCGAGAAGGCCTAAGGAGATACGCCATGAGCAATGGAAATCTAGAAATCAAAGCGATCTCCGGGCACAACGGCAAATCCGCGGGTAATGGAGTTTCCCGCGACTATGACGTTTGCAAGCTGATCGATACCACCACCTGTATCGGCTGCAAAGCCTGCGAAGTGGCTTGCGTGGAGTGGAACGGCTATGAATTCCGCGAAACCACCTTCGATAACACTTACCAGACCATGCCGGAAACGGCCTGGAACTTCTGGAACCTCATCAAGTTCAATGAAGTTGAAACCGATGGCGGCCTCCAGTGGCTGATGCGCAAAGACCAGTGCATGCACTGCGAAGAACCTGGCTGCCTCATTGCCTGTCCCGCCGACGGCGCCATCGTGCAGTACACCAACGGCATTGTCGACTTCAACCAGGCCAACTGCATTGGCTGCCAGTATTGCGTCACCGGCTGCCCATTCAATATTCCCAAGTTCAACGAAGCCACCAAGAAGGTTTATAAGTGTACGCTCTGCTCTGACCGCGTGGGCGCCGGCCTGGAACCGGCCTGCATCAAGTCATGTCCCACCGGCTGCCTGCACTTCGGCAGCAAGGAAGACATGAAGTTCGAAGCGATGAAACGCATCGACCAGTTGCATGCCAATGGGCACGCCAATGCTGGTATCTATAATCCCGGCGATCCCGACGAGAAGCGATCGAGTCCCGGCAGCATCGGCGGTACGCACGTGATTTACGTCCTTGGCGATGCCCGGGACCCGGCGAAATACGGCGGCTTGCCCGCTTCACCCAGCGTTCCTTTGTTCGTGAAATTGTGGAAAGGGCCGCTGAAGTGGCTGGGCGGCATTGGCATGGTGGCCGGCGTGCTCGGCGTCTTCATGCACTATGTCCGCTTCGGTCCCAAGGAAGTTGACAAGGCTGAGGAGGTGAAGCGATGAGCGGCGGAACTATTGCGCGTCCAACCACGGCAATACCGGAAGATGAGGTCCAGCGCTATAACTTTGCTGAGCGCGCTTATCACTGGATCAACGCCATTGCCTACACCTATCTCATGCTCACGGGACTGGCCTTCTTTACCCCGCTGGCTTACTGGCTTGCCTACGTGCTGGGCGGACCGGCAACCATCCGCTACTGGCACCCCTGGATCGGGCTGGTTTATCTGGCCACCATTTTCTGGATGCATCGCCTGTGGAAGCGCGACATGCAGAAGATCCCCGAGGATGAGCAGTGGAGCAAGAACGTCCGCGCCTATGCTGAGAACCGCGATGAAGTCATGCCTCCGCAAGGCCGCTTCAACGCCGGCCAGAAGCAGTTCTGGTGGGTCATGCTGTACTGCACCTTCATTCTTCTCATCACGGGAATCATTATGTGGATTCCCGAGAAGATGCCGCGTGAACTCCACTGGGTGCTTCCGATTACCGTTTTTATTCATTCAGCCACGGCGCTGATCACCATTGCTGCCTTCATCATCCATGTTTACATGAGCGTTTGGGTGACTCCGGGCAGCGTAAAAGCCATGGTTGAAGGGCATGTCTCCACCACGTGGGCGCGGACGCATCACCGCCTCTGGTATGAGAAGATCACTGGCCGCAGGAACTAAAGGGATTTGATGTCTGGGTTTTCCTGGGACCGCCGTATTGCGCGGACGAGCGAGCTGTTGCGAAACCAGTCTTCAGTGACTGAGCTGCTCAAGTTTTATCAGCGCCTCGTCCGCTTTCAAAAAACCGTCTATGAATCGATGGACTCTGCCCCCGATCATGACGTGTCTGCGCTCGTCCCTCACTTTTCCACACTGCTCAAGCTGGTAAAAGAAGCCGGCTCCGCTGACCTGAAAGCCGCCGCCGCAACGCTTGAACAATCGTCTCCGGCCGATCGCCTGGAACTGCTGCGCGCCGTCTGGCAGCATGAAGTGGAAAGCCACGAGCTTTCCGCTGAGCCGGTCTTCTTCGCCAACGTGTTGCTTCAGCCGTTTGCTGAGTTTCTGGCGGAGAAGAGCGCTTCCACCACTGAGGCATCGCCGCCGCAGTGTCCTTTTTGCGGATCAAGGCCGCAACTCGCGGTGCTGCGACCGGAAGGCGACGGCGCCAAGCGCTTTCTCATGTGCTCTCTTTGCGGCACGGAATGGTTTTTTCGCCGGCTCATGTGCCCCAACTGTGCGGAGGAGAATAAAGACCATTTGCCGGTCTTTGTCGCGCAGGAGTTCGATTATGTGCGCGTAGACGCCTGCGATACCTGCCATACCTACATAAAGTCAATCGATCTTTCAAAGAATGGCAATGCGGTTCCCGTGGTGGATGAACTCGCTACCGTTTCACTGAATCTCTGGGCCCAGGAACACAATTACAAAAAGGCCCAGCCCAACCTGTTTGGCGTTTAAGTCTTCAGAGCAGGCTGGATTCTCCGGCGGCTTGGGCCTCCGGCCCGGGTCCGGCCAGTGTGTGGATGGAGTTCCTTAAACTGCGCAACCGCAATGCCAGCCCGATGATGGCGAGTCCGCTGGCAAACGCATAGATAGAGATCCACGTCAATGCCGATTGCACCGTTTCAACGTTAGTCAACAGCAGGCATGGCGCGAATGCAATGGAAATCACGCCACCCGTGATCAGCAGCCATTCGTCCGTGACGTGGCGCCGCAGGTGAACACCGGCAACAAATTCCAGCACTCCAACCACCAAAGCGATAATGGCGATGAGTTGAATCACGTGCATCAGAGTCAATCCAGGGGACAGCAGAATCACTAGGCCGCCGATGGTGACGGCAATGCCATCGGCCAGCATGAGCCATGATGAGCTGCCCTGGCCGGCTCCACGCACTGCCGCGGCGATGGTGAGAACTCCGGTGGCGAAAGCGAACAGCGCGAAGATTGCAGCCAATCCGGCAAATGCGAACTGCCGCAGGAACGGCGCCGGCAGAAATGGCAAAAAAACAAAAATGAAAATTGCAAAGGCGATTGCAAGCAGGCCGCGCAGGAACAGCAGCCACCAGTTTTGGATCAGTAAGCGGATCATATCCGGCCTCCAATGCCAAATCCCAGTATTTCGCTTTCAGCGCGAGCGTGGGTGTGATATTGCGCACACTCCCGCCCAGCCCATGGGGTCGCACCCAGGCATAAGCCTGAAGCCGGCATCCGGGCCAGCGCTATTGCAACTGCAGTTCCGCCGTGGCCACGCCGTCTTCCGGAGGCGCAAAGCGAAAGCCCGCTTTGATGAACATATCTTTCATGTTGAAGTTGTCGGAAAGAGTCGCGCCCTCCAGCGTTGATATCCCTTCCTTGCGAGCAATGTGGATCGTCGTGTCCAGCATATGGGTGCCCAGCCCGCGGTTCTGGAACTTGTCCGCGACCAGGAACGCCACCTCGGCGCTATTGTCAGAGTGCTTCCGGATCAGCCTGGCGATTCCGGCGATGCGCCGAGCGCCTTCCTCGTCCAGGTATTCCGCCACCAGCCCGATCTCGCGCTCGTAGTCAATAAAGCACTTGGTGAAGAGCCGCTCATGAGAGACGCGGAAATCCAGTTTCAATGGCAGGAAGTAACGCATATAAACGCTGGTTTCAGAGAGCTGGTGATGGAAGTCCACCATCAGGGGCTCATCGTCGGGGCGGATCGGCCGTAGTGTGAAGCTGGTGCCGTCATGCGATCGCCAGTTGGAAATGTACTGGCTGGGGTATGGGCGAATCGCAGGCCGCGGCAGTTCCGCATCCCGCATCGTTGCCGGATGCAGGATCACCCTTGCATCCAGCGCGATAAATCCCTGCTCGCTGGCCAGCAGCGGATTGATTTCAATGTCGGCAATGCGCGGGTTCTCCACTACCAGTTCGCTGAAGCGCACCAACAGCTCTTCCAGCTTCTCCAGATCAACCGGCTTGCGGCCGCGAACGCCTTTTAACGCTTGCAGGATGCGAGTGTTTTCCATCATGCGGCGTGCCAGGGTGGTGGTGAGCGGAGGCAGGGCATGCGCATTGTCGCGCAGCACTTCCACCAGTTGGCCGCCCAGGCCGAACACAAGCACCGGTCCAAACTGCGGATCGGTGGAGCTTCCCAGGATCAGTTCGTAGCCGGACGTGCTGACCATCGGCTGGACGGTGACTCCCTGGAAGCTGCCATCGCCGGCAAAGGCCGCCTGAATCTGCGCGAAGGCTGAGCGCACGGCGCTTGCGTCTTTCAAGTTCAAGTGGACTCCGCCGCGATCGGATTTGTGCGTTACCGTCTCAGAATTCAACTTGAGCGCCACGGGATACTCAATCCGTTCTGCCGCCGCCACAGCTTCATCCGGGGACGAAGCCAGCTTGGAAAGCGTCACCGGCAACTCATATGCCGCAAGCACTTGCTTGGATTCATGCTCGGTCAGGACGGTGCGGTTCTTGGCCACCGCGCCCGCAATAATTTCCGCCACGCGCCGCGGGCCATCTTCAGAAAGATCGCCGGTAAACACTGGCGTTTCGTAAAGCGCCTGAAGGTAAGAACTGTAGCGCCACATATAGGCAAAGCTTCGTGCCGCCGCGTCAGGGTATTCAAATGTTGGTATCCGCGCCTCATTGAGCACGTTGGCGGCAAGCTGCATGCGGCTGCCTCCCATCCAGCTTGCAATGAGGGGCTTCTTAATGGTCTCTGCCGCTTTGCGCACCAGGCCTGCCGCTTGCTCCGGCTCGGTCATTCCCTGCGGCGCAAGAATGGAAAGCACGGCGTCACAATTGGGATCTTCAGCCACTGCCTGTAGTGCTTTGGCATACATTTCCGGCAGGCAGTCGCCCAGCGTGTCCACGGGATTGGCATGGCTCCATGCGGCCGGCAGAAGTCTGTCCAGGGCGGCGTGCGTCTCCGCGGAAAGTTGCGCCAGTTGCCCTCCGTTTGCCAGTAGCGCATCTGTCGCCAACACGCCGGCGCCGCCCGCATTGGTTACCACCGCAAGCCTGGGGCCCAGAGGACGCGGTTGTTTGCTTAGCACTTCAGCCATGTCAAACAGTTCGCTGATGCTGGCCACGCGCAGGATGCCGCAGCGGCGGAACGCGGCTTCAAACACTTCATCGGAGCCGGTAATCGATCCCGTATGTGAAGCTGCTGCTTTGCGCGCCGCTTCCGTCCGCCCCGGTTTGATCACGATGATCGGTTTGCGCAGCGAGACCTCGCGCGCCGCCGAAAGGAAGCTGCGCGCATCGCCGATCGATTCCATATAAATCAGGATGCTGGAGGTATAGCTATCGTCGCCGTAGTGATAGATCAGGTCGCCCCAGCTTACGTCCAGCATGGAACCGACAGAGACCACGCCGCTGAAGCCAACGTTCTCGCGCCGGCTCCAGTCCAGGACGGCCGTACACAGCGCTCCGCTCTGGCTCAGGAAAGCAATATTGCCCGGCAGGGCATTTGACTGCGCGAAGGTAGCATTGAGTCCGGTCCGCGGATTCATCACGCCTACGCAGTTCGGCCCGATCAGCCGGAGATGTCCCGATGCCAGGACTTGCCGGATTTTGTTTTCCAGCGCTCTGCCGCCGGCGCCCAGTTCGGCAAACCCTGCCGAAATCACAATCGCCCCGCGCACTCCCGCCGCCACGCATTCCTGCAACACTTCCGGGACTGTTGCAGCAGGGGTGACAACAATGGCCAGGTCAACCGGTTCGCCAATGGAGGCGATGTTCGGATAACAGCGAATGCCCAGAACATTTGGACGATTGGGGTTGATGGGAAAAATCGTTGCGCCAAAAGGCTGCTCCATCAGGTTGCGCAGCACCGTCCGGCCTACGCTGGCTGGTTTTTCCGTGGCGCCAATCACCGCAACTGTTCGCGGATAGAAAATTGGCGCAAGCGGACTCGGCGGCCAGCTAGGCGCCCACGAACCACGTCCGCGTTGCTCCGGCGCTGTCCCCGGCAAAGTTGGCATTGTGGCTACTAGATTACTACTCATTTGGTCCCTTTTACTGCCCTGAAGCGCAAAGCTTATCAGGCGCAAAAAAAGAAGGGTGTGAGATAACTCACATCCTTCAAAAAAGGAACGCAACTAACACTCGCTGTCTGCTATTGGAAGTCTTGCGGGATATGGACAGTATCTCCGCCTGGCGCCCAGCCTGTATGTGATGAGAATCACACGGGCGTGTCTGCGTTAAGCAGTGCGGAATGCTGGAAAGATAGTGTTATCAAAGCAAAAGACTACACGGCAAAGACCGGGAAGTTCCTGGTCTCTTTCCGCGTTTCCGCTGATTAGTGGTGAAGATTGTCGATGCTGAGGAACTTCACGCCCAGGAACTGGCCGGCGGCGTCAAAATCGAATCCAAAATTTACGTATGCAATCGGGGCGCAACCGGTGCAATCTTCCTTAAGCGAATAGGGGACCACAAACCTGTTTCCGCCGTCCCCAAGCGGTTGAATTTGAGGCGATGAGCCTGGTTGCCGCTGCTCGTTCAGGACCGCCAATTCCAGCGTTGGGTGATCATTGCGCAACGTTTTGAAGTGAGCGTCTTTTTCCATTTCTGTTTCTGGCAGGATGGAAAGATCATCCACGTTGATCAGCGCGGGGACGCCATTCATCAGCGCCCAGCCCTGGCTCGGTTGCGCATTCCCGGGATAGGCCACATAGCCCAGGTCCACGATTCCCGACTCGCGCATGCCGGCGAGATAGCCGAGCCGGCGCGGTTTCTGCGAAGCCAGCAACTGAGTGAATGCCACCGCATCGGAAGAAGCGTATCCACCCATCTGATCGATGAAGCACTCGCTGTATCCCGCTGCGCCGGCATTCTTGCACGCCTGGTCGATGGCGCGGAGATCGTCGCTGCCGGCGCTCCACACCGCTTCGTCGCTGATCTGGTCGTCTGTTTCCTCGTTGGCTTCAACTTGCAGAAACGTCAGCAGCGACGCCACGCCAACTATCGCTAATGCCGCCGCTAGTCTTTTCCGGAAGCTCATGGTTGCTGCTCCATGTATGCCATCACGCCGGCCATGCGTCTGGTCTCAATCACTTAAAACACCATTGCCCGATTTAGGTTGCGCTAAAACATCAGCTCGGTGCTTCCACCATCATCTTACGGCTGAACGCGTATGGCAGAACAACCTTTACATTTCTTAGCCATGAGCGGTTTGGTTCTCGCGCGAATTTCATCTTGCGTCGCCCAAAGATTTATTTGCGCCGGTGACGGCAGTGGCCTTGGTGGTCCAAGGGACATGTCCCAATTCTCGCCGCAAGAACGCCTTCCCGCCATCAATCTAAGGATCTCTTAATCGTGCTTACAGTTTTTTACAATTCCGATGTTCAAAACCCAGCCCGAATATTTAAAAATCTAGGGGGCGGCTTGGCACATCGCACTTGATGGCCGTCACGCTTGTGGGTGTTGCGCTTGCTAAGATAAAGGGGATGGCAATATTTCTTCTGTGAAAGAACTCGTGGAGCAACCGGCCCCCGCAACTCTTCAGGTCCCCACGCCAATCCTGCGGCCGCGATCTCAGTACGAAGTAGCGCTGCTGATTGTTGCCGTGATTGTTTTCTTTGGCTGCATCATCTCTCCTCCGGGGCTCATGGACGACGTGGATGCAGTGCACGGGCAGATCGCTCGCAATATGGTCCACTCCGGCGACTGGGTCATCGCACATCTTGACGGCGTGCCTTACATGGAAAAGGCGCCGATGCCTTATTGGCTCATTGCGATCTGTTACCTGTTGATGGGCGTGCATGACTGGGTGGCCCGTATTCCCACGGCGCTGGCGGCGGTGCTGCTGTGTTTTGTCACTGCCCGATACGGAGCGTGGGCCTTTGGACGCCGCGCCGGTTTTTACTCCGGACTCGTGCTGGCCACATCGATCGGCCTCTTTCTCTTTACCCGCATTCTTATTCCTGACGTGATGCTTACCTTGACCGTCACTGTGTGTTTCATGGCGTTCCAGCGCGCCCTGAACGAAGACGGAGAAGAACTCCACTCGCGCCGATGGCCCGCTGTGATCGGCATTGCATTGGGCGTGGGCGTGCTGTTAAAAGGATTGCTCGCCCTGGTGGTTCCGGTTGGCGGAGCTCTGCTCTACCTGCTGCTCACGCGCCGGCTCTTTTCGCGCGAAACCTGGCGGCGCTTGCACCCGCTCAGCGTAATCCTCATTTTTCTCCTCATTGCTTCGCCCTGGCATGTCTTGGCCACGCTGCGCATGCCTCCGGCCTTCAATTTCAGCATGCACAGCGGGCCGGGCGAATATCACGGGTTTTTCTGGTTTTATTTCATCAATGAGCATTTATTGAGGTTCTTGAACCTGCGTTATCCGCGCGATTACAACACGGTGCCGCGGCTGGCGTTCTGGCTCTTGAACCTGTTGTGGCTCTTTCCCTGGAGCGCATATCTGCCGGCTGCGGCTAGGCTCAGTTACAAGCCGGTGGACCGCGCCGCCCGCACTCGTCTGCTCGCGCTCTGCTGGGCGGGATTCCTGCTGCTGTTTTTTACCTTCTCGACAACGCAGGAATACTATTCCATGCCGATGTACCCGGCGATTGCGCTTCTGCTGGGGGGCGCGATGGACAGTGAAGGAAAACTCATCACAGCCGGCAGCAGAACTCTGGCTTTCATCTCGGCCGCGGCCGTTGCGGCAATTGGGGCAATTTTGTTTGCCGTGCGCCATGTGCCCGCCACCGGCGATATCTCCAGCGCGCTGCAACAGCATCCTGAAGCCTACACGCTGTCGTTGGGGCACATGGGCGACCTGACGTTGCAATCGTTCGCTTACCTGCGCGCGCCGCTCATTCTTGCCGGCGTGGCTTTCTTGATCGGCGCTGCCGGCGCCTGGTTGCGCGGACGACGGGCGTTTCTTGCGCTGGCGGCCATGATGGTTTTGTTCCTGCACGCCAGCCGGATGGCGCTGGTTGTCTTTGATCCCTATCTCTCTTCCCGCCCGCTGGCGGAAGCCCTGCTGAAATCGCCAGCCGGGCAACTGATCGTAGACGGCGCTTATTATCCCTTTTCTTCAGTGTTGTTTTATTCGAATAAAACTGCTTTGTTGCTGAATGGGCGGGTCAATAACCTTGAATACGGCTCTTACGCTCCGGGTTCCCCCGCTGTTTTTATTGATGACACTGCCTTTATGAGGCTCTGGTCAGGTACAATTCGCTATTATCTGGTGACCGATAGCAGCGGGTTCGCTCGTCTGAGCGCCCTGGCCGGCCCCGCGCATTTTCATCAGGTTGCTGCAAGTGGCGGCAAATTTCTTTTTACCAACGGCCTTTCCAGCGAACCTGCGGATGGCTCCAACATGGAGAACAAACCCGCATTATGGTAATCCTTACCACAGCATTGGCGGTCCTGCTCACCGGTTCACTCATCTATTGCGCGCTGATTATTGTGGCCACGCGGCGGTTCCTCTCTGCTTGCCCGCCCGCGCCCGGAAGCCAGCCTCCCATCAGCATTCTTAAGCCGCTCTGCGGCCACGATGACGGCCTAGAGGACAACCTACGCGGCTTTTTCCTGCAGGATTATCCGGAATATGAAGTGCTTTTCGGCGTCCATCGGCGGGACGATCCCGCTGTTCCCGTCGCCGAAAAAATTATCAATGAGTTCAGCGGCAGGATCAGCGCCCGCCTGGTGGTGACCGGAGAATCGCTTATTCCAAACGCCAAGGCCTTCAGCCTGAACCGGCTGGTGCGTGAGGCTCGCCATGACATTCTGGTGATGAGCGATAGTGACGTGCGCGTTACTCCTTTGCTGCTGGCCCGCCTGGCGCAGGAGTTCCAGGAACAACGCACTGGATTGATCAGCTGCCCCTATCGCGCCGTGCCGGGTAAAAGTCTGTGGTCACGCCTGGAAGCGATTGGGATGAACACTGAGCTTCTGGGCGGCGTGCTGGTTGCGCGCATGATTGAAGGAATGCGGTTCGCCCTGGGCTGTACGGTGGCCGTGCGCCGTAACGTGCTGGAAGAAATGGGTGGGTTTGGATACCTGCAGGAATTCCTGGCGGAGGATTTCGTGATCGGCCAGCGCGCCGCCGAACTTGGACATGGCGTACTGCTCTCTTCGTACGTGATCGAGCACCGCATCGGCAGCCAGGGCATCATGAGCAACCTTGGACATCGTTTGCGCTGGGCGCGCAGCACGCGCCGCTCGCGTCCCGCCGGCTATTGGGGGCAGATCTTCACCTATCCGCTGCCCTGGGCCCTGCTGCTCTGTGCCGCTTATCACAGTGCCTGGCCCGCAGTTCTTCTTACGCTGGCTTTGCGCAGCGGCGCGGCGATTGCCACAGCACGCTACGTTGTGCGCGATCCGGTCACGCAAAAGCAATGGTGGCTTCTGCCCTTCCAGGATTTAATCGGTTTCCTGGTCTGGATCAGCGGCTTTGTGGGTGACACCATCGTCTGGCGCGACCGTAAATGCACCGTCCTGCGCGACGGGCGTCTCCACGTAAATCCCTAGGCTGGGTGGTTTCACAAAAGAAAACCCCCGTGCTTTTTTGCGCCGGGGGTCAAACCATCTTACGAATGAGCTGTTTATTTGCTGGTTGAGCAGGTGCTTGAGATCATCTTCACCTTGTTTACCGTGAAGGTCGATTGCGTTCCGGAAGCGGAGCCTGCTCCGCTTGCGCCCGCGCTGCTGCCCGGGTTGGAGGAGCTGGGGCTGCTGGAACCGGAAGCCGACGAACTGTTGTCAGTTCCCATGAGGCGAATCTGATGGCCCACGTGGTCGCTCAGTTTTGACGTGTCCCCAGCAAGTTGCCAGGTCTTGCCGGATTGGTCAGTCAGCGTCCAGTTGCCCGCCGAGCCGCTCAGGCAGCCTTCAATCGACGTGCTGCTGTTGCTTGAGGTCTGGGTGGTTTGCGTGGTCGTGGTCTGCGTCGTGGTCGAACTGGTATCGGGAGTCGCGGGTTGCTGGCTGGGTGAGGTTGATGGGGTTGTTGGCTGTTGCGAGCTTGTGTCCGGTGTTGTCGACTGCGGCGTGCTGGGCGAGGTTTGCGCCACGGCCCATGCCGCCGACAGTAACAGAATTGCTGTGATCAGAAATGTTTTTCTCATTTACGTCCTCCTGGTACTTTCGGCCTTCTTCACTCCGGCCTCGAGAAGAGTAAAAGCAGCGCTAAGCACTTAGATAACGGAGCTACGCGGCGGTTTGCCTTGATCGGCACAAGCGAAGGTAGAAACGAAAGCTGCTGGAAAGTTGTGAGGAGCAATTCCGTGTCTCTGCTGCCGGGCATCACGGAATCGCCGTCAAACGTTACTTCTAGTCCGGTGGAACTAAGTATTTCTGCCGCGCGAGCTGCTGCTGCCCTCAGGCTGGCCGCAGCGCGGCCGGAATGTAATTGCAGCAAGGATCTTCAGCGAACATATTTCCTGTGATCGCGTAAGCGCGGGCGCGCGACCCGCCGCAGATCTCCTTGAATTCGCACGCGCCGCACTTGCCTTGCAGATTTGAAGTGTCACGCAGCGAAGTAAGCAACGGAGAATTGCGATAGATATCCGTGAGGCGGTCTACGCGGACGTTGCCCGCTGAAACCGGCAGGAAGCCGCTCGGGCAAACTTCGCCCGTGTGAGAGACGAATACGAAACCTTTGCCGTCATTGATGGGCAGAAGTCCGGGAATGGTTTTTTCCCAGCCGTTGTCGCCGGCCGCAAACGGGCTTTGGCCTTTGCTCCTGAGCCTCTGCTGGATGATGTAACGGCGGTAGTGCTGCGCCTCGGTCGTCTTCACCTTGAAGGGCAGCTCTTTGGAAAACCGGTATAGCGTCGCGAATGCTTCTTCTACTTCATTGGCGGAGAGAAGATCGGCCATCTGCGCCCGTCCCGTAGGCACAAGGAAAAATGCGCTCCAGAGCACCAGCTTGAATTGCTTCAGCAGGTTCGCCATGTTCTCCAGGTCCCCTATGTTGCGCTTGGAGATGCTGGTGTTCACCTGAATGGGAAGACCGAACTCGTTGGCCCAGTGGATTGCTTCCAGGGTGCGCGCATAGGAGCCGTCTACGCCGCGAAACGCGTCATGCAGTTCAGGAACGGAACCATCCAGGCTAACGGCCAGCCTGGAAAGCCTGGCCCGCTTCAGGTCGGCGATGGCCTCGCGCGTCAGTAACGGCGTGGCGCTAGGCGTCATGGCCGGATGCAGGCCATGGGCCACGGCGCGGCGCACCAGGTAGAAAATGTCTGAACGCTTCAACGGATCGCCGCCGGTGAGGATGAAGATTGGCGGCTTCAGGTCGGCTATATCGCGAATCAGTTTCTCGGCTTCCAGCGTGGTCAGCTCGAGCGGATGCCGCTTGGATTGCGCACACGCGCGGCAATGGCAGCAGGCCAGATCGCATGCCTGCGTTGTTTCCCAGATCACAATCAGCGGACACCGGTTCAGATCGAAACTTGTATTCATTGCCACCCATCCTTAAAAATGCTTTTACACAAAATGTATGCAAGCATCCTAAGGCGTTGTTCCCACCTGAGATGTGACAGAGATCACATGCCCCGATCCGGGCCCGGCAATTCTTAGCGTTGTGATATTTATCACACCTTCAAACTTACCGGTTTATTTATACTGTTTGCGCAATCATCCATCAGAAACGGCACCAGCGCAGTTGTTTTGGCGCAGAGGAGCTTCGGCCGGAATGAAGACATTTCGCGAATGGCTTTCGCCCGTCATTTTCTTCTCCAACAACCTGATCAGTCTGGCAGGCGTGGTGGTGGTGACCGCGTCAGCGGTCACCTGGCTGGTCTTTCTGCCCATTACCTTGCGCAGTGGCAGCGTGCATCCTTACGTGGGGATTGTTGTCTATCTTCTTTTGCCGGGGATTTTCATTGGCGGCCTTCTGCTTATTCCGCTTGGCATTTATCTGCGCCGGCGCGGGATGCGCAAGAGAGGCGAGCTGCCGGCGCACTTCGAGCCCATCGATCCGCGAAATCCGGAGCTTCGCAAGCTGGCCACTTTCATCGCCGTAACCACTTTTCTTAATATCGTGATTGCCAGCCAGCTTTCCTATAGCAGCGTTCGCTACATGGAGAGCCCCAATTTTTGCGGCGCCACGTGCCATGTGATGAAGCCGGAGTTCGCCGCCTATGAAGTGTCAGCGCATTCCAAGGTTGAGTGTGTCGGCTGCCACGTTGGACCTGGAGCCAGCGGATTCATGCGCGCCAAGGTAAATGGCATTCGGCAAGTGGTCCACATAGCCCTGAAAACGTATCCGCGTCCGATTCCGGAGCCGCTGGAACGGCTTCGTCCTGCCACGGAGACTTGTGAATCCTGCCACGCGCGCCGCCGCTTTTTCGGTGATCGCATGCGCGACCTGGCCAGCTACGGCATAGACGAGCAAAACACGCTCACGCACACGGTTCTAATGATGCACCTTGGCACCGGAGGACCGCACAGTTCCGGAGTACACGGCGCTCATCTCGGCGAAGGCGTCACGTTAAGGTACTACGCATCGGATGACGTCCGCCAAAACATCCCTTATGTGGAATACACCGCAGGCGGCAAAATGACCGTATTTGCCGCAGCCGGCGCAAAGCCCGATCCCGCCAAGTTGCGCGGCATGCAATGCATTGATTGCCACAATCGGCCGGCGCATACCTTCCAGCTGCCGGAACGGGCCATTGATCGAGCCATGTCCTTCGGAGACATTTCACCAGCGCTGCCATTTGCCAAAAAGCAAGGTCTGGAAATCGTGAAGCAGACCTACGCCAGCGGGCAAGATGCCGCGGCCAGGATCCCTGCGGCATTTGAGGACTATTACAGGAAGACCTATCCTGAGATTTATGCGCAACGGCGGGCCGAGGTGTCCAGCAGCGCTCAGGCCTTGCTGGGTGTTTATCAACGCAATGTCTTTCCCGAAATGAAGATTACATGGGGCACCTACCCCAATAATCTGGGACATACGGACTTTAACGGCTGCTTCCGCTGCCATGATGAACAGCACGCCAGTGCCGAGGGGAAGACCATCACCCAGGATTGCAGTGCCTGCCACAACGTAGTTGCGTCAGACGAGAAGAACCCGAAGGTCCTGAATGAATTGGGGCTGGCCCCGGCCGCGGTGGCGGGGAAGTAACTTAATTCTGGCCCAGGGGCGGCTTTGCGCCGGATTGATTTCCCGCGGAGACAGGCCCTTCGCCCTGTTCAAGTAATCGGTAGGCCTCAGAGATGGTCAGGTTGTCGCTGACGCGACGAAAGTTGGTGAAGAGCTGCTTCTGTTTTACGTTAATGGTTTTGAAAATCACGGCGCGGCCTGACATCCTCACGTCGAGTGACACGACTTCCCAATGGTCGTCCCCCACCCGGCTTTGTGTCACGGAAAAAGTGCCGCCTTTGTTTAACCGGCCCAGCAGGCCCCAGCCGAAAGTGACATCTTCAAATAAAGTCCCATCCAACCGTGAGAGCCGCCGGCTCGCGCGGTCTATCCACATGGTGCCGCTCAGCGAGCGAAACACCTGGAGCTCTCTGGTGGGAGCGTTGTAGTGCGGGTTCGGAAAGAAAGAGAGACGGACCTGGCCATTCTCGGCGCCTTCATATTTGAAAATGAAAGCCTCAGGGATGGCTTTGAGCATCTGCATCCCCTTCTCCTCGTCGTCCTTGGCGCGCTTGTCACGCTTGGCCCGTTCACCCGGATCTTCCACCAGCTTCTTCATGCGCGCTTCGTCGGCGGCGCGCTGTTCGGCGGTGAGGGGCTGCCCATTGATCAGCAGGGTGCGGGCGAGTTGCCCGTCCTTTGTATCGATGACGTCGCGGTCCTGTGCGCCCTTATCGTCTTCCCGGTGAATGCGGTAGCGCCAGTGGGTATGGTCGGCAGCGTCCGCCGCCATCTGGTATTTAAGCGTCTCTTTTACGTACTGGGTAGCGTCCTGCGGAAGAGGAGGCAGAGTTTCCGGGGCGGGTGACTGGCTTGATGCCGGGACAAAGCCCGCCATTGCGAAAAACAGAATCAACGCCGCGCGGCCGCACAACCTCAGGGAACTCATAAGTACATACAAAAGCGAATATTAATTAGACGCCACAAAACCAGCAGGTAGTTGCATTTTATATTTGGAAGGAGCTTTCGGCTGCAACAAGGAGTAAAGTAAAAAAAGAGGCAGCTTTGCAGCCGCCTCTTTATTCATCGACCTCTCGGAAAGGCAGTCCCATTGGCTCGATAGCCGCGACATCCGATCAGAACCGCTGTTCCCCTGGTTTTCGGTTCCACCCGAGCGCCGCGACATTCCGTCCGGTCGACGGGTAACTTAAATGCAAACATGCAGCCAAACTGGCCAGAACAGCCGCCCTGGGATGATTTTTGTAACTTAATGAAAAATAAGCAGTTTACGGCGCTTCTGGCGGAGGTAACAAAAGAGTAAATGTTTACTTTATTGTAACTATGCCAAATTGGGCAGCGAAATGCCTTCTATGAGCATGCAATTGCCTTTCCGGCGCACAACTACAGTAACTATTTGATTTCACAATAGAGCAGTAAACTAGCGGACAACTCCTGATTAATCTGCGACAGGCATTTCAGAATCACGAGCCAAAATTGTCAATTTTTCTCTGAAGAGAGCATAACTGAAAGAAAAGGTGCCGAAATGTGGAAACCGCGTCCTGAAGACAACAAACCCATGAGTACGAATCTCAGCCAGCCTGGCCAGCCTGCGCAGCCGGTTCCCCCGCCAGTTGCCGCCGCCGCACCCAGCATTCCCGTACCGCATAAAGAAACTCCGAAAGCCGGCGATCCGCACCGCGCGGACGTTGGGCACATCGGCAAATCCGTTCAAATCAAAGGCGAGCTCACCGGAAGCGAAGACCTTTATCTGGATGGTTCAATCGAAGGCACAGTCGACCTGCGCGATCACAGCCTGATCATCGGCCCCAACGGAAAAATCAAGGCGGGAATCTCAGCCCGCGATCTCGTTGTCCATGGAAGGGTCGAAGGCAATATCACGGCCACCGGACGCGTGGAACTGCGCAAGTCGTGCACGCTGATTGGCGATGTGAGCACGCAGCGCATCGTGATTGAAGACGGCGCATTCTTCAAGGGCGCTATCGATATCAAAGAAAACACGCAGAATGTGGAAACCCGAAAGCCGCTGGCTTCCGTAGCCAGTGCGGGGATGAGCTCCGGCAGCGGGTCCGGCTCAAGTTCAGGCGTCAGCTACAGCGCCAGTTCAGACTCGCAGGGTTCCTTTTTAGACGGCAAATAGGATAGAGTTAACGGAGCGTGAGCTCCTCCGGCAATAACTTGATGCGATGGTTCCGTGGTGCAGATAGCTCTCAGGCAAAGCCTCAAGAGGGCGCCAAAGGTGCGCCACGGACCCGACGTACCTGCATCGGGTTGGGCGAATTTATGCGCAACCTGAGCGGCAGCGGCGAACAGAAGCTGTGTGTCCTTGATCTGGGACCGACCTCGCCCACCAATATAACGCTCCTCACAGAACTTGGCGTACGCGTCTTTAACGAAGACGTTCTGAGCGAATCC
>Ga0164306_10000310_pt1 | contig 19086 bp, 20 predicted proteins | sample Whisoiple_242_MG_FD_110213 | JGI IMG/M metagenome (GOLD analysis project Ga0164306, IMG submission 110213) | Soil microbial communities amended with fresh organic matter from upstate New York, USA - Whitman soil sample_242_MG | ecosystem: Environmental > Terrestrial > Soil > Unclassified >... | reverse complement strand
GCCTCGCCTGACCGGATCCGCGGCCGCAGCCTCGCCCGACCGGATCCGCGGCTGCGGCGGTTGCGTCAAACCGAGGTCGGTCGACCCCTGTTGGTCAGCGAACCGCCAGCACCAGCGGATAGACCGCTGTGGCACCCGCTTTCCGCAACGCGCGGGCAGCCACGGTGAGGGTCCACCCGGTCTCGGTGGCGTCGTCGACCAGCAACACCCGTTGTCCGGCAACGGCGGACGGATCGGTCAGCCGATGCCGTTCCAGGACGGCCGCCAAGTGTCGGGCGGAATTCGTCGCGCTCGGTGCCGGGCCGTGATCGACGAGTTCGAACGACGTGGCGGCCGGCAACGACCGATACCGGGCCAGCCCTTCGGCGAGATGCCGAACCAGGGTGGGCCTACTCGACGACTCGATGTACACGACGACGTCGAACCCAGGACCCGACGGCCCGCCAGGCGGTAGCCAGCCGTCCAGCACGGCCACCACGGCGTGCCGCAGCGGCACCGGAACCTCACCATCGGGTGACTGCGGGTTCAGCAGCTCGCGGAGTGCCGAGCCCCAACCGATGCCGTCCAGCCTGCCGACGGCGCGCCCGGTCTCTGCCTTCTCGCCGGCCGGGATCCGCCCGGACAGCCCGATTCCCAGCGCGGACATCGCCGTCGGCCACTGGGCTCTCGGTTCGACAGCGACACCGGGGATCTCCAGTTCGGCACGGGCCGCGACCACCGACTCCTGGTCAGCGGCGGCCGGCAGCTCCAGCCCTCCGCAGTTGTCGCAGCGGCCACACGGCTCCGCCGCCGCGTCGTCCAACTGCCGGCGCAGGAATCGCATCCGGCACTCGGTGGTGTCGATGTATTCCAGCATCGCCTGCTGTTCGACGTCCCTTGCTGCACTCACCCTGGCGTACCGCTCGGCGTCGTAGGCCCACGGTTCGCCGGTAGCGATCCAGCCGCCGCTCACCCGGCGGACCGCGCCGTCGACGTCCAGCACCTTGAGCATCATCTCCAACCGCGACCGGCGTAGCGTCACCCGTGGTTCGAGCGCCGGCAGCGACAACGGTTTGCCGGCCGCGCCGAGCTCGTCCAGGGTGTCCCTGACATCGGATTCCGACGGGAACCCCAGCGACCCGAAATAGCTCCAGATCGCCTCGTCGTCATTGCCCGGCAACAACACCACTTCGGCGCGGCGCACCGCGCGCCCGGCTCGGCCGACCTGCTGGTAGTACGCGATCGGGGACGGCGGCGCCCCCAGGTGGACAACGAAAGCCAGGTCCGGCTTGTCGAAACCCATGCCGAGGGCGGAGGTCGCGACAAGCGCCTTCACCCGGCCCGCCAGCAGGTCGTCCTCCGCCTGCGCCCGTTCGGTCGGATCGGTCTTTCCGGAGTACGCGGCCACCGTCAGCCCGCGGGACCGTAGATGGTCGGCAACCTGCTCGGTCGCCGCGACGGTCAGGCAGTAGACGATGCCCGACCCGTCGGTCCGGGCGAGGTAGTCGGCCAGCCAGGCCAATCTGGTCGGCTGATCGGGTAGCCGAACGACGCCGAGGTGCAACGATTCGCGGTCGAGGGTGCCCCGCAGCACCAATGTGTCGCCGGTCGGGTCATCGGATCCCGCTGCCGCGGACCCCCACGCGCCGGCCGACACCGCGAGCTGCTCGGCGACATCGGTGGCGACCCGCTGGTTGGCCGTTGCGGTGGTGGCCAGCACCGGAATGCCGTCGGGCAGGTCGTCGAGCAGGGTTCGGATCCGGCGGTAGTCGGGCCGGAAGTCATGTCCCCAGTCGGAGATGCAGTGCGCCTCGTCGATCACCACCAGGCCGGCCGAGGCGGCGACCTGCGGGAGCACCTCGTCGCGAAAGCCGGGATTGTTCAGCCGCTCCGGCGACACCAGCAGCACATCGACGGCGCCGGCCCGGACCTGCTCGTAGACCTGGCTCCACTGTTCGGCGTTCGCCGAATTGATCGTCACCGCGCGGATGCCGGCCCGCTCCGCGGCGGCGATCTGGTTGCGCATCAACGCCAGCAGCGGGGAGATGATGACGGTCGGGCCGGCACCCTGCTCGCGCAACAGAGCGGTCGCCACGAAGTAGACGGCCGACTTGCCCCAACCTGTCCGCTGCACCACCAGGGCCCGTCGCCGCTCCTGCACGAGGGCGTGGATCGCCGTCCACTGATCGTCCCGGAGCGTCGCGGACTCGGAGCCGACCAACGCGCGCAGGTGGCGTTCTGCTCGCTCGTTCAGGGTCATCGTCGGCACGGAGGGCCTTTCTCATCTGGCTGGACGCGGTCAGCCTAGAGGCGAGGTCCGACAGGCCCGTCCGAACCGTCGGCCACAGCATGCTCCGCGGACAATCGGCGTTCCCGTTTCCCGCGCGCCAATTCGGTGGTCAGGGCATCCAGGTGAGGCGCCCAGAAATGCCGGAATCTGTCCAACCAGGCGTCGGTTTCCTGCAACGGCACAGTGTCCACCGAGTAGAGCCGTCGCGTTCCCTCGGCTCTGACCTGGGCGAACCCGTTTTCCCGCAGGACTTTCAGGTGTTGCGACACGGCGGGCTGGGTGATCGCGAATTCCGTACGAATCACGTCCGTCACCGCACCTGCGGTCGACTCCCCCTCCGCCAGCAGTTCCAGGATCCGACGGCGAACCGGGTCACCCAGGACATCGAAGGCGTGCACACCACGACTCTACAGCCGCGGACTTATATAAGCCTCTGGTGAATTCACCGGGACCAGATCCTCCTAAAGGGACGATGCCGATGCCGATGCCACACACCATCGTCGATACTGCGTGGTCCCGATCCCTTGAACACCGACCGTGGCGTGATGGCGCTTCGGACAATAGGTTCGGACCACGATGACCGACGACTACGCCGCAGTCGCTCGTCGCACCGCGGCCGAGTTGTCGGTGCACAGCCCGTCGGGGGCGGAAGAAGCGACCGTTCGGCGGCCGGAAGGATGTCGGGACGGCGCGACCGGCAAGACCGGCAGGAGGTGGTGACGATGGTGCACTGTCAGCGGCTCGGCGTCCGATGACGACGACCCTGTTCTTGGTGGCCGTCGTGATCCTGACGGCCCTGTTCTTCGATTTCACCAACGGTTTTCACGACAGCGCCAACGCGATGGCCACCTCGGTCGCCACCGGTGCGCTCCGGCCACGGACGGCCGTGCTGATTGCGGCCGTGCTCAACGTGGTCGGCGCCTTCCTGTCCACCGAGGTCGCCAAGACCATCTCGGGCGGCATGGTCAACGACGCGTTCGTCACTCCAACAATGATCTTCGCCGGGTTGGTGGCCGCGATCCTGTGGAACCTCACGACCTGGCTGTTCGGTCTGCCGTCCAGTTCGTCCCACGCACTTTTCGGCGGCCTGATCGGCGCCGTGCTTGTCGGTGCCGGACTGTCCGGTGTCAACTTCTCGGTGGTGGTGTCCAAGATTCTGCTGCCGGCCGTCATCGCGCCACTGGTCGCCGGATTGGGTGCCGCACTTGCGATCTTCCTGGTGCACCGGTTCTTCCCGGCATCCGACGACGAACCGGCGGCGGGGTGGTTCCGCCGGGCGCAGACCGTCTCCGGGTCGATGATCGCGCTGGCCCACGGCACCTCGGACGGTCAGAAGACGATGGGCGTGATCACCCTCGTGCTGATCACCGGCGGATATCAGGAGTCGGGAACGGGGCCGCAGACCTGGGTGATCGCCTGTGCCGGACTGGCCATCGGTCTGGGCACGTACTCCGGCGGCTGGCGCATCATGCGAACGATGGGCAAGGGGTTGGTCGAACTCAAGTCGCCGCAGGGATTCGCGGCCGAGACGACATCGGCGGCGGCCATCCTGGCGTCGTCGCACATGGGATTCGGGCTCTCGACCACCCAGGTGTGCTCCGGCTCGGTGATCGGGAGCGGCGTCGGGCGGAACCTTTCGATGGTCCGCTGGGGTACGGCCCGCCGGATGGTCTACGGCTGGCTGCTCACCCTGCCGGCCGCCGCCCTGTTCGGTGCGGTCGGCTGCGCGATCGCCCTCACCGGCCCGGTGGGAGTGGTGATCGTGCTCCTCGCGCTCTGTGCCGGGACGGTGACGATCGTCGCCATCTCCCGCCGCACCGCGGTGAACCGGCACAACGTCAACGATTCCCGCGACGTCACGGTCAAATTCGGCCGAGTCGCGACCGAGACGATGCTGGCCACGGTCGCCACCGTCGCAGCGACCACGGCAGCTGCCTCAGCTGCCGTGATCGAGCCGACCACAACGGATACCTCGACAACGGCAGCAGGGCCGGCGACCGGCGCCATCTCGCCGATCATCATTGCGCGGCCGACGGCACCGCCCGTCGCCAACGAACCGACGAACTCTCCTGCGCCGCCGAGCCCCGCCCGATAGGGCAATGTCGACGACGCGGGTCCTGTCCGACACGCGGATCAGCCGGTCTCACCCGCCGGTCGCAAGCGGGCGACGATCTTGGTGCGGGTCTCGTAGGCCCTGGCCAACGCGTCCCTGGCCAGCGCGATCCCGTTCGCATTGAGCTTGTAATACCGACGCCTCGGCCGCCCCTGTTCTCGGGGATCGACCTGCTCCCAGGCACTGTCCAGCCAGCCGAGGGCTTCGAACCTGGCCAGGATCGGGTGCACCGTGCCGCTGGGCAGGCCCGTCGCCGCGCAGATCTCGAGGCCGTAGAGATCCTTCTTCGGGTCTTCGAGCAGGGCGCGCAGCACCGCCTGGGTGGTCTGCGTCATCCGCGGCGTTGGTCCCGACATGGTGGAATTCTACCTAGTGGAATCGTTCGCAGCGCTCAACGACGGTCCCCACGTCACCGGAATTGCCGGCATCTGCGCCCGAACCCGCTGTCACCAGCCACTGCCGATAGCCTCCGGCGGCATCACGCCGAAGCTGGGCGGATCCTTCGGTCGGCCGCACCGCACGCACCGCAGATACCCGCGCCCGCGCATCTCGGGATTGTCGTCCTGCTGCCCGACATACCGGTGCCGGCCGATGCGGCACCGCCAATCCGGTTTCTCGACAACGGAATCGGGCAGATCCCGCTCGTTCAGGGCATTGCGCAGCGGAATCGCTCCGACCAGCAGGCTGCCTGCCTGCGCCAGCTGTGCCGGCACGCCGAGTTCACAGAGTTCGGTGCGGAACTCCTCCCGGTAGCGGTCCCGGGCATCTGTCGGTAACGCCAGCACTGCCACCGCAACCAGCCAGCGAGCCGGAGCGATCGGCTGCGGGCCGATCACCTTCGCCTGCTCTTCGGCGCAGTTCTACGCGACGGCAAGCAGTCGGGCTCGCACATCGGGTCAGCCGCCGCCGATACCCATACCCAAGCCCATCGCCCCCCGTTGCGAGAGTGGCTGGTGGCTGGCCAGATCGTTCTTCTTCCCACAGCGGCTGCATTCCAGGTACGACTGCCCCTTCATCTCCGGGTTGTCGTCCTCCACCACGAGGTAGTGATGCCGACCGACATGGCAACGCCAGTCGGAATGGGCGTCGTGCGCTGAGCTGGACATGGCGGTGCCGCCTTCTACTGGTTCGGATGTTGCAGGGACCTTGTGATCAGCCGAAGAACGAGGTGTTGCGCTGGTAGGCCTCGACGTCGAACTCGGGTTCGTTCTCCGGCTCGAAGTACTTTCCGCAAACAATGCAGACCCGGATCGTGCGGCCGGGCGTTTCGGAGTTGTCATCCCGGCGACTGGCGTAGGCATGCCGCCCGAGTCGACATCGCCAACCGGTAGCGGACTTTTCGATCACTGGAGCTCCTTTGTCGACGAGGTTCGCGCAGCCGAAGGGCCTTTCGGCAGTCCTGCTGGTGACCGAGCCGGCCCCACGTGTGCGGCTCGGTCACCTGGTTTCCCCGCTAAGACGACGCCGCGGCGTTCGGCAGCCTGGCCGGACCAATCGGCGGCGATCGTTGTCCCGTCACACTGCCTCCCCCGCGGCACGGAGCCTGCCGACACCGTGGGCGGCCGTACTTCGTGCGCTCGCCAGTGCACCGCGAGCCATGGCCAGTCCCTGTTCGCTGAGCCGATACCAGCGACGGCGCGGCCAGCCCTGCTGGTGAACAGCAGGCTCTCCCCAACCACTGTCCAACCACTGCAACGATTCCAGCCGCGCCAGCACCGGATAGATCCGAGCGAACGGTAGACCGGTTTCGGCGTGCAGGACGGCGCCGTGGTGGTCCCTGGCCGGGGCGGCGACGAGAGCCGCGAGCACGGCCTGGGTTGCCCCTGTCATCTCCAGCTCTCGACGGGCCATGGTGTTACTCTACCTAGCTTATTCCCGACACACAAGACAAAGCAGGCAATCAGTTGAGGTCACCCCAGGAGGGCGATTTCCGTCGTGGACCCGCCAACAGGCGCCGACGGACCCACCGGCACCCGGCCCTGTGCCGGATCATTCATCGCAGCGACGGTGCGAGAGATGCGGTGGGTTAGATGAGCGGGACGGACTGGGCAAAGAGGCTGCGGCCCGACAAGGCGGCCAAGGTCGCACCCAACCACGGCGCGAGGTACGACCGCTGGGTCGCGGCCACCACCAAGCCGCTCGACATTCTCGCGGTCGTCTTCCTGGCCGACTTCGCGGCAACCCGGCTGACCCCGGAAGGCCCGCCATGGTGGCAGCCGACGCTGACGGTGATCTCCCTGCTCATCTGGGCGGCCTTCGCGGTCGACTACTTCGTCAGGTTGGGTCTGTCCACCGACGTTGGTCGTTCATCCGCACCCACAAGCTCGACCTGCTGATGGTTCTGCTGCCCATGCTGCGATTGCTCCGGGTGATCCTGCTGCTGCGCAAGTCGTTCGCGACGATCTCCACCGAACGCATTGCCAGCTCGCTGATCTCGATCGTCATCGGCGTTGTCGTGGTCGGCGCGTTCCTGGAGTGGCGGGTGGAGTACAACGCCCCGGGCGCGAATATCACCACGATGGGAACGGCCCTGTGGTGGGCCGTCGTCACCACCACGACGGTGGGCTATGGCGACACCTATCCGGTGACCACGATGGGCCGCCTCATCGGATCGGTGATCATGATGGTCGGTATCGGCCTCATCGGGACGGTGTCGGCAACGGTCGCCGCCTGGTTCGTCAGCCACAAACGGACCAGGGAGGACGCCGCCCGCGCCAAGGCCCTCGCTGATCACCCCGAATCCGCCGCCGAACTCGCATCGGACCCCGTATCAGCTGATACCGACCGCCTGGTCGGCACTCTCGCGTCGCTCTCGGCCCAGATCGAGGTGCTCGCCCGGCAGCAGGGCGAGCTGCGCGCGACCATCGAGCGCTTGGTCGATCAGCGCGGGACGCCGTGACCCCGCCGCCGACGTCGAACGAGTTGCCGGCCGTCACCCCGCCCGGGCCGAAACGGCGGGCTCGACCGCACGGTGTGCGGCGAAGAACTTCCACATCTCGGTGCTCGCCCGCGGGCCACGGGCGTCGCTGTACGAACCGTTGGTCGAACCACCGGACCACGCATGACCGAGGCCGTCGATCTCCCAGAGTTCCAACACCTTTCGGCCACCGGAGTACCACCGGCTGACGGTGTGACCGCGACGGCTCCTGGCCGACATCGGACGCGCCGGACCGGACCTCGCCACCCTCGGCGCGCCGATCGGGCGGGCAACCAGCCCGCTCTCCGTCGGGGGGCCGGCATCGGTGGCGCGCGCGGCCAACCACTGGTCGGCCACCCGCCGGGCATTCACCGGTCGAACGGTCCCGTCGAACGTCCCCTGAAAGATGATCATCGGCGGCATCGCCTCACCGGATGCGGTGTGCACCGGTGGCGGCACCGCCCGCCCCTGCATCGCGGCGATCGCGTTGGCCGGACCGGCTGCGGACCGGTAGGGCGGTGCGGAGTGCACGCCGACGGCGGCAAACAGCTCCGGGTAGGTCGCGGCCAACACCACTGCCATCGCGCCGCCGGCCGAGATCCCGGCGACATAGACCCGTTCCGGGTCGATACGCCACCGCGTGCGCTCACCCAGCATGCGGCCGACGATCCCGGCGAGGATGGCGGGCTCGCCCTGCTCGCGGAACTGATGACCGGTGCGGAACCAGTTCCAACACCGCTGCCCGTTGTGCGCCACCGATTGTTCCGGGTACACCACCACGAACTGATGCCGATCGGCCAGGTCGTTGAACCGGGTGCCCGCAGCGAAATCCAGCGCGTCCTGGGTGCAGCCGTGCAACGCGAGCAGCATCGGAGCCCGCGTCGTCCTGCGCAATCCGAACGGGACGTACACCCGAAAGGCCCTCGTGCCCACCGCTGCGGTAAAGCGCAGGAGATGCCAGGTCCCTCGGCCGGCCGAGCGGTTGCCGGTGCCGGTCTTCCGGGTCCCGCTCTTCGGTCGACCGCTCGACGTGGGCTTCGCCGCCCCGGTCGGCTTTCGCGGAGTGACAGCCTTCGGCAGCGAGATCACTGTCGGCAGCGAGATCTTCGGGGCCTTCCGGCGACGCCGACGTCGGGCGGGCGGCGTCGGCAGGAACGCCTTCATCAAGGCCGTCGGTAGCCGGCTCGCTCGCTTGCGTGGCAAAGGCTGGTTCTCCGCTCGAGGGTGGTGCGATGGTGATCGACGATGATCAGGTGGTCACGGACATCACGCGCCACCGATCGGGTTCACCCGCAACGGATTGCTCAAACGAACGGGCCGCGGTGATTCAGGTGATCTCGAGCTCACCCATCCGCGACCATTCCTCGCCGGGTGTCACGAAATTGATGATCCGCGGTGTCTCGGCGATCGCCGGCCGCATGGTCTGCATCGCGGTGATGAAGTGATCGGAGCCGACATGTGCCCCCGCTGCATCGTCCTGGAACGCCTCGACCAGGACGAACTCGTTCGGGTCGTCGACACTCCTGGACCACTCGAACCAGAGGTTGCCGGGCTCCCGACGGGTCGCCTGGGTGAAGTCGTCGACCAGATCCAACCAGCCGTCGACATACTCGGGACGGACCTTGAACTTGACGGTGATGAAGATCATTTTCCCTGCCTCGGTTCGGGACGGGCGCGGATGCCATCAGCCATCGACCCTAACAACAGCGGGCCGGTGGCGTCGGTCCCGACCGATCAGTTCATCGAGCGGTCGAGTGCCTCGCGGAGTTCTGCCTCGGTGAGCACGATCGGGTTGCCCTTGGTACTGCTGGCGGTCCCGGTCTTGGCTACGATGTCGTCCACCATCCCGGCTCCTATCCCGAGCTCGGCCAGACCCGGCACCTCCAGCGCGGCAACGGTTTCCCGTATCCACTCGATACCTTCCTCGATGGTGGCGTCGGGTCGACCGGTGAGCGCCCCGGCGGCCTGCCGGTACCTGTCCAGTGCCGGGTGCAGCGGTTCACGGTCGCGCAGCGCCCGCACGTTGATCTCGGTGACGGGGGCCAGCAGCGCTGCACAGATCGCCCCGTGGGCGGAGGTGACCATTCCGCCGATCACTCCGGCGAACCCGTGCACCGCACCGAGTTTCGCGTTGGCCAACGACATCCCGCCGAGCAACGCGGCCAAGGCCATGTCGGTCCGTGCCTCCACATCGGATCCGTCCAGATACGCGCGACGCAGCCCGGCGGCGGTGCTGCGCAGTCCGGCCGTGGCCAGCGCATCCGTGACCGGGTTCGCGCTGCCCGAGACCAGCGGTTCCAGGCACTGGGTGAGCGCGTCGAGGCCACTGGCGGCGGTGACCGCCGGTGGACAGCCGAGGGTCAGCAATGGGTCGACCAGCGCGAGCCGCGGGATCATGAACGCGCTGCGAACGCTGGCCTTCCGACCGTGGTCGGGTGAGGCAAGTACGGCGTTCGCCGTCACCTCCGAGCCGGTTCCGGCCGTCGTAGGGATGGCGACGAACGTCGCTGACGGTTCGGTGATCGACAGGCCGCGACCGATCACCTCGAGGTAGTCAAGGGGTTGCCCGCCGTTGCCCAGCAGCATGGCGACCGACTTGCCGAGATCGAGCACGCTGCCGCCGCCGATCGCGATCACCAGGTCTGCACCGGCGGCCCGCGCCGCGTCTGTGGCGATGCCGGCCATCTCGACGGTGGGTTCGCCGACCACCGGGAACACCTCGACCGGGACCGGAAGCATGTCCAGTAATCGCCGGTGACGTTCCGGATCGGCTCCGGTGCACACCAGCGCACGGGTTCCCCACCCGTCGATCAGGGAGGGGAGCTCGGCGGCCCGACCGGGTCCGAAGACGATCCGGCCGGCCGTCCCGAAGTCGAACGCACCGGCCGCCGTCATCCCTGCGGGTTCCGCCCGGACGAGGACCACCCTGTAGCAGTGCTGGGAGCGAGCGGGGTGAAGGTGACCGACGATCTCGGCCTGGCCATCATGGCGGCGACGGTGTCCCGCCAGACGGCGTAGTGCCCGGTCTGCTTGTGCGCCGCGGCTGCCGACTGATCGCGGTACACCTCGACCAGGACCACATGGGTCGGATCACTCCGGTCGACCACGACGTCGAAGCGCAACACTCCGGCCTCGGCCAGCGACGCAGCGGCATTCACCGCGGTCGCGGCGAGGAAATCCGCCACATCTGCTTCCAGCACGGAAATGTCGACGTGCACCACCAGGATTTCCTGGTCGATCGAGAATGCAGCCCCTTCGGACAATTGCCATCACTTTCTGCTCGGACGGGCCGGGTGGTTCACCCGGCGGCGGTACCGATGTTCCGAACGACACGATTGACCCGACGGCTCAACCACTCTGCCCGTTCCGCTTCCGGACCGGTGACACTCATCAGCCCCGTCGAGATCGCCGCCAATTCTTCGACGTATTCGACGCGACCGGCCTGTGGTGCCTCCTTCCAGGTCTGTTCGATAATGCTGATCCTGCGGCTCATCGTTTCGACCGACATGTTCTCTCCTTGGTTGATTCCACTCTAGGCCCTGACCTCGGCCAGCGGCCGCCACCGAAAGAGACACCCGCCTGCGCTCAGGGCAGGAGCAGGGTGACAGCCCCGGGAAGCGCCCACACCGTGACCGGGGAACGGCAGATCGGGTCACCGTCGGAGTAGGCCTCGAGAGCAGGCTCCACCTGTATCTGAACGTGCCGTGCCTGCAGGTGGCGCACGTCAGATCGCCCGAGATGCCGACCTGCGCGCAGTGCGAGCAGGGCGGCCACCCTGCGTCGGCGATCCTGCTGCCGGAACATGATCACGTCCAACAGCCCGTCGTGAACGTCGGCCGTCGGCGCCACCCGGATTCCGCGCCCGTAGAAAGCGCTGTTCGCGATGACCACCCCGCTGCCGGTGTACGCCTCCGGCTTTCCGTCGATCACCAGCCGGAATTCCAGCGGCCGCATCGTCACCGCCACCCGTAGGGCGGGATAGGTGTAGGTCAGCGGACCAAGAGTGGCGGGCAACGAATTGGCCAGCTCGTTGCTCAGCGAGTCGAACCCCAGATAGAGATTGCCCAGCGCGATCTGATGACCGAGATCTGTTGCACCGGAGACCAATCCGGGCGCCACCGCCACACAGTCCACCGCACGTGCCGTCCCGGACAGCAAAATCGCGACGCCCGCCCGCACCCCGCCGGCCGCGCCACCGATGCCGACCATTCTGGCGAAGTCGTTGCCCCGACCGCAGGGCATGATCCCCATGGTGCCGCTGTGCCGGGAAGCACCCGCTGCGACCGCCCGCAGAATGCCGTCGCCGCCGATCGCGACCGTCACCTCACCGGCAGCCGACGCCCGCTCCGCGAGTTCGACCGCATGCCCGATCGAGGTGGTCAGCTCTGCCCGGACCGGACGACCGGCGTCTCGCAGAGCGGCCGCGGTCTCGGCCATCACGCGGACCGCAGCGCCGCGCCCGGCATGTGGATTGGCGATCAGAGCGAACGATCTCGCGTTCATCCGCCGGCCGGATGCAGGACCCGCATGGGATGAGGGTGCCATGCGGGTCAGACCCGTGCCGGGTGGTCACCACGCCAGCGGTGACACGAGAGTGGCCGGGCCGAGTCCAGGACCCACCGGCCGTGCGCGAGGATCAGGGAACGGCGCGCGGCCTGTTCGAGAAGAGGCGTTGGAGGTGATTGCAGTGAGCTCTTCGACGCTGAGTCTGGTGATCCTGGGCTGTTCGGTCGCGCTGTTCATCTGGAACCGGCTGTCCGTCGGGGTGGTCGCGATCCTGACCACCATGGCGCTCTACTTCACCGGCGTGCTCGATGCGACGACGGCGCTGAGCGGATTCGGCGACCCGGTGGTCATCTTCATCGCGAGCCTGTTCGTCGTCAGTGAGGGTCTCGAGGCGTCGGGGGTCACGGCCTGGGCCGGACAGCTGATCGTCCGGCACGCCGGTACCCAGCGGTGGAAGTTGCTCACCGCCGTGATGCTGCTGGCCGCCGTCCTCAGTGCGGTGATCACTCCGAACGGCGCCGCGGCCGCTCTGCTGCCGGTGACCGTCGTGGTGGCACGACAGGCTCACGCACTGCCGTCGAAGATGTTGATCCCGCTCGCCTTTGCGGCCAGTGCGGGGGCGTTGCTGACCCTGTCCGGCAGCCCGGTGAACGTCATCGTGTCGGGTACATCGATGGATGCGGGTGGAGGAGGGTTCGGCTTCTTCGAGTTCGCGATCGTCGGGATCCCGCTGGTGGTCTGCACCATCGTGCTGGCGCTGGTGCTCGGAAATCGTCTACTGCCCGATCGGATCTCGGACGTGCTGCCGGCGGACTTCAGCGAGTACGTCGGCACCGTCGTCGAGCACTACGGACTCGACCATCCAGTGCACCGGCTGCGCGTGCGCAGCCGATCGCCGTTGCGGGACAGGCAGATCTCCGAGTTGCCGGTCGGAGCGGATCTCACCCTGATCGGCGTCCAGGACGGGGCCGGCGAGAGCGTCGGGTTCGATCACGAACTGCAGGCGGGGGACGTCCTGGTACTCACCGGTCCCGGAGCCGTGGTGAGTGACTACGCCGCGGCCAACACCCTGAAGCTGTCGAAATCTCTGATCACCCGGCGCACCAGGACCGCGATGCTGACCCGGGAGGCGGGGGTTGCCGAGTTCGTCGTCCCGCCCAGGTCCGCCCTGATCGGTACCACGATGTTTCCCGGGATGGCCCGCAGCGGCGGCCTGGTGGTGCTCGCGGTCCGCCGGCTGGGGAAGGACCGCGGTCCTCGCGCCACCGTGATCACCGAGGGTGACACGGTGTTGATGCACGGTCGGTGGACCGCGGTGGAATCCCTCGCCCGGAGCAGGGATCTGCTGGTGGTGGACTCGCCGGAGATGGTGCGTCGGCAGACCGTGCCGTTGGGCCGCCGGGCGCCGCAGGCGATCGCCGTGCTGCTCGCGATGGTGGTCCTGCTCGCCACCGGCGTGGTGCCACCTGCGATCGCAGGTCTGTTGGCGGCAACCGCGATGGTCGCTCTGCGGGTGCTCGGGGTCGAGCAGGCGTACCGGGCGGTGTCCTGGCAGACGGTGGTGTTGATCGGTGGGCTCATCCCGCTGTCCATCGCGATCCAGACCAGCGGCGCGGCCGACCTGATCGCGGAGGTCATCGTCGGCCTCGTCGGCGAACGCGGACCATATGTATTGCTGCTGGCGCTGTTCGGTCTGACCGCGGCGCTGGGTCAGGTGGTGAGCAACACGGCGACGGTGTTGATCGTGGTGCCGATCGCGTTGTCGACGGCCGCCGAGACCGGGATCTCCCCGCAGGCGGTGTTGATGCTGGTGGCCGTCGCCGGCGCCGCGTCGCTGCTGACCCCGATCGCCACCCCGGCCAACATGATGGTGATGGGACCCGGCGGGTACCGGTTCGGCGACTACTGGAAGTTCGGTCTGGTGACGATGCTCGTCTGGTTGGCGGTGGCGATGCTGGTGATCCCGTTGGTCTGGCCGTTCGCGTAACCACTGCCCAGGCCGGTGGGTCAGCCCGAGCCGACCGGCATCACGGCGAGCCGCCCGGCGAGGACGTCGATCACCGGACGCAGCGCCAGCCACCACTGGTCGAGCGGCCTGCGGTGGTCCCAGTCCGCCAGCTCCTCGGCCCGCCGCAACGACAGGATCCGCACCTTCCCCTCGACCAAACCGATGACGGCGCCCCCGGACTTGCCGGTGTCGATCTGATTGGACAGCCAATCGATGGAGTGCGCGGCCAACCGAGTGCCCAGGATCCGGTCGAACGGGCTGGGGCTGCCACCCTGTTGGGTTTGGCCGAGCACCACGCTGCGCGCGTCGAAGAGTCCTTCGCTCTCCTGTTCGAACAGCCGGCACAGGAAATCGCTGGTGTACATCGCGCTGGCCTTCTCGTTCATCACAGTCAGGAAGAGCCGCTGTCCGACCCGGAAGCTGTCCACCATCCGTTCGATGTCGTGCGCGAGATCCTTGAGCACGATGCCCTCTTCGTTCAGATACACCCGCACCGCACCGCCGGACAGCCCGCCGAGCAGGGCGAGGTAACCGCAGTAGCCACCCATGGTCTCGACCACAAAGCAGCGCTTGGACGCGGTACCGGCCTGGCGCACCCGATCGATGGAGTCGACGATCAGGTTCAGTGCGCTGTCCGCCCCGACCGACAGCTCGGAGTTGGGCATGTTGTTGTCGATGGTGGCCGGCAGGCAGATCATCGGAATCTGGAACGCGGGGTATCGATCGCGCTCGGCGTTCATCGTGTGCATCGCCTCGAACGCGTCCCACCCGCCGATGATCAGCAGCGCGTTGATGTCGTGCTTCTCCAGTCCGCGGCCGATCGCGTAGAGATCCTTGACCGAAGGAACGTCCCGGCTGATCCCGAGTTCCGCACCGCCGCGGCTCCCCCATCCCTCGACATCACCCCAGTGCAGTTCGCGGACGTCGCCGTCGATCAGGCCACGCAGGCTGCCGTACACCCCGAGCATGGTGTGCCCGCGATGCAGACCGAGCCGCACCGCCGCCCTGGCGGCGGCGTTCATCCCCGGGGCGAGGCCGCCGACGTTCACGATGCCGATCCGGGTGGGATTGGCCTTTTTGCTCACCGACGGAAGGGCGTGCGAGATGGAATGGAAGACGTGCACCATTTCGGTATAGCCGTCTCCACGCATGGTCAATGCCGTGTCGTAGTCCTTGGCCGCGATCAGATCGGCCAGCTTGCGGGTCTTGGCGACGCTGTCCATCAGCGGCACCTTCGAGACCCGATTGCCCTGGATGCCGATTAATTGCGGCACGCTCAGCGACGTCGCAGACATCACCTCTTCCACCGCGGCATGGCCGAGGATCGAACTCATCGACCGATCGAAGGCACTGGGCGCGCCGCCACGCTGCACGTGCCCGAGGATGGTCACCCGGGTGTCCTCACCGAGTTGCTCCTCCAGCACCTGGCGGACCCGGTCGCTGGTGATCGCGACGTTCTGCGAATCGTGCGCACCCTCGGCGACGATCACGATGCTGTTCCGTCGACCGGCCGCCCGACCGGTCTTGAGCAGCTTGCAGAGCCGTTCCTCCCAGCCCGGGTCGGGTGGGTTCTCCGGGATGAAGACATAGTCGGCCCCGCCGGCGATGGCACTCATCAGGGCGAGATAGCCGCAGTGCCGGCCCATCACCTCGACGACGAAGCTGCGCTGATGGCTGGCGGCCGTGCTGGCGATGGAGTCGATGGCCTCGACGATCCGGTGCAGCGCGGAATCCGCACCGATCGTCATGTCAGTGCCGATCATGTCGTTGTCGATCGACCCGACCAGGCCGGCGATCATCAACGCCGGATGCCGATCGGCGGTCGCCTGGTCGATCGTGCCGGCCGACCGCAACTCCTCGACCAACGACGACCACTCCTGACGCAGCAGGTCGGCACCACTCAGGCTGCCGTCACCGCCGATCACCACCAGCCGGTCGATGCCCTTGAGCAGCAGGTTGTGCACAGCCTGCAGCCGTCCGGGTCGGTCCCGGAATTCCAGTGAGCGGGCCGTACCGATCACGGTGCCGCCGCGGTTCAGGATGCTGCTGACGTCGTCCCAGGTCACCGACCGGATCCGGTTGCCGCCCTCGATCAGACCTTGATAGCCCTCGTAGATCGCGAAGATCTCGGCGCCGTGGTTGAGCGCGGTTCGGACAACGGCGCGGACGGCCGGGTTCATCCCCTGGGCGTCGCCGCCACTGGTCATCACGGCCAGCCGCCACGGCGCCCGGGGTTCGGTCATCGTTGTCCTGCTCCTCTTGCTCGGTGGGCACGACCCGTGACGGTCAGGCGGTCGGTGCCGCGGTGGCCGCCACCTTGCGCTCCAGGATCGCCAGCACGTCGTCGTACAACGGCTCACCCGGCTGCAGCCCGGTGATCCGGGTCGTCGCGTCGGCCGGGTTGAGCGTCGCCAGCAACTTCTTCAGCTCGACGCTCTCCGGGTCCTCCGGCACATCGAAATCCAGTGCCGCCTCGACGGTCGCCAGCAGAAACTCCGGACGGTCGCCCATCGCGGCGAGCTCGGCGGCGGGGCCGATCAGTCGCTCGGTACGGGAGAGTTTGCGCAGCGGCTGCCGACCGACCCGGTCGGTGGTGTCCGGCAGGTAGGGGTTGGCAAAGCGTCCGAGGATCTTGTCCACGTAGGCCTGCTGCGCCTCCGGCGCGAACTCGTGTTTGTCGACCAGCAATCGCTTGGTCTCCGCAAGGACGCCTTCGACCTTGGCTCTCACCTCGTCGTCGGCAAGTGCATCGCTGAGCTTGTGGATGCCTTTGACGTGCCCGTGGTAGGCGGTCGAGGCGTGACCGGTGTTGACCGTGAACAGCTTCCGCTCGATGTACGGCGCGAGATCGTCGACCCAGGTGGCGTCCGGAATCGTCGGCTCCTGCCCGTCGAACGGCGGCCGCTCGATCGCCCACTCGAAGTAGGTTTCGACCGTGACGTCCAGCCCGTGCTCCGCCGACTGCGCCGGCACGATGCGGTCGACGGCGGTGTTGGCGAAGATCGCCTTGGCCGACAGTGCGGCCCAGTCCTCTTCATCGGGCACCAGGGCATGCACGAACTCGGCCAGCACATCGGTGGCGTTGATCGCATTCTCGCAGGCCATCACCACCAGCGGGGGGCTGTCGTCGGGACGACCGCGCAGCCCGGCCACGATGACCGGGGCGACGAACCGGAGAATGGTCGGACCGACCGCGGTGGTGACGATGTCCGCCTTGGAGATCTCGGCGATCACTTCCGCCTCGTCCGTCCGGCTGTTGATGGCGCGGTAGTTGTCGACCCGCTCCTCGGATGATTCGAGCCCGACCTCTTTGACCAGGTAACTCGGTGTCTGCTTCAACGCATCGATCAGCGTGTCGGCGACATCGGCGAACACGACCTCGTATCCGGCCCGGTGCAGGATCAGCCCGACGAAGCCGCGGCCGATGTTCCCGGCACCGAAATGGACTGCGGTTCCGGTCATTCTTCGTTGACCGCGTTGAGCAGGGCGAAGACCTCCTCGGCCGATCCGGCCGCGATCATCTTGTCCACCTCGTCGGTGTCGGAGAAGATCACGGCGATCTTGCCGAGGATCTCCAGGTGTCCGCCCTCGTATCCGGCAATGCCCACCACGAAGCGGGTTTCGTTGCCGTCCCAGTCGATCGGCGAGTCGTAGCGGACGACCGAGAGCGCCGAGGCGGTGATCTCGTCCTTGGCCTCGTTCGTGCCGTGCGGGATGGCCAGGTAATTACCCATGTACGTCGAGACGGACTTCTCCCGCTCGAACATCGCATCCACGTAGGCCGGTGTCACTGCGCCGGTGTCGACCAGGATCTGACCGGCTTCCCGGATCGCCTCGTCCTTGCTGGTGGCCGTCCCCGGCACCTTGATTTGGGACACGGACAGGATGTCACTCATGCGGCTGGAACTCCTTCGTCGGGGCGGCTCTACCGGTCATCGGGTGGACCGGTCATCTTGGACCGGCCATCGGGGGGTGGAGAACTGATACCAGGGAGTAGACACGACAATGGGGGAACGCGCACGGCGTTCCCCCATTGTCAATGCTCAGGATTGGGCGTCGGTGCCCTGCGGGTTGGTCACCTTGAGTTCTTCCACGATCTCGTCGTACTTCGGACTGCTCATGAAGTTGGATACCGAGACGTGCTGTGCGCTGGGCGCCTTCTGCTGGGCCCTCGCGGTCAGATCCTGATGGGTGACGATGAGGTCGACGTCATCGGTCAGGTTGGCGATGGCGACATTGACCACGGTGATGTCGCCGAAACCGGCCTTCTTCACCTTGTTCCGCAGGACCGAGGCACCCATGGCGCTCGAGCCCATTCCGGCATCGCAGGCGAAGACGATCTTGTGGACCGGTCGCGACGGCGCGGCATCGTCGCGGATGATGCCTTCCGCCTCGTCGACCTGGGCCAGAGTCATGCCGGACGCCTTGGCTTCCTCTTCCTCCTCCCGGACCAGCATGCTGGAGACTGAACTCTTCTTGCCCTTCATTCCCTCCATCTGCGAGGTCGCGGCGGCAAGGCCACCCTCGGTCTCGGCATCCAGCAAGCTGCGGCGGCTGGCCCGCAGGATGATCGACGCTATGACGAACGAGGTTGTCGCGGCGAGCAACACCGACATGCCGACCCCAAGGAAACTGCCGCTGGGCGTCGCCGCCAGCACCGCGATGATCGAGCCTGGCGCTGCCGGTGATATCAGACCGGCATTGAAGACGGTCAGGGTGAAGATGCCGACCATGCCAGCGGCGATCGTGGCCACGATCAGGATCGGCTTCATCAGCACGTAGGGGAAGTAGATCTCGTGGATGCCGCCGAAGAACTGGATGACTGCGGCGGCCGGTGCGGTGGCCTTGGCCATGCCCACGCCGAAGAAGCTGAAGGCAAGCAGCAAACCGAGGCCCGGGCCGGGGTTGGCCTCGAGCAGGAAGAGGATGGACTTGCCCTCTTCAGCGGACTGCTGGATGCCCAGCGGGGTCAGGACCCCGTGGTTGATCGCGTTGTTGAGGAACAGCACCTTGGCCGGCTCGATGATGATGCTGGCCAGCGGCAGGAGGCTGTGTTCGATCAGCCAGTTGACGCCGTTGCCAAGGGCGTCGGAGATCCAGGTGATGATCGGGCCGAATATGTACAGACTGAAGATGGCCAAGGCCCCACCGAGGATGCCGGCGGAGAAGTTGTTGACCAGCATCTCGAAACCGGGCTTGATCTTGTCGTCCCAGATGCTGTCGACCTTCTTCATCAGCCAGGCGGCCAGCGGGCCCATGATCATCGCGCCGAG
>Ga0164306_10000308_pt1 | contig 19115 bp, 16 predicted proteins | sample Whisoiple_242_MG_FD_110213 | JGI IMG/M metagenome (GOLD analysis project Ga0164306, IMG submission 110213) | Soil microbial communities amended with fresh organic matter from upstate New York, USA - Whitman soil sample_242_MG | ecosystem: Environmental > Terrestrial > Soil > Unclassified >... | reverse complement strand
TGGTCCCGATCCTGAAGCGGAGCGGATACCACCGCGGCGAGTGCTACGCGATGGCGGCCAATACCGACGGGCGCCGCTGGATCGAGCACCTCGGCGGCGCAATCGAGGCGGTCCTGAGAGCCTATGGCCGCAACCGCGAGGATTTCCTGCTTTACGCCTGGGACCTGACCCGAGAGAGGGACGACCATGTGCATGTTCGGCGGCGCGAAAGCCTCGTCCGGCCCTCAAATGACCACCGTGGGCTACACTGACCCGACGACCGGCGAGACCAACTATTACTCTGCCGAGCAAGGCGTCCCGGGCGAATACGCCGCCCGCGGTGCGTCGACCGTCACGGCGTACCAGACGATGGCGGCGAGCGATCTCTCCGACAAGCAGATCGCCGCCAACCAGCGCATCGCCGACCAGCAGGCCGACCTCAATCAAAAACAGTACGACAAATTGCAGGAGCAATACGAAAAGCAGCAAAAACAGACCAGCGACCAGGCCGCCCGCCAGTCGACCTACGACAGCGGCCGGGCGGATTTGCTGGCGCAGGGCACAAGGGACGTCAACAACGCGTTCGCGGGCTTCACCGACGATTACTTCAAGCAGTACGCCAAAGATTACCTCGGCAAGGCGACCGATCAAATCGACTACCAGAAGGACCTCGCGACCAAGGACCTCGGCTACGCGCTGGCGCGGCAGGGCCTGGGGTCCAGCCAGGCCGGCGTCAACCAGACCGGCCTGATCCAGGAGACCGCCGGGCGCAAAACCGCCGAGGAGACCGACGCGGCCCAGGCGGCCGAGGCCAGCCTGCGCTCCAGCACCAGCGCGGCGAAAAACGACCTCTTGAACCAGGTCGCGGCGGCCGAGAGCATCGGGTCCCCGGTTGCCGGGTCCACAATCGAGGACGTCAACTCGGCCTTGCAGACCCAGAAATCGGCGATCACCGGGATCACGTCGAGCGCCGGCGACGTCGCGGCGCCACTGAAGGCGGTTCCGACGGTCGACAGCCTGGGCACGATATTCAGCGGGGTCCTGGGGTCGGCGGGCAGCACGCTCGGCGGGCTGGAGGCCGGTTCGGCGCGCGGCGCTTTTGCGCGCGGCTTCTCGGGCACCAACCCTAGCGGCACCAGCAGCACTACAAACAGGAAGATTTAGCCATGTGCGACCCAGTTTCGGCCGGCATCGCAATGGCCGTCGGCGCCGGCGCCTCGCTGTACGGCTCGATGTCGTCGGCCAACGCCTCGCGCGCCAGCGCGAACGCGATCTCGGCGCAGAACCAGGCGACCCTGAAGGCCCAGAACGAGGGCTACACCTCGCGCCTCAACGCTTCCCTCGCGGCGATCCCGGCCCAGGAGAACGCCTCGCGCGAAATCCTGACCTCGCGCGACAGCGCCGCGTCGCAGATGCGCGCGGCCCAGCAAAAGGCGCTCGACGACTACGATGCGACCCTGAAAGCCGAGAACGCCCAGGCCGAGAGCCTGCGCAAGACCGGCGACGCGGCGGCCCAGACGCTGCTGGCGAACACCGACGCCCAGAGCCTGCAGGGCGCGCAGGGCGACTGGAAAACCGAGGCCGCCAATTTGCTGGCGCCGTCCCAGGCCCCGGGTCCCGCCCCCACCGACCCAAACGGCACGGACGCGGTCCAGGGCGACGCCGTCCAGGGCGCCGCGAGCGCCCGCAGGACCGCCGAGGCCGCCACCAACGTGCGCAATTACGGGTCCAAGATCGCCCAGGTCGGGTCATACGCGGCGCCGATCAACCGGGTGAACCTGGGAATATCCGAGAACAAGGCGCAGATCATGCCGGCCCAGCAGGCCGACGAATTGCTGCGATCCGGCAGCGCCGCCCGGCTGCTGCCCTCGCACGTCGCCTACACCAGCGCCACCGGCCTCGGCGGCGCGCTGGACACGTTGCTGCAGTCCAAAGGCCAGAACGCGCTCGACGCGGCAAAACTCAGCTACGGCAACGCCACCGAACTCGCCAACCTCAAACAGGCCGACGAGGAAACCCTCGCGAAAAACAAGGGCGCCCAGGCGATTGCGAACGCGGATTACGCGAAAACCCAGGCCGGCGTCATCTCGGGCCTCGGCAACCTGGCGACCTACGGCGCCGGGTACTACGGCGGGGACGCGCTGAAATCCAGCCTGTCCGGCTTGTTCAAATAAGGGGACCGCCCCATGCCCACGTTCAACACGGGATCGAAGGACTGGGACCAGGGTCTCGGCACTCTGGGCCAGGCGCTGTTCCCGGACCCCTCGAAGCAGGCCCAGGCTTATTATTACGGGGCCGAGAGCCGCAAGGCGCAGCTCGGCTCGAACAAGATGATCGACGAGCAGAACTGGAAAAACCGGTTCATGCAGATGCAGCCGGGCCTCGGCCTGCCAACGCCGGCGGCGCCGACCTGGTCCCAGCCGCCCCTCGAAAACTCGCCCCCGATCGTCAATTCTCCGGGTAATCTGCCGATGGGTGGGCCTGGACCCGGTCCCGTGGCGTCGCCTGGGTCAGGGCCGGGTCCGGGACCCACTCTCGGGGCCACGGTGATGCCGAGCCCGGGGGCCAGCCCGCACACCAACAACCCCGCCAACAACTACATACCCCAGACGATGTCGCCGCAGGAGGCGGCCCGGCTGCTCCCGGCGATCGTCGCGCCGCACACCACCGGCACGCCGCCGCCTTCTTCGCCCCCGGCGCCGAGTTCGCCGCCTTCCCCCAACACCACCGGCTCGGACGGCTCGGTGCCCGCCAACGACCCGGTCTCGGGGGTGCTCGCGCCGGGCTCGGTCACCGAGCCCGACGGCGGCCGGAAGATGTCCGGGCCGGCGCAGGCCAACGGCGCCCCGGCCAAGACGCCGTTCGACCTCCAGACCTACGTCGCAATCGCGGCGGCGTCGGGGATGCCGGCCGACCAGGCCGCGCTGCAGGGCCGCGCGATGCTCGCAACCGCGTACCAGAACGGCACCATCAGCCGCGACCTGTACCACCAGATGCTCGGCAGCGCCGGCGCCGGCGAGATGGCGACCGAGGACACCCGGGCCGCGACCCAGGTCACCACCACCGGGATGAACAACCGGACCACGCTCCAGACCACCGGCATGACGATTGCCGGCGAGAACCAGCGCAACGCGGCCGACAACGCCAACCGGGTGCAGACCACCGGCATGACGGTCGGCGGCGAGAACCAGCGCAAGGGGATGGAGCTGCAAGCGGTTGTCGACCCGAACGACCCGACGAAAATCACGATGGTGCCGCTGTCGCAACTGCAGGGGCTGGGCGGCCGGGCGGGCTACAACCCGAACGCAGTCGCCGACGCGGTCAAGCCGGTCCTGACGCAGCCCGGCGGCCCGGGGACGCCGCCGGTCAGCATGCCGACCGCGCAGGCCCAGCAGGACAAGGCCCCGATCTACGAGCCGACCGTCGCCAACACCGTCCAGACCCAGCAGGGCGAATACGCGACCTATCTCGACCCCACCCGCCCCGGGCACACCATCACCACGACCAAGGCGGACGCCAACCGGCGCGGCCTCACCGCGGTCGCACAAGGCACCGACCAGGCCACCGCGACCATTCAGCAACAGATCACCGGCGAGCCTTCCCCGGAAAAGCGCCAGGGGATGGCGGGCGTCAGGGCCGACGCGGCCGGGCCGCCGAAGCCGCCCACCGACATCGCGAAAGAGAATTTCGAGACCGGGTTCCTGCGCGACCAGGCCCTCCAGAAGCTGTTCCCGGAGCCGACTACGCGCGGCAACACAATGTTTGGGCGGGACCAAAGCCCGGCCGGCGCGTCGCCGGAGCTGGGGCCGGTCTACAACGATTTGGCCGACCAGTATTTCCTTCGCAGCCCCGACCCCGCAATCCGCGGCAACCACGCCGCTGCCGCCGATGCGGCGCTGCGCCAGCTCATCAATGAAGGGCGCATAAGCCCGAAGCAGAGCCGCGATCTGGGCGTTCTCAGCGACCCGGTCACCCAGCAGAAGACCGTCACCACGGACAAGGGGAGCCACCAGGTCCAGCAGTTCCGGGTCGACCTCCTGGACCCGGAGACCAAGAAGCCGGTCCCCAAAGGGACCACGCTCAAACTCCAAATGAGCGGCGCACCGTCGCTGGGCCAGACCCTGACGCGCCCGAACCCGTTCACGCCGCCGACGCCGACGCCGACCCCGACGCCGACGCCACCGGCGGGAATGCCCCCGGGGGCCATAGAGCCGGCGCCGGGGACCAGGGACGGCCAGACCGGCACGCTGGAGGGTTACGGCCGGGTCGTCGCCCGCGGCGGCTTCTTCTACCCGGCCCAGTAAGATGGCAGGCAGGCTCGCGGACTACGCGGTCGGCAACGCGGTCCCTGGCGGCAGGTCGGGGGTCGACCGGGTGTCGCCCGAACTCGCGTCGCGGGTCGAGGCAATGGCCGCAGCGATGCCGCCTGACATTCTGGCGCGGTTCAGCGTCATCTCGGGGTTCCGGGACGCCGCGCGCCAGGCCCAGGTCAACCCGGCGGTGAAGAACTCCAGGCACATGCACGGCGAGGCCCTGGACCTCGGCAACGACCCGCAGATGCTCGCCTGGGTCGACCAGAACGGCGGCCAATTCGGCGTCGGCTTCCCATTGAAATACATGCCGCACGAGCAGAACCACCTCGAAATGCTGAACCCCGACGGGTCCCGGGCGGGCGGGGGCGGGGGCGGGGCCGGCTACGCCACCCCGCCCGACCCGGGCTTCAAGTCCGGTCTCGGCAATTTCGGCGTGGCCCAGGCCAATTTGCCCCAGGAGACCGTGCCGATGCCGGCGATCCCGGCCCCGGCCGCGGCCCCGGAGCAGCCCGCCCCGGTTGTCGACCCCGAGCTGCTCAAGCTCGCGATGCGCGGACCCTCCCCGTTCGCCCGAGCCCCGGGCCTGCCGACACTGGGCGCCACGGTGGCGCCGCCGGCCCCGGCAGAGGACGACCAGCCCCGGCCGATCGTCGGCATGGGCAACCCGTTGAGCCGCAGGCTGCGCTGATGCCCGAAGGCTTGTCGCGCTTCATCCCGGACCCGGAGCCGGTCCAGGCCCCGGCGGCATCGCGCTTCACCCCGGACCCGGAGCCGCTGGGCCAGCCCCAGGCCCTGGCCCCGGCCCCGGCCCCAGCGGCATCACGGTTTATTCCGGACCCGGACCCCGCCCCGGCACCCGTGCCGGCGTCCCCGACGGCGCCGATCGGCGCGACCTCCGTGCCCGCGGTCCCGCCCCCGGCCCCAGTTCCGACCCTGGCCCCGGCCCCGGTTCCAGCCTTGGCCCCGCCCCCGCCGCCCCCGGTCCAGCCCCAAATCTCCGGCCCCGACCTGGCCCCGATGCCGCTGGCCGCGGACGCTATGGGCGGCGGCTGGTCCGCGCCGGTCATGGCCCCGGAGGTCCCGCCAACGCCGCCGGTGCGCGGCCAGGGGTTCATGTCCGGGGTGTTCGAGGGTGTCCCGGCCGGGCTGCGCGAGACCCAGCGCACCGTGCAGGGCCAGGCGTTCCAGCCCGACCCCGGAGCGGTCCCCGAGCCCGAGGGCGGCCGGGGGTTTTTCAACGAAGTGGGTTTCGGCCTGGGCCGGTCGGCGCCGACCTTGGCGCTGGGCCTGGCCGGCGGCGCGGCCGGGACCGCGGCCGGGGGTCCGGTCGGCGGCATCGTCGGGGCCGGCGCCGGCATCGGGTCCGGGGCGCTGGTCCAGGCCCTGATGCCGAGCTACGCCGAGGCGATCCAAGCCGGCAAGACCCACGACGAGGCGGTCAACTACGCCTGGGCAAAGGCCGGTGCGACCGGCGCCTTGTCCGCGGCCACCGCCTACATACCGGCGCCGGTCAGGGGCGCGATCGGGAACATCCTGTGGCAGGCGCTCGTGGCCCAGCCGATCGCCGGGGCCACGGTGCGCGCCGGCGTTCCGGCGGTGATGGGCGAGCCACTGCCGTCGGCCGGCGATATGGCGCGCGGCTACGGGCAGGACGTCGCCGCCGGGCTGGGCCTCGCCGGCGCCCACGCCGGGGCGTCGAGGCTGCACGGCGCCGCCGCCGCGCCGGTCCCGGAGCGCCCGGTCCCCGCGGCCTCGCCGGTGGACCAGGCCGCGCGGCGCGCGTTCGACCCGTCGCAGGGCCAGCCGCTGCCCGAACTCCCGGTCGTCCCGAGGGCGCCGGCTGTTACGGAACCGGCGGAACTACCTCCCGCTCCCCCGGAAACGCTTTACCCCCCAACTACTGCCGCGCCGGTATCTGCCCCAACTCGGCCTGCGCCCACCGATCCAACCGCTCCACCAACCGTTCCGCCAGATACGCAATCCGGCGCACCTGTTTCGCGGGCAGAAGCACCTGCTGGGCCTGATGCATCTCCATCAGCAATTCCAGCTCGTCCATCTCCTCCCACAGACGTTCCAGCCGCGCCTGAACCATTACCCGGTCAGGGTTCGCCAGAACCTCCTCCATCCGAGCTATCAACTGCGCCAGCCGCGCATTCGACCGAGCCATCCCCTCGACCTCCCGAAACCGTTACGATACCGCCCGATGACCGACCTGACACCGCCACCCGAGAGCCCGGCCCTGCAGCTCCGCTGGGCGCTGGAGACCCTGCGCGAGTGGAGCCGGCCCGAGTACCGGAACCTGCTGGGCCGGGACGAGATACTGAAAGCCGCCCGGGCGATAATCAAACAGCACGGGCTCCAGAACCACCCGGTCCAGAAAACGCCGCGGTCGCAAGGCCCCCGCCGCCCGGGAACGAGCCGCCGGCCCGCGCGCCCGCCGAGACGCCACCGGGTGCCGTAGCGCCAGCGCCTAGAGAGCGGGTCCCGGCCAGTGACCTACGAGAAGGCGATTTGGTGCATATCGGCTTGGAGACGGCACCGGTCAGGCGGATTGTCGCGAACGATGACGGATCGTTTGCGCTGACGCTCGAATACGACACAGGCAGGGGCAAATACACCGTTTTCCCGGGCCAAACGATTGAGCGCACAAGGCCGGCGGCGCCCGTCGAGGAACCGACGACCACGCGGCCCGCGGAACCTGCAAAGCCCCCCGAGGTCCCGGCGCCCAAGGCCCCGGAGGCCGAGACCCAGGCCCCGGAGGCCGAGACCCAGGCCCCGGCCGAGGCCCAGGCCCCGCAGAAGCGCCCGATCACCGGCGACGAGCTGCGCGACCTCGAAAAACGCTATCAGGCCGCGCGCAGGGCCGAGATCAAAGCCGAGCGGGACCGCGACACGCCCCCCGAGAAACTCGCCGCGGCGAAGCAGAAAGTTCGGGAACTCCAGGCCGAAAAGGACAACTCGGAAGGCCCGCCCGTCCGGGGAAGCTACGTGCGCGCCGGGGAAGGACCGACCGGCGAGCAGCTCCGGCAACAGACCGCCGCGCACAACGCCCGGATCGACGAACGGGTCCACGCCGAGGGCACCGAGCCGGTCCACGACCCGAAGACCGTGGGCCAAGTCTTCAAGATCGGCGGTCCCAGTATCGTCCGCGGCCAGGACAGCGCCGGCAACACCTGGACCGGCACCGGGGCCGTCCTGGTCAAAACCGGCACGCTCGACCGGGCCGCGACCCAGGCCGCCAAGCTCAAGAGCACGATCACCCGGGACGTCTCAAGCGAGGCGCTCGAGAAAGTCACCGGGTTCCCGAAAGACCGCACCTACGAGCCGGTGGTCTGGGAGCGCCAGGTCACCGACCCGCGCAACGGAAACGTCTCGGTGATCGGGCGCAAGCCCGACGGGACCAGGGTCCTGGTCCAGAAGCCGATCTTCGACGCATTGCACGCCGCGGCCGGCAAGGACGGGGTCATCGTCGCCGGCAAGAGCGACAGCCTGGTCGGCAAGAACGCCGACGACCGGCTGTTTGCGCGCACCAAGGACGGCGACCACACCGGCGTCGGAATGGGCGTCCAGATCGACCAGGCCCGGGCGAAAATCTGGGCCAGCGGGAAATCACCCGATGCCGCGCCGGGGACATTGGCCGACCGTTTACCTGGTGGCCGCGGCGCCGAGGCCGGTGCCGGTGCCCGACAAGACCCGACAACGCCCTACAAAGACCTGTTCGACCCGGCCAGAGCCCGGGACCAGGCCCAGGACCAGGCCCCAGAGACCGGGTCCATTGTCCAGGGCCGGGTCCAGGAAGTCCCTCGCCCCCAAACACCACGCGAGCTGTCTCAACTTGAGAAACTCACCCAGGCCCGGGAGAGACTATCCCGCCAGGCCCGGCTGACCCCGGACGACCGCGCCCGCCTGGTGCGGATGGACGCCCAGATCGAGCGCCTCACCCGGGCCGAGCGCGCGGCGAACCCGGACCAGCCGGTCAACCCGCAGGTCCAGGATCAGGCCGAGCGCCGCGGCGGGAAGGTGCTGCCGTTCCGGCCGCCCCAGGTCGGCCGCGAGAAGGACCTTCTCGATTATAAATTCAACGACGGGACCAGCGTCTGGCAGGAGGTGTTCCGCGAGGCCGGGCATGACCCCGATTTGGCGGTCAACCGGCCGATCGAGTGGCAGACCAAGATCCTGCGCCAGCACATGGCGACCAAATTCGGGTTCCAGGACGTCACCGTGGCCGGAGCCCGGGGACGCGACGCGTCGCGCGTGGATTTGAAAATCGCCCGGGACGCGATGCTCGACATGACCCGCGCGATGCAGGACATGGCCCAGAGCCTCTCGTTGCCGCACAGCGCGATGAGCCTCAACGGAAGGCTGAAGCTGGTCATCGACCCCGAGGGCAAGGTCACCTATTTCGGCGCCTACGAGCCCTTGTCCCAGACCCTGCGGGTGATGGGCGGCGCCAATTCATTCGGCCACGAGTGGACCCACGCCACCGACCACCTGCTGGGCGAGCGGGTCAGCCGAGCGCCCGCCGGGTTCACGAAACTCCTGTCGCAGTACACCCGCGAGGGCAAGCTCGACGTCACGCACAACGTCGACGCGGCCTTCGCCAAAATCGTCAACACGATGTTCTACGGGGACGCGGCGCTGGCGGCGCGGCGGTTGTCCCTCGAAACCGAGGCCCGCAAGGTCAACAAATCCGGAGCACCCACAAAGAACGCCCTGGAGGCCCAGCGCCAGCTCAACCTCCTGGACAAAGGCGGGTCGAAACTCCGGATCACCGGGTCGGATTTCAGGCGCGAGAGCGCCGCTTTCCATCCGCCGAAAGCCGGGTACTACGCGAGCGTCTACGAGATGCTGGCCCGCGCCCACGAGGCGTACCTGGCGCACCGCATGACCAATGCCGGGGTCGACCCGCGCGGCGTGGTCATGCCGGATGAGGCGTACATCTCGAACTCCGACCGTCAGCTCAAAATGGCCTACCCGAAGCAGGACGAGCGCACCGCGATCTTCAAGGCGTTCGACGAATTGCACACGGCGATGCTCAACGAGCAAATCCTGTCCAACGGCAAGCCGCCGGGCGGGTTCTCGAATTACGGGGCCAGCGACCCGCACCACTGGCCGACCACCGCTCCCGGTGCAAGCCGGACCCCGCTCGGCCAAACCGTGCGGGCCGAGATCAACCGCTACAGGCAGTTCACGAAACGCATGTACGAGGCGCTGCCGATCGACCGGGACCGGCCGAAGCCGCTGCGCGCCAACACGGTGGGCGAGCGCGCGAAGGACATGTTCAAGACCGCGACCTACTCGTATCACGGCATGCTGGACACGATCATCGCCCGCGCCCCGCCCGAGGCCCAGAGGATCATGCGGCCGTTGGCCGACAGCGTTGCCGCCGCCCCGGGCGAGGGCCGCTACACCGGCGAGACATTCGAGGAAGCCGTGCGCCGCGACGCGCGCGACCGGACCTTCAAGTTCAGCAACATCCTGGTCAATCACGGGCTCCTGGACGCCGGCGGGTACGACCCCGGGCTGATGACCACGGACGACGCGCGGATGCTGCGCCACGTCCTGGTCACCGGCGAGAGCCGGATGCCGCGGGACCCGACGGACCCGAGCGCCGGCTCCGACCCGATCCCCGCCAACATCATTGCCGCCAGCAAGCCCATTCGCATGCTGCTGGACCAGACCTGGGACAAGTCGCACAAGGCCGGTCTCGACATCGGCTACGCCCGGAACGGGTATTTCCCCCGGGTCTACGACAAGCAGCGCGCCGCCGACGACCCCGCCGGCTTCAAGACCGACGCCAAACTCCTTTACCGCAAGATGTTCGACGACGAGGTCGGGAAGCCCGGCGACGATCCGGCCAAGCTCCTCGAAAAGTGGACCTCGATGCCGCGCGCGACCCGCGCCCTGGCAACCGACCCGGACCTCCCGGGCCAGATGACCGAGCTGCGCAAGAACCTCCAGCGCCAGGCCGAGATCGAGGCCAACCCGATGCCAACCCCATCTGAAACCGCCGAACTCAAGACCCTCCAGGGCGAGGCCAAACAGCTCGCGACCGACGCCCACGACGCGTTGCGGGACCACGTCGCCGACATCAACGGGGACCACTGGTGGGCCAACCTGACCGGCGGCGCGCTGGCCGATTTCGACACCGCGGCGCCGAGCGGAAAGTATTTACAGGCGCGGGTCCTGCCGCCCGAGGCCGACACGATCATGCGAAACTGGATGGACCAGGACCCGATGTCGGCCATCCCGCAGTATTTCCACAACGTCGCGCGCCGCGTGGCATACGCCGAGCGGTTCGGGCCGCAGGGCGAAAAGCTCGCCGAGGCCACCGAGAAGCTGAACGCGATCGAGGGCCACCACGGCGGCGACACGACCTTGTTTATGAACCTCGTCGCCGACGTCACCGGGCGCAACGTCAATGTCGGCCACAACCGGTTCCTGCAGGCGACCCACAACGTCGCCTACGCCGGCGGGACCCTGGCCCTGATGCCGCGGGCAGTCTGGAGTTCGGTGGCCGAGCCGGTCAGCGCCGGCCTCGCGACAAGGAGGTTCGCCGCGACCTGGCGAAGCCTGGGCGATGTACTGGGCCACTTCGCGGGCACCGCCACGGCACGCGACCGCACCGCGCTGGCCCACTTTCTGAGCATCGTGCAGTCCGGCATGCACGACAACATCATGCTCTCGCGGATGGGGGCGGACTACTCCGACAGCCCGAAAATGGACAAGCTGCTCTCGCAATTCTACCGGACCACCGGGCTGACCCAGCTGACCAACGCGCAGCGGATTTCCAGCGTCGGGACCAGCAACTGGTTTTTGGGCACGCTGGCCCACGAACTTCAAGCACCCGGGGCCGACACCGCCGCCCGGCACGGCCGGGAGGACGCCGCGCGGTGGTATCGCGAACTGGGCATCCCCGACAGCATTCACGAGGATTTCGCGCGGTTTATGGTCGGACTCGGCGGCAAGACCCCCGAGATCAAAATGCTGCAGGACCACCCGATGGGCGACGCCTACAGTCTGGCGGTGCGCCGGTTGGTCGACCGGATCATCCAGGACCCACACAAAGTCGACAAACCGATGGTCAGCAGCAAGCCGATCTTGGGGCTGCCGTTCCAGTTGATGAGCTTCGCTTACAGCTTCACGCGCAACATCCTGGAGTCGGTTCTCAAGGACGTCCACCATCAGCTCTCGCGATCATACGGCGAGGCCAGGACCGCCGGGGCCGGCAAGATAGGCGCCACGCTTCAGGGCATGGGCGGCGCCAGCGGTGCAGTCACGAGCGCGGTCGCCTCGGCCGGGGCGCTAGTCACCGCGCAGCTGATGACGACGATCGTGCGGCAGTATCTGATGGCCCAGGACCAGTGGCAAAAGCACCAGGAGGACGGCGACCTCGGCATGTACCTGATCGGCCTGGCGTTCCAGCGGTCGGGCCTGAACGGGACCCTGGACCCGCTGGCCCAGGTCGCGACCCACTTCAAATATGATTCGGATTTGGCATCGCTGATGCACGGCGCCACGGTGAACTATTACGCGAAGAATATCCAGGACGTGCTGCAGCCGATGCTCGGGGTCGGGGCCGAGACCAACAGCAACACCGCGGCGTTCAACCAAATCCGCGGGGTCTACAACCTGACCGCGGTGCCGCTGACCGCGCTGGGCCTGACGATGCTGGGCTCGGCGTTCGGCCCGGCGACCCGCGTGGCGGCCGGGGCCGCGATGCAGGGCCTGACGTCTCCGGGCATGGCGTCTTCGGTCGCCGAGAAGATCGCCGGCCCCAAGGGCGCCTCGTTGCCGGAAGGCGGCGAATCGGGCGGCATGCCGAAGATGCCCGGGATGGGCGGCATGCCGAAGATGCCGACGATGGGCGGCGGCGGGGGCGCGCGGCAAAACGACGCACAGGGGGGCGGAAGCGGGGTGATCCCGTGGGGTTTGGTGGACGATATTGCCGCTCCGGCGGCCTCCTATCTGGCCCCGATGGTCAGCGCAATGCCCACCCCAATCAAGCTGGGAGCCGCAGGATTGGCCGGTATTCTGGGGGTGGCGGGGGCGGTCAACTACTACAACAAGCTGGCCCCGTACCGCGACCAGCCGGCGCCGCCGCGCAAGCAGACCGCGCACTGACGTCGGGATTGATGATCCAGCCGCGGTGACGCAGGCTGGTGCCTGTCACCGGCCGCCGGCCGCCGGCCGGTGCGGATTGAAACAGACCCAGAAAAGCGAAAACCCGTCCCCAAAAGGAGGGAACGGGTCCCCGAAGTAGAACGGCACAAAACTCACCGTGGGTGACGAAACGTGCCGGAGGCTACAAACAGTCTGGCAACTGTTAGCCTCCTGTGTGCCGCAGCTTTTGGCAAGTGTTTTCTTGCCGCAGGCGAGATGCGCTTGAGGGACCCCCTCCGGGACGGGCTTTCCAGACCAGGAGAGCACCGTGTTCCAGATCACCGCCGTCCCGTTCGACGCCTTCAACGATTTGCCCGACGACTGCCGCTGGATCGCGGTCGCCCTCGCCCGCTACGCCGACAAGGCCGGCAGATGCTGGCCCACGATGCGCCAGATCGCGGCCCTGATACGGGTGTCGCCCGCGACCGTGTGCCGGCGGCTGAAAAAGCTGGCGGATTTGGGCGTGTTTCACCGGAAGCGCCAGGGCGTGGGCCGGTACGTCTACACGCTGGCCGAAGCCTACCGTTTGCGCTGGAAGCCCAAGCCAGAACCCCGCGAAAACCCTGGTGTTTCACGGGTGAAACACGGTGTTTCACAGGGCGCAACAGCAAGACAAGTAGAGCCATCCAAGTATGAAGGTCATGGCAATGTAGATGAAGCAAGATGGCCGCTGCGGTTGCGCCTCTGGACCAGGTCCCGGTTTTGGCAGCCAATGTGGGGGCCAAAACCGGGCGAGCCGGGGTGTTTCGCACCAGAGACCCTGCTTGCCGCGCGGCAAACAGACACTGATACCGATAGGGGACGCAATGGCCGGTGATGACGAAAAACAGCGGGAAAGAGTGGACGCTATACGGAGGGTAGTCGCAGACAAGGAACATTCGTTGACCGGAGAGGACAAGCAAATCCTTTCAATAGTTGAATACGCCGTTCTACTGAAGCATCCCGATCTACTTTCACACGCGGCCGAAATGCTTCTAAAGAGAGGCGAGTTCTTTGACGCGGTGAGAAAGGCAACCTTATTTCTTGACGACTATATCGTTGAGTGAGCCCTATAGAAACCAACTCAACGCGTGTTTCACGTGAAACTCGTTCAACCTTTGGTGTACCGGCGGACGACCGCGCCCGCGGCCTCCATCGGGAGGCCCGGCGCCCAGGCCGGCGTCACCCGCATCGTCGCCAGCATCAGGCCCAGGACCGCATCGGCCCGGGCCTCCGGGGCCTCGGCGATCAACTCGTCGTGGACCGTCGCGATCAAATCGACGCCGCCGAGCTGCAGCATCGCCTCGACCATCACGTCACGCGCCACCGCCTGGGAGAGGTTTTCGACGATCTTCCCGCCCCAAGTTCGCAACCGGACCCAGTTGCCGCCGAGCGAGCCGCGGTAGCTGATCTCGTTCCGGCCCTGCCCGCTCACGTCGAGCCGCGGCGCGCGGTATGTGAGGTGCCGGCCGCACGGCAGGCGCGCGAGCAGCAGCCCCGGCCGGTGGATGAACGTCACGGCCCCGACGCGCTCGCTCGCCCCAAGGGTCCGCATCACTTGCTGGACCGCCTTTTGACAGCCCCGCCAGAAGTCGACGACCCGGGGGTTGGCCTCGCGCCAGGACATGACCGCGGTCTCGGCCTCGTGCATGTCCAGGGACAAGCCGTAACCGGCGGCGGTTTCCTGGAACCGCGCCGGCCCCATGCCGTAGCCGCAGGCGAGCACCAGGACCTTCCCGAGCAGCCGGTTGGCGGACCCGATCCTGGCCGCGGTCGCGACATAGATGTCCTGGCCCGACTTGAACACGTCCAGGACGTCCTGCTGACCAGCCAACCAAGCCAGGACCCGGGCCTCGATCTGCGCGAAATCCGCGATCACCAGGCGGTTGCCGGGGGCCGCCACGATCGTCGAGCGCAGGCACGAGGACACCACCCCCAGCGCGCTGTCCTCGCACAACAGGTCCAGCGCCCGGGCGCCGGCGCCGCCGCGGATAAGCCTGAGTGCGCCTGGGACGTCCTTGACCGTGCCACGCGGGAAATTCTGGCCCTGGACCCGGCGCCCGGCCCAGCGGCCGGTCCTGTTGGCCCCGTAATACTGCAGCGTGCCGCGCACCCGCCCGTCCCGGGACCGGGCCGCGGTGATCGCGGCGAGCTTCGCGGTCGAGGCCCGGGCGGCGTCGGCCCGGGCCTGCAGCGCGGCCCGGGGCGGCCCCGTGATCGTCTTGTCGCGCAGCAGGGTCCTGACCGTGTCACGTTTAAGGTCAGGTGTGACAACGCCCTGGCAGGCCAGCCAGGTGCGCAAACCGGAAACCTGGTTGAGGGACCGCACCATCCCGTTGGTGATCTGGGCGATCAAGCCGCGCAGCTCGTCCTGGGCCTCGCCGGCGAGCGCCGCCAGCCGGTCCACCAGCGCGTGGTCGATGCCGAGGCCGCGCTGGTTGATCCGGTAATCCAGCTCGAACACAAGGCGCTCGCGCGGGGACAGCTCCGGGAGCGCCCGGTCCAGGGCGCGCTCGGCCTCGACGTCCTGGGCGCAGTATTCGCACAGCGCCCGGAACCTCACCGGGTCGGTCTCGTGCCACCAGGTCAAGGGCGACAGGCTCCGGGGCCGGGCGAAACGCAGCATCAAGCCGTGGGCCGAGCGGTCTTTCTGATGAGAGGTGCCGATCGCGCGGCCGGCGAGGTCGAGCGAGGCCGGGTATCCCGCGACCAGGCTGCGCGCCATCGTGCAGGACCATTGGGACAACCCGATCTCGGGCCAGCCGAGGGGGACCAGAATGTGCCGGTAGACGTTGTCCTCGAACTGGTAGTTGTGAGAAACCATCACAGCGCCGGAGGTCACCGCGTCGGTGAAATCACCCGGGGCGGGACCGGAAACCCAGGTCTGGACCGGGCCGTTGTCCAGGGCGTAGCAAAGACACGTCACCCGGGTCTGCGGGTCCTCGGCATAGGCGTGCGATCCGGTTCTTCGGAGATCGGCGGTGGACGAGGTCTCAAGGTCGAGAACCACGCGCACGCTAAAATATCTCGTGTATCCACGGCTCCATCCACACCAGCCGGCCCTTGAAAGGTTTCAACCGGTACTTAGTGCGGTTCTCGATGTCCTCAACAGCATCACGAACCGATTGGATGTATTCATCCGTCAAATTATCTGGCGGGGTAAACACCCACGGCTCGCTGATCGGCGGCCGGTGAGCCACGCAAGATGTCTTCTTTACACGCACTCCGCGGCGGCGCCCGAGCACCAGGTTCGGAATGTCGTTGATTTCATAAACCAGTTTCCCCTTGACCGGGTTTACGGGGTATATCTTGAGGTCCCCCCACAGAAATCGGGGACCAGTGGACAACGACCTGCACTCCCACCGGCCCGACACTCTGCCGCTCGTCGGTTGCACCAGATTGCCGTGGGTGTCATTATCGTCTACTTGGACGAGCCTGAGAGTATTATTCGAGGTTTGAAACTCAAATCGAAAGCCAATCAGTGTTGCGCCGCTCCACATGACATAAAAGGCAGACGGTACGCGGGCGACACAATGGATATGCGGAGCCGGCGGGTTGAGTAACACATTACTGAAAATATCGTGTTCGTCGTCCATAACAGCAGTCATCAGTGTGTTCCTTCACGGATCGGTGTTCATCGGAAGGCGCCGTGCCCCAGGATCAGGGTGAGAAAGTACAAAGCCACCGCCAGCCACCCGAGGTGCGGCGGGAACGGCCCGCCGCGCCAGGGTGCGAAGCTCTGGACCAGCGCCAGGACAAAGGCGAAGACCAGGAGGATCAGGACAAGCACCGGCCGGGCCTCTAAAACGGGTCCGCGTCGGTTCCGGCAAGCGCCCCGGCGCCTGGCCCGGAGTATTCGTTGAACTCGTCCGCGGCGGATTTCCGGCCGTCGAGGCGCTCGGCCCCGGGGCCGCAAACCTGGATGTTGTTCAGGCCGAAATTCACGCCGGGGTTGCCCGGCTGGTCATAGGAAAACGGGTTGACCGTCAGCCGGGCCAGCTGCCCGGGCCAGACGTCGTCGGGCACGAGGATTTCCTGCTTGCGGGCGTCGATGATCCCCGGCTTGTTGTTGCTCCAGGGCGAAATATAAACCCCGCCCGGTATGTCGTACCCTTTGTAGTCCTTGTCCGAGCAACTCCTGAACGGCGAACGGATGCGGGCCATGAATTTCGGGTCCTGGGACTTGCCCGCGCCCCAGGTCTGGTCGACCAGCTCGTCGACCGCTTTTTTCATCAGGGCAAACAGCGGGTGGCGCTGGGCGGCCTGGTCGAACAACAAACTGCAGCTGTAAACCGGATCGGCCCCGGGCGAGCGCGGTCGCGGCTTGAACAAATTCGGGAACGACAGGATGCCGACCGGCGTGTGGACAACGGGCATGGGTTAATCCCTTCTCAGATAGTGCTCGATGTATTTCAGGCTGCGAATTATGTCCTCGCGGCCCTGTTCGATGAATTTCTGGTCCTGGATGAGACCGATCACTTTGTCGATGTGATCGGCCGCGGTTTGCATCCGGCGCTTCAGTTCGAGCAGTTGTTCGTCGGGCATCGGGTCAGACGTATTCCTCGAACTGGTCCCGGGCCTTTTCGATTTGGGCCTGGTGGATTGCGGGGCAGTGGTGGCTGACCGGGCACCAGCGGCACCAGGACCCCGGGTTGAACGGGGCGCCGGGGTCCTCGCAGGCGCGCACGCCGGGGACCAGGACCTCGTCGACCCAAAGTAATAAATCCACGACCGAGGTCTCCCAAGACGTCACCGGGGCGCCGGAGCGCGCGTCGGGCTGGACAATCGTGAGTTTTATTTTCCGGACCCACTCGCGCCACACGGGGGCGATTTCCCCGAAAACCCCGGCCGCGTAAAACAGGAGCTGCGGATTGGCGGTGACACTGACCGTCACCCCGGTGCCTGATTTGTAGTCCACGATCTCCAGCGTGCCGGTCGCGCACTCGAACATGCCGGCGTCGAGGGTCCCGAACAGCGCAACCGGCGGCGGCGGTGAAAAGTACCGGTCCAGGCTGACCCGGGCCTCGATTTTCAGCCAATCGACCCGGCCCTCGGCCTCATAGAGGAAGTCCAGCATGTACCGGGCGTTTTGGATCATCTCGCCGGTGACCGTGATCGGGTGCCCGTCGTGCATCCACACCCGGCCGATTTCGGCAGCGTCCACCTGGTAGGATTTGTTCCTGGCGCCGGCCTCGACGTACCGGTGGGCGACGCTGCCGGCGGCGGCGTATTTCGAGGCGTTCCTGTGGTCGGGGTGTTCCCGCGACAACCGGAAGGAGCCCGGGCACGCCAGCCAGCGATAGGCGGCAGAGGCGCCCAGGAGGCTGTGCCCGGCCATCTCAGGGCCGCAGCCCGGCGTCCTGGGCCGCTTTCATCACGCTTGCGTAGAGCGCGTAACCCTGGTCCAGCGGCAAGTCGTAAAATTTCTGGAGCTGATATTGTTTCTGGATTTTCTTGACCGCCTCGGTATGCCCCGCCGCGTAGACCTCGCGCGCCAGCGCCAAAGCAGCCTCCTTGGCCTCGGCCGGGCTCATCGAACTGGTGTCCACCGCCAGGCCGGGGTCTTCACCGTCTTCCGGGGCCTCCTGGTCCGGGGCCTCCTGGTCCTGGGGCGTGGCTTCGCCGCTGCGCTGGTCCTGGGCCTCGGGTTCCGGGGTTTTCGGCCCCAGGACCCGCTCGACCGGACCCGGCGCCGGAGCCTTGGCCGCTTCGGCGGCGACTTTGGCCGCCTTGGCCGCACGGGCGTGGGCCGCCGCGGCCTGAAGTTTGGCCCGGCGCTGCTCGGCGTCCGAGACGCCGGAGGCCACCCCGGCGTCGTTGACCGGAGTACCGCTGACGACCGGAGTACCACCGACAATCGTGTCGCCGTCGACCTTCGGCGGCGCGGGGGGTTGCGGCGGAATTTCGACCGGCGCCACGGCCGGCGCCGGCGTCGTCGTTGACATCGTCAGGTGCTGCAGCCGCGCGAACATCTCGCGCCCGGACGCGGTGCCCAAATCGAGCACCATGCTGATCGTCATCTGGGTCATGGGGAGGCGTCTCCGTGCAGCACAGCAAGCTCACTGGCTTTGCGCCGGAACACCTTCATTATACGTTCGTCGAGGGTGCCCGGGATGAACAGGAAAGAGGCCAGGACGCTGTCGCGCTGGCCCAGCCGGTGGGCGCGCGAGATCGCCTGATAATTGTCGCCGGGGACCCAGGAGGGCTCGACGATCGCGACCTCGCTGGCCGCGGTCAGGGTGATCGCGGTCCCGGCCGCCTGGATCTGCCCCACGAAGACCCGGGTCTCGGCGCGGTTCTGGAACAGCTCGACCGCGGCGGCGCGTCTTTGGGGCGGGGTCTCGCCGGTGACGACGACCGGCTCGTATCTTTCCAGGCCGCGGGCCAGGTCCTTGATGACGTCAAGGTGCCAGGCGAACACCAGGATCTTGTGCGAGGACGTCAGGCGCTCGTCCAGCCAGTCCAGCGCCGCTGCGACTTTGGCCTCGCCGATTTCAAGCCGCAGGCTGGCGAGCGGGGCCTCGTCGGTGCGCAACGACGCGAGCAGCTCGTCGTCGGATTGGGCGCAGAGCGTGTCCCAGGAATACCCGGGGTCCAGCGGGTCGGACCACGCCAGCGGCACGTCCTGCAGGATCAGGGGCGGCAGTTCGGGCAGGACCTCGGATTTCCGGCGCCGCAGGA